>Ga0210393_10002495_pt1 | contig 15089 bp, 11 predicted proteins | sample IncBWC27OmetaG_FD_160068 | JGI IMG/M metagenome (GOLD analysis project Ga0210393, IMG submission 160068) | Forest soil microbial communities from Barre Woods Harvard Forest LTER site, Petersham, Massachusetts, United States - Inc-BW-C-27-O ... | reverse complement strand
GAAGTACGCGCGGCTAGCCGAGCTCAAGCGGCGCTGGGATCCGGACAACCTGTTCCGGCTCAACCAGAACATCAAGCCGGCATAGGACGGCGATCCTGGTTACCGTACAGCCATCGGCGCTAGCGATGAGCTTGGTCAAGCCGCTGATCGTCCCCGTGTAGGGGAAACGACCGATTGTGAGGCGGTGCCCAGGCAGGCCTAGTGATCGCCGTTTCCAGGGCCGCAGAACAGGTCCGGTATTCGTGACCGAGCGGCGGGCCCGGTGCAGCTCCCGGCTAGCGACCTAGATCCCGAAGGCGGCGCCCGGCTGAGCTACCAGCAAGCCCAGAACATTTCAAGAAGACGGCCGGTGATAACCGCTGTATCGCCCGGTCAATGCCGGTGCCCGGCGCCACCGTCCGGGCCATGCCAGGTGACCTCGAACGGCTGCCCGCGGCACCCGCCGGGCCCGCGCCCGGACCCGGCCCGGCGGCGCTGGCGGCCGAGCTGCTGGGCCGGGTCCGGGCGGTGTCCCGTTCGAGCTGCGGGGCCCGCTACCGAGGCCGAAATCACGCGTCCAGCCCCGCCCCGGATAGGTTTCGGCGTAGCGGGTGCCGCGGAGGGAGAAGCCATGGTGATGCCGCTGGCGGGCCGCGTAGTGGCGGCCGTGGCCGGCGGCCTGCTCGTGATCGCGGTGTGGTCCAGCGTCACCGGGACGCTGATCGTGTCGCGTTCGGTCAGCAGCCGGCTGACGCGGTGGGTGGACCAGGCCATTGACCGGGCCTATCAGCTGGTGGGGCTGGCCGCCAGTTACCGGCGGCGCGACCGCCTGCTCGCCACCCAGGCGGCGGCGGTCCTGCTGGGCCAGCTGGCCGCGTGGCTGGTGGTCAGCTTTATCGGGTACGCCTTCCTGTTCTGGCCCTTCGCCGCCCGTGGCATCGCGTCCGCATTCACCGAAGCCGGGTCCTCCATGTTCACCCTGGGCTTCGCGCAGCCCGCCGGGGCGGTGCCGGCGGTGATCGTCTTCCTGGCCGCGGCGACCGGCCTGGTGATCGTCACGCTGCAGATCGCCTACCTGCCGGCCCTGTACGCGGCGTTCAACCGCAGGGAGACCGAGGTGGCGCTGCTGAACGCGCGGGGCGGCTTCCCGTCCTGGGGCCCTGAGCTGCTGGCCCGTACCCACTACGCGCTGGGATCGGGCATGTCGACCCTGAACACGATGCCGGACCTGTACGCCCAGTGGGAACGCTGGGCTGCCGACGTCTCCGAGAGCCACACCACCTACCTGCCGCTGGTCCGGTTCCGTTCCCCGCAGGCGCTGTCATCCTGGGTGACGTCGCTGCTGGCCGTGCTCGACTCCGCTGCGATGTTCCTGGCCCTGTCCCCGAAGGCCGCCCCGGTGATACCGGCCCGGTTGTGCCTGCGCAGCGGGTTCCTGTGCTTCAACCGGATCGCCCGGGCGATGGGCTTCAGCATCCCCGATGAGCCCGGCCCGGGAGCCGGGACCAGCCTGACCTACGACGAGTTCCTCGACGCCGTGGCCCGGATGCGCGAGGTCGACTTCCCGATCGAGCGCGATCCTGAGCAGGCCTGGCCGGAATTCGTCGGATGGCGGGTCAACTACGAGCAGGCGGCCTACGCGGTGGCCGCCGCCGTCTACGCCGTGCCGGCGCTGTGGTCGGGCCCGCGGCGGCGCCCCGTGTCACCCATTCCGCCCATCCGCCCGGGACGCGGCCGCCCTCCCAAGTAGGCCAGCCGGTAGTTTTCAGCGAAAAAACGAACAAGAACACCGCGCCGGCCCGGCGCTGGGCGTCGATGTGCAGTGGCCGAAGCGATCGTCTAGCTGGTCACGGGGCGGGGCATCGGAGCGGCACGCTTAAGGGTGCGGTAGACGGTGGCGCGGCCGACGGAGAAGACTTCCATGAGGTCAGTGATGGTGTACTCACCGGTGTCGTGCATGCGGGTGAGCTCGGCTTGCTGGCGGGGGGTGAGCTTGGGCTGCTTGCCGCGCAGCTTGCCCTTGGCGCGGGCGATGGCCATGCCTTCGCGGGTGCGGAGCCGGAGCAGGTCGACTTCGAATTCGGCGAAGGTGGCCAGGATGTTGAAGAACATCTTGCCGAGCGGGTCGGCGGGGTCGTAGATGGCGCCGCCGAGGGAGAGCTTGATGCCGCGGGTGACGAGGGAGTCGCCGATGTGGCGGGCGTCGGGGACGGAGCGGGCGAGCCGGTCGAGCTTGGGTACGACGAGGGTGTCGCCGGTGCGGACGGCGGCTAGGGCCTGGTCCAGGCCGGGGCGGGCGCGGCTGGTGCCGGTGAGGCCCTTGTCGAGGTAGATCCGGTCGTCCTGGACACCGAGAGCAGCGAGGGCTTCCCGTTGCGCGGTGAGGTCCTGCAGGACGGTGGAGCACCTGGCGTAGCCGATGAGTTCGCCCATCCGGGCAGCGTATCGTTTAGCCCCCGGTCACCGGACGGTTGAGCGGACTGGTCTTACGAGACGGCGTTCCCGCAGCTCATGTGGCCCGCAAGGCGGCGCTTCGGCGTGTCCGGTGGGCGATCCCCTAACGGACACCGGGCAGGTGCATCCCCCCGACGTCTCCCATGGGAGACATCGGGGGAGCCGGCGAGCTCACCGGCCTGGAGCGCGGCCTGGACGGCGGCCACGGCGCCCGGGGTCGCTGGGAAGAAACCTCACGGCGCGGTAGCGGCAGCAGATGACCGCGCGTCCTGGAAGGCGACGATGAGAACGACATCGTCCGGTTCCTCGTAGCTGTAGATGATCAGCATCCACCGCCACGGCCCGAGGATGACCCGCATCGGTGCCCAGCGTCCCTCTAGTTCCCGGCCGATCCGGGGAAACTGCTCAAGGATGCGAAGTGAGCGCTGGACGCGCAGCCTGGTATCGACCGGAAGGCTGTGCGTGACGATCATGCGGTCGAGGTCGTCGACCGCGGGGACGCTGAGCCTGACCTTGGCCAATGTTCAGAGCTCGTCCAGGGCGATCGTCTCGCCTGCGCGGGCGCGCTCCAGGCTCTGCATTGCGTGCTCGTAAACGCCCGGGATTCCATCGAGCACCGCGACGATATTACGTGCTTCGGGATCGGCTTCCTCGATCGCGACGGAGAGCAGTGACCGCGCAAGGGTGCCTTCCTGGACGTGGGTGCGCTCGGCGAGCCGCGCCAGCCGGGCGGCGTGCTCCGGGTCGAGCGTGACGTTCAGCCGGTGGCCAGGTCTCTCCATGGGAACGAGTGTATTACACGGGCTGGCACGAAACGTGTACCCACCTCACAACAGCTCGTCCAGGAGCTTGACGCCTGCGGATCGGCGCTCACGGTGACCCAAATGTCCCGTTATGCCTGCGTGTCATGACCCTGGCTGTTACCGCTTGGCGGTGGGTCGGCCAGGTGAGCCGGCGCGCCGGCTCACGATCTGGTCCTGAGCCGGCAAGGATGCTGACCGTTATTGGTCGCAAGCATTTGGAGGCGCTTTAGCCCCGTAAAGCAGTCAGGCCCCCGCATGGGGGGCCTCACAACCGCAGATACCCACTCGTTCAGATCCGGACTTTGCTTGCCGGCCAGGCTCGGATCCCGAACAGAGAACCATCCGGTCTTGCAACCGAAAGGCCGTACATCCGTGGCCACGGTACCAGGCCAGCGGGCTAGATCAACATTGCCCGCCGCCGACACGCCGGGAGTAATACACCCGGCACCTGACGCCCTCTCGCGTGCCGCCGCAGAGGCCGCGTGGCGGTCGGTCACGCTCTCGGTCGCGGCCACGCCGCACGTCCGGGTCTCGCGCGACGGCGGCCGCACCTTCCCGGCGAGGCACGCCCGGCCGCTCCCGGATGACCCGCCAGGCCAGCCGGCCACGGTGGCGGTCTATGATCCCGGCTCGGCCGCCGGCCGGATGCTGGCCCTGGACCTTGATCCTTCCCGTATCAGGATCTCCGCCGGCGTTGACGATCGTGCTGTCCGGTACGGCCATGGACATCGCGCCGGTCCGGCCGCCGAGGTGGCCGCTCAAGCCGCGTCGATCGCCGAGCTCGTAACCCGGTGCGGCGGCCAGGTCCTTGCTGACGTGTCACCCTCCGGCGGCCGCCACGTCTTCATCCTGTTCGCCGCACCACTGCCCTGGCGCGAGCTGCGCGACCTCGCCCGGGCGATCGCCCTCCGGTTCCCCGCCGTCGACCCGGCGCCGATGTCGTCCATGGGCGCTCAGATCAGCCCTCCGGGTTCCCGGCACAAGTCCGGCGGCTGGAGGCTGCTCTCAACGCCGCTGAGCGAAGCCAGGGCGGCCGTGGAGCACCCGAACGGGCCCGGAGTGTGGTCGGCGCTGCTGACTGAGTTCGCAGCGGAATTGCAGGTCAGCGCAGCGCGGTCGGCGGCCGCGCCTAATCAGGCAAGTGCCGCTTGCTTGAACGCCGAGCTGGACGACACCGGCGTGCCCTGGATCCCGCGCCTCGGCGGCCGGGCTCCTCTCGGCGCTGGGCTTGACCAGGCGGCCCGCATCGGACGGTGGGATCGGTCACGCTACCCGGACCGCTCGGCCGCGCGCATGGCCATCCTGGCCGCGGCCGCGGCTCGCGGCTGGCAGCTGGCCGACGTCCGGGCCGCTATCGGCTCTGGCGCCTGGCGGGGGCTCGCGCGGCTCTATGAGCGGTCCTCAGAACCCCGTCGGCTTGATCGGCTCCTGCCCTACGAATGGCGAAAAGCGATCGTCTTCGCAGGCGGGGAGAAAAACGTGCCTGACTGGCTCACTAGCGTCAGCACCTCACGCCCCCCTGCACCTACCAGCGGCGCTGATGAGTTCGGCCTGATTCGTCAGTGGGTGACTGGTACTGCCTGCGCGGTCGCCGACCCCGAGCGGGTCAGGAGGTGGGGCCGCCGCGCCGTCGCCGTCCGGCAGCTGCTCGCCGCCATCGGCCAGGCGGCGATGGTCAGTGGGTCAACCGTGTCGGAGTTTGGTACCAGGAACCTGGCGCTGCACTCGGGTCTCTCGCAACGGACGGTGTCCCGGCTCCTGGCCATGCTCTGCGCCGAGCCTGACCCGCTGCTCGACGTCGTGACCCGGGGCCGGATGGCCCGGGCGGACAGGATCGCGCTCCGGATCCCGGACGCCTACGCAGAGTCGGTTCGCTGGCGTCGCCGTCGTGCTGGCCGGATCGACGGCATACACCCGGTGTTCCTGCTCCTTGGCGGCACAGCCGGGCTCGTCCACCAGGTACTCGACGGCACCGAGGCCCGCGGTGCCGAGGTGGCCCGGGCGGCCCGGCTGAGCCCGTCGGCGACGCCAGCCGCGCTGCGGGTCCTGGCCGAGCACGGGCTCGCCGAGCGCGGCCGCGGCGGCTGGCGCCGCGGTGATGCCAGCCTTGACGAGGTGGCTACGTCGACCGGGGCGGCTGACCTGCACCGGGAGCGGGCCGAACGGTACAAGCGAGACCGGGAGAGCTGGCGGGCCCGGCTAAGGGCGTACCAGGGCGCTCGCCAGCCGCCGGTGTCGGCGCGGGATGGCTGGTGGTCGCTGGACGACGGCGACGAGTATGACGAGATGTGCCGGTGGCCGGTGCTCAGCGACGACTTCGTCCGCGGTCCACCCGCAGGCGAGGCGCGGGAGAGCGCTTAAGAGAGGTGATGATGATCGTGACGCTCGAGCCGTGCACGATGTGCGCAGGTGCGGGGACGAGAGCCGAACTCGGACGGCTGGTCTATGACGCCCCTGTCACCCGGCCCAGACCAGGGTCAGGACACGCACCAGCCCGGCGGCCTCGTCCACCCTGAATTCCACGAACCCGAGGTCACCCAGCTCAGCCATACGCTCCCGGGGATCGTCTTCCTGCACGGCCATGCTGAATAGCCGGTCGTACGGGTCCTCGCAGATGCGCGCCAGCGCCCGGACCAGGACATCGAGCGCTTCAGGGGGCAGGCCGCCCATCTGGCGGAGCGCCCGCTCCTCCAGCCACGGCCGGTAGCTCACGTGCCGGGATGGTACTGCCGGAGCGCGTCCTCGAGCAGCATGCCCCCGCCCGTGCCGGCCCGGGTACGTTCCCTGGCCTCGTAATAGCCGGGCTCTGCCACGGCGATCGCCCGCCAGGCCCACAGCCGCAGGAACCGCCGCAGCTCCGGCCAGCCAGCCGGGTCATGCGCGCCGTCCATCGCCCGCCGGTACTCCGCCAGGAACGTCTCCCGCTCGCGTTCGGGCAGCGCGCGGAGGATGCTCTCAGGGTCGAGCGGGTCCTCCCGCGGCGTCGGATCGACAGGCAGGGCGGACATGATCCCCATGCTAACGCCGGCCACGCCCCGGTTCCGGGACAAGAGGCTTCGGGTTCATAGGTGAGGGCTTCCGTCCATGAGCGACCTCCGCGGCGCCCGGCTCACGGTGGCAGTCTGCTAAGGCTGCTAGATCTCCGCCTCGAAGTCCATGTCCGCCATGGCCTCACCGGGCTCCCAGGAGGGCTCCGGGGTCGCTTCGGCCTGCGCCTGGGACTCAGGCTGCTGCCACACTGTGGGCTCGTTCATGGCCTCCTGCTGCGCCTCGGCCCGCCGGGCGTCCTCGGCGTCCATCCGGGCTGACAGTTCCCTGTTCCCCTCGCCGATGGCCGCCAGGTCCTCGTGGATCTCCGCGTAGATCTCCGCCTGATCCGCCTCTGGCCCGGGTTCGGGCTCTGGCTCCGCCGCGGGCGCTGCCTCCGGCTCAGCCTTGGCCGCCTCGGCGGCGTACCGGGCTTCTGCCTCGGACACGATCTGAGGCAGCCTGGCCAGGAACTCCTCGTCGGTCTCAACGTGCGGCTCCTGGCCGTCCTCCCCGGCCTGGGCTACCCGCTCGGCCTGGTCCCGGCGCCGGAGCTCACCCTCGGCCGCCTGGGCTTCAGCCGCCTCGCTGGCGTGCGCCTCGGCCCACTCCCGCCGTGCCGCGTCGGCTACCCGCAGGACCGCGAGCTCGCCGGCGGTCTCCTCGGCGAGGATCTCGGCGGTGTCCGCCTCGGCGTTCCGGCCGGCTTCCCGGGCCGCCTGCGCCCGGGCCATGCCGTCCTTGTAAAGACGGTCAGCGGCGGTCAGTTCGGCGCTGACATCCCGGGGCGCCAGGGCCGCGGCCCGTTCGTAGGTGCTCACCTGCGCCTCGAGCTGTCCTCGACCCATGGCCCGCAGCAGGGCCTGATCGCCGGGCAGCTCCAGGGCCACCACGGAGGCGTGGAAGGCCTCGCGCAGCTGCGCCTGGCCGGACGGCACTGGGCCGATCGCCTGCGTCGGGTCGGTGATCCCGGCCGCTTCCCGGTAGGACTCCACGATGGCGGCCCGCCGCTCCCAGTCCTCTCGCAGCGCCCCGGCCCTGGCCGGCGGGACGCCCCACGCCCGCAGCGCCCACTCCGGGGGCTGCTGGGCGAGCTGGCGGCCGAGCTCGGCCTGCCGGGCGTCGAGCCTCCGGGCGGCCTCGAGGGCCTGGTCCGGGGCGTCCCGGGGGGCGCGCTCCGCCCATGTCCGCGTCTGGCCCCGCGCCGGGGCCGGCTCTTTGTCCAGGCGGCCATGCAGCACTGCGGCGATCGACCGGGCGCCGTCGAGCGTCCGGCCGGTGATCGCGTCGAGCGACTCCTCGATCCGGCGGCCGCCGATCTCATGCGCGCGCAGTGCCTGCAGCAGGGCGGGCCGCTCCGGGTCGGTCAGGTACCGGGCGAACTCCCGTTCGCCGATCCGCTCCCGGACGGCCTGGTCGATCCGCGGGACCGTGAATTTCCACCAGAACGCCTCGGCAAGCGTCAGCAGGTGCTGGCTATTGGAGGCGACGTCCTGCGCGACCTTGACCTGCTCCAGGGCGGTCAGCTCCGGGTCGTCCCTGGCCATGGCCGCGGCGAGCACCGCCTCCCACGGGGCCCGGTCCCGCATCCCGTCCGGCTCCGGCGGGATCCGCGGCACCGCCAGCGCCGCGGCCCTGTCACCCTGCCGGAGCAGGTCCCCGGCCCGCTCGATGGCCTGGCGGGCGAAGGTCTCCCGTGCGGCCCGGGTCATGTCCGCCGGGTCCGGCGGCCCGGTCACCACGTGCGCGGAGTTCTCCTCGCGGCCGCGGGTCATGCCCACGTAGAGCATCTCCCGGTTCATGCCCTCGGACACGACCAGCCGGGCGGTGTCGACCGTCATGCCCTGGCTGGTGTAGACGTTCCCGGCGTAGGCAAGCTCGGCGCTCTGCTCGAGGTAGGACACGGGCACGGCGAACGGGGCGGACCACTGGCCCGGCGCGGTCTGCCGCTCGGCGACCGCGAACCGGTCCTTCCCGCTGCCGCGAAAGGTGATCAGCCGGAGCGTGTCCCGGTTGGTCAGCCGCCGCCCGGCCGCGTCGATGCTCGTGTTCAGCCGGGCCCGCACCAGGTCGCCGGCCCCGGCCGGGTTCCCGTCTATGAGCGTGATCTCGCGCCTGCCGCCGATCTGGCCCCGCTCGATCCGCCGGTCCCGGGCCAGCCGGGCCAGCCGGGCGGCCTCCTCGTTGCTGCCGGCCAGCAGGAGCGCCTGCTTGCCTTGCGCGACGTCGGTCATGTACAGGTCGACCGCGTCGTCGTAGATGCGGTTCTGCGGGCCGTCCCAGATCCGGCCGCGGGCGGCGTACTCGGCCAGCGCCATCACGTCGCCGTCGCCGAGCCGGACCGATGCGGCCCGCTCCCACGCCTGGGTGAACCGGCGGACCTCGGTCAGCTTCCAGTGCCCGTGCCGGCGGGCGATGAGCGAGAACAGGCCGCCGGCCTCCACCGCGGGCAGCTGCCGGGTGTCACCGACCCCGATCACCCGCGCCCCGGCCTGCAGGGCGAGCGAGCAGATCCGCGCCAGGTCCTGCGTGGACACCTGCGAGGCCTCGTCGACCACCAGGACGTCCCCCCGGTCGACCGGCACCTTGCTCGCGAAGAACCGGGCGATGTTCCAGGCCTCGGTGAACCCCTCTCCCGCGGCGACCCGCGCCGCGTTCTCCGACAGGGTCAGGCAGATGACCCGGCCGCCGGTGATCTGCGCCCACGCCGTGCTGAACGCGGCCATCACGTGCGTTTTCCCGGTCCCGGCCGCGGCGACCAGGCAGGCGAAGAACCGGTCGGTGGTGAGCATCCCGGTCATGGCCCGCCGCTGCTGCGGGTCCAGGTCGGTGCCGGCCAGCGCGGCCGCGGCCCGGCCCTCGGTGACCAGCTGCGGCACGGCTCCCCTGGAGGCCTTCTCCAGGATCCATTCCTCGGTGTCGATGTGCGCGGCGGTGGCGAACCGTTCCTGGCCCGGCGGCCGGTACACCGACGTGCCGTCCTTGCGGTGGTCCAGGGAGGACACGTCGACCAGGTCCGGCACCGGGGCGATGCGGATCACATCAGTGTCCGGGATCCGCCCGGCCAGCGCGTCATCGGCCATGGCGTCCAGGTACGCGCACCAGTCCGCGGCCGCGGGCAGGACGGGCATCTGCCGGTACAGCTCCCACTCCAGGTGACCCCGCGTCCATGCGGGATGCTGACGCTGCACCTCGGCGATCGCGGCGCGGATGACCCGGTTCCGCTCCGCGATGCTCGGGAGTCGCTCGGGTACCGCCTCGGGGTGCTCCAGCGCGTATGTCTCGGCCGCTTCGTGGAGCGACGCCAGTTCCTGGACGCTGGCGTCCCGGGCCTTGCGGATCCACCCGGCGAGCGCTTCCTCTGCTGCCCGGGCGCGGTCCTCCTGGGTTTCCGCTCCGCCTTGCTTCGGCTTCTGCTTCGCCTTCCGGGTCTCGAGCGTGACCCGCTTGCGCAGCTTGAACAACGTGGCCCTGTCGGGCACCCGGCCGTAGATCTGCCGGTACTCGATCAGGAGCTCGGCGAGCCGCTCCTCGATCTGCGCGGCCCGTGAAGAGTAGGCGGCGATCGTCTCCGGCTCGACACCGCCGATCTCGAAGCCGTTCCCGTCTTCCCGCTTGACCAGCGGCAGGCCGAGCCGGGCCAGCGCCTGGGCCTCGGCCGCGCCCGCGTGGGCGGCGAACCCGAGCCGCGGCCCGCTTCTCATCAGCGGACGACCGTCGAGCGCCCGCCATTTCTGATCGCCGCTGTCCGCTCTGTCTGCTCGCTGCGCCTTGTTCAGCACCGTCGCCTGAACATGCAGCTGCGGGTCGTCGGCCCGGCTGGTGTGCTGCAGGAACTTCACCGCCACGAACCCCTCGGCGTCCCGGAACGCGCCGCTGCTCGCGCTGTGATGCCCGGTCCGCACGATCGCCCCGCGCTGCCCGGCCACCTCCAGCATCCGGTCCGCCCCGGCCATCACCGCCGCTTCGACCCGCGCGGCCTCCGCCCGGAGCCGCTCCGCCTCCCGCTCGTCGCCTCGGTCCCGCGCCTGCTGCGCCGCGGCGAGCAGGCCGGCGTACAGCAGCGACACCGACTTCTCGGCGCTGAACGTCATGTCGTAGTAGGGGGTGCTGGTCCGCATCTTCGCCCGCTCCTGCAGGCGGATCTCCCGCCGCTCCTCGGGCGTGGCGAACCGGCCCAGCGCCGCGACCCGCTTGGCGATCGCCTCCTCAACCTGCGCGTAGACGGCGCGGGCCGGGTACTTCGGCGCCCGCTGCCGGGAACTGAGCGGAACCCCGTCCGGGCCTATCCCGTAGTGGAACAGGGCGCGCATCGTCTTGGCGCTGGCCTTGTCGCCGCCGACCTGGCCGCGCAGGCCCAGGGCCGCGGCGCCCCGGCCCGCCCAGACGCCCGGCGGCTCCCCCGCCGCGGTCAGGTAGTAGTCGGCGCCGACCTGATCGAGGTAGTAGTCGACGTCAAAGCCCGTCGCGACTGTCACCTGAGCCAGACGGTCACCTCCTCACCGGCACGTCGGCCTGGACCTTGGTCTCCCGCGGCGCGCAGCGCCCGGGACCAAGATCATCTTTCTTTGATGCATGTGTCTGATTGCTCTTCATCGCCCACGCAGGGTAGCGCCCGCCTCCGTCACTTTGCCGGCACTGGAACCGCCCCGGGTCCCGCCTTCTGGCCTATGCCGCAGGCCAGGCGCGTACTCGGGACGGCGGAAATCACGCGGCTTACCGGTGGTCAGCGGAGCGGGCAGAGGCAGGGGCCAGGGTGCGGAGTGTCTTCCGGCCGGCCGGGCATTCCGCTCGTATGATCCGGGTGTGAGCGACCGGAAGATCCGCGTGACCGTGACGCTCGAGCCGCACCTCGCGGCGTACGCCGAGCGCCTGGTGGAAGCCGGCAAGGCCCCGTCCGTGTCGGCCGTGGTCAACGACGCGCTGACCGAGAGGGTCGAGCGCGACAGGCGTATCGCGAGGCGGTGGAAGGAGCTCACCGCCCAGGCGGACATGGCCCAGGTGGAGCGGATGATCGCGCACGTTGAAGCCCAGGCCGCGCAGCTCCCGCCGTCACACCGGTACCGGTGAGCGAGGACGCCCCGGCCGTCCCTACGCCGTGGGTTCTCGACATCAGCGTCCTCGTCGAGTAATCCTTCGGGATTGTCACAGGCCGATGGCATGCTCTGGTGCCGTGCAGGTGAGGTACCGGTACCGTCTTTACCCGACGCCGGGTCAGCAGCAGGCGCTGGCCCGGGCGTTCGGGTGCGCGCGGGTGGTGTACAACGACTGCCTGCGGCTGCGGGATGCCTGCCATGCGTCGGGGGAGAAGATCTCTGATACCGAGGTGCAGCGCCGGGTCATCACCGTGGCCAAGCGGGCACCGGAACGCGCCTGGCTGGGCGAGGTCGCGTCGGTGGCGCTGGTGCAGGCATGCCAGGACGCCCGGCGCGCCTACCGGAACTGGTTCGATTCCCTGTCCGGCAGGCGGAAGGGCCGCACGGTCGGGCACCCGGCGTTCCGGCGCAAGCACTACCGGCAGTCAATCCGGCTCACCCGCAACGGTTTCGCCATGCACGGGCTCAAGCTGTACGTGGCCAAGGTCGGGGACATCATGGTCGAGTGGTCCAGGGATCTGCCGTCCGTCCCGTCGTCGGTCACGGTGATCCGCGAGCCGGACGGCCGGTATTACGCCTCGTTCGTGGTGGAGCGCGCGGCAACGCCGCTCCCCCTCTGTGATCGCGAGATAGGCGTTGATGTCGGCCTGTCTCACCTGGCCGTCACCTCAGACGGCGAGGTGATCGGCAATCCGCGGTTCATGCGGGCGAAGGAACGCAAGCTTGCCCGTGCGCAGCGGGCGCTGTCCCGCAAGCAGAAAGGCTCAGCAAACCGGGCTAAAGCCCGCCAGCGGGTCGCGGTCGTGCACCGCAAGGTGCGGGAATCCCGGCTCGACCACGCGCACAAGACGGCTCTGCGGCTGGTCCGCGACAACCAAGCGGTCTACGCCGAGGACTTGTGCGTGTCCGGGCTGGCCCGCACCAGGCTGGCTAAGTCCGTGCACGATGCGGGCTGGTCTCAGCTCGTGCGGCTGATCGAGGAAAAGGCTGTTCAGTACGGGCGGACGTTCGCCAGGATCGGCCGGTTCGAGCCCACCAGCCAGGTGTGCTCGGCGTGCGGGGTGAAGGACGGGCCCAAGCCGCTCCATGTCCGCCAGTGGACGTGCGCGGCGTGCGGGACGATCCACGACCGGGACGTCAACGCAGCTAAGAACATCCTGGCCGCCGGGCGGGCGGACAAGTCAAACGCCTGTCGAGGGAGCGTAAGACCAGGGCTTGCCCTGGCGGCTCCCGGTGAAGCAGGAACCCACCGGAGCGCGGCGTGAGCCGCGCTGGAGGAATCCCCGTCGTTCACGGCGGAGAGGACGTCAAGAGCCGCTGCACTTCATCGAGATCGCCGACCCCGGCAAGGCGCTGGGCGGCGGCGGGCCAGGGGCGTTAGGTACCTGCCGGCCGCCCTCCTGATACCGGGCTGCCTGTTTTCTGCAATGGAGCCGGAGTGATCCTGACCTCGGCCGCACGAAGTGGGGGTGGGATCACGGAGGCGGCACCGGCCCGGCGCATCAGCCCAGGCAGCAGGCCGGCCCGGGCGAGGCGGCGGGTGCCCGTTCGCCCGGCCGTGATAAGCGTGGCCGGGTATGCCCGGCGGCGCGCCGCGGCCGCCGGGCGCGGCAGTGAGGCCAGCCTCGGGGCCATGGTCCTGAGCCTGGATCGCGGGCCTGGTCGTACCGCTGGGTGGCGCGTGGGTCGGCGTACCCCATGGCGCTCTGGAGGTCGCGGAGTGACCTGCCGGCATCGAGGTACAGCGCCGCGAATGAGTGCCGCATCATGCGCGGTCCGAGGTGGCTGATCAGGTCGGATGGCAGGTCCGCCCGCGTGGCGAGGCGGCGCACGGCCTGCCACACGTCGGCGGCGAATAGCCGTCCCCCGGTCCGAGTGGCGAACAGCACCGGGACGCCGGTCAGGCCGGGGCGCCCGGCGAGATAGGCGTCTATCCGGGAAGCCGCCAGGCCGGGGAGCGTGAGGCTCTGGCGCCGGCCGTTGGCGCGGGTGACCCGTAGCACCCGGTGGCCCCGTTCGGTGCCGATGTCCCCGACGTCGGCGCCGATGACCTCGGACACCCGGGCGCCGGTGAATAGCAGGACAGCCACCAGCGCTGCGGTGCGGGCGCGCTGCGGGCCGGGTGCGGTGTCGGCTGCGTGGATGAGCGCGAGGGCCTGGTCCCCGGTAAGGGCCGGTGTGGGCGAACTGGCCGGGTCGGCCCTGGGCCGGGCGATGCCGGCGGCCGGGCTGGCGGCGATATGCCCGCGCTGGGCCAGCCAGGCATACCAGCCCGACACGGCGGCGAGCTTGCGGGCCGCGCTGGCCGGGGACAATCCCGCGGCGTCCAGCTGGCGGGCGTATCGGGCCACGTGCAGCCCAGTGACGCCGGTGACTGGGTGCACCCCCTGCTCCTGGCACCAGGCCAGCCATGACGGCGCGCGGCTGGCTCGCCGCTGCGGGGTGATCCCGATGTCCCGGGCGTAGGCGGTGCGGGTGTTCTCAGATCGCTTGGCGGCAAGCCAGCCGCGCACCAGGAGGGTCACCGGATCAGCGTCGGCTGAGGCGGTCACCAGCGCGGGTCCCGGGGAATGAGTACTGCCCATGCTCGGACCCTGTCCCGAATAATCCCCGATAATCACGGTTATCGAGGATCTGTTGCCTCCGAGGGCGATGGGCTTCGCGGTGAATTCAGTCGCCATCGGCAACGCCCTTGCCTGACCAGGGATGGCACTGTACGTTGGTGACCGTACAGTATGTCCGGCTTTGGGAGACTGTGCCGAAATAGGCCTGAAAAATAGGTGCGCACTCGTGGTTTCAAGCCACTGATGATGGGCAAACGGGCCAGGGTCTGGTCTCTCCCCGGCGGAGCGGAGCTGCTCGTGCCGCAGCTGATTTTGCGTCGCATCGCTCATCGAGCGGTGCAAGTCGCGATCTTGGCTGCCGGAATCCTGACCATCCTGCTGGTGTTCTCGCAGCAGGCACACGCAGCCACCTCCGCGTCAACCGCGTCGGCTGCGGGGCCGGCCGCCTCCAGCTCCAGCTCGGGCCGCTCGTCTGCCACCTCGGCTGCGGCGCCGGTCACCTCGGCCGTCACCGAAGCGACCTCCGCTGCTACCGGTTCGGTTAAGTCGGCTACCTCGGCCGCCACCGCGCCGGGTACCACCGGCTCCAGCTCCAGTTCCGGCACTACCAGCTCGGGCACCTCGGCCGCCACCGGCTCGGGCTCGGGCTCGGGCTCGGCGGCGGCGACCGCCACCGCGCCGGGCACCACCGGCTCCACCTCCGGCCCCGGCCCCGGCTCTGGCTCTGGCTCTGGCTCTGGCTCTGGCTCCGGCTCGGCCGCCACCGGCTCGGGCACCTCCGCGGCGACCTCCCCGGCCACCTCGGCCGCCACCGCAGCGACCTCCGCTGCTACCGGTTCGGTTAAGTCGGCTACCTCGGCCGCCACCGCGCCGAGTACCACCGGCTCGGGCTCGGCCTCGGCGGCGGCGACCTCCCCGGCTACCACCGGCTCCGGCTCCGGCACTACCGGCCCGGGCACCGGCTCCGGCTCCGGTCCGAGCACCGGGCCCGGCACCAGCACCTCCGCGGCGGCCCCGGTCACCTCCGCGGCGCCCCCGGTCACCTCGGCCGCGACCCGCGTCACGTCGGCCGCTTCCGGCCCGGATACCGGCTCCGGCTCCGGTCCGAGCACCGGGCCCGGCACCAGCACCTCCGCGGCGGCCCCGGTCACTTCCGCGGCGGCCCC
>Ga0210393_10002494_pt1 | contig 15091 bp, 30 predicted proteins | sample IncBWC27OmetaG_FD_160068 | JGI IMG/M metagenome (GOLD analysis project Ga0210393, IMG submission 160068) | Forest soil microbial communities from Barre Woods Harvard Forest LTER site, Petersham, Massachusetts, United States - Inc-BW-C-27-O ... | reverse complement strand
GACGAGCGCATCTTGGAGACGTGGAAGCAGAAGACCAGCCCGATCATCCTGCCGGGGAGAAGTTGACCGATGCCCTCGGTAAAGATTCGCGCCCTGTACGACGTGGTATTCATCGAACCCCTGACCGTATCACCAGACGCCGGCACCCTCACCATGCCGGACGCCTACAAGAACTCACGGCACTACGGCAAGTTGCTGGCGATAGGCTTCCACCGGCTAAAAGACGGCAGCAAGATCAGTTGCCTCGTAGGAGCCGCACCGGGAGACACGGTATTCTACAGCCGGGCCGGCATGTGGGAGTTGGTGGTCAATGGGAAGAACATCGTTTGTGGGAAGCCGGGGTACGTGCAGGCGATTGTGGAGGGGAAGATTGAGGCGAGGTTGGAGGATCACAGTATGCGGACGTTTGTGTAGGTGCTACAGCCTACCACGGTCGATCATGGCCAGATAGTTGCGGTGTTGAGCAATGCGCTCAGACTGGTCAGAGGAAAAATTCCACTTCTTACGTTTCTTCTGGGGTGCGTCATCAAACTCTGGAACTCCATGATTTCTAAGGCCGAGCGCCTTCCGTAGAGCAGCAACCCTAGTCCTCTTGTTCAACACGACCGCAGCAGGCACTCGTACTGTTGTGTAGCCGTGGTCAAGTAGCACCTTGTCTCTCACGGCATCCGCGTCACGGTTCTCTTTGTGGTGAGCGCCGTCAATCTCGATTATCAGGTATTTCTCTTGAAACAAGAAATCAGCGATCCATCCGAGCATTACCACCTGAAACCCGTATCGACCAGACAGGACCATCTCCTTGAAACCAGCGATAGCTGCTTGCTCGCCGTGGCTGGGACGATTGCGCATTTGTTCTGCCATTCGGTACTTGTCTGGTGCGCCACAAAACACTGTGTTCATACACCCATTCTACTATTCCAGAAAATAATTGCAATAAACATTTGACACGAAATGGCTAATCGTGGCAGAGTGTGGGCATGGCAAACAACAAAGCCCGTCGCGTGCAGCTTACCGAGACAATCTGGGACAAGGTCGAGGCTCAAGCCAAGAAGCTGAGAACCTCCGAGACCAAGGTGGCGAATCATCTGTTGGCAGAAGTGTTCTCTAAAACCAACGAGCCGATTAAGCGGGGGACAGTGTTGCCATGAAGCGCCGTCTGCTACTCGTTTTCATCTGGGTGTGCTTCGGATTGCAAATGACCACGCTCGCCACGAGGCATTACAACCCGCATTATGTGATTCTCCAGTGCGATCAAGGTGGGTACGGATTGCAGTTGCGAGAGGGACCATGGGGAATAAATCGCCTCCAGAGTTTCAAGAGATATGCCACGATTGCTGAGGCACAAGCTGACGCAGACTACTTGACCGCCTGGGTGAAAGCCGGCGAACCCAAAGACCCAAACATCTCGTACGACACCACTGCCGATGAAGGCGCTGAGTGCAAATGGACGGAGATAGATCAATGACCTACGCCGAAGCAGCCAAGAAGCGGGAAGTGGCACCGGGGATTTACGCCGCGTTCCAAATGACGGGACGATTCCCGTTTCGCTGGATGGAGTGCAAGCTTTACCGTATCGCCTACAGGGTGCTCGGATTCCATATTTACCGAGAAGTGTTCCGCGAGGACGTGAAGTATCTCGTAAATCGGAGGGGAACCGCACAGGCGTACACGATGACAGATGAGGACGTGATACCGGCGGCGATCAAGACCGCGTTGAAACGTCTACAGGAACAGGAAGACGGAGAAATGCACGACTTCGGCCCTGTGTTCCCAAGTCCCCGGATTGAACAGGCTGACCGGGATGGGTGGAGTAAAAGTCACATCGACGCGGATAAGGAACCATGAACGATAACAACGGCAATATTTCCGCAGCGATAATACTATTAGCGTTGGCTGTATTCGTTCATGCCATAGCCACCGCCCTAGTAGGTGGGGACATTGCAACGATCATGTCACACCGACTGCGCGTAGAAACAAAAGCGCTTCCCGAAAACGTTTCTTGGATTGACCCATGACCATCATCCACCTAACCGAATCCGACTTCACCGAGCGCATGGTGAAGCGAGACATACTGCGGGCGATCATCCGGGGGTTATCGACCGGTGGACACCGGGGGAATGGCGATGCTAGAGACTTCGCAAGGAAGTGGGGGCTGAAGGTCAAGCCGGTTGGAGGGAGATAATGAAGGCCATATCTTTCGAGAACAACATTATGACGGTAGTGGTATTTCGCTTTTGGAAGTGGCGACTATTGAGGCGGTACAAGGCCGTTAGAGAATTTCCGCCCGGACATTGGGATTGGCTGAAAATGCCAAACATGATCATCGTCGGAACCACGATGTCATTTCAACTTGATGCGTGGAGAAAAGAGGCGGAAAAGAATCGGCAATGACCACGGCCATCGACATCACGCTCAACGAAGAGACGCACGTATACACCGATTCAACCGGGCGAGTGATTACCTCCGTGACCCAGGCGTTGAATGAAATGAGGACGGGGTACAGATTTCACGCCGAACCTTGGCGACTTCAGAGAGGCTCCGCGATTCACGCCGCAATCGAACTAGCGGCCAAAGGGAAGCTCGACATTGAGAAATGGACGGCTGACCTGCACGCCGCATTGACGCCCAAGCAGGCACAGGAGGTTTTGGGGCGCACGAAGGCCGGGATAAAGTTTCTGACCGAGAATTGTTCCTCCGAAGGTTCAATGCAGGAAGTCATCGTCCATAACCCGGTGCTCAACATTGCCGGTAAGCTGGACTGGCTGGGGCCGCTGAAAGACGGACGGCTCTGCCTTGCCGACTGGAAAGGCGCAGTTGATCCGTGGGCCAAGTTGCAGGTGTCGATCTACAGCCTGTGCCTGAAAATCAAGCCGGACGTAGCGGTAGCAGTCGAACTCGGAGACGATGGAAACTACGTCGCATTATGGGGTAGTCGCACACCTAAGCGCGACACCGCCAAGTTTGATTTGGGACTGGAAGAACGATACGCACAGGCCATGCTGACATCCCGTAACTGGCTGATTGCCAATAAGCAACTGGCGAGGCGCATGGAGCATGTGGAAGAAATGTATAACGCAGTGCAGTAAGGAGAACTCATCACTATGAACACGACGACCGAGACCAAAGAGCCAAAACAAACCGAAGAACTGGCCGTGCTGGAAACGCGGGCGCTGTTTGTGCCCCACGAACAGTTTCCCGTCATGCAGCGTGAACTCGCGGAGATGCTGCCGGAGATTCAGGCTGAGATCGCGCTGGCCGACGCGCAGATGGTCAACAATCAGCAGGACGCTGAGATGGCTGGTGTTCTGTTGGACAAGCTGGCCGACCGTGTGAAACTGGTCAAGAGCAAGACCAAACCGTTCACGCAGATCGCGGACAAGCTCCACAAATGGCTGACGCGGTATCAGGGTGGGTACGTCTCGCCCAGTGAGGCGTCCTACGAAGCGTTGAAGGCTCGTCGCAATAAGTGGGAGATACGAGTGCGGCAGGAGACCGAGCGCAAACAGGCAGAAGCTCAGGCCGAGGCTGACCGCAAAACTCGTGAGAAACAAGCGGCGATTCAGCGGGAGATCGAGCGTAAGGAACAAGAGGCCGCGTCTGCTAAGCGCACCCAGACCGCCGAGAAGCGTAAACAGGAGATCGAGGAATTGAAGGAACGGCAGGCCGCAATAGTTCCCGACGTAATTCACTACGAAGCCCCCAAGCCAACAGGAGGCCCGAAGTCCACAATGCGCTGGCATGCCGAAGTCACGGACATGAGGTCGTTTTTGGAGGCAGCGGTCAAAGACCATACGCTGCACGGATACATTGAGGTCAAGACGACAGCCATGCAGATGAACAAGAGCCGCAATACCTCGATGCTGATACCGGGGATTCGGTTCTACCAAGATTTGCATTGACATGACCACAACCGCACTACTCAAAGCGTGGAAGGATAAACGCAGCATCCTCTGGGAGGGACACAAGCGCCCTATGCCCGCGTCGTGGATTGCACACTGGCCGTTCGCGTTAGTCATCAAACACCATCACAAAATGAAGCTGTACCCAAAAAGGAGAAAGCAGTCATGCAAAGAATCCCCGTCGAAAGCAGTTTGATCGCCAGCCACGGATGGGAAGCATCAGCGGAAGACCCGACGGTGGGTACGCTGGAAGTGGAATTTAAGGCCAAAGGAAAATCCCCCGCATCTGTGTACAGGTACGCAAACGTGCCGGCGAGTTTGTGGGAAGAGCACTCCAACGCCGACAGTAAGGGAAGTCACTTCCTCAAGAACATCAAAGGCAAAGCGGAGTACCCCCACACCAAGCAACCGGCTGAACCCGCCGAGCCGAAGGAGAGCTAACGCCATGAGCGACGAGAATCAACAATTATCGGTATTGGAACATCAGGGCACGGACATTGACCGTCCGTTGAACGTCCAGCAAGTCTTGGAGAAGGTGAAGCTCATTCAGGACGTGATGCGGCAGGTGATGAAAGAAGGCGAGCACTACGGCTTGGTGCCCGGAACTGGCAAGAAGGCATCGCTGTACAAAGCCGGTGCTGAAAAGCTCGCCATGACCTTCCGGCTTACGCCTCGGTTCACCATCACCCAGACCGACTTGGGCAATGGGCACCGGGATTACAACGTCGTGTGTTCCATTACGAATGCCAGCGGTGCGTTTCTGGCCGAGGGAGTGGGCAACTGCTCCACGATGGAAACCAAATATCGGTATCGCAAGTCAGAGCAGACCTGTCCTAAATGCGGCAAGGACACCATCATCAAAGGGAAACAGGAATACGGCGGTGGCTGGCTCTGCTTCACGAAGAAGGGTGGATGCGGGGAGAAGTTTGAGGACGGCGATCCTCAGATTGAGAATCAGAACATGGGCCGGGTGGAACACGACAACCCACCGGACTACTGGAACACCTGCCTCAAAATGGCCAAGAAACGCGCCCACGTTGACGCCACGCTAACAGCAACCGGGGCATCCGATATGTTCACGCAGGACGTGGAGGACATGGCCGGCGTATTGCAACGCTCGGACGCACCCCAAGACGGCAAACCGCGTGCCCCGGTGCCTGCTCCTACGGCCAAGAGCGACACGGAGGCAGGAAAGGGCCACCAAACCGATAAGGGGGCTGGAAACGGCGCTAATGACGAAATACTGACCACCACGGTAGGCAGTATTGAGCGGATAGAGAACAAACGGTACGACCCAACCAAACCGGCCCAGAAGAATAACTGGAAAGAGCGGTACGGGATCAAGCTGGCGGACGACCCACAAGGACGGACATTCGGCACGTTCGACACCAAGCTGTACGACTTCTTGAACGAGGCGTATGCTAACAACACGCGGCTCAAGGTCAGGGTGACTCAGGACGGCAAATACTGGAACCTGAAAGCGGCTCAAGCCGAGGATGACCTGAGTTGGGGTGCGGATGACCGAGAGTTGAAATCAGGCCACGATGCCAGCGACTTCGCTCATGGCGGCAAGCCAGCATGAAAACCTGTCAACGATGCGGTGGGCTAGTCCCGGAACATGGAGACAGCAACTGGGGTGGTCGCCCGTGCGAGTGCATAGAACCGGTACTGTCAGCCGAGGCGCAACAGGTAGCACCACCAACCGTCTTCACGATGGTCAGCGAGATTTTGGAAGCTGTCCGAAACATGAACCACAGACTCAGTAGAGTCGAACAAGGAGTAGAGAATATGGCCTCAAACGACCAAGCATTGACCGACGCAGTGACAGCACTGACCGGGGTAGTACAAGCGGAGGATACCGGCATCGCCGCTATCATCGCGGACTTCGAGCAAGCCAACAGCAACTCGCCGGATCCCGCGATCACGGATGCGATCACCAAGTTGCAGGCATTGCAACAGGACATCCAGACGCAGACCAACAACATCACGACAGCGATTACACCGGCAGCACCGTCCACGCCGAGCACCCCGCCAGCTTCCACACCCCCCTCGCCGGCCAGTCAGCAATCGCCCAGCGAAGCGTCGTCGTAGAGCCACGAAGCAACCAATGGCCCGGTGGTGGATAAGCCGCCGGGCCTCAAGGAGAACATGACGAAGATACTTTTAGGATTTGAACGTGGAACTGGGGAACGAATTGAGATGGGGATTATATACTTGACTCAAAATAACACAAGTGTAGACTCAAACCATTGGGTGCGCTGTGCGCTCTGGTAGCATTCTACCAAAGGCACGGTTTGGGTTTAGAGAATGGGTCGGACTGTTTTCGGAAGGGATTTTCTTGATCCTAAAAGTCTATGCTGATGAGTCCTATACGCCCGGAGAGAAAGGCAAACCGGGTGGACCAAACTTTGTAGTTCTCGCGGGCTATGTCTCCACACAAGAAAAGTGGATTGAATTTGAACCACGTTGGCGCAAGGTGTTGAACTATTACAAAGTACCGCACTTTCACCTGCGAGAGTTTAGCTCAAAAAAATTCTGTGCAACTTCTGGCAATCCTTGGTAGTGTCTTAATTTGAAATCGCGCTTTTGAACTGGCGCTTGAAGTCCGCACCCGCTCTGGTAGTATCCCGCCCGCAAGAGTAGTACTAAATCAATCTGCGTAGCTTTGGCTGTTGTCCAAGACGAAACCGGAAGTTTCTGAGCGATGGGCAACGCTGGACGCACGCCCCGCATGGGCGTGCCGAAGGCGTTCCATCAAGGGCTCCTTCCGGTGCCTGTCTTGGGGCGTTAGTAGGTACGCCCGTTTCGTTCACCTTCCAAGCTAACAACCGGAAGGAGAGCGCGACATGCGACTGATTGTCATTGCGGGAATTACTGTGGTTTTGTGCGTAGCCCAAATAGGCTGCGTGAGTTCCACGTCCCACCTAAACTCGGTATCTATCGGCATGACCAAGACGGAAGTGGTAAAGGTCATGGGTCAACCAACCGACACTAGAGGAAACTCCAATACAGAGTTCCTGATCTATCACCTAGCCAGCCAACCGTGGATCACCAGGGCGTATGCGGCCCGAGCCGGTGTTCAAGGATATGGCGAGGACGACTACTGCATACGTTTAGTCAACGGGAAGGTGGATGCTTATGGCCAAAAGGGAGACTTCGACTTTAGCAAGGTGCCAGAAGTCAAACTTGATGTAAACGTGAACAAGACGCAGTGATGCGGCCACTGGCAAAGACTGCCGGTGCATTATTGCTTCTGTGGGTTCTAGTCGCGGGCATACGGTCCGTGTTGGACACGCTGCATCTGTCGATAATCACCGGCCCGGACGGGTATCCCGCCTACATTGGGGATGCAGTGTCAGTATTTGGCGGTGTTCTGCTGGCCATTTGGATTGCCTACAAGGTAAAAACGGCAGGGATGACGGACGCAGAAAAGAGAGATTCTCAATCGGGTTCCTCTGGAGATGATCAGATGTGAAACACGGTTAAAAATCGCCAGACAAATTTGTAAAACATGCGTTCAATTATGGCATAGATGATGCGGTAACCCTGCTGGGCGTGAAAACCCAGTTAGGGCAATAAAATAGGGTCATTTTTACCGTTCAGCCTTCTGTCCCCTAACAAGGACAGACCTTCCTAACAAGGTTTTCACAGGCTGGACGGTATTTTTTTGGAGAGAGGCGTTGGGGTATGAGCAGAAGAGTTCTGAGCGCGTATTGGGTATAGGGCCGTCCATCCACGCGCAATAACACTAAAAAGAACCACCCCGCGTGATCTTCAGCGCTAACCGAGAGTCACGCGGGGTGGGAGACCCACTCACGAGGAAGGTGTTCCTTGTAGTGGTCTACGTAACGGGGTCTACACCCAGAGGACTCGCTGCCAACACAGCGATGGGGTTCGATTCCCACACCTTCCGCCTACGACGGCACCTTTGCACCGCCTGAGTTCTCTATCAAGCATTTTCTGGCCCAGTCTTTGGGGTCGAGCTTTGCCTTCTTGGAAGCAGCAGCGATTTGTTTGAGTTCGGACTTGGTGATGCGGAAGGAGAAGACTTCGCTGCGTTTCACAGCGGCGGATAGTTTTCGTCTGCCCATGCGCGGAGAATAACAAAGAAAATATATTTGTCTACAAATAAGTATTGCATCAACACAATTCTTGTGTAGACTTACAGCAGGATTAACAAAAGGGAGATTTAGGTGCGGTCATGGGTAACAGTTTAGCAACTGAAAAGAAGGTCCGGGTGGTTAGTGCGTTGTTGGAAGGTTCAAGCATACGCGGAATCGAACGAATGACGGGTATCAACCGAAATACAATCATGTCCCTGGGTTATCGCATGGGACAGCAATGTGGAGAGATCATGCACGAGAAGATGCGCGATCTACCGTGCAAGCGTATTGAGGTGGATGAGTTATGGGCCTACGTGTACTCCAAACAGAAGAACGTCACCAAACAGCGCAAAGCATTGAATCACGGCGATGTCTGGACATGGATAGCCCTCGACCCGGAAACCAAGCTGATTCCCTCGTATCTGGTCGGTCAACGCGATGCCTATCACGCCCGAGCCTTTATGGAAGATTTGGCCTCACGCCTTCGTTGTCGTGTGCAAATCAGTTCGGACGGGTACAACGCCTACGAGAGTGCCATTGAACGCGGTTTTGGTTCAGAGGTCGATTACGGCCAAGTGGTAAAAGTATATTCCATGCCCGAGGTTGTCGAATCAGAGCGTAAGTACAGCCCACCCGAAATTATTGAGATCAACCGCAAACCGATGAGCGGTCAACCAGTCATTAGCCACATCAGCACGTCGCACGTGGAGAAGTACAACCACACGCTGCGGATGCACAATCGGCGAATGGCGCGGTTGACGAACGCTTTCAGCAAGAAGCTGGAGAACTTCAAGGCCTCCATCCCACTGCACTTTGTGTACTACAACTTCATCAAAACCCATACGACACTTAAGATGACACCGGCCATGGCTGCGGGTATTGAGAACTCGTACTGGACCATCGAAGAACTACTGGAGCGTTGTGGCGAATCCTGAATACATCGAGAGCCTGAGAGCCGTTATCGGGAAGCTGCACAACTGCGGCGCAACGTGGCTTGAAACCGTACCGGTGCATGAGATGTTCCAAGGAAAGACCGTTTGGAAAGGTGAAGTCGAGGTATTCGATCTACAAGGCCACCCACAGGCCACAAGAGCCTACGGCTGGAGCCACAGAGAAGGGCCAAACGACAAAGGGGAACGGTTTGTGACAGTCTTGGAGATACCGCCAGTGGATTCACCCAAGAAAGCCGTGCAGGTATCTGTGCTGAGAGACATCAAGGCGGCACGAAAATAAGTTTCGTGTTTTAAATTAAGACACTACCACTTATCCGGCTGAATTGACATGGACACCCTCGACGACATCGACCTATCCGGTTGGTTGTGGCGTAGAAAATTGATGCGGTGTGCGGAAAGTAGTTGACGAGTAGGCGGGGGATTCGATACAAGGAACACGATGCAAGCTGGAAGCTCATCATACGACACAGTTTCAACCCGTTCACGTTGGAGTGCGGGCCTCACCCCATTCCGCCTTTCCTTCCAGCTAGGCATCGACGTGGACGGGTTGTTTTTAATGGGTGCCTCAGAGCGAGATGCTCGGAGCCGGGAGGGAACGCCCGGAACACCAAAAGTCGGTTCAAATCCGGCGGCATCCACCAATTTGCCATGAAACACAAAATTCAATATGAGGCTATCGTTGACGTGGTGTACTTCGGATACGACTATCCCCCCTGTGTGGAGATGACGGCGTTGATCTGGCCGTTAATTGAGCGACAAACCAAAAATGTCAGTGCAGATGCCCGCAGGGTTCTACTACATATGCTGGCGATCCACGAGCACAGGTCGGGAGTACATCCTAATCCGTGCGCTTGGCCAGTTGACGTACACCAAGGCGTGCTGCCACGGATAACAAATCTCACAACGGAACAGTTGCACGACGCCCTTGTGGATTTGAGAGTATGGGGATTGATCGAAGGAGAAAACCCAAAATGGGGAATTGTCGATGGTCGTTCCTACTACTCCCCGCCAAGGAAACCCGGCGCTCGCCGCAAGCAGTTGAGCGACGCCATTCGTAAGATCGTGCTGGCTGCTGGTCGATGCCTCAAGTGTGGCCGTACTGACCGCCTATCTGTTGACCACATCACGCCAGTTGCGCGAGGCGGAGGCGATGAACTGACCAACCTTCAATGCCTCTGCCTATACTGCAACTGTGCAAAACGAGATCGGTATATCGGCTAATGCCCGGCAAACCCTACATGCCCTGGTACGTCGGTGATTGGAGAAAAGACCCTAACGTGAAACAATGCTCTCCCGAAACACGAGGAGTCTGGTTCGATTTCCTGTGCGAAATGCACGAGTTGAAGTCTGGTGGCGTACTGACCGGCGACAAAGATTACCTTTGCCGCGTGGGTGTATGCAATCTCGCTCAACTCGACCGTTCGCTTGCGGAATTGGCCAGAACCCGGACGGCGGACATTAGCTCGCGTGGGGACACGTTCACGATCATCAACCGGCGCATGAAGAAGGAGGCTGATACCAGTAAGGTACGGCAGGTGTCTGGTAGCAAATCTATCAGCAAACGCCTAGCAAACGCTGAAAGTGATCTTGAAGCTGAGTTAAAAACCGAGGAATGGCTTAAGAGTGAAGAATTTAGAGCACTCTGGTTAGACTGGGAATCACACAGGATAAACCTGAAAAGACCCATGACAGCCATAGCCAAACTCATGCAAATCAGGGAACTAAAGCGTTGGGGCAAAGAACGGGCACTCGTGGCGATTGAACACAGCATCTCAAAGGGCTGGCAGGGCATATACGAACCGAAATCGAATGGGTTCCAACAACGCCCCAGCGCCGCCGACGAACCCCACGAGGACGACCCATGCACGGCGGAGAGGTACGGAGGAAACCGATGAGCGTAAGAATGGCCGGTAAATCGGAGGACTTCACCCCATCGCAACACGCGGCCTTGGATGAGATCGAGAGGCTGATGAAAGCGCACTTCGATCACGCGATGGTTGTCATAGCCGACCCGATTAACGAAGTCCCCAGAACCACCATGCGAGTACACGGAAGGCTGACGGTGTTGTTGTGGGCGGCAAACGCGCACCTGACCAACATCCAAGACCCGGAAATCCTGAAACGAATGTACGAGGAGAACTGACATGCCAATCGACCTGACACAATTCTGCATACCATCGGATTATTGGGACAGCGTAAGGCTACGCTCCCTTGGGAAACCATTCCGCATTGGAGACAAAGCCTATGCCAGTGAAGGGCGAGTGATCGTTGAAGTGGAGGCCGGAGACACTCAGGCAAACGAATGGGCACCAAACTCGTCCGCGCAGAAAATCATGCTGGGCTGGACGGACGGCGAGTGGTCACGCTTGCCGGAACTTCCAGAGCCTCAAACCGAAGAGTGTACGACATGCTGTGGATCGGATGGTGGCTGTGATGACTGCCATAGCACCGGCCTCCAACCGAAAACCATCGTAGTGCAAATTGGGAAACGTCTCATCGATGCTAAATTGTTACGACTAATCGCCACACTTCCAGGACTGCTCATCAACGAGGACGGAGACCCACTCAGCCCGATGTCCTTCAAGTTCGATGGTGGCCGAGGACTGCTGATGCCGATGAAACCGCAAGTGGAGCCTTGCCAAGGGCCAGCGCCGAAGCCACGCCGCAAACGCAAGACCGCCAAGGCCACATGAACCGCTCCCCACTCCAACGCAAAACCCCACTGGCCCGGTCCCACCAAGGCCTCCGCAAGACCCCCCTGCGTAAGCGGAGCCGGCGCCAGAACGCGGTAGAGGCCAAGAATAAGTTGTGGCGTCAGCGAGTACATCACGAATGGAAAAGCTGTGCATTTAGTCACAAGAAAAACTGTTGGGGCGACCTAGAGGCGCACCACATATTCTACGTTTCTCAGCACAGGGAGCTTCGCCACGAGCCAATTAACGGGATTCTTTGCTGTCAACATCATCACCAATGGATTCACAATTACCCCAAGGAAGGACTGGCGGCATGTCTGGTGCTGATCGGCAAATACCGCGCCTCCCGGCTCCAAGAATTAGCGTCACAGAAACGGTAAACCAAAAAGGAGAATGAAATGAAATCAGCCTTCCAAATATTCGCAGGATGTATCGCCTTCGTAGTGCTCGTGTTCGTATTGGGATTCTTGTTCCAAGGCGAGGACTTCATCCTGTATCGGTACTTCGCGCCGAAGCAGGAAGCCGTGCGTCGGCAGGTGTTCGAGCAAACCAAGTCCTACAATCAGGGATACATTCAGGAACTCCAGGCGATGCAGTTCCAGTACGTGCAAGCCGACAAGAGCGCGAAGGCGGCTCTAGCGGACATCATCCTTCATCGTACGGCGGATTATCCAGACGCCAAACTGCCGCCTGACCTGTACGCCTTCATTGAACAACTCCGAAATCAACGCAACCAATAAGGAACCCATGACAAAATCGACAATCATCAAGTGCGCCTTGGCTTTCGCAATCATGCCTCTATTCATGGCGGACTCGTGCGATGACAATTCCAGTGATAGTGTGCAACGAAAACAACAGGAAACCTTACTTGCTGAAGGCACAGCACAAACCGGGATGCCAGCGATCAAGAACTTCCGCGAGCGCAAGATGCTCAAGGACATTTTGGAGTTGCGCGACCAAGACGGACTTGTGACGTACACCTACATCTTCTCCCAAATGACGGGCAAGTTTACATTCATCGGACAGAGCATCGGGTACGGCATACCCTACGCGACGGAATACACGAACCCACTAAAGATCGACTGGTCTAGCGGACATGCCAGTTGTGGAGTTATCAATCAGGCAGACCCCAACGGCCTATTCTCACCCGCCGCCGCCGAAGGAACGTGGGTGCTCATGCTCGACCCCGATACCGGCAAGACTCGCCCACAGTACATCGAAGAACGGGTGGAAGTCTTCACCTACAAACTACCGGCCTCTCTGCTGAATTAGCGTCACGCAGACAACACGAAAGGAAGATATGAAAATCAAACAAACAAAACACTGCATAGTCTGTCTGAGCAAGGCTACTAATTGGTCTGGAATCGTTCGCCGAGGATCACAAGATGTCTGCGCTGGATTTTGTGAATCCCACGAAAAGATCATCATTCCCGATCTGCTTGGCATTCCTGGTTGCGTTGGCGCTTATCACGCGTCAATGGGCATTATTTCGGTGAATCTATGAACCCGCTCTCAGGAAATGTCGGAACCACTCAACCACGGAACCCGGCAGCCGTACCTAAACAGGATCAGGTTTCCCATGAGTGAAGCAACCAAATTGCAGTTGTGGAAGAAGTCACACAAAGCCTTCGCCGCCATTCTTTCGCCAGCAGCCAGCCAGAAGGAGGGGGAATGAGCGAATATATTTACCTATCGGGGAGTGAGGATGTTTCAAAGGCCGGCCATAATATCGCCGCTGCCGCAGAAACGATGAGCCGGGCCGCTGGGCGTATCGAGGATTGCACCTCACGACTGGAAAGACTGTTTGGTCAAGGATACGGCACCAACATCGACCGGCTCATTGACGCACTAGAAAAATTAGGCCCCACCGTTAGCAAGAAACCAAAGGAAGGAATAGAGGGATGAATCCAAAATGGACGATTGCTGAAGGTATTGACGAGTGCAAAAAATTGGAGTCTTTTTTAATACCTCATGGTTTTCACTGCGCCCTCGGCGGGAGCGTTTTGCATCGAGGACAATCATTTAGTGATTTGGATATTTTCATTTACCCTCACAAAACCTATGGGGCGAAGAGTTCTGTTGAAGTCATCAGGATGTTGCGGGATTTCTACAATACAGAACTAAAACAAGCAGTCCATGACGGAAACTCTGCCTCTTTTGCCGATGACCAGCGAGATGGTAAAGAGGTTTGGTATTGTCGCGAGGACGGACAGAGAATCGATTTTTTCTTGGTAAACTAAAGGAGCCAAATGACCACCACACCACCCAACGAGAAGCATCGGGAGAACAAGCCAGTGAAGGAATGGCATAGGACGGCGGCTAAAGAAGTGGCATTCTACTCACTCGACCATAGAGGCAAACAACCAGAAATTAAAACAATTTCTCACCTCATCGCCAACACCGAACCACAGTCCTCCCCACCTCCCTTATTGCCGAGGGAGGTTGAGGAGGACATCCGGTTGCTTAAGTTGCATTCTGGTCACGGTAGTCGAGTTCATCGAGTTTGCACCGCCCTCGAATCCGCCCATCAACAACTGGCTAAGGTGACGAGGGAGCGGGAGGAAACGGTGGCGTGGACGGATAAGGCGAAGAAATATCTTAATATCCTGACATGTGTGGACAAGCCAACTTGGCAAGCTTTTAACACTGAAAACATAGTGAAAGATGCGGGACGATTGCTTGTTGAAGCCACTTATTTCACCCTCCTTGCCCACGACGCCAAGCTGACCGAGGAAGTGAGGAGAAAGACGCTATTGGAAGCAATCTCGAAGTGCGAAACGATAATGGATGGGGCCTTGGTCATTTGCGAACTTCACCGCCTCGCTGCTGAACCGGGAGAGAAGAAGAAGGAAAATCCATGAACATGCACAAGACACTACCGAATAGCCATTGCCCACTGTGCTGTAATCGCCTAGAAGTGGGCCAGCGCATCCTGAGACCGATAGACGGCAGAGGCCCGGCGATCCACGAGTCGTGCTACTGCATCCAGGCGGACGTAAACGAGTTGTTGCAGGAGGTTGGAGAACGCGAGGAAGAACTAGCCAACCAACGATTCGAGCACCACGAGGGTTAATGGCACGTAGAATACCTATTCAGGGCATGGCGATCATGCGCAAGATGTGTGTGACGTGTCCATTTCAAGAGCACGGATCAATCGAGGTGAGAAGCAACGTCATATCGCGGTTGTTTGAAGTATCGCAAACCTGCCATGAAGCACACGACAAGCGACTGTGCCGGGGTGCCAGAGACTTTCAACTGACGTGTTTCTACCGGATTGGGATGATCGAAGCACCCACTGACGAGGCTTGGGAAAAGAAACGGCGTGAGGTGGGCGTTTGACCCGCGCCACTCCACAGGACAGGCTTCTCCCACAGTCACTAGACGCGGAGAAGGCCGTGCTCGGGGCCATGCTCATTTCACCGGTACACGCGGGTGTCGCCGCT
>Ga0210393_10002492_pt1 | contig 15094 bp, 15 predicted proteins | sample IncBWC27OmetaG_FD_160068 | JGI IMG/M metagenome (GOLD analysis project Ga0210393, IMG submission 160068) | Forest soil microbial communities from Barre Woods Harvard Forest LTER site, Petersham, Massachusetts, United States - Inc-BW-C-27-O ... | reverse complement strand
CCGCGGCGAGCGGCTCGGCTGACCGCAGCCGTCGAATGCATAACACTCGCGGCGCACCGGTAGTCGATACCGCTTTGTCTCGCATGATCGACACCGGCCATGCGCCGCGCCGACATTGCCGCAGCTGTTCAATGCATAGGCTCAGAGGGCTGAAACCCGCCTAGGATTTCTACGTTTATCTTGGAGCATGACATTCGAATAGCTCTGAGGCGCAAAAGGGAAATGAGTGCTGTTGGCTACTCGCGCGTTTTTACCCTTGAAGTGGACGGCCGCCCCATATTCGCATTTGAAGCGGTCACCGCCAGAGGAGCGCAGCAGCTCGCAAAAGAAAAATGGCTTCTCGACGACCTGACGATTTTGACGGCAGGCGGCGCTCCCCTTCGAACCTCGCAATCTAAGCTCTCCGTGCGACTGGCGACGGCCGAAGAGGCGGTGGTGTTCGCGAGCGTTGCGAGCGCGGCAAAGCCATCGGATGAGGTCCTTCTGGCCTATTTGGTCGATTTGGATCCAGAGCGGCGTTGAAGGCTTCCTTAAAGTTTCGCGGTCATCCTATTGAACCGTAGTCTTGTGGGACGCCCATGCATTCAAGTCTGCCTATCTCCAATACGTCCGCCACGCCGCAGGCCGGCGCCGGCTGGTTGCACGAATGATCCGGCTTCAAAAGTTCATCAAGCACGGCACCTACGGCGAAGCGATCGGGACGCGTCGCCTAAACCTTCGGGTCGGCAAACCTACTTGCCCGCCTCACGTCCGGAGCTGACGTTCGCTCCTCAAATTTTTTCGTTCCCCCTTGAAACCAAAATCGGTTTTGCTAATTCATTCGGCGTCACCTAACAGGTGGCTCCCGCGGCGCCTTCTTGGGCCTCGGGCACCGGTCGTGTCCGGTGCTTCATACCCATCTTGCTCTTTGGAGGATTTGGCTATGCGCACTTATGACTTATCTCCCCTCTTCCGATCGACCATCGGTTTCGATCGTCTGTTCGACCTCGTCGAGACGGCCCAGCGGGCCACCGAAGAAGGCTACCCGCCCTACAACATCGAGCGGCTGGCCGAAGACCGGTACCAGATCGCTCTGGCGGTCGCCGGTTTCTCGCCCGAAGAAATCTCGATCACCGCCGAGCAGAACGTCGTCACCATCGAAGGCGGCAAGACCGAAAAGACCGAGCGCGAGTTCCTCTATCGCGGAATCTCCACCCGGCATTTCAAGCGGCAATTCAACCTCGCGGACTACGTCCAGGTGAAGGGCGCGACCTTCGACAACGGCTTGCTCAAGATCGAGCTGGTCCGGGAAATCCCCGAGGCCATGAAGCCGCGGCGCATCGCCATCAACGGCGCGACGACATCGGACAACGTCCATCAGATCGAGGCCAAGGCGGCCTGATCATCGGCTTCAGGATGCCGCGCGTCGCACGAGGCGCGGCATCGAAGTTCGTCTTGGAATGGAGGAGAACATGCGGCCGACGACCGCTTTCGACGACAATGTTTTCGACATCAACGCACTGCTGCATCCCGGCTCGATCTTCGATCATCCAAGAGACGTAGTCGCGCATCCTTCTCTGTCGATGTCCGAGAAGCGCGCCACTCTGGCGTCATGGGCATCGGATGCATCGGCGATCGCTTCCTGTCCCGCGCTGCGGGCACCGGCCAGCCTCAAGGCGCCCGTGACGATCGACGAGATCCTTGAGGCCCTATGCGAACTAGATGGCGGTCCCCGCAATCCGCCCGGCGGCAAGCCAAATCGTCTGTGTTCGACGTCAAGGGCTCTGGCGGCCTAGCAGGAGATGCGCCATGGATGAAATCAAATTGCCCCGACATGTGCTGGACCGTCTCGAGCGTCGGTGGGCGGCCAGATTTCCGCAGCCGGTGCACCACCCGCAGCGTGCGACGTCGTCGCCTCCCCGCGACGATCCGTTTCGATCGCCGCGGGCCCGCCGGCGGCCGGGTGGATCTCCGAGGCCACCGATGGTGGATAGAGCATTTGAGCCGCAATTAACCCAGCTCTCGGCTCGAGTCTAACCTTTCGCGGATTGGAACTTTCCGGGCCCTGCGCAGGTTATCAGATGCCGTTTCTCTCACGGCATCAATCGGTGCATTCCTCGCTTGAGGCTGGGGTCCTGGCCGGTAAAACGAGCGATAGAGCATGTCAGGACGTCCCGGGCCGGCCGCCGAAGCTTCCCTCCTTTCGGCGGCGCAACTACGGCAGATCATCGACGCCGCGACCCACACAGCCATTATCAGTATCGATAGAGCAGGCGTTGTAACCAGCTGGAGCCGCGGCGCTCAGCATATCTTCGGTTGGACCGAAGACGAGATGCTGGGGCAGAAACTCGACCGCGTTTTCACGGAGGAAGATCATAAGCTAGGCCAAATTGAGCGTGAGATGACCGACGCGCTCGCCCATGGTCGTGGCGGCGGCGAGGAAGGATGGCGCATCCGCAAGGACGGATCCCGGATTTGGGCTGCGGGCGAGATGTCGCCGGTCCGCAGCGAAGCGGGAGCCGTAGTTGGTTTCACGAAGGTCGTACGAGACCGTACCGCGCAGCGGCGCGCGGAAGACGCCGCCGAGCAGGAACGGCGCTCGCTTCAAATTCTCAACCACGCAGGCTCGGCGCTGGCGATCGAAACCGACCTTACTCGACTCGTTCAGATCGTGACGGACGCCGGTGTCGAACTCACCGGCGCCGAGTTCGGAGCCTTCTTTTACAATCTGATCGATGAGGCCGGCGAAAGTTACATGCTTTACACGCTGTCCGGCGCTCCGCTCGAAGCGTTCTCGAAATTTCCCATGCCGCGCAATACTCAGGTGTTTGCGCCCACCTTCAGTGGTGAAGGCATCGTCCGTTCGGACGACATCACCCGCGATCCGCGCTATGGACACAATGCGCCGCGGAAGGGAATGCCGGAAGGTCACCTTCCTGTCCGCAGCTACCTCGCGGTTCCGGTCAAGTCGCGATCGGGTGACGTGTTGGGCGGTCTTTTCTTCGGCCACGCCAAAACCGCCATGTTCACGGAGCGATCGGAAAAAGGTCTCGCCGGACTTGCCGCGGAAGCGGCGGTCGCTATCGACAACGCGCGCCTGACCCAGTCTACGCAGCGTGAGATCGCCGAGCGCAAGCGTGCCGAGGAAGCCTTGCGAGACCTCAATGCAACGCTCGAACAGCAAGTCGCCGAACGAACCCTGCAGCTTCAGGAAAAAGAACAAGCTCTGCGCCAGTCGCAAAAAATGGAAGCGGTCGGTCAACTGACTGGCGGCATCGCCCATGACTTCAACAACCTGCTGCAGGTCATTATCGGAAACCTCGAAGCCCTGCAGCGCCATCTGCCTCCGGACTCCGGCCGGCTGCAACGCGCGGCAAATCAGGCGATGAACGGCGCGCGCCGCGCGGCCGCGCTGACGCAGCGCCTCCTCGCGTTCTCTCGGCGACAGCCGCTCGACCCGAAGCCAATTGATATCAACGGACTTGTCAAAGGTGCATCCGAGCTGATGCACCGAACACTTGGCGAGACGGTCGCGATCGAGACGGTGCTCGGTGCCGGACTTTGGCGCGTGGAAGTGGACCCCAACGAGCTCGAGGCAGCACTGCTGAATTTGGCGGTCAATGCGCGCGACGCGATGCCGGGGGGCGGCAAACTCACGATCGAAACCGCCAATACCCACATCGATCAGGTCTACGCGGCAAACCATGCCGAGGTTCTGACGGGGCAGTACGTTTCCATTTGCATTTCCGATACCGGCGTCGGGATGACTGCCGCGACGCTCAACCAGGCCTTCGAACCTTTCTTCACGACCAAGCCCGTGGGCAAGGGCACGGGACTTGGCCTCAGCCAGGTTTACGGCTTCGTTAAGCAAAGCGGCGGCCACGTGAAGATCTACTCCGAAGTCGGACAGGGGACGACGGTAAAGATTTATCTTCCCCGACTGGTCGCCGAACACGTCGTGGCAGAGAGCCTGCCGAACCCGCTGCCCGCCGAGGGGTCGGCCGAGGAGACGATTCTGGTCGTCGAAGACGATGACGACGTTCGGACTTCCACCGTAGAGAGCCTCCGCGAAATCGGCTATCGGGTCATCGAGGCACATGACGGTCCGTCAGCCTTGCGGCTATTGGAACGGCAATTGAGGGTGGATCTGCTTTTTTCGGACGTGGTCCTGCCCGGCGGCCTGACGGGAGCCCAAGTCGGCGCCCAAGCCCGCGCAATACGTCCCGGCCTCAAGGTCCTGTTCACGACCGGCTACGCGCGGAACGCCATTATCCACCATGGGCGCCTGGATAAAGGAGTCCATCTGATCACCAAGCCCTTCAGTCTGAACGACCTTGCCGCCAAGATCCGCGATGTTCTGGATGCTGCCGGCCCGGACCCCGACGGAACAAAGCCGTCTTAACGGGGCTTTAGGCACAATTCCGATGTATTGAATCAATTGCCGGAACGTTCGTTCCTGTGTCTAGTTGAACACGCGAACGAAAAAAGCACCCGAATGAATATCTCGCTTGCAGCGGCTGACGCCATTCTCGCCCGGACCCTTCACGTCCTGAACAACGGGGACCGTTCGTTGCTAGGCGCTCTCGACGAGCTTCCCGCCCCGATCTACGTGACCGACGCCGACGGCGTGATTACCTATTATAATCCTGCGTGCATCGCCTTCGCAGGCCGAGTGCCAGCGTTGGGCCGAGATCGTTGGTGCGTGACCTGGAAGCTATACACCGAAGATGGCGCATTCCTTCCTCACGACAAGTGTCCGATGGCTGACGCGATCCTGACGCAAACGCCCGTACGGGGCATCTCCGCCCTCGCCGAGCGCCCCGATGGTACGCGATTGAACTTCGTGCCGTTTCCTACACCGCTTTTCGATGCGCAGGGCCGGTTCATCGGCGCCGTCAATATGCTGATCGACGTGACCGCAAGCAAACGCGCCGTAGTGCTTCGCGAGCAAGCGCGGCGGTGCCGCCGTCTTGCGGTCTCTGTCGATGACGATCAGACAACTTCGACCCTCAATGGCTTGGCTACTGACTATGAAGAAGAGGCGCGTAAGCTCTCTTCCAGCGAGGCCTAATTTTTCCGGCCGGAGAATCTTGTCGATTTCATTGCCCTCTAAGCGGAGAGTGAAGTGCCGGGCTGGTCGCTCGACAGTGTAGTCTTGCGAGGGTTACCCGCACGATCCGCGACTCTGCCGTGCGGCGCAACGCCGCTTTGAGCCGCTGCCTTTCTTTGTCCCAATCGGCCTCTTCGGCACTCAGCTTTTCCTCGATCGGCTCGATTTCGAAACGCAGCGCGGCCGCGCGTCGAGTGTGCTCCTGCTCCGCCTTGCCCAGGGCCGATTGCGCCTCGTCGACGGCGTGCTGGCTGCGTTCGCGCTGCTTCTGCCAGGACACCTCTTCCTTGGCTTCCTCGCGCTCGCCGCGTTGCCGCTCCTGCCGTTTCGACCACTTAAGTGGTCCTTTTACTTATCCAGCTTCTTCGAACGCTTGGTAGCTTCGGTCGTCCCAGACTTGCTGCTTGCCATGCCCTGCGTGCCGGTCGCGGAATTGGATTTGTTCATGCTGCTGTCGGGGCTCGGCCCCATATCGTGCTTGCCAAACGCCTGATCGCGGTTGTCCTCCGCGAGAGCGCTGCCGGCTAATACCGAGAAGATGGCTGAAGCCAAAAGAAGTTTCTTCATGGTCTTTCTCTTTCAAATTTCTCTGTTGTTTAGACCAATTCGCGCTTAGCCGCGTGGTTCCTAATCCGTCAACGAACTGGCGAGAAAGAAAATGCGCCGACCGTTACGCGACAGCCGCCCAAGAACTGTTCTCCACCGAGATGGAGCTGACTATCCGATATGCTGCGCAGCAGGTTATTCGGCATGTTAACTCATTCGATCGTCTAACAGGAACCTTCGTTCCATCTGGGCATTTGCTGGGCAGTCCGATCCTTGGCCGCCTGGAGAACCACATGGAAAATGCTTTGCGTCAAAACCCTCAAGTTAACGAGGTTGAGCCGACGGTCTCGGGAGTTTCTTGGCCTGCCGTACTCGCGGGCGGAGTGGCCTCGCTGGCCCTCACGCTTTTACTCCTTTCGTTCGGCGCGGGAATGGGATTCACGGTCGTTTCGCCGTGGGGAAATTCCGGGATTTCCGCTACTACCTTCCAGATTGGTACCGGCCTGTATTTCATCGTCATGGCGATGATCTCGTCCGCCCTGGGAGGTTACCTTGCCGGTCGACTCCGAACAAAATGGGTTGGCGTACAAACGACAGAAGTGCATTTCCGAGATACAGCCCACGGCTTTCTAGCTTGGGCTGTCGCCTCCGTTCTTGGTGCCGTGCTTCTCGCTTCGCCCGCAAGCTCGATATTAGGAGGAACGATCGCCGGCGCGACACAAGGAGCGGCGGCGAGCGTCTCACAGTCCTCACCGATGAACATCTACGTCGACAGCTTGCTGCGCCCTGACAATCCGTCTGCTCAAGGCCAGCAAAATTCATCTGACACCCGGTTCGAATTGGTCCGCCTATTCACCAAAAGCTTTCACGATGGCACTGATCTCAATCCCGCCGACCGCGCCTACGCAGCCAAGGTTGTCTCAGCCCGCACCGGCTTAAGCCAGGCAGATGCGGAGAAGCGGGTCAACGACGTCGTGAATCAGGTCAAGACGGACCTTGATAAAGCCCGCAAAGCTGCAATGCAGACCGCGATCTGGCTGACGCTATCACTGTTCATCGGTGCCTTCTGTGCAGCACTTGCGGCAACCGAAGGCGGCGGCCTGCGCGACGGGACGTGGGGCAGGAAGGCCTACAGGACCACTGCGGTCAATCATTAACCCCTAAACTAAGGAGAGATATTATGCCGATCCTACTTTGGCTACTGGGAATTCCGATCCCGCTGATCATTCTCATTATGCTGCTGCATCACTGAGAAAGCTTAGTAGCGAAGCAATTTGCTGATGTCTGCAGCCCATAGCTGCAGGCATTCAGTTGTTAATTAAAACCAAGGCTAAGCGAGAGTGAACATATCAAACGAAAACGATCTCTTTTCGGGGGTCGTCCTGGCAGAGGACGCAATGGCAACCCGGACGCCGGCATCTCGCACGCATCTCAGAAGATCGGGGACCGCGGAGAAGGGGCGCACAAGCGGCAGGTACGCCGTCTTGAAATGCCTCGGCTCAGTGCGATCCAAGTACCAACCGGAGCTTTTCGGCCAATTCATCCCTGCGGTAGGGTTTGCTCAATACGGGCAGATTTTTTTGGTCGAGTTGAACGCTTCCGGCGTCGCCCACATACCCCGATGTCAAGAGTACTTTCAGTTCGGGACGAAGGGTCCTCGCCTCGACCGCCAATTGTGCCCCATTCATGCCTCCGGGCATCACGACATCGGAGAACATAATGTCGATGCGTTCGCTTCCGTGCAGATGATCCAGTGCCTGCCGCGCGTCTCGCGCCACTACCACTCTGTACTGCAATTCTTCCAGGCTCTCGATTGCCATGTTAAGAACCTGCTCGTCATCTTCGACTAGCAATACCGTTTCTCCCGCTGCAGCGCGTCTCAACGGCAACTGGCCGGATGAGGGTGAATGCTGATCAGAGAGCCGTTCGTCCGAGCGAGGGAGAACAATCTGGACGGTAGTACCCCTTCCTTTTTCCGATTGGATCGCAACGTGGCCACCTGCACTACGGATGAATCCGTAAACTTGCGCCAATCCCAATCCCGACCCTTTGCCGACGTCCTTCGTGGTAAAAAACGGCTCAAACACATGATCCAGCGTGTTCTGATCGATTCCGGCGCCTTCGTCAGTAACACTGATTTGCACGTACGGGCCTGGGCTTAAGCCCGTTCCGGCTACGGCCTCGGTCCCGCGATGGACATTCTTGCTGGCTATTGAGATGATGCCGCCTTCTGGCATCGCATCGCGCGAATTGACGACCAGATTGAGAATTGCAGACTCGAGCTGGGCCGCATCGACTCGAATCGGATGAACTCCGGCGTCCAGGTCGAATCTGAGGGTAATCGAATCCCCAACCGCGCGCTCAGCCAGACCCTTGAAATCAAGCAACAGTCGATTGGGGTTTAATGTTTCGGGATGCAGCATCTGACGACGCGAATAAGCGAGTAATTGCTGGGTGAGCTGTTCGCCCCGACGGGCTGCTGTCATCGCCGCCTGCGCAAGGCGAGCTACGCGCTCCGGTTGGTCAGGACGACGAATAACCATATCAAGGCCGCCGACAATGACCGTGAGGAGATTGTTAAAGTCGTGAGCGACACCACCGGTGAGTTGACCGATAGCCTCCATCCTTTGCGCCTTATGGAGCGCGGCCTCGGTTTGCTTGCGGTCCGTAATATCCATCAAAATCCCGGCCATGCGGATCGGCCGCCGGCTGGCGTCGTAACCTACGCGGCCCCTGGCGGCTATCCATCGAACCTTTCCATCCCGACGGTTGATGCGACACTCAATCTCGAAGCTGCCGGCTTGAGCAGCTTTCTCAAGCGCCGTTTCGACTGCCTGTCGGTCCTCATCGGCGATGTGGGCCAATAACTGGCGAGTGCTCCAGGAAGGCAGGAGGTCTGTGTATCCGAATATCTGATCGTGCCTTAAATTTCGGCGGGCCGTGTCGCGAACCAAATCGAAATCCCACGATCCCATCTCCGCAGAATCCAACGCAAATGCCAGGGTCTCGCGGGCTTCATTCAACTCGCTGGTGCGCTGTTCGACACGCTGTTCGAGCCTGTCATTGAGAGCCCTCAGCTCGACTGCAGCACGCTTTTGCTCCTCCAACAAGGACGCGACTTGAAACTGACGCCTGCGCGCCCGCAACGCTGATTGGGCCGCGCTCGCGAGAGTTTCCGCATTGATAGGCCGTTCCAGCAACACGACGTTTCCGAGCCGTCGAAGCAAATCGGAGGAACCAGGGGAGCGATGGCCTACCTGTTTTGTCGCAAGAGCGATGATCGGAAAATCGGACCACGGCGGTTGAAGAGCAAACCAGTCAAGTAAGGCATTGAGTCCAGCCCCAGTAAGCGATTCTTCGGTTACTATTAGTCCACCGGGCGACTTCTCTAGGGTGTCATGGAGACCGACCAAGTTGTCGCATATCATCGATGAAATGGCGCTTCGTTCGAGCGCCTGGCGGATCACTTCCGCGTCCCTTCCGCGCGGCGCAAGGATCAGGAGAGTTTCACGCATGATGTTATTCCGCCGGCCGTGCGTTCGGCGATGGCGCGAGCAGAGTCGTATCACCCTTATATGATGGCAGGCCTGACAAAACGCCATCGAAGTCGCGTAGTGGCTCTCCGACTTCAAGCCCGTTCTCGCCAAGCTTGAACTCCCGAATCGAACGCTCGTGGTAGCTCGTTCGGCTTTTGACCACGGAGATGGCGGCCCGAACTGTTGCTTTGGCTTCGAAAAAACGGAATAGCAAAATAGTGTCGCTCAGGTAGCTTAGGTCGATATCCGTTCGCATGTCGCCGACCAACCCGTGCTGGCCGAGTATCAACATGGTGGTGATGCCCGACTGATTAAGGTAGTTGAGCAGTTCGTGCATTTGCAACAGCAAATATTGCTCACCGGGCATGGCTTGCAGATAAGCATTGAGACTGTCGATACAGACGTACGATGAGCCGCCTTGTTCCACTGCGACCCTTGCCCGACTAGTAAACTCACCCGGCGAAAGCTCAGCTGGGTCGATTTGCTGAATATCAAGATCGCCCCGCTCGATATAGGGAGCCAGGTCCATCCCCAGAGCCTTGCTTCGCAGCAAAAGCGTTGAAATTCCTTCGTCAAATAAAAAGTAGGTTGCCTTGGCGCCCCGATCCAAGGCTGTCCGAATGCAGAAGACTGCCGTCGTGGTCTTGCCTACACCGGAAGGGCCTATCAACAGTGTGTTGGTTCCGGGCGTCAAACCTCCGCCTAGTAGCTGATCGAGCCCCTTGCTGCCCGTGGTCGTTGCCTGTGGGGAGTACTCGGCGCCGTGTTCGGACGCTACTAACCGTGGAAACACCGAGAGACCGCCGCGGTCGAGAATAAAGTCGTGGTAGCCTCCCCGGAACTTGATGCCTCTCATTTTAACGACGCGGAGCCGCCGACGCTCGGCGCCGAAATCTCGGGGGGCCTGTTCAAGCGAGATCACACCATGAGCGATACTGTGGAGCTGAAGATCGTTAGGATCCGACGTCCGGTCGTCCAACATCAGCACAGTACAAACGCGGCTTGCGAAGAACTGTTTTAAAGCCAAAATCTGGCGTCGGTAACGCAAGGGGTTTTGCGCCAGGAGCCTCATCTCCGACAGGCTATCAAACACGACGCGGGAAGGGCGGAGCTCCTCCACGCGCTTCATCACTTCACGGGTCGTTTCACCCAGTTCGACCTCCGACGGGTGCAAAATCGTTTGCTCCCGCTCGGGATTGAGGTCACCCTGATTGACGAGTTCGAAGAGCGATAACGGCTCAAGCGTCCAGCCATGGGTGGCTGCGACAGCGCTGAGCTCTTCCGCGGTTTCTGAAAGAGTAATGTACAGGCCGGTTTCGCCGCGTCGAATGCCTTCCAGCAGGAATTGCAAGGAAAGTGTTGTCTTGCCCGTGCCTGGAGTTCCCTCGACCAGGTAGACACGATGCTTCGTAAGGCCACCGCCAAGAATATCGTCCAGCCCACTTATGCCGGTTGACGCCCGATTAGTTTCCTCAAGTGAAGCTTCCACAGCGGCCCGCCAAACCTACCAAGACTTGCTGTAACTTTCCTACCAAGACTTGCTGTAACTTTCGAAGCCTGGAAGGGGTTCCAACGCCGCTTTAGAGGATCTTTCATCGCGGTTCCCTCGACTCCCAGTCACCGCTTGGGTGACTTCTAAGGGCATACTTGCGGGTAAGGGCGTACTTGCGGAGGCGGAGTCCAAACATGACTCATTATTATTTTTCTGCATTTAGCTGCAGACTTGTAATCGGTCTTTAAGAGGCGTCGAAGCCACCCAAAATAAAGCGTCGGCATGTCAGGGCGTTGCGATGACTGATGATAGAAGAGTTATTCTTTAATCAGTAAGCACGCTGGCAAGCTTTCGTGCGAGTCCATCACGGCGGGAAAGGGTACGACATAGGCGCAACCTTGCAGACAATGGTATTGGCGACCGAATTGGCGGGACGAGCTGCTCGCCACTTAGTGCTTATCTTGAAAAATACTCCCGGGGGCTTGAAGTGACCAGTGCAGACCTTCCTTAGCGAAGTTGAGTTCGACATTTCCCCGGACGGCCTGTTCAATCATGCTTTTTATCACAACGTGTCCAAAACCCTTTTGCTTCGGCGTGGTCACCAATGGACCATCGCGCTCGCGCCAATCCAACCTCAAGCCGCCGGTGTTGGGCGTTGGATCAACCGTCCACGAAATATAGAGCCGTCCGCGCGACGACGACAGCGCGCCATATTTGACCGCATTGGTGGCGAGTTCATGTAGGGCTAATCCGATAGCTTGGCCGGCATCGGCCGCCAGGTCGACTTCCGGTCCGTGTATCTCCAATTGCGAGGAGGACAGGTCGATAAATGGAGCAAGCTGAAATTCGATAAGCTCCCGCAAAGAGCTTCCACGCCAGTCACCGCGCGCCAGCAAGGCATTCGAGGCCGCGAGGCCGCCAAGCCGGCCACTTAATCGACTTTGGAAATCCTTTTGATTCTTGCTTTTGCGAAATGACTGATCTGCGATCGATTGCACGAGGGTCAACAGGTTCTTGGATCGATGTGAGAGTTCCTGCAAAAGAAAGCGCTGATGTGTCTCTGCAGCCTTGCGGTCGGTGATGTCCGTGGCGACGTTAATGACGCGATGTGCCTTGCCATTCGATTGCCGATCGAGCACGCGCCCATAACCCGCGAGCCAACAGATTTGACCATCAGATTTCAGGATGCGGTACTCAGCCGGGAAAGAGTCTTGCTTGTCCATCAAGGCGTGATATTCGCCAAGTAAGTGTCGATCTTCGGGGTGCATCGCTTGACGAAACTCATCCGATTGTCCACCGACCTGGCCTAGACCATCTTTTAGATCGATCCCGAAGAGCGCTATTCCTTCGCGCGTCCAGGTTCGGATACCCCTGACAAAATCGAGTTCCCAGCTTCCGATCCGGCCCAGATGCATGGCGGATCGGTATCTTTCCTCGCTCTTACGCAGAGCTCCTTCCATCAGAACTCTATTTGTCGTCTCCACGGCGGTGATAAGCACCCCACCGACGCCGCTCGGAGCCGAAGCATCCGGGATTGGACTATAGCTGATGGTGAAATACGCCTCCTCCCACCGAGCGCCATGCCGTTGAATCCTGAGAAGGAAATCTTCCTCGAAAAAGGCGCTGCGTTCGCCGCTCAAGATACTCTCATGCAACGGAGCGAGTTGTGTCTGGACTTCCGGCCACACCTCGCGAAAGGGCAAGCCAAGCGCGCGGGGATGCTTATCGCCGAGGATCGGCCGATAGCCGTCGTTGTAGATCATGATAAAATCCGGCCCCCAACGGACGGCCATCGGGAAGCCGGAAGCGAGCAGGAGATTTACCACCAGCGTAAGACTTGGTGGCCAACGGTCTGCATCGTCAAGTGTCGTCTTCGACCAGTCTTTCGCACGGATAAGTGCAGACATGTTCGGCGTTGCAGATATGTCGGTATCTATCAGTAGGGTCATAGACTCGATGGCTAAAAGCGCATGAACTGTCTCGAAAGGCAGGCGTTTATCGTCGATGCCGTAAAAACGGACCTTAATCTAATCCCAGCCTAACACACTGTCCGGCACGCCGACGGCGTTTCGCCCGCATGCCCGGGGGTTAATTCCATTGGGAGAGCACTAATCCGGTCGTCTGTCCAGTTGTCGACACAACGCAGCAACCGGAAGGGGAAAGTAATCGGGAGCGATGACAACGGTTCGGGCGTTGGTTCTCAACGTCGGCTTAATTTTCGAACCTCGCCAGCCTGCAACCGCAATTGCGAGCGCTCGCGAGGTGACAGCTTGATGTCTAAGAGCGACGCGGTCCATCCTTCCGGGATCGCATCAAGAATTCGGTCGACGGCAACTTTCTTCCGTGCAGTAGCCGTCATCCAAATCTGATGGTCGCAATTGTCTGTGGTCACCAGAACTACGCGAACATTGTCGACGTGAGGCTTTCCCAGAAGAGTAGACACAGCCGCGCCTCCATGGGGCTTCAAAAAGACTAGCGCTGGATCAGAGTTTTGCCTGTCCGTTAAACTACGGCTCGGCAAAACTATTTAGTTAGTCACATGCGTAGAGGGCTATATTTGGGCGGTTTGCTGTGAATGCACGAGGGGCACGTTTCGTGAAGTTCGCCCATCAGGCGGGTTGGAAGTTTTTCGCGTGTAGGTCCGCAGGAACGAGACCACCGCTCGGCGGTTTGATTTCTCATGAAAGAAACCGATCCCGTTTCGGTCGAGCTGATGGCCGCGCTGTTTGCGATCGTCGGTCTGGTCGTGGCCGTAATTTACAGCATTGACTGGAGCACTTTGATTTAAGGCGGCAGGTCGACCACGGTTTTGACCGCGAGAGCGAAGGCACTCCGCGAGCGACTAACCCCGTTGATCCGCAAGACCCAGCCCTACAGCAAGCGCATCACCCACCGCGGCATCTGGGTCGAACCTAGGCTGCTTGCCGAGATTTGAATTTCGAGCGAAGTCGGCCCAGGGCAAGGTGCGGCACCCGTTTTTCAAGGGCCTTCGCGACGACCTCTAGGGTTTCGCCTTGTTTCCGCCAGAAATACCCTTTGTCTATTAATGGGTTAGCGCAACGAGGCGTAGCACATGTGGACAGCGGTCCGTCTACTGACAGTTTGCGTGCTGGGAGTGAGCGGCCTGTTCGCGTTGCGATCTGGTCTGCCGTCGCATCCGCCGCGGCCGCCGCCGGCGATCCACACCGGCGCCGACGATGTCGCGCATGTCAGCCTGATAAATGAAATGGACGATCCGCCGTCAGCTGATGAAATCGAAAAGAAGATCGTGACCATCGAGAGATTTCACGTCGATGTCGTCGACGTCGCCGCGCTTCAGGCTAACGCTAAAGCGGCCCCCGAACCCGAGCACCGGACACATTATCGACGACACGTCCACCACCGACATTGGTATCGCGGAAAGCGACGTCGCGGATAGGCTCTGCGGACCTCGCTTCTTCGACAGCGAAAAGCAAGTAGATCGCTGCGAAGATCAAAAGCACTAAGCGCCCCGACGAAGCAGAAGTCGGTAGCCCGCGTGCGCCGTCCGTTTGGACCGCCATGGGTAACCCTCGTTGATGGCTTGATCGACGGTCGGGCTCGGATCGATGGGGCCGCCGTCGCTCCACATTCGTTCATTCCAAGCTTGGCATGCAAGATTGTCGGCCTCGCGGATCAGCGCGGCGCCCTGCTCCCGAAGCTCCGCTGATCGCGAGGCGAAGACAGTAGTCATCGCCCGCCATTTTGCGATCTCCTTCGTCGGCGCCTTGCGGTCGCCGCCGGACAACGGCAGATGGTGGGATTGCGGGCCATGGCGCGACGTGCCGGTTGGCGCAATTGCGGGGAACTTCTAAAGTTCACTTTTATACCTATTCTTTGGGAACGAATGTCTCGCTGCCGAGTGATCCCCCTGCTGCATTTGCAGTGCGACTAGGAGTATGCAGTGGAAAACCAAATAATAGTTGTCCTAGTCGCTGAAGACGATCAGCTTGTTCAGAGCGTCGTCGAAGACTGCCTAAGTGACGGTGGATTCGAGGCGGTGATAGCTTCGTCCGGCGACAATGCCGTCGAGTTGCTTGATGCATCCGAACGGAAATATCATGCGCTTGTCACGGACATTAATCTCAGCCCCAGCAAGTTTGACGGCTGGGATGTCGCCAGACACGCCCGCCAAATCGACCCCAACTTTCCCGTTGTTCCACGGAAGCGCCGTACAACGGCCGTCGGTACGATATTCGCCGGCGATGATTGCGATAAAGACGATCCCATGAGGGCGGCCGATAATTGGATCAAGAGCGAGCTACAGCCGCCGAAATAAGACCGCCTCCCGGTGATTTCGAAATTTCTAAGTGTACTTGTGCACAGATCGCGGCGGTTCCCCCATGCGACGGTAGGCCCATGAGGGACATGCAGGCGCAGCTAGATAACCTCCTCGAACAAGCGGCCGCTTGT
>Ga0210393_10002491_pt1 | contig 15095 bp, 16 predicted proteins | sample IncBWC27OmetaG_FD_160068 | JGI IMG/M metagenome (GOLD analysis project Ga0210393, IMG submission 160068) | Forest soil microbial communities from Barre Woods Harvard Forest LTER site, Petersham, Massachusetts, United States - Inc-BW-C-27-O ... | reverse complement strand
CGAGGGCACCGATGACCAGGACGACAAACGGAACCTTGCTCGCCAGTGTCCGGGGTCGCAGGTCAATCGATGCCAGCCGGGTGGCCAGACGCTCGGTCAGACGAGGCCGGACAACCGTGGGCGCCTTGGCTTTTCGCGCCTTGGCTCGTGCCTTGGCCTGGCTTGTGCTCTTGGGACGGGCCGACCGCTCGACCGGCCGGGCAATCGGGCTGGTCTGCGGACCGGATTTGGGTGCCCGCGCCTCGCGGGTGGGCGCGGAGCTCCTCCCCGGTCGGGTCCGGCGCGACGACGCCGAATCAGCCGCGGTGCGCCTGTTTTTCCGGGCAGCACCGTCACGTCGATCCCGGCGGTCACTGACAGCGCGGCGTTTCTGCGTCTCGCGCTTTGCCTTCATGCGTCGCCCTTCCCGGTCGTCTGCTGCGCTTCGACGTTGTGCTGCACGCGTTGCACGACCCGTAATCGCACTGCGGTGCTGCGCGGATTGCGTTCGATCTCGGCGGCATCGGCGCGTTCGGCACCGTGCGTCAACGACCGGAATTGCGGCCCGTGCCCTGGTAACTCAACCGGTAGATCCACCGGCGTGCGCGAGGCGACCGCGTCGGCGAAGATGCGCTTGATTATGCGGTCTTCCAGGGACTGGTAGGCCATCACCACGATGCGGCCCGCGACAGTGAGCGCGTCCAGGGCGGCGGGAATGGCGCTGCGCAGCGAGTCCAGTTCCTCGTTGACCGCGATCCGCAGCGCCTGGAACGTGCGCTTGGCCGGGTGCCCGCCGGTGCGCCGGGCTGGAGCCGGAATCGCTTGGTAGAGCAAGGCAACCAGCTCGGACGTCGAAGTGAACGGCGTGCGGGCACGCTGACGGACGATGTGCGCCGCGATACGGCGTGCGAACCGCTCCTCGCCATAGCGGCGCAAGATGTCCGTCAACGCAGCCTCGTCGTAGGTGTTGACGATGTCGCCCGCGGTAAGTGGTGAGCCCGGGTCCATCCGCATGTCCAGCGGCGCGTCCTGGGCATACGCAAAGCCCCGCTCGGCGCGGTCGAGCTGCATGGATGAAACGCCGAGATCGAATAGCACGCCGTCAACCGATTCGACTGGGGCATAACCGGACTCGGTCAGCGCTGCGGCAAGCCCGTCATACCGCGTGTGCACCAGCGTGAGCCGGTCTTCGAATTGCCTTAGCCGATTCCGGGCGATATCCAGGGCGCTGGGATCGCGGTCGAGCCCGATCAGCCGCAGGCCCGGCAATTCGGTGAGGAACCGTTCCGCGTGTCCGCCCGCGCCAATGGTGGCGTCGACGAGGACTGCCTCCGCGCCGTCTGAGTGGTAGCGGGTCAGTGCGGGAGTGAGCAGCTCGACGCAACGTTGCGCCAGGACGGGCACATGGCCGAAATCTCCTGAATCGTCAACCACCGCAACACCTCCGCGGATCGGGCGAGACGCCCCTGCACTCCCGCGACCCTGGCGGGCCGCCAAGGCGAGGGCCCAGGCACCGAGGTCCCTGTCCGAAGGCACGAACCTGGCGTTGGGGAAGTGCGCCAGGGTCGGTTCGGGCAGAGGCCACGATGCACGGGCATGCGCCTCAGATGATGTCGCCGAGTGCTTCATCGCTGGCCGCGGAGAAGTTCTCTTCGTGGGTCTGCTGGTAGTCGTGCCAGGCCTGCGCGTCCCAGATCTCGAGGTAATCGACCGCTCCGATCACCACACAGTCCTTGGAAAGGTTGGCGTAGCGGCGGTGGTCGGACGACAAGGTGATCCGTCCCTGAGCGTCGGGATGCTGCTCGTCGGTGCCGGCGGCGAGATTGCGCAGGAACGCTCTGGCTTCCGGGTTGCTTCGCGATGTCTTGCTCGCCCGGCGGGCCAGCTGCTCGAATTCCGTTCGCGGGTAGACGGCCAGGCTGTGATCTTGGCTCTTGGTGACCATCAACCCCCCTGCCAGCGCGTCGCGGAACTTGGCGGGCAACGTCAGCCGCCCTTTGTCGTCGAGTTTGGGCGTGTAGGTGCCGAGAAACACCAGCTCACCTCCCGTGGAGACCCGGCTCTCGCCTCACCTAAACGCTTCAGCCACCATACCCCACAATCCCCCACTTAGCCCCATTAATGGGGTGTCGCGGTCGAGTTTTCCGAGTCATCCGCCACCTTTGGGCACCTGACGGTGACACAGGGCAGCCCGGCCGCCCGATTGTGGCGTCGGAAAACCGCATTTCAAGAGGCTGAAGTCGATAAGTGGGGGCAAGTGGGGAGCCGGAGTGGGGCCAAGGGGGGCTCAGTTTGGGCTCGATTAGGGCTCGGATTGGGCTCGAGCACGAAAACGGGGTAGCCATCGGCTACCCCGTTGTGTCAGGTGATCGAGCTACTCGTCGAAGCGGCGACGGAACCGGTCCTCCATACGACTGGTGAATGAGCCTCCGCCACCCTTGTTGCGACGCTGGCGCGGCGACCCCGGCATCGATCCCGAGTGGCCCGACCTGCGGGACAACCGCGGACCGGTGATGGCGAACACCACACCGCCGAACATCACGATGAAGCCAAAGACGCTGAGAATCGGGAAATTCCCGATCATCGTGGCCTTGAACGCTACGCCGGAAACCAGCATCGCCAGACCGATGACGAACAGCGCCGCACCCTGCAACCGCCGCCGTGCGGTCGGTGCCCGGAACCCCCCGCCCCGTACGCTCGAAGCAAATTTGGGGTCCTCGGCATAGAGAGCGGTCTCGATCTGATCGAGCATCCGCTGCTCATGATCGGAGAGTGGCATTCGTCCCTCCTTGCCGACAGCTTGGCACGTAACTATCAATACGCGGATGCCCGTTGTTGGGGCAACTAACTCAGATGATACGAGGTCAATCTGCCGCGTACCACTGGTTCGTCAGCGATTCTATCCCCGGTGCACCCCGGCAATGATGAGGGCCGCAACGGCGGTGCGCTACAACCCCCTTGCAGAAGCGGCCCAGTCATCGCCTTGTTGCAGCGACCGCTCGTCCATCGCCCACCGTCGGGTCCGATAATGGCGATAGGCGCGCGCACGGCCGAGGCACTGGATGAGGCCCAAGCACCACATGACACCGAATCGCTGGATGAGGAGGACACCGCGAGTTGGCGATATTCCTCATCGATCTGCCCCCGGACGATATGGAGCGCCGCCTCGGTGACGCCCTCGGTGTGTATGTCGACGCGATGCGGTATCCGAGGGGCACCGAGAACCAACGCGCCGCAATGTGGCTGGAACATATCCGGCGACATGGGTGGCAGGGAGCCGCCGTCGTCGAAGCTGACGCAGCCGAGGCCCCCGGCGGCGACGTGCCGCCGAGCGCGGAATTGAGCAACGCACCGCTGCTCGGCGTGGCCTACGGCTACCCCGGGGCACCCGGTCAGTGGTGGCAGCAGCAGGTCGTCCTGGGTTTGCAGCGCGGTGGCTTGCCACCTCAGGAGATCGCCCTGCTGATGAACAGCTACTTCGAGTTGACCGAATTGCACATTCACCCCCGCGCACAAGGCCACGGCCTGGGCGAAGCATTGGCCCGCCGACTGCTCGCGGGCCGCGGCGAGCGCAACGTCCTGCTCTCCACGCCCGAAACCAATGGTGAGGCCAATCGCGCGTGGCGGTTGTACCGGCGGCTGGGATTCACCGACATCATCCGCCGCTACCACTTCGCCGGCGATCCACGAGCATTCGCGATCCTGGGCCGCGCGCTGCCGCTGTAGCGACGGCTGCCCTGGGGCGGCGCGCCGCGGCCGCAGATCGGACGGCGCGCCGAAGCAGCACACCGGATCTGGCACGATGACCTGGTGCCCGCCAGCTCTTTGCCGCTGAAAGTCCGAGGATTCACCGCTCGGCGGCGCCGCGTGCTGGTCATCGCGATGCTGCTGCTGCTTGTCCCGCTGGCGACCGGATGCCTGCGGGTCAGAGCGTCGCTGACCATCTCACCCGACGACCTGGTGTCCGGGGAGATCATCGCGGCGGCTAAGCCGAAGAGCCCTAAAGACCCCGGTCCGCAACTCGGCGGCGATCTGCCGTTCAGCCAGAAAGTGGCGGTGTCGAATTACGACAGCGACGGCTATGTGGGCTCGCAGGCGGTGTTCTCCGATTTGACCTTCACCGAGGTGCCGCAGCTGGCCCACATGAATGCCGACGCCCAGGGAGTGAATCTGTCGCTGCGCAGAAGCGGCAACCTGGTGATCATGGAAGGCCGGGCGGATCTGACATCGGTGACCGATAACGACGCCGACGTCGAGTTGACCGTCGCCTTCCCCGGGGTTGTGACCTCAACCAACGGTGATCGCATCGAGCCCGACGTGGTGTCGTGGAAGCTCAAGCCGGGCGTGGTGAGCACGATGACCGCCCAAGCCCGTTACACCGATCCGAATACTCGTTCCTTCACCGGGGCGGGTGTCTGGCTGGGTATCGCGTCCTTCGCGGCTGCTGCCGTGGTCGGGGTGCTGGCCTGGGTCAGCAGGGACCGCTCCGAGCGGTTTACCGCGCCTCGCGATCACCCGCCCAGCTAGACGGGCTCGACTCTCCCCCTCGCCGCACCGCGGCTGGGGGAGCCCCCACCTCGGCCCTTCCCCGTCCGTATCGTCGCCGAGCGGGCTAGACCCGCTGGGCAGGTGACCAGTAGGCGAGCATCTCCGCGAAGGTCGCAAACGCCGGGCCAGAGACGCCGTAGGTGGCTTCGAGGTGGATGCTGAGCGGAAAGCCGAGGTCGCAGACACCATCTATCACGCGCTTGTACAGGTCGACCATGAGCCGGCGCTTGCCAGCGGGTTCGCTGGCGGCCAAGCGTTTGACGAACGCCTGCTCGTCAGCCACCGCAGCATTGCCCGGATCCTGAATCAGCCAGTTGATCAGGCCGATGCGACTCTCAACCTTCGGTACAAAGCCGAACGACAGCAGGATTTCCGGCCGGTGATCGGTGGTCTTGGCGAACTCGGTCAAAAAACCCACGATCGTGTCGGAATACAACAACTGCGTCATGCCGTACGTCGCGCCCTGGTTGCACTTGAAGTTGAAGCGGCCGTGTTCGCCCTCGCGGGTGGGGATCAGGATCACTCCACGATTGGGGATCAGGTCGCGGTAAATCGACAGCGCGTCGGTCGGCGCAACCCCGGAGCCCTCACCGTCATTCATCGTGCGCGGTACGCCGACGAACACCACGCCCTGCATCCCCGCGTCAGACAGCAGGGTGAGGCGCTTGCGCAGGGATTGCTCGTCCATGAACGCGGTGACCTGGGTGCACAGCCCGTTGAACCCTGTCAACTCCGGTTTGATGGTCGACCAGAAGTCCAGCACGTCCAGCTTCGGCTTCATCGCGACGGGACGGTCGTCGTCCTCGGCGATCATTCCGGGAATCATCACGTGCGTGATCCAGCCGTCAAGACCAGATTCAGCCGAGTACTGCACCACTTTTCGCGCATCTTCTTCTGCCCGCTCCCGACCGTCTTCCACGTTGGGTGGCACCAGCTCGAGCGCGACGGTGTTGAGGGTCACGCGGCTCCTCTCCATCAGACGACTATTGCCCTGATCGCTCCCTTGCTGCGCGGCGCCGCGCGAAGCCCAGGCACCCCGCCAGCATAGGGGCGAATTAGTGAGCCAGTCGAAGCAACTGGGGCCCGCAAGACAACCGACGATGTCGGAATGGGGCCCGCGCCTCACGCCGAATACACTGGTCGGGCCTATAGAGCACCGAGCCACCGAGCAGAAAGGGGCGCCGCGCTGAGCGTCGAAGCAGCGGCAACCGTCGAGTTGACCGGCGCCGTTACCGAGCGGCTTCGGCGGTACTTGCACGACCGGCGCACCGAGACCGCCTACATCGGTGCCGACTACGGCGTTCTGATTGCCGCCCTGGAAGATTTTGTCCTCAACGGCGGCAAGCGGCTGCGGCCTGCGTTCGCCTACTGGGGCTGGCGCGCGGTGGCAACCGGGGAGCCCGATCCTGAAGTGCTGCTGCTGTTTTCCGCGCTGGAGCTACTACACGCCTGCGCGCTGGTGCATGACGACGTGATCGACGAATCCTACCCGTCGCGGCAGGCCGACGGCTCACATCCACTTCGCGGCGCTGCACCGGACCCGGAATTGGCGAGGCTCGGCCGACCGGTTCGGGATATCGGCAGCCATCCTGCTTGGTGACCTGGCGCTGGCCTGGGCCGACGACATCGTCTTCGGGGCGGACATACCGCCCAAGGCACAGCGGCGGGTTCACCGCGTATGGGCCGATATCCGGACCGAGGTGCTGGGCGGGCAATACCTCGACATCGTCGCCGAAGCCGGCGCCGCGGAGTCGATCGCGTCGGCGATGAACGTCGACACCTTCAAGACCGCGTGTTACACCGTGACCCGACCGCTGCAGCTGGGGGTGGCCGCCGCCGCTGACAGACCTGACGTCCAAGCCGTCTTCGACCAGTTCGGGACCGACCTCGGCGTCGCATTCCAGCTACGTGACGACGTCCTGGGCGTGTTCGGGGACCCCGCGGTGACCGGCAAGCCGTCCGGTGACGATTTGAGATCAGGCAAGCGCACCGTGCTGCTGGCCGAGGCGGTGGAGTTGGCGGACAAGTCAGATCCCCTGGCGGCCAACGTGTTGCGCAGCTCGATCGGCGCGCAGCTGACCGACGCGCAAGTGGGCGAACTACGCGACGTCATCGAGTCGGTGGGCGCGCTGGCCGCAGCTGAGCAACGTATCGCGGCGCTGACCCAGCGGGCGCTGGCCACGCTGGCGGCCGCACCCATCAACGCCGCGGCCAAAGCGGGACTGTCCGAACTGGCCAGGATAGCCACCAACCGGACCGCCTGAACCGATGACGACTCCGACGCATACCCCGGCCGATCGCCTGCCGGCGACGAAACATATGCTTCCCCAACAGTTTTCACGGTTGCGCGCCTTCGTTGCCACCCCGGACGCCGCGCCGGCAAAGCTCGGCTTTTTGGGCTCGGTACTGATCACCATGGGCGGGCTGGGCGCCGGCAGCACCAAACCACACGATCCCCTGCTCGAATCGATGCACATGTCCTGGCTGCGCTTTGGGCACGGACTTGTGCTGTCGTCGGTGCTGTTGTGGACGGGTGTGGGTCTGCTGCTGATCGCGTGGCTGGGACTGGGCCGGCGCGTAGTGGCCGGCACGGCAACTGAGTTCACGATGAGAGCCACCACCGGCTTCTGGTTGGCGCCGTTGCTGGTATCGGTGCCCGTCTTCAGTCGTGATACCTACTCGTACCTAGCCCAGGGCGCGCTCCTGCGCGATGGCTTCGACCCGTATGCCGTGGGTCCGGTGGCTAATCCGAATGCGTTGCTGGACAACGTAAGTCCCATTTGGACCATCACCACCGCGCCGTACGGCCCGGTGTTCATTCTGGTTGCCAAACTCGTCACGATGGTGGTCGGCAATCATGTGATCGCCGGCACCATGCTGCTGCGCTTGTGCATGCTGCCCGGACTGGCGCTGCTGATCTGGGCCGCCCCCCGACTCGCCCACCACCTGGGCACCAGCGGCGCAACCGCGCTCTGGATCTGTGTACTCAACCCCCTGGTGCTGATCCACCTGATGGGCGGGGTGCACAACGAAATGCTGATGGTGGGCCTGATGGCCGCCGGCATCGCACTGACCTTTCAGGGCCGGCACGTGCTGGGCGTCACGCTGATCACGGTCGCGATCGCGGTCAAAGCCACCGCGGGTATCTCGTTGCCGTTTCTGGTGTGGGTGTGGATGCGGCATCTGCGCGACGAACGAGGATATCGGCCTGCCCGGGCGTTCCTGACGGCCACCGCCTTGTCCCTGCTGATCTTCACCGTGGTTTTCTGGGTATTGTCCGCGGTGGCCGGTGTCGACCTGAAGTGGCTGACCGCGCTGGCCGGGTCGGTGAAGATCATCAACTGGCTGAGCGTGCCGACCGCGGCGGCGAACCTGATCCACGCACTGGGCAGCGGGTTTTTCCCGGTCAATTTCTACGCGACGCTCCGAATCACCCGCTACATCGGGATCGCGATCATCGCGGTGTCGCTGCCGGTGTTGTGGTGGCGCTTCCGGCGCGACGACCGGGCCGCGCTCACCGGCATCGCTTGGTCGATGCTGATCGTGGTGCTGTTCGTCCCCGCGGCCCTGCCGTGGTACTACTCCTGGCCGCTGGCGGTCATGGCCCCGCTGACCCAGTCACGACGAGCGGTGGCGGCTATCGCCGGGTTCTCCACCTGGGTGATGGTGATCTTCAAACCAGATGGATCGCACGGAATGTATTCCTGGATACACGTTTTCGTGGCCACCGCCTGCGCGCTGGTTGCCTGGTACACGCTGTACCGGGCGCCGCAGCCGCGGGCGCAGCAGGCCGAAGAGGTCGTCGTCGCTTAGTCAGCGGCTCAGTAGGCCATGGCTTGTGCCCGGCGCACAACCTCCCGCGCCTGATGGGCGTGCAGCGCATCGACGGGACGTGCGTTGTTGATGGCATCACGGGTGCCGTCGCGCGTGATCGTCAGTGACGGGTCGGGGGTGAACAGCCAGCGCACGATCTCCGTCTCGTGATAACCGCCGTCGTGCAGGATCGTCAGCAGCCCCGGCAGGCTTTTGACCACATCACCGGAGTTGGTAAAGAACACCTGCGGCACCACCACACCCTCGGCGCGCCGCACCGCGACCAGGTGACCTTCCCGCAGTTGCTGTTGCACCTTGCTCACCGGCACCCCGAGCAACTCGGCGACCCGCGGCAGGTCGTAGATCGGCTCGTCGGGGTCTAACACATCGTCGCCGGCCGGAAAACTGCCCACCGCGCAAGTGTAGGCCCTGCTAAGGCGACAGGGTGCGCGCGTTGAACCCTCATGTTCTGCCCGCAATCTCACCGCCACCCCTACGATGGCCCCGTGACCGGAGCCGGGACACGCGACCCGTTGGACAGCACGTTGCTGGATGGCCGCTACCTGGTCCAGGCCAAGATCGCCAGCGGCGGTACCTCAACGGTGTATCGCGGTCTCGACACCCGGCTCGACCGCCCGGTGGCGCTGAAGGTGATGGATTCTCGCTACGCCGGCGACGAGCAATTCCTGACCCGCTTCCAGCTCGAGGCCCGCACCGTGGCCCGGCTGAAAAATCCCGGGCTGGTCGCGGTCTACGACCAGGGCTTGGACGCCCGGCACCCGTTTTTGGTCATGGAGCTCATCGAGGGCGGCACGCTGCGCGAGCTGCTGTCCGAACGCGGTCCGATGCCACCCCACGCGGTGGTGGCGGTGCTTCGCCCGGTGCTGGGTGGGCTGGCCGCCGCGCACCTGGCCGGCCTGGTGCATCGTGACGTCAAGCCCGAGAACGTCCTGATCTCCGACGACGGCGACGTCAAAATCGCCGATTTCGGACTGGTACGTGCCGTCGCCGCCGCTGGAATCACCTCCGCCAGCGTCATTCTGGGCACGGCGGCCTATCTGTCTCCTGAGCAAGTGCGCAATGGCAGCAGCAGTCCGCGCAGCGATGTCTACTCGATCGGGATCCTCACCTATGAGCTGCTGACCGGGCGCACACCGTTCACCGGCGACTCAGCCCTCTCGATCGCTTACCAGCGGCTGGATACCGACGTGCCGCGGGCCAGCGCCGCGATCGATGGTGTGCCACCACAATTCGACGAACTGGTGGCGCGCGCGACCGCCCGCGACCCCGCCGACCGATACGCCGACGCGATCGAGGTGGCTGCCGACATCGACGCGATCGCCGACGAATTGGACTTGCCCGACTTCCGGGTGCCGGCCCCGCGCAACTCCGCGCAACACCGGTCGGCGGCAGCGCACCAGAGCCGGATGAGCGAGCGCCGAGCCACCGCGCAGCAACCACAGCCGCCCGTCAAGGCCCCGGTCCGGCATCCCACCCGCCAGTTGACCCGTGGACCCGGGGACTGGCCTGAATCGAAACCCCCGCCGGAGCCCGAGCCCGAGCTTGACGAGGATGACTACGAATACGAGCCTGTCTCAGGCGAATTCGCGGGTATCGCGATGAGCGAATTCGCACTCGCGCGTCAGCACGCCCGGCGCATGGTGCTGATCTGGGTGGCACTGGTGCTGGCCCTCACCGGGCTGGTCGCGACCGCGGCATGGACGATCGGCAGCAATCTGAGCGGCCTGTTGTAGCCCGCCGCGCCCCGGTGATGGTCAGTCGCGCAACATCTCGGCGACCAGGAATGCCAACTCCAGCGATTGCTGGGTGTTCAGCCGCGGGTCACACGCCGTCTCGTAGCGGCCGGCCAGGTCGGTGTCGGAGATGTCTTGCGCGCCACCCAGACATTCGGTGACGTCCTCGCCGGTGATCTCGACGTGGATGCCACCTGGATGAGTGCCCAGCGCCCGATGCACCTCGAAGAACCCCTGCACTTCGTCGACAATGCGGTCGAAGTGCCGGGTCTTGTATCCGTTGGACGACTCGTGGGTGTTGCCGTGCATCGGGTCGCACTGCCAGATCACCTGGTGGCCGGTGGCCTGTACCTTCTCGACGATCGGCGGCAGCAGATCGCGCACCTTGTTGTTGCCCAACCTGCTCACCAATGTCAGCCGTCCAGGCTTGTTGTGCGGGTCGAGCCGCTCGACATACTCGACGGCCAGTTCCGGGGTCATCGTCGGGCCCAGCTTGACGCCGATCGGGTTGGCGATCACCTCGGCGAACGCGACGTGCGCACCGTCGAGCTGACGGGTCCGCTCGCCGATCCACACGGTGTGTGCCGACAGGTCGTACAGTTGCGGCTCGCCGTCTTCGCTGTGCGACAACCGCAACATGGCGCGCTCGTAGTCGAGCACCAATGCCTCGTGGCTGGAGTAGATTTCGGCGGTTTGCAGATTGCGGTCGGCCACCCCGCAGGCGCTCATGAACCTCAAGCCCCGGTCGATCTCGGTGGCCAGCGCCTCATAGCGCGCGCCTGCCGGCGAGGTCCGGACGAATTCGCGGTTCCAGTCGTGCACCAGGTGCAGTGACGCCAGCCCCGACGAGGTCAGGGCCCGCACCAGGTTCATCGCCGCGCTGGCGTTGGCGTAGGCACGCACCAGTCGCGACGGATCGTGCTCGCGCGCCGCGGCATCCGGGGCGAAGCCATTGATCATGTCGCCGCGGTACGCCCTCAGGCCCAGCGCGTCGATGTCGGCGGATCGGGGCTTGGCGTACTGACCCGCGATGCGGGCCACCTTCACCACCGGCAGGCTGGCGCCGTAGGTCAGCACCACCGCCATCTGCAGCAAGGCGCGGACATTACCCCGGATATGGGGTTCGGTGTTGTCGACAAACGTCTCCGCGCAGTCGCCGCCTTGCAGCAGGAACGCCTCGCCCCGCGCGACCTGGGCCAGCTGTTCGTGCAGGCGGACGATCTCGGACGGCACTGTCACCGGCGGCACGCTCTCCAGAACCGTGCGCATCGCCTGGGCCCGCTCGGCGGGCCAGCTGGGCTGCTGAGCGGCCGGCTTGGCCAATGCGGCGTCCAGCCGGGCGCGCAGGTCGAGCGGCAGCGGCGGCAGCGACGGCAGCTGCTCGATCGGGATGTCGACGGTCCAGTTCATCGGTCCATGGTAACTGGGGACGGCCGGCGGCTGATCAGGACGAACGTAGGTGCGAGCGCTCAGGCCCCGGAGGTGATCAGCCGGAATCGGCGCAGCTGATCGCGGGCATCGACCAGCGCGTCGTGGACATCGCGCGGGCGCGGTGGCATCCGGGGGGACCCGCGGTCTTCCCACAATTGCCGCAGTTCCCGGGTGAAACGGGGCAACGCCTGCGGCAAACCTGGCATCGGACCCCACAACTGACACAAGGCGACGTGATCGTAGGCGCCCACCCAGGCCCACAGCTCGATCGGCTCGGTGGCCCCGACATTGAAGACACCGAAGAAGTCCTCCAGGTCCAGGCGAATCTGCTTGCGCGAGCGCCATAGCGGTGAGGCCGGCGGCGGCAACTTGGGCAGTACGTTGGCACGCACCCAGCTACCAGCCAGCTCTGGATCGAATTCCGTGGACACGGCGTAGTACTCGCGGCCATCCTCGGCGACCACCCCAATCGAGATCAGCTCGATGGTGCGGCCGTCCTCGATGAATTCGGTGTCGTAGAAGTACCGCACCCAGAAAGCCTAGGGGCAACCTATCGGCAGATCAGGATGGGCTCGGTTCCTTCGGGCGGTGGCGCCGCATGTACGTCATGGTCGAGCTGGGCGTCGACGGTGCGTTCGTCGGGCAGGCCCGGGGTGCCCGCGATCGCGCGCTGTAGCCACAGCTTGGCCCGCACAACCGGGCGGCGCAGTCTCCGTTCCCGCTGCAGCGCACGTCGCATCTTGTCCGGCTGGGCGGTGTACCGCCACCGGGCCCACGGGGCATGCGGACGTGACAACCGGATCGCGCCGATGACCAGCAGGATGACGATGAACATGCCGAGCAGACCGGTCCACACCTTGCCCTTGAGCACCACAACCACAGCCAGCGGCAACGTCAACGCCATCCCGCTGGCCACCACGACGCGCAGCGGCACCGAATTGGCGTCATGCCAGATCGGCAAGAAAAACATCAGCGGGTGCAGACCCATTATCAAAAGCCCGGCCACCGCCACCGCGGCGAAGACCGCGTCCACCGAAGTGCGGCCGTCTTCTTCCCAGTAAACATCGGACAGATGCAGGATCAACGCGTACTCGTCGAGGACCAATGCCGCCCCGATCCCGAAAAAGGTTGCAGCCAAGGTGAATTCGGGTTCTTGCCCGTTGACGGACAGGGTCACCAACATCAGCCCGGAGAGCATCACCAGGACCACCCCGAACGTTACGTGGTGGATGTGCACTCCCCCGATATGGACATTGCGCGGTTGCCACCAGCGGTTCGGATGACCGGCTTCGACACGGTGGCGGATAACGCGCACGAACGTCCGTGTCACGAAAAAGGTCAGGATGAAGGCGACCAGACAGCACAGCAACGGCAGCCGGCCGCGGTCGATGATGTCATGCGCGAACCAGTGGGCCACCCCGAACACAAACCAATGGAGCACTCTAGAAACCTACGCCCGTAATTGCAGGCAAGGTTGGAGCCGCGCTGCGACACGTCGCGGCGCGCGCACCGATTACGCTGTTCTGCGACATGAGTAAATGGCGGGCGCCCGGCGTGGGCAGTCGACCCGGGCGGGCGTTGCTCTGGTGCCTGCCCTGGCTGCTGGCCGCCGCGGCGCTGTATTACGTGGGCTGGCGCCTATTCGGGCACACGCCGTACCGCATCGATATCGACATCTATCAGATGGCCGGTCAGGCCTGGTTGGACGGGCGTCCGCTGTACCGCGGTGACGTGTTGTTTCACACACCCATCGGGCTGAATCTGCCGTTTACCTATCCCCCGCTGGCGGCCATCGTGTTCTGCCCGTTCTCCTGGCTGCACATGCCGGCCGCCAGCATCGCGATCACACTGCTGACGTTGGTGCTGCTGATCGTCTGCACGGCGATCGTGCTGACCAGCCTCGACGTCTGGAGCAGCTCAACCATGGTGGGCGGGCCCGCCTGGCTGCGCAGGTTGTGGTTGGCAGTGGTCATCGCGGCCGCAGCGACCATCTGGCTGGAACCGATCACCTCGAACTTCGCCTTCGGCCAGGTCAACGTCGTGTTGCTGACATTGGTGATCGCTGACTGCCTGCCGCGCCGCACACCATGGCCCCGGGGGCTGCTACTTGGCTTGGGGATGGCGCTGAAACTCACTCCGGCGGTGTTCCTGCTCTATTTCCTGCTGCGTCGCGACAACCGCGCGGCGTGGGCGGCGGTGGCGTCTTTCGCGGTCGCGACGGTGCTCGGTTTCGTATTGGCGTGGAGCGACTCGTGGGAGTACTGGACCCATACCGTGCACCACACCGACCGGATCGGTGAGACGGCGTTGAACACCGACCAGAACATCGCGGGTGCGCTTGCCCGGCTGGGGCTCGGTGAGCACGAACGCTTCCCGCTATGGGTGGCCGCGTGCCTGGTCGTGCTGGGGCTGACGATATGGGCGATGCGGCGGGTGCTGCGGGCCGGGGAGCCGGCGCTGGCACTGATTTGCGTCGCCCTGTTCGGCCTGGTGGTTTCGCCGGTGTCGTGGTCACACCACTGGGTCTGGGTACTGCCGGCAGTACTGGTGACGGGGATATTGGCCTGGCGACGCCGCAGCGTCGCGATGGCCGTGGTCACCATCGCCGGCGTGGCGTTGATGAGGTGGACGCCGATCGATCTGCTTCCGAAGCACCATGAGACGACCGCGAACTGGTGGCGTCAACTCGTCGGGACGTCCTACGTGTGGTGGGCGCTGGCGGTGATCGTCACCGCGGGACTCGCCGTCACCGCCCGCGTCGCGTCGCAGGATTCGGCGGCGAAGGCGCTGACGCCGGTCACGGCCGTCAGCTGATCAGCGCGGGCTAACCGGCGGCGGTCTCGGGGATCCGAGCAGCCTCCTCGGAGGTCGACCCGGCGCCGTCGCTTCGTTCCTTGACGCTGGCCGCGTAGATGTCGACGTACTCCTGGCCGGACAGCCCCATCAGCTCGTAGATCACCTCGTCGGCGACGGCTCGCTCGATGAAGCGATTGCCGGCCAGGCCTTCGAATCGGGAGAAGTCCATCGGCTTGCCGAAACGGACGGTGACCCGTCCGAACCGCAACATCGTGGTGCCGGGCGGGTTGACGACGTTGGTGCCGATCATCGCCACCGGGATCACCGGGACCCCGGTCTGCAGAGCCAGCCGGGCAAGGCCGGTCTTGCCCTTGTACAGCCTGCCGTCAGGCGAACGGGTGCCTTCGGGGTACATGCCCAGCAACTTGCCCCCGCCCAGCACCCGCTCGGCGGTGTCCAGTGCGGCCTGCGCGGCGTCGGCGTTGGAACGGTCGATGGGCACCTGGCCCATGGCGGTGAAAAACCAACGGCTGAGCCAGCCCTTCAACCCGGTACCGGTGAAATATTCGGACTTCGCGAGGAACGTGATGCGGCGGCGCACCACCAGCGGCAGGAAGAAGCTGTCCATCACCGCCAGGTGGTTACTGGCCAGGATCACCGGCCCCGAACTCGGAACGTATTCCAGCCCTTCGACTTTCGGCCGACCGAGCAATTGCAGCAACGGGCCCAGGAAGATGTACTTGAGCAGCCAGTACCACATAGCCCTCCCTCTCG
>Ga0210393_10002490_pt1 | contig 15096 bp, 10 predicted proteins | sample IncBWC27OmetaG_FD_160068 | JGI IMG/M metagenome (GOLD analysis project Ga0210393, IMG submission 160068) | Forest soil microbial communities from Barre Woods Harvard Forest LTER site, Petersham, Massachusetts, United States - Inc-BW-C-27-O ... | reverse complement strand
TTCGGCCTGAACGGTAACATCTCAGGTTCTTACTACAATCTCAACTTCCTTTCGTTCAACATAGTCCCTTATTTCAATCAGTCACAGGCTAACTCCAACTCCCAGTCGATTACCGGAGCCAGCGGCGTGAGCGCAACTGCAAATCTGTTCAACGGCAGCCACTTCCCTGGCTCCATCACCTACCGCAACGACTACAACAGCACCGGCACTTTCGGACTTGTGGGCCAGCCTAATTTCACTACTCATGGCCACGGTGACGGCTTCGGTATTGCCTGGAGCGCACTGCTTCCGGGCTTGCCCACGCTCTCCGTCGGATACTCGCAAGGTAGTGGATCGGGCACTGTGTACGGCACCAGTCAGGAAAGCGGCACCAACACAAAGTTATTCAATGTGAGGTCGACCTACGCGATCGAAGGTTTTCACCTGAACGGGTTCTTCGATCACAACACGTTGGATGCAACGTATCCGGCATTTCTGGCAGGCGAGCAGGAGTCGGTATCGAAAACCAGCGGTCACGATTTTGGTTTTGGTGCAAACCGCAACCTGCCAATCAACGGCTCCTTCTATGCCAACTACGATCGCTCGACCGCATCCACTGATTTCCTGGGAACCCAGGACAGCACGACCAGTTACACCACCAGCACCGAAACTTCCGGCGTCACTTTTCACCCGACGCAAAAGCTGAGTGTCTTCTCCAGTGAGAGCTACACCGATAATCTCTCGGGATATTTGAATGAGACCCTTATTAATAGTGGAACGGTGCAGACCCCGATCTCATTAGGATCAGGCTCGCGCTCGCTGCAACTCGGCGGCGGCGCTTCGTACCAGTTCACCAATTTTCTCTCGACGCAAGCGCAGGCTACTTACTACGATCAATATTATTTCGATAAGAGTTACACCGGAACTTTTATCACCGGTACGGTGAATTATGCGCGGCGAATTCTCGATATGTTTACCTTTTCCGCCGGTGTGCTGGAGGAGTCCAATGGGCAGGGGAGCAACTCGGTAGGTTTCGTCGGCAACGCAAATTACTTTCGCAAGATCAAAGGCTGGGAGACTTCGGGATCGTTCAGCTATGCGCAAAACGTTCAGTCGTTGTTAGTGACCTACACAACGTCCTATTACAACTACACCGCCAGGCTGCATCGCCGCTTTGGGCATGGCCTGGCTTGGATCGCCACTTACGGCGGCAGCCGCAGTGGCCTGACCAACCAGCCCGGCACGGACAACCACAGCGAGAGCTATTCAACATCCATTAGTTCGCGGCGATTCACCATGACGGGCAACTATACGAAGGCGACTGGTCAGTCGATTCTCACGAGTGCCGGCTTGGTTTCGCTTCCGCCAACACCGGGAGTCCCGGAAAGCAATCTCATCTTCTTCAACGGAGATAGCTACGGTGGCGGCCTGTCCGCGACGCCGTTACGTCACCTCACGGTTTCAGGAACTTTTAGCCGAGCCCTAAGCAATACGCTCAGTGACGTGACCAATTCGCACAATAATGCGGAGCTCTTTAACACACAACTGCAGTACCATCTTCGGAGGATCGGAGTGCTGGCGGGGTTTACCAGGTTCAGTCAGGGTATCAGTGCTAGCGGCACGCCGCCGGGGACGGCGAATTCATATTTCATCGGAGTGTCGAGATGGTTCGATTTCTTCTGAGCGGCCGGAGCCTGAGGCGATTGCTGAGAGCAGTGGCGACAGCCGGACTCGTCGCGTTGCTCGGCGTGTCAGCGACGGCCGCGAAGCAGCCGAAGACTACGCTTCGGCAGCCCCCGCCGCCGGAGTTGCTGCTCGACGGCGGCCGGAAGCTCACATTTGAGCGGAGCTTCAGCCTGGAGCGCGAGGTAAAGCCGAAGCGCGGCTTCTGGACTCGCGTGGTCGACGTGATCGCAGGCGAACCTGATTTCCACTTTCTGGTCAATCCCTACAGCATCGCAACCGATTCACACGGACGCGTCATCGTCACCGACCCCGGCGCGGATGGGATTCATATTTTCGACTTCACGGAAAAGAAATATAGATTTTTGTCGCGCAAGGATAGCGGCAAGAATCCGATGCTCTCGCCGCAGTGCGTTGCGGTGGACGCGCAGGACAACATTTATGTGACTGACTCCCAGGCGGGAAAGATTTTCGTGTTTGATCCCAGTGGGAAATTCCGGCGGATGATCGGCGCCCTGAAAGGCGGGGAGGGATTCTTCAAGCGTCCCACGGGAATCGCGGTCGATTCCGCGGAGCAGCGCATTTACATCACCGACACCTTGCGCAACAAGATCTATGTCATGGATATGCAGGGCGGCGTGGTAGCGACGATCGGCAAATCCGGCACCGGTGAAAGCGAATTCAATTATCCGACGGAGGTGCGGCTGAGCGGACCGGAATTGTTCGTGGTCGATGCCATGAATTTTCGCGTGCAGGTTCTGGACCGTTCCGGCAGTTTTCATTACTCAATCGGAAAGCTCGGGGATTCAGGAGGATCGATGTTCCGCCCGAAAGGAATCAGCTTCGATTCCGAAGGCCATCTTTATGTCGTGGACGGCTTGTGGGGCGTCGTGCAGGTTTTTGACCGGCAAGCGCAGCTTTTGTACTACTTCGGCAAACGAGGAACCGGATTCGGAGATTTTCAATTGCCGACCGGCCTACAGATTGATAACAACGATCGCATTTACGTCGTGGATTCCTTCAATCACCGCATCGAGGTCTTTCATTATTATGCGGCGGCAAAACCGGGCGGTGGAGGAAAACCATGAGGTGGATGGTCGCGTCCATTTGCGTCCTGGTTTTGGCTCAGGGCCTCGCGACTGCGCAGGCGCCCGGAGATGTGATGGGCATGCACAACCTGACTCTTTCCAGCGGAGCTTCGGTCTATTCTCAGGGAAGCCTTGGGTGCACGTTCTGTCATGCTCCGCACAGCGGAATTGGTGGAGTGACTCCCCTGTGGAACCAGACGCTGTCGAAGGCGACCTATACTCCGTATTCCAGCACGACCTACAACGATCAAGGAAACACCCAACCCACTCTCGGAACCACCAGCAGCCTGTGCCTGAGTTGTCATGACGGCACAGTTGCGGTGGGACAGACGGCAGCCTATGGAACGCTGCCGGTGACGGGAACGATGAACAGCATGGATTCGTTCGGGTCGAACTTGAGTGGGACTCATCCTTTTAGCCTGGTATTGCCGATGAAGGACGCATCGAACCTGGTCGCGTCGCTGGTTTCCCAGGGAAAGACGGCGGACCCAACCGGGGCCGTGACGCTGATCAATGGGAACATTGAGTGCACCAGTTGTCACAACCCGCACGTGCAGGGAATCGATAGGATCGCGCAGAACTTTCTGGTGCGAGATAGCTCGAGCGGCCAGATGTGTCTCGCGTGTCACGATCCTTACCGCGTCCTTCAAGGACAGCCGAATCCGCTTGCGGGCTGGACAAACAGTATTCATCAAACCGCGACGAATCAACCGGCAGCGAATGCGAATGTAGGGTCTTACAGTACCATCGCCCTCAATGCCTGCACTTCGTGCCACATGGATCACAACTCAACGGCGCCAGCGCGACTGCTACGGCCGGCTACGCCGGCAGCGCCCAGTGTGGATCCTGCGACTCAGGATTGTATGACCTGCCACGAAGGCGGAACGGTGCTGTCGCCGGCGGCTCCGAATGTTATGACTGAAGTTTCCAAGATCGGCCATCCGTTGCCTGCGGGGAATAATTTTCATGATGCGGCTGAAACTGGAGTGCTGAACAACAATCGTCATGCGACTTGCGTGGACTGTCATAGCGCACACGGCTCCAACCAAGTTGTTACATTCTCGACACCTCCGGCGATCCGTCCGTCGCAGGCGAACGTCACCGGAATCAGCGCCAGTGACGGCGTGACGGTTCTACTTCCCGCCATCAACCAGTATGAGAATTGCCTGCGCTGTCATGGTACGAGTGTGGGCAAGCAGAGATTGCTGATTTACGGATATGCGCCGACGAGATTGGTTTCAGCGCCGGATCCGCTGAATGTCATTCCCGAGTTCAGCGCGACCGCAGCCTCGAGCCATCCCGTGACGCATGTAAGGTCGAGCCCGTTTCCGCAGCCCAGTTTGCTGACCAACATGTTGAACCAAAACGGCACGCCAGGGCGACTGATGGGAGTCCAGACTTTCTGCACTGATTGCCATAACAGCGACGACAATCGCGAGTTCGGCGGCATTGGGGCGAATGGTCCTCACGGTTCGGTGAACTCGCACATCCTTGAGCACAATTATCAATTCAGCCAAGCAGCAGCGCCTGGCGGACTGGTTACCAACACATTTCCAAATCCGGATCTCAGCCTTAATGGGCCCTATGGCATGTGCGCCAAGTGCCACAACTTGAGCAACGTGGTGAGTAATGCCACCTTCCTCAAGCACAGTAACCACATATCGCAGGATGGCTTCTCGTGTTCAGTCTGCCATACCGCGCACGGCATGGGCTCGGTTTCGCCGAGTGTGTCGGGCGAGCGCCTGGTGAACTTCGACGCCAACGTTGTAGGTCAAAACAACGGCGCACCGATTTCATATAACCGCAGCAGCAATACTTGCGTTTTGACCTGCCACCAGACCGCGCATAACGCCGATGGCACAACGTCGACTGCCCTGAAGGCGAGCCCGCGGATAAGAACAAAATAGCGGAGAAAAGCGCGTCCAGTGAGGAGAAAGACGCCATGCAGGCTGAATTCACCTGCGACCAACTCGAGCACGGATTCTAAATCGATGAAATTACAGCCTTCCGAGAAGGGATCTGTGAACACCCTTTGGCACTTCCGATGCACTGGTTTTGATGGGCTCTTGTCAGTTTCGCCCAGACCTAGGGAACAAGGAGTTCAGAAATGGAGCATGAACCGAACCCTGGCAATTCAAGGTCAATTTGGCTGCCGCTGCCGCTGTTTGTGATGTGCGCGGTTTGTCTGGGGCTGGGATTCCTGGCAGGCTATTTGCTGCGAGGCTCGGCATCGGGTCCAGTCGCTCTCTCGGCAGCAGCCAAAGCCGCCGCTCCCTCATCTCCAGGCATGGCCGCGGCCGCCGCTCCATCGCCGGCAGGCCCATCGCAAAGGGCGGAGCAGATGCCTTACAAAATGACCACGTTGGATGACATGAAGCGCATGGCGGATAAGAAAGCCGCGCCGCTGCTTGAGAAATTGAAATCCGACGCAAAGAACCCGCAACTGGAAAACCAGATCGGCCTGATTTACGAGAATGCTCATCAATTCAAGACGGCCGCCGAATACTTCGAAAGAACGCTGCAGTACGATCCGAAGAACATCGGAGTGCGCGCGGATTACGCATCGTGTCTGTACTACACCGGAGATGTGGACGGAGCGCTAAAACAACTCAACCAGTCGTTAATTTACGATCCGAAACACGCGGGGACGCTGATGAACATCGGCATCATCCGATGGCAAGGCAAGAATGACGCCGATGGCGCAGTCGCCGCATGGGAAAAGTTACTGCAATACCATCCTGACTTCCCGCAGAAAGATTTGATCCAGCACATGATCACGCAGGCGAAACAAGCGCACACGAAGAGCATGGGCGAGGGCCAGAAGGGATAGTTCTCAGCCAGTCGAATTAGCTCGATCGATGATGCTGAGCGGTTTCCTCGGCGCTCTGTAGTCACGGAGCGCACACGTCAGGACACCAAGGCTGGATGGAAACAGACCTGTCTGCCTGCACTAGAGTGGGCGTGCCAAAAAATTAAAACCCCAGGGCATTCGCCCCAGGGTTTCGTTTCGACATGTTTTGCTCAGGCAGCCAGCGCCTCAACAAAGTGCTCGCAGACTTCGGTCTCGAGTTTGTAGTAGTTCACATTGACCGGCGTGGTGAGAAACGGTTTCAGGATGTTCAGAGCCTTGGGATAAATCTCCCTCTCATAGTGCTCGGCATCGACCTTGGTCGCCCACAGGCTGATGGTGATCACTTTTCCCTCTCTCATGCTCTCGTGGAAAAAGGGCAGGATCTCCAGGAAGCCGATCTGTTGCCTGAGGATTGGAACGATTTCGTTCTTTACCACTTTCACGAACTCCTCTTTCTTTTCCGGTTTCACTTCACAATCAAGAATGCGTGCAAACATGGGAGTCTCCTTTTCATTTGAGATAAACAATGTTTTCAAGGCGGGGGCCCTCGGTCTAACGAGGTTTAAGTGCTTCCGTACCGAATCCCGGGAGCTCGGGCCAAATGAAACTTAGCACAATCGGCTCTACGATTTCGGTGATGCACGCCCCATATCGCGGTGCGTTTTATCACAACGCCAATCTTCAGGTTTGTTGGTGTGGTCCTCAGTGAACATCTCCGAGCAGAGCAACTACTTCGAGCAGTTTTTTGAGCCGATAGCGATCACCCTCTTCTCAACGACGCTGGACAGCAGTCTTCCAAACAAACGTCTGGCCGCGCACCAGTCGATCCCAAGAACCGCCTCTCCGACTGCGGATTCACCCGCTCCAGAATAAGTTCGCGAATCATGGAAATGAATGTCGGATGGACGCTCACCGTCTTCGCCCTAGTCATCGGCAAGGCCAGCGAATCGCAGAGTTGCCGCGCTTCGACATCCAGGTCGTACAACACTTCCATGTGATCGGAGAGGAAGCTGATCGGCGCCAATATCACAGCTGACGCTAGATTTCGCGCTTTCACCACGCGCAGGTAATCGAGAATGTCAGGCTCCAACCATGGCTGTCCCGGGGCACCGCTGCGACTCTGGTAAACCAGCGCATCGCTCGTCTGTCCGAGCGCTCCCGAAACTAGACGCCGTACCTCCTCCAGTTGGCTCACGTAATCACAAGTGCTAGCCATTGCACTCGGAATGCTGTGTGCAACATATATGATCTGCACGTTTTCACGCACGCTCGCTGCTGTCGTGTGCAGCGCGTCTCGCACCCGTCCCACCGTCGCCTCGATGAAGGCAGGATGGTTGAAGAATGGCCGTAGTTTATCTACTTGCGGTGCTCCCGGCCCGACTTCGATTTGCGCCCGTGCGATGTCCTCCCGATACTGCCGGCACCCAGAATAGGAACTATAGGCCGAAGTCACAAAGGCCACAGCCCGTCGGACGCCGTCCTCTTTCATTTTCCGCAGAGTGTCGGGCAGCAGCGGATGCCAGTTTCGGTTTCCCCAATAGATTGGCATCTGAGGGCCGTTTCGTTCCAGTTCCGCTTCCAGCGCGGAGATCAGATCGCGCATTTGCTGGTTGATGGGACTCTTGCCATCGAAGTGGTAATAGTGTTCGGCCACGGCCAGCAGGCGCTCGCGTGGAACGTTCCGTCCGCGGAGCACGTTTTCGAGAAAGGGAATTACTTCTGCTTGCGATTCCGGCCCACCGAAAGCAACGACTAAAATGGCATCGTAGTTCATATCCCATCACGGGTCGAATTTAGGATGCAAAGGCCGATGCAGGAAATGATTTGACGGGTCGAGAGCCACGGTGACTATTTCTCTTCGGAGCTGCCTGCCTGCAGCGAGAGATAGCGCTCGTAGCCTACCTCTTTGATTTGGTGAAGTTGCGCCTCCAGCCAGTCTACGTGATCCTCTTCATCCTTGAGCAGGTTCACCAGCAGATCGCGGCTTCCGTTGTCTTTCTCCTGCGTGGCAATCTGCACAGCGGCGTTATATTGCTTGACCGCGCCAAGCTCAAGTTCCAGGTCACTCTCAATCATGTGGCGTACTGTTCCGCCAACGGTCAGCTTTAAAGGTTCCATCGAGGGAGTTCCATCCAGAAAGAGGATCCTCTCAATCAGCACTTCGGCGTGTTTCATCTCACCGATGGATTGCTTCTTGATGTAACCGGCGAGTTTGTTGTAACCCCAGTTTTCGCACATTTCCGCATGGAGGAAATACTGATTGATCGCCGTAAGCTCTTCCCGCAGAGCATCATTCAGTTCTTTGATTACCTTTGGATTGCCTTTCATCGCACCCCCGCTGAGCATTTGAGTGTACTCTCATTTTCGCTTGCTCGGAGCGTTTGTAAAGCGACCTTCGGGCACAGACGCGATGATCCTTCGCTCGTTTTCGGCACCTTTACAGTCGAACGGGTTCCGGCTAGATTTAGGTCTAGGATTTTGAACCTCGGAGTTGTGTGTTTGCCGCCGTCACGTGATCACAGCCAGCTCGCACCCTCACTCTCAGCCAAGAGCATGGCTGATGCCCTCCTTTCTACGGATCTCCTGGAAGCCCTGCCTGATGCCGTCATCGCTGTCGATCGTGAAGGAACCATCGTTCAAGTCAATTCGCAAACCCAGGCACTTTTTGGCTACGACCGCGACGAGTTGATCGGCAAGAAAGTCGAGATGCTCGTACCGGAAAGCTTTCGCCAGCAACACCACCATCATCGCGACAATTTCGCGCGCGCCCCGAAGACGAGACGGATGGGAGCAGATCTGGATCTCTACGGCCGGCGTCGTAATGGTTCGGAGTTCCCGGTCGAAATCAGTCTCAGTCCGATCGTCACGGACGGGGGATTGTTCGTGCTGAGCGCGATCCGCGACATCAGCGATCGCAAGAGAATCGCGGAGGAGTTGCGAAGAGCGAATGAGGAACTGCACAGTAGAACTACGGAACAGCTGGGAGAATATCGATCGCGGCTGGCCCTCATCATCGATTCCTCCGAGGACGCGATCCTTAGCAAAGACCTGAATGGCACGATTACCAGCTGGAACAGAGGAGCCGAGCACATCTATGGCTACACGCCAGGAGAGGTCGTCGGAAAACATATATCGCTTTTGATCCCCGCTGATCGTCCCGATGAAATCCCGCAGATTCTGCGGAAGGTCGCCCGAGGGGAAAGAATCGACCATCACGAGTCGGTGCGGGTAACGAAGGATGGCCGCCGCCTGGACGTGTCCGTTTCCGTCTCTCCCTTGTGCAATGCAGCCGGCAACATTGTGGGAGCGTCAGTGATTGCGCGCGATGTCACGGCCCAGAAACGGACTGAGGGCCAGCTCCGACAATCCCAGAAGATGGAAGCAATCGGCCGGCTGGCGGGAGGAGTGGCGCACGACTTCAACAACGTCCTTGGGATCATCAACGCATGTGCCGAGTTTCTGCGCGACCGCATCGATCCCGCAGCCGAACCGTCGCTCTATGTCGAGAACATCAGGAAAGCCATCGAGCGGGGCACCTCATTGACAAAGCAGTTGCTCGCCTTCAGCCGGACGTCTGCAGTGCAACCCCGCGTCCTCGATCTGAACGACCGATTAAGGGACATCAGCAAGCTCCTGCACCCGCTGTTGGGAGACGATATTGAGATTCTCATAGTGCCCAGAATAACATCGGCGGTGATTGAGGCAGACCCTGGCCAGCTTGACCAGATCGTGGTTAACCTCGCGGTGAACGCGCGCGACGCCATGCCTCGTGGCGGCAAGTTCATTCTCGAAACCGACGTGGTGACCTTGGACGCGGGCTTCGCAGAACAAGATCAGGCAATGGTGCCGGGAAAATACGTCATGCTTGCGGTTAGCGATACTGGCACCGGCATGAACGAGGGCACGGTGTCGCGCATCTTCGAGCCTTTCTTTACCACCAAAGAAGCGGGCAAAGGAACTGGTTTGGGCTTGGCCACCGTATATGGCATCGTCAAGCAGAGCGCGGGACACATAACGGTCTACAGTGAACCCGGTCAGGGAACCACGTTCAAGATCTATCTCCCGAGCGCGGAACACAAGATTGGAGTCAGATCCAAGGTTGAAACGGAGACCGTCAGTCCGAAACGGCAAGGCACTACGATTTTGCTCGTAGAGGACGACGAGATTATGCGCAGCTTGACTCGAAAACTTCTCGAGGAACACGGGTATAGCGTAATCGAGGCGGATGACGGCAAGTCCGCGCTCGAATGGGTCAATTCGCATCCGGATCCGATTGATCTGTTGTTGACCGACGTCGTGATGCGACGGATGAGCGGCCCGGAACTAGTCGAGCACCTGAGCACCTCTCACCCGACACTGAAAGTCGTATACATGTCAGGTTACACTGGCGAGCTGATGGCAAATCGTGAAGTGTTGAAACCTGGCGTAACTCTCCTGGAAAAGCCCTTCAGCCGAACTGCTCTTCTGAATACGATCCATACGAGTTTGGGGTGAAGGACTACAGTCCCTGAGTCATAGCCAGCCAAGCGCCGGTGCCCTACAACCAGCCGACTGGTGATGGGGATCACACATCAGAGCGGGAAAACACGCAGTTCGGTACTTCGCGAGCCAGAAAACGAGGCACGACATTTATTCGCCGCAATCAAGCTAAGCTGTTGTTTTTGTTTAGCTTACAAGCGCTTCCCGGGGGACTTCTGACCGGCCGCAAAAGTGGCGCGGTACTTGCCAAAGTAAGCCTGTAAGCGGAGGCACTCATGGCCACTCATATCGTAAGCAACATCCGGAAAGTTGCACCAACTGACAAAACGTTTTGCGATCTTACTCCAGCCGTAGCCGAGGCCCTGGAGCGGGAAGCGATCACAACCACTTATCCCACGGGAGCAGTTTTGTTCGCGGAAGGGCAAGCCGCGCGCGGAGTGTTTATCGTGCGGCGAGGCCTCGTGAAACTCTCCATTTGTGGAAGCGATGGCAGAACCCTCATTCTTCGCATGGTCGACACCGGCTGCCCACTGGGCGTTGCTTCCGTAGTTTCCGGACGCCAATATGAAGCAACTGCTGAGACTCAGGAACCCAGCGAGATCAGCTTCCTGCGACAATGCGACTTGCTGCACCTCATGCGGGCTCACGGCGAGCTTGCCCTGTGGGTGACCCAGCACATCAGCCAGGATTACGCCTCTACTTGCCGCGAAATCCGTGACCTGATCCTTTCTGACTCCGCCAGCGAAAAACTTGCCAGATTGCTCGTGGGATGGCTCGACCAAAACACCGAATCGAGAAACCCGAGCCAGATGAAGATGTCTCTGACTCACGAAGAGATCGGGCAAATGATTGGCACTTCGCGAGAGACAGTCAGCCGGCTCTTCGCGGGTTTCAAGAAGCAGCATCTTATCGTGCAGAGCGGCTCGACCTTAGTGATCCCCAACCGCGTTGCGTTGGAATCCCTTATTACAGCGTAGACGCGGCGAGGAATTCTTGCCGACTCTAAACCTTCGGGGGTGGGCTGTCGCTTGGTGTTTCGGAAAATACCTTTGCATCTCCCACGATCGCATACTCGGTCAGCGGTTCGACAAGGTGGGCCCGTTCCAGGGCACGGTAATATGCTGGGCGCGAATGTCGGTAATGATCGGCCGGGACTTTGCCGTTGAGCCAGGCGGTATCCATCGGATAGACCAATGGGTCAAAAATCACCATGTAGAAGTGCCACAGCAGGATCGAGAAAGTGGCGAGCAGCGCCTCGTAGTAATGCACCGCGGTGGCCGCGTCCGACACCCACTTGGGGAGATAGCGCAGCGCGAAATTGTTGAACCATAGCAGAACACCGGAGACGGTCATCACCGCAGTGCCCCACAGGAAGGCCCAGTATTCCAGTTTCTCTGCGTAGTTGAATTTTGCGAAGCATGGTTCTATTTTTGTGAGGCCTAGGTTGAAGGAGAGCACCTGCAGCATATCGGTGGCATCTTTGAATTGGGGCAGCATGGCTTTCAGGAACAAGCGGTCGCGCCGGACTACCGCGAGGTGAATCATGTGGTAAACGGTGGATGCGATCAGCAGAACCGCGGCAGCGCGATGCACCGCTCCGCGAAATGCGAAATGACTCTCCCAAAGCAGTAGCGGACGCGCCCACCAGGCCTCGGGATACTTCAAGGCGAATCCGGTGAAAACCAAAGTCGGAAAGCTGAGGATGATGCCCCAGTGGGCGATGCGGAAATTTCGATTCATGCGCGAGACTTGCGCATTGCTTTCGTGCCGCGGCTGGCGGCGGATCAGCTTGGCGAAAAAATCCAGCAGGTTGTGCAGGATCATGAAACCCAGAGTCAGCGGGATCAGCACGAGGTAGGTCCAGCGAATCCACTTGACTGTGGGATGCGCTGGGCCGGTAGAAATGCGGACGTGTACCGGACCGATGACGAAATGATCTCCCGCACCGGCGTGACAGTTGCCGCAGGTCTTGGAAAGGTTGGCTGCATTCACGGTTGAGCGCAAGTCGCTCGAAGGGAAGATGTTGTGCACGCCGTGGCAGGACGCACAGTTGGCAACACCCTGAGATCCGCCGCGAAGGGCGAGACCGTGGTAGCTGTCGGCGAAGGATGGAACGCGGTCGGCGGGCAGATTGTAGCGCAAGGCGAGGCGTTCATCGGCATGGCAGCGACCGCAGGTAGCCATCGAAACGCGCGCTGCGTTCACCAGCGATCCTGCTTCCTTCGGGCCCAGGATAAGGTGCTCGCCGTGGCAGTCGACGCAGACCGGCGCTTGGGACAAGCCGTTCTTTGTGGCTTGTCCGTGAACGCTCTCCAAATATGTCTTGGCAATGTCGGCGTGACACTGTCCACAGGTCGCGGAGATATTGAAATGGTTGACCTTGGAACGCGCATCTCGCGCGGGAAGGATTCCGTGGCTGCCATGGCAATCGGAGCACGTCGCGGCGGCACCGTCTCCGTCGACTACGGCTCGTCCATGCACGCTTTGGCGATAGAGCTCTACGGGATGTGCGAAGGGAATTTTGTGGCGTGAGAGAAATTGCCGATCACTGTGACAGGAGGCACAAGTGTCAGGCAGATTCTTCTTGGCGACCGTTGAGGTCGCATCGCTCGAGGTCTGAATCTGATGGACGGGCCCATGGCAGGACATGCAGGTCGGCGCATCCGGGTCGCCGGCCGTGGCCGCTTGTCCGTGGATACTCTGACGGAGTTCCTTCACTTCATCGGCGTGACACTGCGCGCACTTTGCGGGCGCGGTCTGGGCTGCCGCGGCCACTTCGTGGTGATCGCCGTGGCAGGATTGGCAAGCTCCGTCGCCGAGCGCGTTGTGCACACTGTTGGGCACATGGGAAGCTTCGTCACCGTGGCAAGTCGCGCATTTTACCCTCGATACTTTGGCCGGGTGCGGATAGTCTTTGATGCTTGTGTGACATTCTCTGCAGCTCAAAATGCCGTGGACACTGGCAGCATGTTTGGCAGAATCAATCGAGATGTTTTTCCCGCTGTCCGACTTCATGCCTGCCTGGCCGTGGCAGGCCAGGCAACTTTCGTCCTGCCTCAGCGGCTGTGGTAAGTTTGCCTGTGCCCGGGCGCGCGCGTGTGCAGGAGAGCCGAGTGGAAAAAGACTGGCCAAGAGAAGTAGCGTCAGAAAGACAAGACTGAATCGTCGTATCGTAAGAGTCGTGCGTCGCATCTTTCCCCGCAAGCCCAGACTCCAAAGTTCGCAAGCGAACTTCGTCCATAGCAATCTTGAAGGCTTTGAGGAGAAAGTTCCGTGACTCGCGTCACGGGTGCTTGTTAGTCATGCAAGCCGACGATAGAAGGCGGAGCGGTAGGCGTTTGCGAACTTCCAAGTCAGTCTTAATTCGTGATCAGGGTTGCAGTTAAGAGTCCCAGGTTTCTGGATTCCGTCTCGTTCCGATGCTTACTTCATTCCCAGGTCGTTCAATATCTTGGGATTCTCTTCTCCCGCTGCGAGAACTTGGTGGCACGCAGAACAATCGTTGGTGATGGTCTGGCCATCGGCACTCGTATGGCTGCCGTCATGACAGCGGAAACAGCCCGGCGAATCGTTGTGCCCAAGATTGTTCGGATGAACGCCCCAGGTCACCCGCATGTCTGGAAAAATGTTGCGAAGGTAGATCGCCGCCACCTCATCGCCGGCTTGCTGCACCAGGGTGCGCCGCGTTTGATAGATCTGCGGATAATTCGTGCGATAGAAGTTGTTGAGTTCGGCGATGATGTTCTGCCGTGCAACATCGCGGGTCGGAAAATTCACTTTGAGAACCTCGACCGCCTTCTTCCGGATATAGGGCAGCTCTGGGCTGATGTGCCCGAGAGACATTTGCTTGTCCACCGCGTTTTCCGGCAAGTCGAACTCATGCGTGGGCCGGTTATGACAATCCACGCAATCCATGGTGCGGTGTTCTCCCGTGCCCAATTGCTGTTGAGTTGGCTTCGCATCGGTGGAAATGAATTCAGTGGTTTTTCCCTGATCGTCGGTGTAATAGACGACGGGGATTGTCTGCCGCTCCGCATCGGTGGAAATGTAGCGGATGCGAGCGTTGTCGGCGAGATGGTGCCCGTGAATACCAACCGATCCTTGCCAGGTGCGTCCGCCCACCTTCAGCAGTAAGACGTCGGTCTGTGGCGTGTTTTTCTCATCTTCTTTGTAGCTGGTGTTCACCAGGAACTTGTCGCCGGTAAAGCGCTGCGGCCAGTGACACTGCTCACAAGTTTCACGGGCCGGGCGAAGGTACTTAACTGGGGAAGGAATTGGGCGAGAATAGGTATGAAAGGTTACCGCAGCCACTTGCCGCAGACCGGAGAGCTTCGATCGCACAAACCACCCCGCTCCTGGCCCGATATGGCACTCAACGCACTCCACGCGCGAGTGCGGTGAATTCTGATAGGCGGTATATTCGGGCGCCATGACGGTGTGACACGTCGTCCCACAGAAACTCGCCGAATCCATATACTGCACACCGCGGTAGGAGGCTGTACCAAGAATGAGAAGGTTGAGGACGGTCGCGAAAGCGACCCATTCAAAAGTGCGCCGTACCACCGGCAGGCGCAGATCGATGGCGGGGTAGACGTCCGGCAGATTCCCGCTCCCGCGCAGACTACGCCGCCTGTGCCAGATGCCAAGTGGAATCAGCAGCAGACCCAAAACAAAAATTCCGGGAAGAATCAGGAAGACCAAAAGGCCGATATAGGGATGCGGCGGCCCCGGCATGAAGACGTCATAGAACCAGAAGGCAATCGTGGTGAGCGCGGTGCTCGTTGTGATTACCGCACCCGTAAGCGTGATGGAATTCTGCCCCAGGAAATAGATGGGCTGCGACCAACCTCGGATGCCTTCTCGCAGATTCATTTAGAACCGCCACTCCCTTTATAGTGTCGTAGACTCTCAAGTCCTCATGGTCCAGGGCGCGAGCACACTCCACCCGTGCCGCGGGCAATGTGCCGCCTGTAACATTCTCCTGAAGAACCTCGCTTACCGTAACGGGGGACTATT
>Ga0210393_10002488_pt1 | contig 15099 bp, 10 predicted proteins | sample IncBWC27OmetaG_FD_160068 | JGI IMG/M metagenome (GOLD analysis project Ga0210393, IMG submission 160068) | Forest soil microbial communities from Barre Woods Harvard Forest LTER site, Petersham, Massachusetts, United States - Inc-BW-C-27-O ... | reverse complement strand
CTTCGAGCTCGTGGTGTAGATCGCCGACGCGTCCGCTCCCTGCGATCGCTTCATCCAGAACCGAACGGCCCTGCATTTCCTCGACGTCCTGGCGAAAGTAGCCGATCGTCAACTTCTTGGGGTCTGAGACCGCGCCCTCGTCGGGAGTTTCCTCGCCGACGACCATCCGGAAGAGCGTTGTCTTGCCCGCCCCATTGGGACCGACCAGTCCGACTTTTTCGCCGGGATTCAACTGAAACGAAGCATCCACGAAGAGCAACTGCTTGCCATACTGCTTATTGATGTTTGAGAAAAAGATCATTTTGTTGAAGGAGCAACTCGCGGCACGGTGCCTCTTCCAGTGTAGCCCGGCCAGAAAATTTCCGGCCAAACGCTGGCACGTTGGATGTACAAGCTTTCAGGGCAAAGTGACCGAAGTTGAGGGGGCCCGGCCTTCAAACCACCGAAGCCACAACAGCCGAGACACCCGCCCAGCACGATGCGGTATGGCGCGAATGTTTAGACCACCTCGTGTGGAATGAAAGATCGTTGCGCCGGACTCTGAAAAATTATTTTGCCTACTACCAGCGCTCCCGAACCCATTGGGCATTGGCCAAGGACGCTCCGGAGTCGAGAGTCGTGGAGAAGCCAGAAAGCGGGCGCATCGTCGCGATTCCTCAACTTGGAGGACTCCATCACCGATACCAACGCCACGCCGCTTAGTGTTAGCCGGTCTTCGGCGACGATAGCTTCCGTTCTTCTTATGAACCAAAGCAATCTCGTCGCGAGCTGAGACCGGATTGTTCTTTGCACTCTCCGCTTTGCGATTCAGAACGCCGTTGGATCGCTACTGAATGGTTGCCTCGATCAGTTTCTCCGGCAGAGAGTGTCGGCATGCAGACAAGATTTTCGCGTTTCCAGCTCGGACTGACGGAGTTTTCGCTAACCACATGCTTGAGGAACAGAAATTCGAACTTTCGGTACCGTTTTTGGTAAGTTTAGCCTAGGCATGTCCGTCAGTTGCAGATAGAAAAATCCTAGCAGAGAATTTCACACGGGAAACCGTCCTCGGAGCTCTCTGAGTCCGGTTTGGATCGCCGTCCATTCGGACCTGAACGAACACCAGGCGGTCCGTCGCTGAATGATGTCGCTTTGTCGGCTCTCGTAGCCTGATTAGAGTTGCTTGTGCAGTGCGACTAGCGAGCCGTCACAAGAGTCGCGCTTCTGCTACTGCTTCTTTATGAGGACGTACGAAGTTAGCCATCCTGGCGCAGAAAGATATTTTTGTCTAAGAAATCATTGTGAAACTTTCCTTGCGGATCGTAGCGCCTGCTCAGCTCAATAAAGTCCGGCATCTTTTTGTAAATTCGCATGAGTTCTGCCGGCGAGATTGTGAATAACTTTCCCCAGTGCGGCCGCGCATCAAACGGAGCCAGTTCCTTTTCGATTACCGGCAACAGTTTGCTAACCGCGGGCCAATCCGGCTTCCAGGTGAAGTGGATGGTCACGCAATCCTGTTCGTAACAGGGGCTCATCCACAGAGGGTCGGCGGCTATGGTGCGGATCTCGGTGATCAGCAACGAAGGGCTTACCTGCTCGTGTAGCCGTTCGACCGCCAGAATTGCTTCCACTGCATGCTGCCGCGGAACAAAATATTCGGATTGCAATTCTTTTCCCGCACTCGGCGCGAAGCCCATGCGAAAGTGCGGCAGGCGCTCATACCAGGGACCAGGCACGCCCATCTGCTCAGTGCAATTTTCCGCCGAAAGTTCTTTGATCGGATGCAGGTTGCGCGTCGCAAGCTTCGCCCCGAAAAATTCGAGAGTCGGATGGAAGCCTTGACCCTCCTCCGTCCGGCTCTTGATCCACACTTCGTTGACGCGCTGTTTCTGCCAGTCGGTAAAAAGGCTTACGCTATATCCGCTCGACTCAATCGCATCGAAGTGGTCTTTCAATTCAGCGAACGGAAGATCTTCGTAGACATACTGCTTCATCGTGTAACTCGGCTGAATATCGACCGTAACTTTCGTGATAATTCCCAAAGCGCCGAGTCCAACAACAGCTCCATTGAAACGCTCACCATCCCGCTCGCGGGACAAAGTCACGACCGAACCATCCGCCGTCACAATTTCCAAAGCCGAGGCTGCCGTCGCTAGGTTCCCGTTTCTCTCTCCCGAGCCATGCGTTGCCGTTGTGCAAGCTCCTGCTACAGAGATGTGCGGCAGCGAAGCGAGATTGTGCAGGGCAAATCCCTTCGCGTCAAGATAAGGCGCCAGCTTTCCATAGGTAATGCCCGCTTCCACCGTAACGGTTCGCTTTGCCGGATCGAGAGAAATAATCTCATCCAGCGACCTCATCGAAACGAATCCGTGTTTGCTGTCCGCAATATCGTTGAAGCAATGGCGCGTGCCCAGAGCTTTCAGCTTGGTTTGTGATTTGACGTAGCTCTGTACTTGTTCGAGTGACGTGGCAGTCTCAACCCGATCAGTGCTGTACTCAATGTTGCCGGCCCAGTTCCTGAGTTTTTCCTGCCCAGCCCAGGCCAGCAGGCGCATGACTGCGGGAGAAGCGAGGGTTGCGCCGAAAAGTTTGAGAAAAGTTCTCTTGTTCATAATGTAAGTTCCAGGGATAGGTCTCGCGAGGGTGCTAATGTGTCCCCTGTGGCGCGGAAAGATCGACAATCTTCCCCGGGTTCATCCGGTTCTCCGGATCGAGGGCTGTTTTGATCGTGCGCATGACTTCGAGCGCCTCCCCGTGTTCATCATTCAGATATTTCATCTTTCCGTAACCGATGCCATGCTCGCCGGTGCAGGTGCCGCCCATGGCCAGAGCGCGCTTCACGGTTTGCTCCGCAAAGCGGTCCGCTTCTTGAAATTGCGCTGGGTTGTTGGGATCGAGAACGCATAAGACATGGAAGTTCCCGTCGCCTACATGGCCGACAATCGTCGCCGGAAAAGAAACTTTGCTGAGATCATTCTTGGTTTCGGTAATGCATTCCGCCAGACGCGAAATCGGAACGCAGATGTCCGTGACCAAAATTTTGGCGCCCGGAACCAGAGCATGCGCCGCGAAATACGCGTTGTGCCGCGCGTTCCAGAGTTGGTCCATCTCTTCCGGATTCGTCTTCCACTGGAATCCTTGCCCTCCGTGCTCCGCCGCCAAAGTCTGAAGCATCTCAGTCTGGTCGCCAACGTCGCGGTCGTTCATTCCGTGAAATTCAAAAAACAAAGTAGGCAAAACCGGCAGATCAATTTTCGAATACAGGTTGATAGCCTCGACCTGTTTATCGTCGAGGAATTCGATTCGCGCCAAACCGATTCCAAACTGAATCGCCTCAATCACGGTTTCCACCGCGCCCTGCACGGTGCCGAACGAGCAGAACGCCACCGAAACTTTCTCCGGCAGCGGATGCAGTCGCAGTGTCACTTCTGTGATCACTCCCAGCGTGCCCTCAGAGCCTACGAACAAACGCGTCAGATCGTATCCCGCCGCGGATTTTCTCGCACGGCTACCCGTTTTGATCACGCGCCCATCCGCCAGCACAACAGTGAGCCCGAGAACATTTTCCCGCATCGTGCCGTAACGCACCGCAGTCGTCCCGGAGGCGCGCGTGCTCGTCATTCCGCCGATCGTCGCGTCTGCTCCTGGGTCGATGAAAGACGTCAATCCAGTATTATTCAGCGCTTTAACAAATTGCATGCGAGTCGCGCCCGCTTCCACCGTAGCATCGCAATCTTCCGCGCTGATCCGCAGCGTCTTATTCATCTCGCGCAGGTCGATCGTAATTCCCCCGCGAAGGGCGTGGACTTGCCCTTCCACTGAAGTCCCAGCGCCGAAAGGAATGACCGGAATCTGGTGGCGCGCGCTGATCTTCATGATCTCGCTGACTTCCAGCGTGCTGCGCGGAAAGCAAACCACATCGGGGAGGGCCGGAGCATGATACGACTCGCCATGGCTGTGATGCTCGCGTTGGGCCTCGGCAGTTGTGGCGCACGTGCCCAAGAGCGCCTTGAGATCGGCGACCGCTGCCTCGAGTCGTCTAACACGTTCCGCGGACACCGGATTTGTTTCCATGGTCGAATCCATGACACGAAGACAACGAAAAGGCGTTCCGCTAAAAAATAAACTTGGCGCTAAGCTGTAGTTGCCGGGATGTCGTTGCCGTGCTGGTAATCTGGCCGGCCGCTCCGTTTGGCGTGACATTCCCGAGTGCGTCCTGTCCCGAATACAAGGCTGCGTTAGGAAATCCGAAGTTCGTGTGGTTCGCTAAATTGAAAATGTCGAGCCGTAACTGCGCGCTGGTGTTCTCGGTGATGCGTGTACTTTTTTCGAGTGAGAAATCAACATCGCGAACTCCGGGCGCGACCAGCGTGTTCCTGCCCAAGTCCCCGAAAACTCCAATCGGCTGTGGCTGAAAGGCCGAGGGATCAAAGCCGAACACTCCTGCCGTGGTCCTCCGCACACTTGTGGGATTGGCGTTTGCCCCCGGAACCAGGTCCGGACGCTCCGCATTTGCAGCCGCCCCACCCGCGCCCACATCGGCACGATCGATTCCGTCGTAAACGCTGTAAGGTGTGCCGGAATGCACGGCGGCAATCAAACTGAGCTGCCAGCCATCCTTCGCCCGGTTTCCGTGGAAAGGCAACTGCCAGATCACATTGCTGGTCCAGTTCTGCCGCAAATCAAAATCGCATGGCCCGTAATCAACATTGTGATTTGTATTCGCGAGATTTCCAGCCTGAAGGCCCGCCGTTTGCCCATTGGGTCCGATGGAATCATTGCCCGTGTAGTACGAGCCGTAATCCAGACACTTCGAATACGTATACGCGGTACGGAACTGCACATTCCTCCCAAATGCCCTGTCCAGCGCCAATTGCAGAGAATTGTAGTTGGAGGTTCCCACCGCGAAGCGATCAACAATATTGCTAAGATTAGGATTTACCGGCGGACACGCCGCCGGATTCGTTCCGTAATTTCGAACAATCGTCCCGTCGGCAAGAGCTGAGGTTGGCAGGCAAGGGTTCGTTTCCTCCCCGATAAATAGATGGTTCGCCCGGCTGCCCACATATCCCACGGTTAACACCGTGTGCGGCAATACTTGTTGCTGCAGGTTGAGGTTGTACTCCATGATGTAGTCGTTCATCTTGGGGTTATATTCAGTCTGCTGACCACCACCCGGAAGCCCAGTAACAAGGCCGCTGCCGAACGGATTCGGGATTGTAGGGAATAGAATTTCGGTCACGTTGTAGATCGGAGGATTAAACAGGTAAGCGATGATTACCTGCATTTCGAGCGGCATATCTGCAAAAGCCCCAAAGCCGCCGCGAATCGATGTCTTCTGATTTCCAAAGACATCCCATGCAAATCCCAAGCGCGGTTCGAAATTCCATTTGGTGACGTTGTGTTCAAAGGCGTGCGGCACGTGCGTGAACCCGGTATCGGTCGCCGGGTTGATCAGGTTGTAGAGCAAGTTGTTCTTTTCGACAGGATTGGTTTCGAAGTCGTAGCGTAATCCAAGGTTCAGAACCAATCGCTGCGTCATCTGAATCTTGTCTTGAATATAGGGTGAAAGATTTGTGTGGCGCATATCGCGAGTGGAATTATTCGCGTCCGTCGGAACGCCCACAAAAGCCAGGGGCTGGTTTTGGAGAAACGATTGAAACGGCGATTCTACCGCGATCCCCGTCGCAGAGAGGTAGTCGCCGTTATACACGACATTCCCTCCATTTACGATCGGAATTCCGGCGTGAATATAGTGCCGCACAACTTCCATGCCGGCTTGCACGGAGTGCCGTCCCTTGATCCATGAAAGCTGATCGCGAAAGGTAAAGCGATTCACCAGTTCTTTGGCCGTGTCATTTCCGCCGATGCTATTTAATCCACTAACTCCAATTGTGCCCTGTATCCCCGAACCCGGCACTACCAGCAGGTTCGGGTTGTAGCGCGTCGCCACATCAATGTTCGATCTCACAAACGAAAAATGTGCCACGTTCAAAATCGTCGGCGAAATCACTTTTCTTTCTTCCACGGTCAAATATTGGTTGCGCTGGGTGTCGTCATCGGTAATCACCGGATTCGGCAGAGCGGTCAGCTTTGCATCGTCGAACTCATAGCTGCCAAAAAGCGAGTCCGAGTTCGAAAGACTGTGATCGAGCCGCACGACGCCGTAGTTCTCATGCAGAGGCTGCGCGAGATCGGAAACGTTGTACGCGGCGCCGGTTTTGCCTGGCAGTTCGCCTCCATTCGGGACCGGAAAAGAACTCAGATAACTGGCGATGCCAGCATTGATACCCACGTTGGCCAAACCGGTCGTCGGATTGCAAGCTACTGTCGGAGCTTGAGCGCACGGCAAAAAGCCGTTACGGAAATCCTGGTCCGGAACGACCGTCGTTACCGGAACCGTCAGCGATTGCCACAATCCTTCATAGTTTCCGAAAAAGAAGGTTTTGTTTTTCTTGATCGGACCGCCGAACGTTCCTCCGAATTGATTTCGAGTAAATGGCAATGTCCCCGACGTGGGGTCAAAGTAATTGCGCGCATCCAGCGCACTGTTTCGAGCAAATTCATAAGCCGACCCATGATAATTATTCGTCCCTGACCGGATCGCTGCATTTACCACCGCACCGTTTCCGCCATATTGCGCCGTGTAGGTGTCCGTGAGAACTTCGAACTCGGAGATGCCATCGACTCCCAGCGTGGTTCCAACCAGATTTGCTCCGGTTCCGTTTCCCCAGACTCCCGCAGTGTCCGTCCCATCGATCAGGAACAGTTCGCCTTGCGGCCTTCCGCCTGCAACCGAAAATCTCTGTGGCGATCCAAAGCCGAAAGGAACAAGGGTCGCAGCTCCCTCGGTATTTTCCTGCGGCACCGGCTGAATTCCGGGTGTCAGCAGAGTCAGCTGAATGAAATTGCGTCCGTTCAAAGGCAGTTCGCGCACCTGCTCCTGCCCCACCAGAAAGCCAATCGAACTACTGCTCGTTTCCACCGTCGAGACATCGGCCGCGACTTCAACCGTCTCGGAAACCTGACCGACCGCCAAAGCAAATCGAACCACCGCGCTCTCGCCGACCGTCAATACAACCGGGCCGCGGACGCTCGTCTTAAATCCGTCTTTCTGGGCCTCGATCTTGTAGCTGCCGATCGGCAGACTGGAAACCGTATAGGCTCCGTCTTTGTTAGTGACCGAGTTGGCCGAAACTCCGGTCTCAGTGTTGGTAATGATAATTTTTGCATCCGCCAGCACGGCGCCCTGGCTGTCCGATACCGTTCCGGAGATCGTCGCCGTGCTGATCTGCGCTCCCGCCACAGTCGCGACCAACAAAATCGCATTGACCCCAAAGAATACCCTCGCCAACAGAGAAATCAGTCTTGCTTTAGGCATCTTGGCCCCCAGGAATGACTTTTCAGCACCGTGCCGTTTCGGACACGTTCTCAGCATTTCGGTACGCCCGTCAATGCCGCACTCAATTAGTTGAGTTTTTTATTTTGATCCCCCAGTTTTAACAGGAGCACGCGTTGACGCACTCAACCTATTGAGCGAAGAATTGACAGCATGCGGGAGCAAACATATAGCTTGCCATTAGGGCCCATCCATACCGATTCGTCGGAGAGCTGGCGTCCTGGAAATTTGTCTTCTGCTCGACCACGAGTTTCAAGTTCAGGACTTTCAAGTCAGGGATTTTCAAGTCCAGACAGAAACCTGGAATTCCACCATCAAAAGGTACACTGTGCTATTAACCTCGATGTTAGAGAGCCGATCGGCAGCGTTGCCGCCCAACCTCGCCGGTACCGGCTTTACGTCAGGATCGGATAGCCATTTGAAATCAGATCGCCTGACCAATTCGTTGGAACGCGCACTCGCCATCCTTGAGTTCATCGCTCACAAATCCGGAGGCCTGACCAACGCGGAAATCAGCGGTCACTTCAAAATGGCCACCAGCACCTCTTCTTATATTTTGAAGCGACTCGAACGCGAAGGCTATCTCCGCCGCGATCCCGAAAACGGCCGGTACGAGATGGGTCTTAAAATCGTCGCACTCAGCCACGGCGCTCTGCGTGATATGGGACTACGCCGGATCGCCGAACCGATTCTGCATCGCCTCTCTTCAGAGAACAAGACTTCGGCGCTCATCGGCGTCCTCGAAAGAGGGAGAGTGATGATCGTCGATAAAGTCGAAAAGCCCGACCTCGCCAGAATTGATATCGACATCGGGGTTCGCTACCCGGCGCACTCGACCGCGCTCGGCAAGGTCCTGCTGGCTCATTTGCCCGAGCGCCAGTTGGTGAACCTGTTTGATCATTACGGACTACCGAAAACATCGCCGAAGACCATCGATTCGCGCAGCCGCTTGCTCGAGGAATTGCAAAGCGTGCGGAAGCAGGGGTACGCAGTAAGCGACGGCGAACTTTTTCTAGGTATTCGCGCGATCGCAGCTCCTATTTTCGATGCCAGCGAAGAAGTGTCGGCGGCCGTCAGCGTCACCGGAGTGACTATTTCGGTGGACGAGGAATCGGCGATCAGCGCGGTGAAAGCCGCAGCCCGCGAAATTTCGCGTTGTTTCAGATCCGCAACGGAGGCAAGACGCTCGTGACGATGAAATGGATGATACTGAGTTTTCGATGTTCTTTGAACTCGGCAGTGACAGTGGCCGGTGCCGCACTCGGCATTTTCTCTCTATTCATTCTTTGCGCCATTCCGTTGTTCGCGCAAGCGAAACCAGTTTGCGAAAAACTCAAGGACTTGCAATTGACCGATACGGCCATCATTTCGGCCGATAGCGTTGCCGCCGGCCCGTTCGCGTTGCCTCCGGGGTCACCGGCGCCTTCGATCGATGTTACTGCCTTCTGCCGTGTGAAGGGGCAAATCAAACCAACCTCCGATTCGAACATTACTCTTGAAGTGTGGCTGCCCGCGAGCGGCTGGAACGGAAAATTTGAGCAGTTGGGAAATGGCGGACTCGCCGGATCTATCAACCTTTTCCTGGTTGCCGCAGAGATGAAAAAGGGATTCGCCACCGCAGCCACTGATGACGGTCATCAAGGCATTCCGGTCGATGCATCCTGGGCAACCGGACATCCCGAAAAAGTAAAAGACTTCGGATATCGAGCGGTTCACGAAACCAGCCTCAAGGCAAAACAAATCATCGCGGCCTTTTATCAAAAGTCTCCCAGCTACTCCTACTTCAACGGATGCTCGGAAGGCGGCCGCGAAGCCATGATGGAAGCGCAACGCTATCCGGAAGATTTTAACGGAATTCTCGCGGGCGCTGCCGCGCTCGAATGGACCAAGTTGATGTTCGCTTTCGCCTGGAATGCGCAAGCCCTGAACAACCCGGTGAGCTTCATACCCGACACAAAGCGAAAAGCAGTGCGCGAAGCCGCCCTCGCCGCGTGTGGAACGCAAGACGGCGTAAAAGACGATTTCATAAAAGATCCGCTCCGCTGCCACTTCGATCCCTCGGCGCTAGCTTGCAAGGGCGCAGACTCCGATAGTTGTTTGACCGCGGAACAGATAACGGCTCTAAAGAAGATATATGCGGGTCCCAGTGATTCCACCGGTCAGCAAATCTCGCCGGGCTATGAACCGGGAGCGGAGGACACTGCTGGAATTCCCGGCATCTCTTTCGCCAGCTACGTTTTCGGCGCATCGCCCGGAGCCAGCCTTGACGCCATTTTTTCCAGCGCCTTCTTCGGCGGATTCGTGTTCGGAAAGCCGGGCTGGAAATTCAACGATCTCAATTTCGATAAGGACATCGCGACGACCGAAGACAAAGTCGGATCGGTGCTCAATGCTAATAATCCCGACCTCACGGCATTCCGAGCCCGTGGCGGCAAGCTGCTGCAATATCACGGATGGAATGACGGTTCTCCATCGCCGCTCCACTCTGTCAATTATTACGAAAACGTGATGGGTAAGATGGGCGGCTTCGGCAAGACAAAAGATTTTTATCGCTTGTTCATGGCGCCTGGCGTGATGCATTGCGGCAGCGGCCCCGGCCCCAACCTTTTCGGAAACATGTTGGACTTCGGCGCCGCAAATGATCCGGAGCGCAACGTTTTTACCGCGCTTGAAAAATGGACGGAAGAGGGCGTCGCCCCCGACAAAGTCATCGCAACAAAATATCAAGACGATAATCCTGCGAAAGGTGTCGAGATGACCCGGCCTCTATGTCCCTATCCGCAACAGGCGAAGTGGAGTGGCAAAGGCGCAACGTCGAACGCGCAAAACTGGTCGTGCCAAGTTCCGGCGGGTAAGCGTTAGAAGCACACTGGAGAATGCACCAACAACAAAATCTGCATCGAGGCACACCCCATGAGCGGACCTCCGTCCGAAAGCAGTCGCCGTGAATTTCTTCACAACACATTGACCTCAGGCATCGCGCTCGGCATTTCGCCATCGCTGCTTTCGGCACAGCCCGCCCGGCGAGTCGTCTTATTTCAAGAGTCGCCCAGCGATCCGTACGCCATCGTCGATCCTGAACTGGTGCCTATGCTCAAGGCATTGCCGAAACTGGACCTCAACAGCCAAACTCTCGCGTGGGTGCGGCAACAGGAAGTGCCTCCTTCACCAATTCCACTGCCTGCGCCGCAACCCTTTGAACGGCGCATTCCGGGCCCGCCGGGCGCTCCCGAACTAAAGCTCACCATCCTCGATCCTTCGCCCGGAACAAAAAATCGTCCCGCATTTCTTCATACTCACGGCGGCGGCTACGTCGGTCGCAGCGCAGCTCTCGCCGTTCCTTTTCTGCAAACCGCCGCCCAGGCTTGTAACTGCCTTGTTGTCTCCGTAGACTACCGGCGCGCCCCCGAGACGCGCTTCCCCGGATCGCTCGAAGATAACTACACAGCATTACGCTGGCTCTACGCGAATGCAGACGCGTTGGGTGTGGACCGCAAACGCATCGCGATCGGCGGCGAAAGCGCAGGCGGAGGTCACGCCGCTATGCTCGCCATCGCTGCCCGCGACCGCAAAGAAATCCCCATCATGTTTCAATTGCTTATCTACCCCATGCTCGACGACCGCACCGGCAGCAGTCGGCCAGTTCCGCCGCATATTGGCGAATTCATCTGGACCGCGCATTCGAATATCTTTGGCTGGAGTTCGTTGCTCGGCTTACCTGCCGGCTCCGAGAAAGTTCCCGCCGGAGCAGTCCCCGCCCGCGTCGAAAATCTATCGGGACTTCCACCCACCTTTATCGTGGTCGGTGCGATCGATCTGTTTATCGACGAGGATATCGAATACGCCCGGCGCTTACTCGCGGCAGGAATTCCGACAGAGCTCCACGTCATTCCAGGCGCATATCATGGCTTTGATTTGCTGGTTCCCAATGCCAAAGTTACCACTCGCTTCACCGAATATTGGACAACCGCTCTCCGCCGGGCATTCGCCAATTCCTATCAATGATTGAGTGTCGTGACCTATTTTCCAGTGGGGGAGAGGGAGATTGACCTAGCTTACAGTTCTGAAGCTGGCCGGTGCTGCCGATCGCTGCCAAGGCAGCTGCTGAAATCGCACTATAAAAGGGCGCCCCTCTTGGGGTAGGTTGTCATCATTGCGTATGACCACCTACGAAAGGAGCACCCTCAATGATCGGTGAATAGAGTTCCTCGAGCTTGGCGGGCCAGAGATGCCGGGCAATATTGGTTGCTGAAGTTAAAAAACAGCCATTTCTGACTCATTGATGCTGCAAAAAAGCCCTATCCGGCACTAACCCGGAAAGGGTCAGGCTCATTCAGTTGGCTGCCCAGAAAATAATTGAAGAGATCAAGAACATTGCTCCAAAACAGATAGTCTTAAGCAAGAGCCAGTCGTTCGCTAACAATATCAGGAGGATAAAAATGCGAAAGATGAAAATGCGAAAAAAGATCATCGTGAGCGTCGCTGTGCTTGCCGCCGCAAGTATGGTTTCAGCGCAGGTTAGACGAGGCAACGGCATAGTTCCGGAATCGAGCATCGAGCGACCCGAGGACGTTGGCGTGAAGATGCACACCAACTACATTGTCTACGCTCCCGAAGGTGCGATCAAACCGCTCGCCAACCCTGGCGGCGAAACACCGGCGTCGTTGGGTTGTGTGTACGACGTTGTCTCCGCCCCGATCAGTGGCTGCCCGATTGCGACGACCTCGGAGGTCCCCACGGGAGGCAGCGGGGTAATCGTGATCGTGGATGCTTATGACTATCCGAGCGCCGCGGCTGACCTGGCAACCTTCTCGAGTGAGTTTGGCTTGCGCGCGCCAAACTTCACAGTGAAGTATGCCTCCGGCAGAAAGCCGGCGAATGCCTGTAGCTCAGGATGGGAAGGAGAGGAATCGCTGGACATCGAGTGGGCACACGCCATGGCACCGAATGCTCAGATCGTGCTGATGGAAGCGTCTTCCGCTTCCAACAGCGCGCTGTATGCCGCAGTGACGGCGGCCAACTCCTACATTGCCGCGCACGGTGGAAAGGGCGAAGTGTCGATGAGTTGGGGAGGCAGTGAAACCAGCAGCGAGACCAGTTCGGATCACTACTTCACACAGTCGGGCGTCGTATATTTCGCCTCCTCAGGTGATTCTCCGGGCGTCATTTATCCCAGCGCCTCGGTAAAGGTAGTCTCGGCTGGCGGCACGCAGGTGAACCGCAGCGGAGGAAAATACACGAACCAGACTGCGTGGAGCGATGGCGGAGGTGGCACCAGTGCATACGAATCCCGGCCGTCATTTCAGAGTGGGGTCTCCGGTGTAGTTGGTACCCACCGAGGCACGCCTGATCTGTCGTTTGATTCCAGCGGCCGGTCTCCCGTGGCCGTATACAACTCGAGCTGCTACGGCGGCTGGCTGGAGGTGTACGGCACGAGCGTGGCTTCACCATCGCTGGCGGGAATCATTAACAACGCCGGCACCTTCCACGCCAGCAGCAATGCTGAGAATACGGAAATTTACACCAATAAGAGCGACACTTCCGACTTTACCGACATCACTTCCGGTAGTTGCGGCACCCACAGCGCAAAAGCCGGTTATGACTTGTGTACGGGCGTAGGTGTGGACAAAGGATTATTCGGCAAGTAGCGTTATCTCTTCCGTAACGACCCGCTCCGGGCGAGGGACAGTTTTTATTGGAGGGCTGGCGTGAGAACGGTTCACACGAGCCAGAACTGCTCAGATTCGATTCCAGCTGGCGACCTCGATCTCGGATCGGCGCTCGTATTTTTTGAACACGGATTCGCGGGTCTAAACCTCTTCATGCTGCTCACTTTTGTATACGTAATGGTGAACTACTACGACAGCTCCAGTCCCGGATTTGGCTTTTCCATCATTAAAGGAAGGCAGCAAGAGCGACAAGGTAGATGCGCGCTTAATCAGAGCCACTGCTCACTGGGCGCTTTTTCAGTAGCTCAGAGACGCGGGCCTTAACGTCGTTAACGCGGAATTGTTGCCATTTCCCGGTTCCGGCCGGCAAACACAATTTCACGAACAATTTCGCCGCTTGGTTGACACCGGGGAGCTTCGAATTTCCTCCGGGAAGCCTGCGATTTTCACGCGCGGCACCCGAGATGTCCGTGAAGGCTATGCCTGAGAAGAACGACATCCAGACTCTCAAACTTGGCAACCTATAAACCTTGGCAGCTAGGCGACCACATCACCTCCGATCTCTTCAACCAGCCTCTTCCCGCTGCCCATTGACCATTCACGCCTCATTCAAGCTGATCCCACTCCCGAGTTAGCGAAAAGTGCGCCGTGAAAGTCGCTGGACTTCGGCGGATGCAACTTCCGCCCGAAAACTGGTTCTCGATCCGATGGCAATCGAAGTCGGTTGTTCCTCGGTAACGAAAAACCCGTTTTCTATGAATTTCCCTGCGGGCCGCAGGCTGTCTCCGGATAGCGTCAGTCACGGTTCAGATTCCGAGGCTCAGCTCGGAAGAAGCATTTATGATTGCGAATACCGTCACTGAGAGGAAATCGTCCCAAATAGGGGAGGTAAGTGATCACGCACGAGGAACGCATCCGGCAGAGCTTTGCGAAGCAGGCCTTCATGTCAACTCTAGGGGCAGAACTTACAGCAGTGGTTCAAGGTGGTGTGGAGATTCGCCTGCCATTTTCGCCGAATCTTACGCAACAAAACAAATACCTGCACGCAGGTGCGATCACTGCGGTGCTGGATTCTGCTTGCGGTTATGCCGCCTTAACCGTGGCACCAGACGATAAAGAGGTCCTCACCGTGGAGCTAAAGGTGAACCTCCTAGCACCCGCTGCGGGCGAGGTCTTCGTGGTTAGGGCGCAAGTGAAGAAAGCAGGGCGGACGCTGACAGTTTGTACGGCGGATGCCTTTGCCATCAATGGCGGCAAAGAGAAGGCGGTTGCAACCATGCTGGCCACAATCATGGCTGTGCCGATAACGCCCGCGAAATAGTACGAGAGCCCCGGATATGTAGCTATGCTGCGACGAACTGCTTTGCCGGAACTCTAGGTCGTGACTCAACTGTTGTGAAATGGCGATTGCGCTCATTGACCTCTGACACTTCCCACCAGGGTTTCTACTTTTTATCGAGTGAGTGGGGAAACCTCATGTAATCCAGCAGTGTGTGGATTCTGTTTTGTATTTGCTCTCTTTCGGTCACGCTGACTTCTGATCCGTCGTCCCACTTCGTCAAGTGCATGGGATCGAGAGCGAAATGAAGCCCCCATCGGCGTCGCGCCCCCTCCGCAATGAGGCTTTGTTCGCCGACGCATGTGACCGACCTGCCGCCTTCCGAATAGCGCAGTTTGCGACCCCGAGGTAGGCTCCCGACAAAGGCAACCTCGTATCCCTCATCGCTACGCACCCCTCGCGGAAACCATCTTTTGTGAAGAGCCACGGCTCCCCATCATAACTGATGAAAAATCTCTATAGCACGTTTTGACCCCGACAAAGGCGAAGAGAAGGGCAAAGTTGTGAGAACGCCTGATAACAGCAATCGACCGTGGAGCGTACAATTGATGCGCCTCGATCACGGGAAAGCAAGATGATGCAGTGCTCGAATTGCCAATCTCAAGTTACGTTTCAGAAAGAACTTTTTCGGGGATCGCGCTGTAAAGAGTGCGGCTCGATTTTGCTCATTTCCGCCCCATACAGCCGGGTTCTGGTTGCCTTCGCCATCATTG
>Ga0210393_10002486_pt1 | contig 15118 bp, 17 predicted proteins | sample IncBWC27OmetaG_FD_160068 | JGI IMG/M metagenome (GOLD analysis project Ga0210393, IMG submission 160068) | Forest soil microbial communities from Barre Woods Harvard Forest LTER site, Petersham, Massachusetts, United States - Inc-BW-C-27-O ... | reverse complement strand
CCCGCGCGGACCACAACGGATTGAGCAGCTTGAGGTAGTCATCGGGCAACAGCGGCGTCGTCGCGCGAGCCACCAACCCGCGCAACACATTGACCTTCGGGGACACTGCGGTCTCGACGTCCTTCGCGGGAGCAGCACTCCATCGCGTCAGGTTCCGCATCTTCAACTCCATTGAGCGGCTCCTTTGTCTCAGTCCAGGTACACCGGATTTGGATTTCGGTGAACACATGTGCACTGATTACCCGGTCCGTAGGACGATAAACATCCGTCGATGGCGTCGGCCCACAGCAGCCGGACGATCTCGTCGTCGGCCAAGTCCCGGCGGTCACCTACGCATGCACTTTTACCCCCGCTTCAGCTGCGCTTTCGCTTCTTTAACCAATCCCGCGGCAGCACGGCTGGCTTGTTTTGCTTTGTCATAATGGCCTTCGGCGCTGTCGAAATCGCGCTCGACCTCGCGGAGGCTTGCGAGCGCTTGGTCACGACGCTGCCGGGCCGCGGCATGCTGCAAGGTACTCGCCGTGTGGGGCGACGGCGACGCAATCCTGCACGCGGCGGGAATCACCCCCGCGGACCCCGGGATCGAGATCGCCGACTCGGTCGACGCGGCCTTCACCGCAAAGCTGGCCACCCAGCTCGGACTGCACCGGGCGTGGGACCGAGCCGCCACCGTGATGGCCTCGGCCGCGCCCCCCGGCCGGCTGACTCCGAAGTGTCATCGCTGATCGCGGACTGCCCGGCGGCGTAGCCGAAAGATATTGCCCGAGAACGCGACTCGGCCAAGCAGCAGCAGCGGCGGCGGCTGACCCGCGGCGATCAGCGTCGCTGCGCGTCGGCACGCCGACAGCGAGGCGTGCCGGAGCCGACACATGGAGTTGATGCCCCAGGTGAGATGGCGAAAACGCCCTCTTTCTTGGTCGCCCACGGCCGCCCCGGCGTTTGGTAGAAGCAACTGTGGGTAACCCAGACCTTGGTGCGCACAGTGCGTGACCGGCCAACACACACACCGTAAGGGAAGGGTAGGCATATGGGCGAGCACAACAGCGGACCAGAAGAAGCCGTCAAGGGCGTCGTTGAAGGCGTTAAGGGTAAGGCCAAGGAAGTCGCAGGTGCCGTCACCGGTCGCGACGACGTTCAGCGCGAAGGGCAGGCCCAGCAAGACAAGGCTGATTCGCAGCGTGACGCCGCGAAGAAGGAAGCCGAAGCCGAGAGCGCCCGCGGCGCAGCCAAGGCCAGCGAGGCTCGCGAGAAGGCTGAGCAGAACTAGACGTTCACCGGGAAGGCCCAGTCCCTTTCATCAGGGGCTGGGTTTTTCTTCTTTCTGCGCACCACTTCCCCGTGCTGGCTTCCCAGCGAAACCGCTAGAGCGCAATGGTTTACCACGGACCGCAAATCAGTAGGCGGTTTCCGGCCTTGTGATGCAGCTACCCGCGCCGCGCTTGACTAATGGGTCTGTGCCCGACCCATCCGGCCGATCCAGTAGCGAACCCGATTTCAGCACGGGACCGGTGCGTCCGTTTCTGCTTTGCGGGTACCCCTACACTCATCGGCCCCGCCGAGCTGCAGACACCTGTCCGAACGGGAGGAAATATCCATGACGGTGACCCGAGACATTGCTGCCACCCGTCAACGCGTGTGGGACGTATTGGCCAACGGATGGACCTACTCAGGCTGGGTGGTGGGCAACAGTCGGATCCGCGCAGTGGACTCGAACTGGCCCGCACCCGGCACCCGCATTCTGCACTCCATCGGCACCTGGCCGGCGGTGATCGACGACGAGACCGTGGTAGAACGCAGCGTCTCCGGTGAGGAGCTGGTCCTGCTGGCGAAGGTGCGGCCGGTGGCGAGGGCGCGAATCACGCTGCAGCTGACCGATCTTCCCGATGGAGGGTGCCGCGTCGCGATGAGCGAGGTTGTGGTGAGCCGCCCGCTGCGCTGGGTGCCCGATAGTGTGCAGCTGCTCGGAGTGGCTCCCCGCAACCGCGAGTGCACGTGGCGCTTAGCCAAGATCGCCGAACAGCAAGGCCCCGATGCCCTCGAATAGCAGTCCGGCCAATGTGGATGCCGTCGTCATCGGGGCCGGCCACAACGGACTGGTCGCCGCGGCCGTGCTGGCCGACGCCGGGTGGGACGTGCTCGCCCTGGAAGCTCAGCCCGATCCCGGCGGCGCGGTGCGCAGCACCGAACTGATACCCGGCTACGTCAGCGACCTCTACAGCGCGTTCTATCCGATATCGGTGGCATCCCCGGCCATCCGCGCGCTGCATCTGGAAGACCACGGGTTGCGATGGTCACATGCTCCGGCCGTCGTAGGACACCCCCGCAACGGGTTCGACGACGACGCACCCGTCATCTACCGGGACCCAGCGCGGACTGCGAGTGAACTGGCCCGCCGAGAGACCCACGACGGCGACAACTGGTGGCGGCTGGTCGAGCTGTGGAAGACCATCAGAACCCCACTGCTTAGCACGCTCTTTGCGCCGTTCCCGCCGCTGCGCGGCCCCGTACAGCTGCTCCGGAAGCTGGGCACAGCTGAGGCGTTGCGGCTCGTCCGTCTGCTGATGTTGCCGGCCAGTGTGATGGCCGATGAGTTGTTCGACGGCGATGCGGCACGGCTGCTGCTGCTCGGCAACGCGTTGCACGCCGATGTGCCGATCGACGCACCCGGCAGCGGCGTAATGGGGTTCCTCATGCTGATGCTCGCTCAGGACAGCGGATTCCCGGTGCCCGTCGGCGGCGCCGGGCAGCTGACCGCGGCGCTGGTTCGACGCGCCACGTCGGCCGGGGCACAGGTGCAGTGCGACGCAGCAGTCGAAGCCATCGACGTCCGCGGTGATCACGCAGTGGCCGTGCGCACCGCCGACGGCCGCACAATCGGCGTGCGCCGCGCTGTGGTAGCCGACGTTTCCGCGCCCCATCTGTATCAGCGGCTGCTGCCTCGGGATGCACTGCCCGAGCGGCTGTTTCAGGATCTAGCCCATTTCATCTGGGACACCCCGGTACTGAAAGTGAACTATGCGCTCGACGAGCCGATCCCCTGGCGCTCAGAGTCCTTGAGGGACACGGGCACTGTGCACCTCGGCGCCGACGGTCACGGACTGACCCGCTGGCTGGCGGACCTGAACACCGCGACCGTGCCGGACAATCCGTTCATGCTGTTCGGCCAAATGACGACCGCCGATCCCAGCCGTTCTCCTGCCGGCACCGAAAGCGCCTGGGCTTACACACATCTGCCGCGGGAACGGAACGACGACCCGTCCGCTGACCGGCTGGCGCAGTCGGTGGACCGCGTCATCGAAGAACACGCGCCCGGGTTTGCCTCCCACGTCGTGGGGCGGGTGGTGCAACGACCATCGGATCTGCAAGCGGCAGACGCCAACCTCAGTGGAGGAGCGCTCAACGGCGGGACCGCGCAATTGCAGCAACAACTCATCTTCCGGCCATCACCCGGCTTCGGACGCGCCGAGACCCCAATCCGCAACGTCTTCCTCGGAAGTGCCTCAGCACATCCCGGCGGCAGTGTGCACGGGATATGCGGTCATAACGCCGCCCACGCGGCATTGAAATCGGACGGCATTCGGGGCTTGCCCCGCCGCCGGCTCAACCAGAAAGTGATCTCGTTGCTCGTCAGGTAATCCCAGGAAGGTTAGGTTGCACTGTGACGCCTCATTCACCACATGCAGTGGATGTCCGCCGCCGGGCCGGCTGGTTGCCCGACGATCAAGACGATTTGGAGTCCTGGCTCGCCGGGCACCGAGAGCGGGTGGAGGCCCGAGGTGAGCACGTCGAACTTCATCCGGTGCTCGTCGAATTTCAGGAGTTAATCGACACCGATCCCGTGGTGCGCATGTACATGAATCAGATGATCTCCCAGGTACCCACTACCAAGCACTACCGCAAGCGGCACCTCGAGAGCGTGCCGCAGATGCTGCGGTTGATCAATGAGGTGCTGACGATGGCACCTGAGTTCTCTGAGGACTCGATGGTGGTCACGCCGCTGGGCGCGATCCTGGACTGGACGATGGGCACGCCGGCCGGGTTCGCCGCGTTCCGCGACCCCCGGGTCAACGCGATGCTGAAAAAGATCTTGACCGCCTGGTGCGAGTTTCTCGACAGCCCTGGTTCGCTGTACGTGCTCAATGATTCACCGTCGGGCTGGAAATGTGGTGCGGCTCAACGGGCCGTCGGTATCGAGCAGTTCGAGCACGACTCCGCCGACGAGCACTGGGGTTTCAGTTCGTGGAACGACTTCTTCACCCGACGCTTCAAGGACGGCCAGCGTCCGGTCGCCGCCCACGACGACGACACTGTGATCGCCAACGCCTGCGAGTCGACCCCGTACGGAATCGCCACTGACGTGGCGCGCCAGGACCGTTTCTGGATCAAGAGTCAGCCCTATTCGCTGCAGGACTTGCTCGCACAAGACGAGTCGGCCGACCAGTTTGTCGGCGGCACCATCTATCAGGCCTTTCTGAGCGCGACCAACTTCCACCGGTGGCACAGCCCGGTCGCCGGCACGATCGTGCGGGCCTTCGTCCAGGAAGGCACCTACTACTCCGAGGCCGACTCCGAAGGCAGCGACGCGGTCGAGCCGACGAATTCGCAGTCCTACATGGCGCATACAGCGGCGCGGGCGATCATTCTCATCGAGGCCGACAACCCTGTCATCGGTCTGGTGGCTTTCGTGCCGGTCGGTATGTCGGAGGTGTCCTCCTGCATCATCGACCCGAACATCACCTCGGGTTATCACGTCGCCAAGGGGGAGGAACTCGGGTACTTCCAGTTCGGCGGTTCCACGCACTGCCTCGTCTTTCGCCCCGGCGTGATCGCCGACTTCGCTCTCGCGGCCATTCCCCAACCGCACGATCCGCACGCGCCGCTGATGCTGATTAACTCGAAGCTCGCCGCCGCCAACACGATCTAGGTGCGGGCGGCCTAACACAAGCAAACCACCCAAGCCCCGCACTACTTCGAAGTACACCTCGCTCCACACCGACATGGAGGCTGTCAGGTCGGCCAGTTAGGTGGAGCACGGTGCGGCAAGCACCACCGACGCGTGCAGCTCTCCGCGTCTCTATTCAGTGCGGGTTAGCAGGGTCAATGAGGCAAGAAACGGGTATCTCCACATCAAGCAATGTGACCTACCCCCAGAGGAGTTCAAGTGATCGGGACAATTATTGGCGCCATCGTTGTCGGACTCGTCGTGGGTGGACTGGCCAGGCTAATCATGCCCGGCAAGCAGAACATCGGCGTCGTGATGACCGTGATACTGGGCGCGATCGGCGCATTCCTTGGAACCTGGGTGTCCTACAAACTGGGATATTCCAACCAGAATGGCGGATTCAAGATCATTCCCTTCCTGGTTGGCATCGTCTTCGCATGCATCCTCATCGGCATCTACCTAGGCGTCACCGGGCGTCGCGTCACCAATCGGGTGGGACGGCGGTAGCGCATCAAGACGCGAACCCGTGCGGCTCGTGTCTGGCAGCGAGCGCACCCATGCGATTCGCGTTGGGGGTGAGTGTGTGCGTGGTTCGGGCCGAAAGGGCTTCTAGCATGCCACAATTGGCTAGGAAACCGCGGTGGGGTTGACTGATCGTCTCGATTCGTTGCAACAGCGCTACCCAGCGTTGGGGTTTCCGCTGGCGGTGGTTTACAAGTACGGCGACGATCAGGGCAGCTATCTGGCGGCGTTGATCGCCTATTACGCGTTCGTTTCGCTGTTTCCGTTGCTGTTGCTGCTCTCCACTGTGCTGGGATGGGTACTGGCGGGTCACCCTGATCTGCGCGCGCACGCGGAGCACTCGGCGTTAAGCGAGTTCCCGGTCATCGGGCCGCAGCTGGATAGGCCTAAACAGCTCAGCGGTGGCGTGGTCGGGATCGTCGTGGGCGTGTTAGGCGCGCTCTACGGCGGGCTCGGCGGTGCGCAAGCGTTGCAGAACGCGATGAATACCGTCTGGACGGTGCCGCGCAATGAGCGGCCCGATCCGTTTCGAGCACGGGGCCGCAGCTTATTGTTGTTGGCTACTGGTGGCTTGGCGTTGCTGGGCACCACGGCGCTGTCCGCGCTGGGTGGGGGTGCGGGTGCATTTGGCTTGGGCGTCAAAGTCGTCGCGCTGGTGGCATCGGTCGGGGTAAACGCCGGGGTGTTCATATTGGCGTTCCGGATCAGCACCGCACGGGACTTGACCGTGCGACAAGTAGCTCCGGGCGCGGTGGCCGCCGCGATGGGTTGGCAGGTGTTGCAGTCCTTCGGTGCGGTCTACATCGGGCATGTGGTCAAAAGCGCCAGCGCCACCAACGCGGTGTTCGCGCTGGTGTTAGGAATGTTGGCGTTCTTGTACATCGCTGCGACTCTGGTGGTGTTGTGCGCGGAGATCAACGCGGTGCGCGTCGAGCGGTTGTACCCGCGGGCGCTGCTTACCCCGTTCACCGACAACGTCGACCTGACCGCCGGTGATCGCAGCACCTACGCGGCCAAAGCCGAGGCCGAGCGGACCAAAGGATTTGAAAAGGTCGATGTCACTTTCGGCATACCGCCGCACCGCACCGCGACAGAATCAAGTGACCCGTCCACCCCGCCGCCTTATCGGACGGAGCTGGAAGACCGGACCAACGAACTGGGCTTTTAAGCGATCTGCCTTTTAGAGAAACGCGCAGAGTTTTGGCGGGATTGGCTCATCTGATGAACACGCGTCTTGAGCGTAACCCGCTAAGCGACCCGTCCCGGTTCAACGACCTGTCACGGCACGCGCACTCGACTCCGCATCCGAAACCCTGCTCATCCTCCGAGCGAGGCGGTCAGATCACGGGTAGCCGGTCCTTCTAGCAGCGTGCCATCCGGCGCGAACCGCGAGCCGTGCAACGGGCATTCCCACGCCTTGTCGGCGTCGTTCCAGTTCACGATCCCACCAAGGTGCGGGCATACCGGTGAAACACGGTGCTCGGTGCCGTCGACCCGGCATCGGGCTTCCAGATGCCACGGGGGTCCGCTCACCAGGCCGCCCTGATCCTCGTTGGGGCTGCGACGGCCCGTGCGTGTCGCCGGGGTGATCCAGCCCTTGGTCAAGTTAAAGCCGACCTCGAGGTTGGACTGCATGGCCGTCAGCAGGCCCGACAGTTCGTGGGGGCTCCAGCTGGCGAACGCGCTGGACCAGTCCATCCGCCCGCCCAGCATGCGGCTCGATAGCGCTAGCGCTGCGGCAGCGCCGTTCGTCATACCCCATTTGTTGAAACCCGTTGCAACGAAGATGCTTTCGTTGTTTGGCAAAATAGGACCGACATACGGCAAATCGTCAATCGGGGTATAGTCCTGCGCCGACCAAAAATGGGTCTGCACCGCTCCGGGGTAGTGCATACGCGCCCACGACGCCAGTTCCTGCAGCGCCTTGGATGGGCTCTTCTCGCGACCCACGGTGTGGCCTGCGCCGCCCACGATCAGCCGCTCTCCGTCGGGGACCGGCGCGTAGCGCACTGAACGCGTCGGTGAGTCGGTGGAAATCATCATCGGCCGGGTGATGCTGCCCGGGACCTTGAAGGCGAAGCAGTAGGACCGGCTCGGCTTCACGCGTGCAAAGTAACCGCCGCGGTCCAGAATCGGAATCCCGGTGGCAAGCACCAGCTGCGCGGCCTCGATCTCGACCTCCTGCTGCGCGGCGTTGTTGACGTGTACGCGCAGGCTCCTGCCGTGGCCGGACACTCGCCGCACCCGGGTGTGCTCGACCAGGCGTCCGCCGCGCTCGAGTAACTCGACGACCAATGTGTCCAGGAACGGCATCGGATCGAACTGCGCCTGGTCGGCCAGCCGCACGCCGCCGTGGTACGGAAACGGCACCTTGGCGTCGTCGTCCCACGCGGCGGGCAGGCCAACTGCCTGGCACGCCTTTAGTTCGGCGCGCGCGGACGCGACGCCCTTGCCGGACTGGGCGTAGGTATAGGCATCCTCGTGCTGCAGCGTCACTCCATGTGACTCGCAATGCTCGAGCACCCACTCCTGACCCTCACGGTTGCCGTCCACGTAAGCACGGGCCACGTTCTTGCCGTTCTTGGACAGGATCTTCGACAGGTGGCTGCCCTGCAGCAAGCTGATCTTGGCGGTGGTATTACCCGTAGCGCAGGCACCCACCGTGCGCGCCTCCAACACCAACACGTCCTTGCCGGCGCGGGCCAAAAGAACCGCGGTCATCAGCCCGGTGATACCAGCACCCACAACAATGACATCAGCGGACCGGGGGCCGTCGTCAAGCTGGCTTGCAGCCCAAGGTTGTTCGACTCGGTCGCTAAGCCATAAAGAAGTCACCGTTGGCTGATACCCCACAGCACCACAGGGAAACGCCCGCTGTCCCGGTTCGAGCCACCGCGGTACGGATTCACGACCGTAATTCACGGTCGTGAATCCGACCAACCCATCGACGACTCGGGCGCGGTTTCCCTACGTTTTCGGGCAGGGCGCCGTTTCATCAGCTGATTCAGCCCGGCGGTTCCCTTGCGTCCCAATGGTTCCACTAGTGGGAGGGCAATCCGTTCGATGAGCGGTCGACTACTCGTTCGGATGCCCGCGAAACCTGGCGTCCCGGCGGCGAGTCATAAGACCAATACACACTCGCGGCCATCAACGAGGCGACCCAAGCCGTCGGAGAGCACTGATGGGACGGCTGGGCTGCGCATGGTGGCCGGTCAAAGCTGGCTCAGCAGTGAGAACTGGTACGGGTGCGGCCTCCGCGAGGCAAGGCGCTGCAAAAACCGTGGGTCAACAAGGTGCACCGCGGTGTGGCTGCTTGTGATTGCAGTTTCGGGGTATTCCACACGTATCAACGCGGCGAAGCCAGCGGCCGTTAGCTACCTAATCAGCCGAGCGACTCGAGCCCCTGGAGAACCAATGCCGTCGCGCAAGCCTGACCAGACCGCCCCCAGACCGGCCAGCCCCACCGCGGCCACCAATGGCGAAAGCCCCGATAACGATCCACGAGCACAATCCGGTTCCTATCTCACGACGACGCAGGGCTTGCGCCTCCCCGATACCGATCACTCCTTGAAGGCCGGCGCTCGCGGCCCCACCCTGCTAGAGGACTTCCACCTAAGGGAGAAGATCACCCACTTCGACCACGAGCGCATCCCCGAGCGCGTCGTGCACGCCCGCGGCGCGGCAGCACACGGGATCTTCGAGTCCTACGGCAAAGCATCCACGGTGACCAAAGCGGGTTTCCTGGGTAAGAAGGGCACGAAAACCGAAGTCTTCGCCCGCTTTTCGACTGTCCTCGGCTCGTGCGGTTCGGCGGACACGATTCGTGACACCCGTGGGTTCGCGGTGAAGTTCTACACCGAGGAGGGCACCTTCGACCTGGTCGGCAACAACATGCCGGTGTTCTTCATCCAGGACGGCATTAAGTTCCCCGACATCATCCACGCCGCCAAACCCCAGCCCGACCACGAGATTCCGCAGGCACAGTCCGCGCACGACACCTTCTGGGACTTCGTCTTCCTGCACACCGAGGCCACCCACCACGTCTTCTGGAACATGAGCGACCGAGGCATCCCCCGCTCGTTCCGGACGATGGAAGGCTTCGGCGTGCACACCTTCCGGCTGGTCAACGCCAAGGGCGACACCAGCCTCGTCAAGTTCCCGCAGACCGCACCGAATTAAGGATTGTTATGAGCAAGACATCCAAGGCTCTGTACTTGCCGCTGTCAATCGCCACCAGCGTGACCGGAGGGCTGGTAGCCGGCGCGGTCTTCGGCCAAATTTGGAAGCGATTCAGCGACCAGGAGCCGGCGCCTCCGGATCCCAAGGATCTCAGCAACTCGAGTCGTGCCGCTCTGCTCGGCGCCGGGCTGCAAGGGCTGATCTTCGGTGTGGTGAAGGCGGCCGTCGATCGGGCAGGCGCCCGCGGCTACGAAGCCGTCACACATGAGACCGCGCCGTAAATCGACCTCCCTTCGGAGGATGCTGCGCCGAACGCTCGGCATTGGAACCGGCTTGGGCCATTGAGTAATCAGACCCATCGATGACTCGGTTCTGCGTAATCGACTGAGAGCAACAGGAGATCGAATGACACACGACAATAAGGCCGAGCAAGCTCGGAAGGGGTTGATCGGCTCGGTCAAAGGCAAGGCCAAGGAGATCGCTGGTGCTGTCACCGGCAGCGAATCACTAACTGCCGAGGGTCAACTCGAGCAGACGCAGGCAAAGCTGCACACCGAAGCCAGCACCGCCGAAGCCCTCGCTGACGCCGAGGCAGCACAGGCACGTGAGCAAGCCGAACAAGCGCGTGCGGAAGGCAAGCAGAAGCGGATTGCCGTCAATGCCGAGACCGCGGCCGTCGAGGAGTCCATCCGCAACCAGCAAGCCGAACAAAAACGGACGGCCGAGCGGGCCGCGCAGCAAGACGCCGCCCGGCACGAGACGACTGCCGAACTCGACGCGCAGCACGAGATCCAAAAGGCCGAAGCAGAGAAGCGCAAAGAGATCACCGAGGCGACCGAGGAAGCCGTCGAGGCCGCTGCAGAACATCAGAGCTCGGTGCAGGCCGCTTCCAACACTCAAGCCGAAGCTGACCGCCTTCGGCAGCGAGCCGACGAGTTGACCAATGAAGCCGACCTGCCCTAACCACTAGCCTGAACAGGAGTATCAATGAAGCTCGCCGAAACCCCCTTTGCCGTCTTGCGCTTCCAGTACCAGCTCGCCCGTTTTCCGCTTCAGTTGATTGAGGACCGGGTGATGGTCAGATTGAGTGCCGAAGCACCGGCACGCTTGTTGTACGAACATTTCGTGGGGATGCTCGACGCGGCAGTCGGCAGACTGCTGGGTGACGCGGATCTGCAGAAGCGGGGCGCCGCACTCGTCGAGCGCAGTGATGTGCTCGGCCGGGCCGCCCAACTGGAAGCCTCCGCCACGCGGAAGCGGCAGCAGGCTGACGAAAAGTTGAAATCCACCAGCGAGGACGTGGTCTCCGACATTAACGAGGCGCGCGACGCTACTGAGCAGGAGGTGGTCGAAGCTCGCCTAACTGCTGCAAAGCAAACGCAGGCCGCTGATGACAAGGCCGAAAAGCGCGTCGCGGCCGCAAAGCAGCAGGCCGATCAAGCGGCCTCTCAGCGCGCTGGGACAGCCGAGGCGGCCAAGCGGCGAAAGAAGGCCAACATCGCGGCGACCGAAGAAGTAATCATCGAGGCGGCCGAAGCCAAGTTCGACGACGCCCAGGCTCAACGCAGCACGGCTGCCCGCAAGCGCGCACAGGCAAAGCGAACCGAAGAACTAGCCAACACCGAACAGCAGAAGCGCCGATCCGAGCGGGCGAACAACAACTAATTCCTGATGGAAGCCGCTGGAGGGCGAGTTTCGGTAGAGCGATCGGCGCCCAACCCTGAAAGACGCCGGTGAACAGGTCCAAGACGGACGTCGTTCGACGCGCCACCTCCCAACGGGTCCCACGAACCGCAGCGCGCGCCGGATATGTCATCAGCGGAATCATCCACCTGCTGATCGCCTACCTCATCGGCCGCATAGCGCTCGGGAACGGCGGCAACGCCGATCAGAACGGCGCCTTGGCCGCTCTCGCCGACACCACCGGCGGATTCGCCACGTTGTGGGCCGTCGCGGTGGCTCTGGTCCCGCTCACACTGTGGCGCCTTGCCGAAACCGTCGTCGGCCTCCACCCAGCAGAGCACCAGCGTGATCCCCGAGATTACCGAGCAGTCAACCGGCTCAAGGCTTTCGGTCTCGCCATCGTCTATGCAGCGGTCGCGATCACCGCAGTGCAGTTCGCGCTGGGTAGCCGCAAGTCCAGCGCCGCCCAAAACGCCGGACTTAGCGCCGGGCTGATGCAGTCCACGCAGGGCAAGGCCGTCCTCATCGTGGTCGGCCTCGTCATCGCCGCCATCGGCGGCTACTTCGCCTACAAAGGAGCATCGCGCAAGTTCTTGAACGATCTCACCGTGTCGCCAGGGCGGGCGCTGACTGCACTAGGCATCTGCGGGTACGTCGCTGAAGGTGCGGTGTTAGCCGGTGCCGGCGTGTTAGTCATAATCGCCTCCATTCGCGCCGACCCGTCCCAGGCGACGGGCATCGACGGCGCGGTGAAAACGCTCCAACAAGCTCCATTCGGCACAGCGCTGATCATGCTGGCCAGCACCGGATTTGCAGCCTACGGGCTCTACAGCTTCGCCCTGAGCCGCTACTCGCGAATGTGACGCCAGTTTCCGCTATCGGGCGGTGCATTGGTGAGGCGGCGACAGACGTCGTCGGCATCGCGGTGTGCCCGGGTGAGCTCTGGCTGCTGCAGCGCGCGGCCGAGCAGAAAGTCATAGTCGGCCAACGCCGCACTCCCTTCTTAGCTGCGTTGGCGACCGCTAACGACCCGACCGTAGCGTGGACCAGCGTTCCGTAATCGCTAGTGGTGTTTCCTGCGCTCGCGTCACTCAAAACGCCAAAGCGACGAAATCGTGTCGTCTTCGTCGTCGGCGGCGAATTCGGCGTCAATTGCTCATCGTTTGCGGCGCCGGGAGCCCCGGGCGATGGCTGATTGAGGTTACCGAACTGCTCAGCACATGGCAGCGGGGCTACGGACTGCCACATTGCGTTTAGCAATAGTCCCCGTCAGTGCGGGAACGCACTGACGGGGACCACTTCGCGGTTGAGGCTGTCCGCTTAGACCCGGGGAGTATTCGGGCCGACAGTTCTGCGCCCCGCTGCGACGTCCGTGTCCTTGCGTCGCATCAGTCCAGCCAGACCGCCCAGACCGAGAAGGCCTGCCAGCCCCCATAGCCCGGTCTTGTCGCTGCATTGGTGATTGGTGTTGTTCGTGTCGTCGGCCAGCGTTGTCGTGGTCGATGACGGAATCGGTGCGCTCGATGTGGCTGCGTTGGCAACGCCTGCGCCGCCGAACATGAGGGCGATGGCAGTCAGCGTGATGCCTGCGGTTTTACGCATGTGTTTGCTCCTGAGAATTGTTAGTCAAAGTGTGACCAATAAAAGGGGTTTGCGGACCAGTGCTCTCTAGTCGGTGGGGTCAATATTCGCCCCACCAGCCTTCAACTCGCAGGTAGTGATTACCCCTATTTGGGGGTGGCCGAAACCTCGACCGCTACATCAACCCCGTGTTGTGGGCCAGGAGTCGCCGGACTTTTTCGCCCAAGAAAACCGGATTTCACATGTGAAGGCCCCGGCTTGCCGTGGGAAAAGTGGCCACAGCTCACAGACGGGGCTACTCAGCTGTTGAACACGGCCCTGACCACCGGGTCCGGTTCTGGCCAGCCGACGGGTATCGTGACCGCGCTGACCGGTACCGGCTCAGCAGTGGCCTCAGCCACCGCCGACGTACTTGTCAGCGGGGACGTGTATAACCTGCAGAGCGCTTTGCCTCCCAGGTTTCAGGCCTCCGCGCAGTGGGCTGGCAACCTCGCGATCCTCAACTCGCTGCGGCAGTTCGAGAGCGTTATTGCGGTGGCCCGCCGCCGACCACGGCGGCGAGCCACCTCCCTTAAAGCCTCAGCACGACAAGATGATTCGCTGAGCTCGGAGTCGATCACCTCGAGGTCGCGCATGCGTTTCTCCTATGTCAAGCCGCTGCCGGTTGGCAAGGCTGGATTCCGTTTTGATGGTCGGTGTGGAGGTGGTGGAACACCACACGGGCCAGGCGGCGTTTGAGGCAGCGCAGGGCTTCGGTGGTGGAGGCACCGGATGCGATGCGTTTGTGGTAATAGGCCTGGCCCATTCCGGGCAAGCGGGCTTGGGTAATCGCAATGCGGTGCAGGGCGGCGTTGATTTGGCGGTTGCCCGAGCGCGTCATACGCACGCGGCCAGCAGTATTACCTGACCACACCGGGATCGGGGCTACACCAGCATGGCGGGCGAAAGCGGCTTCGCTTTTAAACCGGGTCACGCCAGCGGCTTCACCGACGAGTTTGGCCGCGGTCAACTCTGCACAACCCGGCAACGCCAGCAGCACCGGCGCAACCTTGCGAACGCGTTCGCCGATGCGTTTGGCCAACGCATCAATCACCTCGGTGAGCCGAGTTATGTCGGCCAGCTCGTCGCGAGCCAGCTCAGCGATCAGACCGCGCTGGGTAGCCAGCCACTGACTCAACAGAGTGCGGTGCTTGGCCAGGTGCAGCGAGCGTGGCTTAGGTGCATGTCCAGGATCGAGTTCGTGAACCCGCCACAACAGTCGATTGATCGTCGAAGTACGTTGCCCAACAAGATGTTCACGCCGATCAACGAGGAGCTTCAGCTCGCGCGAAACCTCGTCGTGAGAAGCGATGGGGAGATCAGGTTCACGCAGGAATGCCCGCGCCACAGCCAAGGCATCGATGGGATCAGACTTACCCCGAGTCCGTGCCGACGCGCGGGTCTGGGCCATTAACTTTGACGGGACCCGCACAACCTGCTGACCGGCCGTCAGCAAGTCGCGCTCCAGACGCGCAGACAGATGCCGACAATCCTCGATGGCCCACACCACTTCAGCACCGAAACGTTCCCACGCCCACCGCAAGGCCTGATGATGCCCCGAGCAAGTGGCCGACACGACCCTTTCACCCAGCTTCTTGCCGACCGCGTCGACGGCCACGAACGTGTGCGTGCGCTTGTGCACATCGGCCCCAACAACAACCATGGTGGTTGCCTCCTTCACTGTGAGGTGACGGTTGGGCCGGTCGGCGGACACATCTCAGTGGGGGCGACGCCACGCTCCTATCAAGTCACGCCGGCCGGTCCTTCACACCTGATGCCGACAAAACGCATGAACGCCAACCCAGGGGCGGCACCGAGCTTACGAGCCAGACACCAGGTGATCAGGATCCAACCACCGCAAAATGCGGCAAGCCTCACCCTGACACTGAGAGGAGCTTAGGTCCGTGCGCGGCTGGCAGCACTTCATCTTTGAGGCGGCGTGCTGTCATCAAGGTGTTGTAATACAAGGTCTGCCACGACTTCGCCACCGCCCCACCGACGGGGCTGTTCTGGCACGATCGGCGGCCGCGTCCCGAGCACTATCTGCCGACGACCAGCCATACCGAGCGCGACCACGACCGCGTGTGGCGCTTTTGCGCTGACGCCATCGGGGTATCCGTGCGGTGACCGAGCTTTTCCAGCTACGGGAGGGTTGAAAATGATTCCAAGAAT
>Ga0210393_10002484_pt1 | contig 15120 bp, 16 predicted proteins | sample IncBWC27OmetaG_FD_160068 | JGI IMG/M metagenome (GOLD analysis project Ga0210393, IMG submission 160068) | Forest soil microbial communities from Barre Woods Harvard Forest LTER site, Petersham, Massachusetts, United States - Inc-BW-C-27-O ... | reverse complement strand
ATTGCGTCTGCAGTAGCGTTTTTGGCTAGTGACGACGCATCCTTCATCACCGCATCGACGTTTTTGGTCGACGGCGGCATCAGCTCGGCCTATGTCACCCCTTTCTAACCGCGGTACTCGCTAACTCCACGAGGGCCACGTTGGTGGATTACTTCCCTTGACCAAACGGATCGGCTCGCAGACCCAGCCGCTCCGCGACGGCTCCACGGTGACGGGGGGTGGAGCCGTCGCTGTTGCCCAGGCGGGCGGTACCGACAACGTCCCGATCGACATGCCGCGACCGAAACCCAACGCGGTGCCGCCGGCACGACCCACGTTCGGTATCAGGGCGCGCAGTGCCGCTGCGTTATCCAATAGCGCCGCTTTGTTGAGCAAATTCAGCTGACTGATCGCGACGTCCATCGGCGCGGACAGTGAACTCAGTTTCGACAGAGATGCTGTCACCGGCGAAAGGGAAACATCGAAACTTGTCAGCGGCGACACCGAAAGTGCCTCCAGCGCTTCGGGGATGGCTGACATCAGTCGGTTCCCGGCCGAAATGACCTCAGGCGCCGCCGTCAAAGCCCAGCCGCCGGATGCTGAGGTGACGCCGTGGCGCGCCGACCCTGTTGGGCCGGTCGCGCACGGCGGCGAGCTGAACTGCGTCAGCGCCGAGGCGTCGGCCGAGGCGCGGGCATAGGCGTACATGGCGTCGGCGTCGTGGGCCCACATCTGTTCGTAGTCGGCTTCGATGTCCGCGATCGCCGGGCTGGTCTGGCCCAGGCAGTTGGTCGACGCGAGCGACATCCGCCGCGCCCGGTTAGCCTCGATCACCGGCGGGGGCACCATCGCCGCGAACGCCGAATCGTACGCGCGCGCAGCGGCCTTGGCCCGGGTGGCCGTCTGCTGAGCTTGTGCGCCAGTGGCGTTCAGCCACGCCAAGTAGGGTGCCGCGGCTCGGATGATCGCCATCGCGGCCGGCCCCTGCCATACGCACGCTAGTTTCGCCGTCACCGCACCGTAATCCGCCGCCATGTCGTGCAGCTGGGCGGCCAGCCCGTCCCAGATCGTGGCGGCCTCGATCATCGATCCCGCGCCGGGACCTGAATACATGCGCCCGGAGTTGGTTTCTGGCGGTAACGTCCCGAAATTCATTACTACCTCTGCCTGACTACGGCGGTATGAGCTGTTCTTGAAAACATGGACTCTCCTTGAAGACATAGACGCCGGGGTTACAGACGTGCGTTCCGGCGGAATCCGTCGCACAGCGTTGCCCGCGCTACGGCTGCGTGCGCAAGTCGATCAGGCTCATGCTCACCGGCCACAGTCCGACGGCACGTTGGCCTGGCGTCGCCCGATCAGCGACGCGCGACGCAGTGCCGGGTCAAGATATCTCGGCCGGCAAAAGCGGTCGAGGGTGCGCCGAAGTGCGCGCCGCCCGGGTCGAACCCTGAGGCAAGACCCCGGGCGGCGAACGAAGCCGGCAATGGCGACCAGACCGATTGCGACGACAAGCGGTTCCAACTCGACGGCCGATCGCGCGTCATCCACGCGTTCTTGGTCGGCTTCTGAGGTGTCGGAGACGAGCCATCGACAAGGTAGCTCGTTGGGTGAGGCCGATCGGCAAGTTGCACGTGGCCGGCATTCACACCGACATGGGTTGCCTGTGACAAAGCCGGCGGCTGCGGTACGGCAGCGGCGGCGACCGCGGAACCCCGCGATGCCCAGCCTGTGGTAACGGCTGTGAACACGCTCAGCGCTGCGAAGATACCGATGGCCGACTGCCATCGTCGAGTGGTACCAGCGCCCCGAAATGCCACAGTGGCCCGACTGTATAGCACGACCCTGAGCAGTAACTGAAGGAAGCTGTGAAAACGATCAGAGTCTGGTGCGTGCGTTATCGCAGCGATGATGGCCCGTGCGCCGTTAAGTCAAGATTTGAAGACGATCAGGGGTATCGCCATTTCGGCTGCCGTCGCGGCGCCGTGAAAGCCGATGAGGCGAGCCGTTTCCGGAGGCTCGTGTCCGGTTGCCAGCACCGCTGCATCGCCGGTGCAGACGACGACGACATCGCCGATCCGTGCCAGGTGTATCGGGTTGACCGGGCCGAACATGCCCGTGCCCACAGCCTGCTCGCGGCTGTAGACCTGGGCCCAGCCGTCCAGCACTTCGCTCCAGGTGGCCTGCACGTCGGCAGCCGCACCGGGCTCGGTGTGCAGGTAGCGCACCCGAGGCTCGCCGGCGACGACCCGGACTCCCTGCGCCAGCCGCGGGTCGGTGTCGAGGTCGACGCGAGCTTCCGGCGGGACGTTGAGGCCGCCGTGGTCGGCGGTCACCAGCAGCGCCGCGTTCGGGGGCAGCGTGTCGACCAGGCGGGTCAGCAGCGCATCGACACGAACCGCCGCTTCGTGCCACCGGGGTGATCCGATACCGAACACGTGCGCCGCGGTGTCCAGGTCGGCGGTATAGCCATAGACCAGGCCGGGCGCCGCCGCCAGCTCGTCGCCCACCTGCCGGGCGTAGTCGTCGGACGTGTGGGTCGGGTGGAATTGGGCGCCGCGATACGCCGCGTCGGTCAGGCCGCTGCCCATGAACGACGCCGGTAGCACAACGCGGGCACTGACCCCGGCTCGTTCCAGGCGCCCGAACCAGGTCGGCAGCGGCTGCCATTCGGTGTACGGCGGATTGTCGCGCCATCGGATGTGGTTGAGCACCCGATCGGTGCCGGGAATGTTGAGGGTGAAGCCAAGGATGCCGTGTTCGCCGGGCTGCGCGCCGGTGCCCAGCGATACCAGGCTGCTTGGCGTGGTCGACGGGAAGGTGCATGCGAGTTGGCTCAGCCGTCCGGTGCCGCCCGCAACAACCGAGGCGAGCAGCGGTGCACTGCCGGCCAACTCCGGTAACAGGTGCCAGCCCATTCCGTCCACCAGGACGACGACGACGCGATCGACCTGGCCGACCGATTCGGTAAGACCCAACGTGTCGACCGCGCCCGGCACCCCGAGCAGCGCGGCCGCGGCGGGCAGCACGTCGCAGATCGAACCGGGCACGACGGTCAGTGTGGCACGAGACTAGACATGCGCCGGCCGTTGGCTTGTCACCCGCAACTGGCGGTCGGTGGTTTCGGCGAGCGCGCGAACCTGCTCTGGTTGCAGCCGGCCGCAAAGCCGACCCCAGTGCACCGCGACCTGGTCGTCGACGGCCACATCGGGCACCGCGCTGTACCCGTCGGCCCAGACGTCGAGCAGACACACCGAAGGTTCGGACAGCGCTAGCGCGTGACCATCCCAAACGAGCCGCTGACACATGACCTCGACGTCATCACCGGCACGGGAAACAACTGTGCCCCAACTGATCCGGCAATTGTCCAGCACGCTCAGCGGATGCTCGTCCATGCCACGACCCAGAAACCGCGTCCACGGATAAACCCCGAACACGTGGAAGCAGTGGTTGGCGGCCGCCTCGCGCGCCAGGTCAGCCGTGAGGTGTGACCAGTAGCGCCCGGCCTGCGGGCCGATGATGGCCAGCAGCGCATCGAAGAACTCGTCTCCGTCGAGGTCGGCGCCCACGCCGCCACCGAGCCAATACGACTCGACAAGCCGATGATCCAGCGGGTCGGCGATACCGGTCAGGGTGGACAGCACCCGCAGATACGGCCAGGCCCCGGAAAACTTCGTCGCCGCTCTGCGCACATCGTCGACCGTGCCGTCACGCAAGGTCAGCCCCAGCGGAGGACCGCAATAGCCCAGCGCGTTGGGCGCATAGGCGTAACGAGCGAACATCTCGGCCCCCCGGACGCCACCCGGATCAGGCTGCAGCGCCGGCACGCGTCACACCCGCCCGGATTGCCTCACGAGCTTGACGGCATCGCGGTGCATGCGGCCGAAGTTGTAGTAGGCCGCACAAGCCCCCTCGGGAGACACCATGCACGTCCCGATCGGGGTCTCCGGGGTGCACGCGGTGCCGAAAACCTTGCATTCCCAGGGCTTGAGCACACCCTTGAGCACCTCGCCGCATTGACACGCCTTCGGGTCGGCAACCCGTACGCCGGGCATCGCGTAACGCAGCTCGGCGTCGAATTCCGCGAAATCGTCGTGCAGCCGTAGCGCACTCTGCGAGATGAACCCCAGCCCGCGCCATTCGAAGTGCGGACGCAGCGCGAACACCTTGCCCATCAACGCCAGGGCCGCCGGATTGCCGTGCTCGGGCACCACTCGCTTTTACTGGTTTGCCACCTCGCACCGCCCCTCACGGATCTGGCGCAGCAGCATCGCGACCGAAGCCAGGATGTCCAGCGGCTCGAAACCAGCCACCACCAACGGCTTTTTGTACACTTCTGGCACGAACCGGTACGGCCGGTTGCCGACCACCGTCGACACGTGCCCGGGCCCGATGAAGCCGGACAGTCGCAGATCCGGTGACTCCAGGATCGCCTTGATCGGCGGCACGATCGTGACGTGGTTACAGAACACGCTGAAATTGGGCAGACCCAGGTCGCGTGCCCGCACCAGCGTGACCGCGGTTGACGGTGCGGTGGTCTCGAAACCGATTGCGAAGAACACCACTTGTTTGTCCGGGTTGTCGACCGCCATCTTCAGCGCGTCCAGCGGGGAGTAGACGAACCGTACGTCGGCACCCCGCGCCTTGGCGTCCAACAGGCTGCCAGCCGAGCCGGGCACCCGCATCATGTCGCCAAAGCATGTGAAGATCACCCCGGGCTGGCCGGCCAGCCACATCGCATCGTCGATGCGGCCCATGGGAATCACGCAGACCGGGCAGCCGGGGCCGTGCACCAGTTCGACGCTGTCGGGCAACAGGTGTTCGATGCCGTGCCGATAGATGGTGTGGGTGTGCCCTCCGCACACCTCCATGAACTTGAAGTGTTCCGGACCGGTGCCGGCCAGGTGCTCGATGGCAACCAGCAATTTGCGGGCAGCGGCCGGGTCACGGAACTCGTCAACGAATTTCATTACGGCTCCTTACCAGTCAGACGATCGCTGACGAGTCGAAGGCTGCTATTTCGGTGGTGTAGGCGTCGCCGAGTTTCTTGATGGCCGCCAGGGTGAGCAACGCCTCGGTTTCGTCGATCTTGGCCATCGCGAAGCCGACATGGACCAATACCCAATCGTCGGGTTCGGGCATATCGCCTTCCAGCAGCCGCACGCTGATCGTGCGCTGCACACCGCTGACGTCGACTTTCGCCAAATAGTTTGCCGGATCGGTGATCTCAACGATTCGACCTGGGATCCCGAGACACATCTGCGGTTCCTCCTCTCTACAAAGCCTTTCAGCAGATTCGCGGCAACGGATCTCCGACGAGCATGTCGACGATCCGCGAACCGCCGAACCCGGTGCGTAGCACCACGCTCTCCGCCGGTTCGGTGACGATTTCCCCGACTTCGGCCGCCTCGGCGCCCAGCGGATGCGACCGCAACGCGGCCAGCCCGGCGTCGGCCTCCTCCGGCGCGACGACGGCGACGAACTTGCCCTCGTTGGCGACATAGAGAGGATCGATGCCGAGCAGCTCACAGGCGCCATTCACCATGGGCTGCACGGGTAATCGGTCCTCTTCGAGTAGCACCCCAAGGCCGCAGGCCTGGGCCAGCTCGTTGCAGACGGTGCCCACCCCGCCTCGGGTCGCGTCGCGCAGCCAGCGGGTGGACGGCGCGGCGGTCATCAGCAGCTCAACCAGGGGGCTCAGGCACGCGGTGTCGGAACGGATATCGGCCTCGATGGCCAGATCGCCCCGGGCAAGCATGACCGCCATGCCGTGATCGCCCATCGACCCCGACAACAACACCTTGTCGCCGGTGCGCACGGACGCCGGCGACAGCGTGCGCCCCGCGGGAATGACACCGGCCCCCGCGGTGGTGACGAACAGACCGTCGGCGGCGCCCTTGGGCACCACCTTGGTGTCGCCGGTGACGATCTGCACACCCGCCTTGGCGGCCGCGGCCGCCATATCGGCGACGATCTCTTTCAACTCGGCGATCGAAAAGCCTTCTTCGAGCACGAACGCTGCCGAAATCCAGGCCGGCACGGCGCCGGCCATCGCCAGGTCGTTACACGTGCCGTGGATGGCGAGTTCGCCGACAGAGCCGCCGGGAAAACGCCTGGGCTGCACCACAAATGAATCGGTAGACATCGCAATCCGTTCGCCGCCTGGCAGCGTGAGGACCGCACCGTCACCGAGCGACTCCAACGTCGGGTTGCGGAAGGCCTCCATGAACACCGCGTCGAGGAGTGCGGCCGAGGCCTTGCCGCCGGCGCCGTGTGCCAGCGTCACATGGTCGTCGAGCAGGCGGGGACGGCGCTTGCGGAACGTCTCGATCCGCTCGATCACCTCGCCCTCGCCGAAACGTGGCCCTGACGAGAGGTATTCGCCTGCTGACTTGCTCATGCGGCCCCCAAACCTTGATCACCGGAACGTTCGTGAACTGCCAACCACAGCTGATAGCCCAGCAGCGCCTGTGATTCCTGAATGCGGTGCACGCTCTGCGAACGAACGACGAAGCAGGTGTCCACATTTGGGTTGTTCGCGAATGCGCCGCCGTCGTAGCCGGCGAAACCGATGGTGTACAGACCGCGCTGGCGCGCCTCGGCCAGCGCGCTGAGCAGGTTGGGCGAATTGCCGCTGGTCGACATGGCGATGGCGATGTCGCCGGCCTTCGCGCGGGCGATCAACTGACGCGCGAACACCAGCTCGAAGCCGACGTCGTTGCCCAGGGCGGTCACGATCGCTTGATCGGCGGTCAACGACCACGCGGGCAGTGATTTTCCAGGCGTGCCGATCGGCGGCCGGGCGAACAGTCGCGCCAAGGTGGTGGAATCGGTGCAACTTCCACCGTTTCCGAAGGTGAACATCCGTCCGCCCGCCGCGAACCGGCCGGCCATCTCGCTGGCGGCCGCTTCCAGGAGGTCCGCGTTGGCCTCGACTGTGGAGCGCCGCAATGCCAAACTTTCGGCTGCTTTCGCCTGCGCCGACGCGGTCAGGTCGGCGAGCAGCGACTTGGGGTCGTCTTCCTCGGCGTCGATGAACGGATAGAGGAAGTTAGTCGGCTCGTCACTCATGAAAGGCCTTGCTCCTCATCCACTTTGCTCATTTGCGTCGCTCCTCAATCCCGGCTTGAACCTGTCCGAGCCGGCATCTTCGTCGCCGACGCGGCTGATCGCGGTGCCGGCGTGCACCAGCACCAGCTCGTCGGCGGCGACCGGGTCGATCAGCGTCGTCACCACGTTCTCCACACCCCGCGCGGTGCGTACCGTGGCCTGTCCGTCGGCCGAGGCCGTCACCACCTCGCCCAGGCGGCCCTCGTCGCTGCAGGTGACGCAGACCGTGTCGTCGCATTCCGGGTCCGGCTTGAGCAATCCGGAGTGCTCGAAACACACGTGGGTCAGCTCCCACAACAGGTGATAGAACAGCACGAAGCCACCCGTTGCGGGTACGCGCGGATCGGGGTCGTCGAGCCACAGCACATGGTCGGCCACACCGGCTTTGGGTCGATCGCCGCTGCCGATCCAAATCGTGGTGGCGCCCCAGGCCGGGCTGCGGCGCATCACCGAGCGCACTTGCGCGTCGTCCGCACCGGCGACCGCGACCACGATGTCACCGGGCCGCACCGACACCCGCACCAGGTCGACCAGGTCGGGTCCGGTCAGCGCCACCGCCGGCAACGCCCGTTTCCCCATGATCACCGGATGAACGAACTCGACCGCAATATGTAGCGCATGCGGTTCCCACGATGGCGCGATGGACCACATGGTCGCGCCCGCGGCGAACCGCTTGGCGAGCGTGAATGCGGTGGCGGCCAAGTCCTCGGCCAGCTCGGCGCCCAGCCCGCGATCGAGAGCCGTGATATCAGACACAGGGGTCACGCATCAGCCCTCCTCTAGCGCGGTCAGCATTGAGATCGCGGCCTGACCTAATGCCAGCCCGCCGTCGTTGGGCGGGACGGTGTGATGCGTCAGCACCTCAAATCCCGCCAGCTGCAACCGCTTACGGCACGCGCGCAGCAGCAGCACGTTCTGGAATACCCCACCGGTGAGACCAACCAGCCGCACCTTGCCGGCCACCTGGCTGACCACTTTGACGACGGTGTCCGCGACCGCCTCGTGGAATGCGGCCGCCAGCACCGCGGGTGCAGTACCGGCCCAGAGCCCCGACACCATCGTTTGCACCATGGTGGCGGGATCGATCACCCCATCGGCTCGCACCGTCAGCGGCAGCGAGGGCACCAGCCCGGCGGGATTGTCGAAGGCCGGTTGCGCCAGCGCCTCGAGTTCAATGGCGGCCTGGCCTTCGTAGTCGATCCGGTGCCGCACCCCGAGCAGCGAGGCAACGGCGTCGAACAGCCTGCCCATGCTCGAGCACGGCACACATCCGGTTCCGCTCTCCAATTGCGAGCGGGTGAGCCGTAATTCGTCGGGCGTCGCCGCGGCGACGGGTGCCAGATCCGGGGTCCACTCGATATCGGCCATCCACAACTGAGACAGCGCCATCCGCCACGGATTACGCACCGCGGCGTCACCACCGGGCAGCGGCACCGGCAGCAGGTGGCCGGCGCGCACGAAACGGTGGCTGTCGGTACCGAGCGCGAGAATCTCGCCGCCCCAAATGGTCTGGTCGCAGCCGTAGCCGGTGCCATCGAAGGAGACTCCCACGATGGGTTCGCCGATCCGCCCGTGCTCGGCCAGCAGTGACACCACGTGCGCGTGGTGGTGCTGGACCAGATCCAGCGGTCGATCGGCGGCGTTGCGTTCCGCCCAGGCTCGGGTGTGATATCCGGGATGCAGATCGGCGGCCAGTCGCATTGGCTCACCGCGGATTTCGCTGAGCTGGCCCACCGCACGTTCGAACGCGCGCAGCGTCTCCCAGGTGGCCATGTCACCGATGTGCCCGGACATGTAGGCGCGCGAGCCGTCGGTGAGGCAGAAGGTGTTTTTCAACTCGCCGCCCACTGCCAGCACCGCCGGGCCCACACGGTTGATGTCGACCGGCAGCGGCGCATAGCCGCGGGATCGGCGGATCGGCAGTTCCCGGCCGTCGATGACGCGCACCACCGAGTCGTCACACGGCACATGAATTGGCCGGTCGTGGTCGAGCAGGGCGTCACAAAGTCCGCCGGGCCCGGTAGTTCCCCAGTTACCGGGCCCGGTAGCTCGCAGAAGTCGTTGCCGCACATCGTCGTCGGTGAAGCAGATGGGTTCGTCGGAACGGTTGGCGCTGGTCAGCACCAGCGCATCGGGCACCCGCTGGGCACCGCCGGGAACGGGTGCCAGCAGCAGGTGATGGATGGGGGAGTAGGGCAGCATCAGCCCGAGCAGCGGGCTGCCGGGCGCAACGGCGTCGGCGGCCGGCGCGTCAAGGCGGCGTCGCAGCAGCACTATCGGGCGGGCGGGACTCGACAGCACCGCGGCCTCGGTGTCGTCGATGTGGGCGTAGCGGCGCGCGATGTCCAGGTCGTGGACCAGCATGGCGAAGGGCTTGGCGCCCCGGGCCTTTCGTGCTCGCAGCGCGCCGACCACTGTTTCGTCGTCGGCGACGCAGGCCAGGTGGTAGCCGCCGATGCCCTTGATGGCAACCACCGCGCCCACCGCCAGCGCCCGTTGGGTGGCCGCCAGCGCGGCGTCTGAGCCGTTCACTTGCCCGGCCGGCGACCAGAACCACAGCGACGGCCCGCAATCGGGGCACGCGATCGGCTGGGCGTGGAACCGGCGATTCGCCGGATCGTGGTATTCGGCGGCACACCGCTCACACATGCCGAATGCCGACATGGTGGTGGCCGGGCGGTCGTACGGCAATTCGCGGATGATGGTGAATCGCGGCCCGCAGTTGGTGCAGGTGACAAACGGGTGCCGGTAACGCCGGTCGTGCGGGTCGAACAGTTCAGCGACGCAGTCATCACACACCGCGATGTCGGGCGGAATCGGTGTTTTGGGCGTCTTAGCGCCGGTGACCATGCTGGCCACGATGCGGAACTCGCGCGGGGTCTCGGCCTTGGTTTCCGCCCTGTCCAGGGGGATGTCTGTCACGGAGATGGCGGTGATCCGCGCCAGCGGCGGAGCCTCGACACGCAGCCGGCGACCGAATTCGTCCAGGTGTGCGCGTTCGCCCTGCACCTCGAGAAAGACTGCGCCCGAATCGTTGCCGACGAATCCGGCCAGTCCCAGCTCGGTGGCGATCCGGTGGACGAACGGACGAAAGCCAACCCCCTGGACGACACCGGTCACGGTGTAGTGCTGCCGAACAACGGTATCGGCGCGGTCGGACCGCAGCATCAGGGGGGTCTCGGTCATCTCAACCGCCCCCCGGCCCGACTGTCGGGTCGGGGTCGCCCCGGCCCATCAGCTGCAGACCGGCCATCGCCTGCTCGGCGCCGGCCCGGTCCGTCTTCTCAACGACGAAGCCCATGTGGATGATCACCCAGTCGCCCCGCGCGAATGTCTCTTCGGGCAACATGCCGACGTTGACCTTGCGCTGCTCGCCGACGACATCGACCAGTGCGAGCTGTCCCTCGTAACCGTCCAGCATGCTGATCACCTGACCAGGTATACCCAGGCACATGGCTCAGGCCTCCTCTCGCGCCGGAGTTTTGGCGGTGGCGGGAGTTTGCAACGCCGCGACGATTTCCTCGACGGCTCGTGCGGCCCGGGGGACGGCTTTGGCGACGGGTTCGGTGAGGCCCATGCCTTCCTCGACGCTCCCGGCCTCGCAGCCGACGACGACGGTATAGGGCGGACTGCCGCCCAGCGCCCGCAGGCTGGCGAACACCGCGGACGGATCCATGCTGTGGGCGTCCACGCCGGGTGCGGCCGAGCCTGATTCAGTGTCGGCTTCATGGTCGGCCTGGAAGACGTGCAATGCGCCCGGGTTGCCGCGGCTGGGCACCGCGTCAACGAGGACCAGCGTGTCCCATTCCTCGAGCAGGTCATAGGCGAGGTGCATGCCCCTGATGCCGTAATCGATGACACGGACACGCGGATCGTCCTGTGGGATCTCCGCATTACGGACTACTTCCGAGCCGAATCCGTCGTCCCCCAGGAAGATGTTGCCGATCCCGGCCACCAGGATGCGCGCTGTCATAGGGCTACCCGAAGTGGCTACATCCGCCTTAGCTTGAGGTAGCGGCGGGCATCCGGCAGGGACACCAGTCCCAGCAACAGCCCGATCCCGACCACCAAGGCGATGATGCCAATGAAAATCCAACCTAGGATTTCCATGTCGAACTCCTTTCAGGGGTTTGGTTTGCTTCTAAAGGCTCGACTTCGTCAGGGGAGAAGTAGAGATACCGGCCATACCAGTCGTGCAGGTCGGCGGCCGGGTCGTCGTCGACGACAACCCCGACGTGTTTGTTGCCCTCGACGTCTTCATGCACCGAGGTGACGCGGGCGGTTTTGCCGGCGACGAAGATGTCCTGCGCATCGGCGTTGCGCCTTGGCCGCAACCGGACCTGGCTGCCCCGCATTACTCGGATCCCGTTTACCAGCACCGCGTCGATCTCGGGTCGAACGGCGTCGTCGGCCAGCGGATCCCACCAGTCGACTCCCTCGGGAATCTCCGGGATCAGCCCCGCGGCAATCCCGAGTCCATGCGGATCTCGCAGCACACCGTGCAGGCGGGCCATGGCGTCGGGCGACATCGCATCACACTGGTCGATGATCTGCGCGGCCCGCGGATCGGTGGCCCGGGCCTGCGCCTTCTCCTCGTCGGTCATCGTCATCACGCGCAGGGTCAGGATCTCGTCGATCTCGGTGCAGTCGTACAGCGCGGTATTGCTCTGTTCGGCAACCTCGGGGTGGTCGTACAGAATGATCGGCGAGACCAACAGCATGTCTTGGGTGCCGGGCGGGCCGGCCAGCACCGGGAAGCAGCGGTGCTGGCTACACTCAGATACCGCGCCGGCAGCGGCGGGCGGTGGCTCGAGCAGCGAGACGAACTGGCCCCCAACAACTTCAGCGATGATGTGAGTTCCGATCATCGACCGCGCGATCACCGAATCTTTCGTGTCGGCCTTGCCGTTGATGGCGGCGCCGACGTTGTTGACCCGAACCGAGACCCGGCGCAGCTCACCGTCGGGCTCGCTGCTGACGGTCAGTTCGCCGCGCACCTCCTGCCGTTCGCGGACCAATCGACCGCCGTCGACCGGCTCGATCTCGGTTGCCGCGTCTGCGTGCAGCGGCAGCGTCCACGGCTGATCGCCGAAGGCTAGCGGGCCGAAAGACATTTCACACTCGACGGCTTCGTCCCAAGTCAGCCACGATCCGGACCGGGTGGTCAGTTCGTCGACGGGTTCGAACCGGTCGCCGCCAAGTTCGCGCTCGGCCCGGCGGTGCTGCAACTGCAGGAACCGCACCACCAGCGTGATCGCCTGTGCCCCGTCGACCAAGAACTGCGCCGCCAGGGTGTCGTCTTCGCCCAGGCCGGTGTCCGCCGCGCCCGGGGGACCCAAAACGCCGAACTGCCAACGTGATTGGTTCTTGCTCGAGGTGCTGCGATACGGGTATAGCAGGTAGCCCTCATACAGCACCGCATCGGCGACGGCGCGGGCACGGTCCCAGCTCGAAGTCATCGCGCCGTCTCCCGTTCGTCATCCAACAGCGAGGTGACCGCGTGGTCGAGGTCGAGCAGCCCTTGTGCCGACTTGTAGGAGGCCAGCGCCGCGATGGTTTCGTGACTCAACCGCACCCAGCCGGTGTTCGGATAGTGCTGCGCGATCAGCTCCTGCCAGACCGCAACCGGCATGTCATAGCGAAACTCGCAGTCCCACGGCACCTGCTGGACCGAGAAGCCGCGTTCGGACTTGACGAAAATAGTTCCGCTGAACAGAAACTGGAGAGGTAGCGCACCGTCGCGCAGCGCGTGCAGGTACTTGGCGGCAGCGACCTCGAAGTCATAGGTGCACTCCAGCGGAAGCGCCACCGTCGTGTTGCCGGCGAATCCCGGCACCATCGCGGCGCAATGCTGCCAAAGAAAAGTGCGTTGGGTGTTCGCCCACCGTTCCCGGGGCCCGAACAGATCGAGCAGGCCGGCCGCTTCGGCGTCGGAGTAGGACCGTCGCAGCGGCTCGATCCGGACTTGGCAGCGCAGCGCGATGGCGTGGATGGGGTCGTCAATGCTGGCGGCGATGCCGACGCGGGCGGTGAGTACCGGGCTGACGGTGTACGGTTCGGGCGCCACGTCGAGAATGGCGAAGTTCACGTCCATTGGGTGGCCGGTCATGGTGGCGTCCCGGGCGGTGTTTTCAAGGCGCGGGCGTCGATCTGCGAGAAGAAGCTGTCGATGAACTGCCGAGCCTCCTGGCCGCCGTCAAAACCCCGCCACAACATGCGCAAGCGCCCGACGAATTCGTAGCACGCGTCGATCGGAACCAGATAACTTTGCGGCTGCGCGAATTCGCCATCGGCATCGTCGTTCTCGGGGACTCGGACGAGCAGCGCCTCCACATCGTCTGCCAGCAGGCTCACCCGCGAGTCGGCGCCTCTGATGGCGTTCCAGCCGTCCAGGTCCAGCTCGGACTCGCATGCTCCGGCCGGACCGGGATAGAAGGCCACGGTGCGCCCGAGCGCGGAGTTGGTGAAGAAGAAGGCCACCCCGACCGGGATCTGGAGTGCCTCCCACGCGCGACGGTCCAGCGCGAAATCTTCAAACGCCAGATAGCGGTCCGGCACCGCCCGGTAGCGCAGATCAGCGTTGCCATCGGTGAACAGCAGATAGCAGGCGCGGCACACGCACATCAGCTGTCGGCCGGCCACATTCACCACGTGCTGATGCTCGTCGGCGATGGACTCGGAGCACATTTCGCATCGTTCGCCGGCCGGCTCGGGGGCCTGCAGGTTGTTCCTGATGCGTGCCAGCACGTCGTAAGCACTGGTCATGTGCGCCGCTTTCCCCCGCAAGCGGGAGGTGCCCCCACCCCATCGCTGCGTGCTATATCGTCGCCGGCGCGGGTCATGTGCCAGCCCCTATCGCTTCGTCGCGCAGTGCCACCGACAGCAATCCGTCGCGGGTCAGCAGCGGAATCGGGTCCAGGTGGCCTCCCGACCCGTCGGCCACGCCGGCTCCCGCATGCACGACGTCGAAATCCGCGTGACAGCGCGCACAGCGCAGTAGCGCACCATGCAGTTGGGAACCCGCCAGTGAGTCGTCACAAACCGGGCAATGGTCGCGATAGGCGAACGTCTGGTCGTCGACCCGGCACGCCAGGATCGTGGTGTCGGCGATGACGAAACCCGCGACTTCGCCGGGCGCCAGCTCGGCCAGCTCGGGCACCGGGTGCCAGGTAGTCGTTCCCCTGCCGTTTGAAATATTCGAGCCATTCAAATGAACATGCGCCAGCAGGGATTCGGCGGGAATCACACCCGTGGCAGTGGCCGTGGGTTCGGCGGCCACCACCTCAATCGAGGAGATCTCCGGTGCCGCCGCCCGGACCGCGTCCTCGACGGCCAGCTCCAATGTCACCGCCGACGACGGGCAGCTCTTGCAGCTGCCCTTGAACGCCAGCCGCACCACATCATCGTCGGTGACCTCGAGCAAATCGACGTCGCCACCGTGGGAACCCAGGTAAGGACGCACCCGGTCCAGCGCGTCGGAAACTCGCCGGTGCACGTCGTGCGGGTGCAGACCGTGCACCAGGAGCAGGCTGGCCACCAGGTCGTCGGCGGCCAGCCGCTCTAGCAATCCATTGTCTAGGCCGGGCAGCTCGGATAGCGCGATGATCCGTTCCAGCCCGGCTCCGTAAAGCCCGACTACCTCGCGGACCAACTGCTGGGCGCGTTCATACGCGGCGGCCCCACTCGCCGCGCAGGAATCCAGCAGTGTCTGGATCCGATCGCCCGCTGTGCGCCACTGCGCGTCGCTCTCGAGGCCTTCAGAGCGCGCCGTCGGGCGATCCTCCATGCGTCACTCCCCGACAGGCGACTGCGTCGGAGTGTGCAGTCTCTCCAGGGTCTTGCCCTTACCCAGGTACATGTGCACACCACATGGCAGACACGGATCGAAGCTGCGCACCGTGCGCATGACGTCGATGCCCTTGAAGTTCTCCCGTGAATTCTCCTCGAAGATCGGCTGCCCCTGCACCGCGTCCTCGTAGGGGCCCGGTGTGCCGTAGCTGTCGCGTGGGCTGGCGTTCCACGGCGTCGGCG
>Ga0210393_10002482_pt1 | contig 15126 bp, 18 predicted proteins | sample IncBWC27OmetaG_FD_160068 | JGI IMG/M metagenome (GOLD analysis project Ga0210393, IMG submission 160068) | Forest soil microbial communities from Barre Woods Harvard Forest LTER site, Petersham, Massachusetts, United States - Inc-BW-C-27-O ... | reverse complement strand
CGCTGCGCGCGTTCGCCGCCGCGCCCGCTACATCCAAGGCCGCCGATTCGAACGGGGTCGAGGCGGGTTTGCCGCCTGCGGAGACCCAGTCGGATTCGAATTGCAAGGCGGCAGCCGAGGCCACCGGGCCCTGCAAATCAAAGGTCAGGTCCAACCAGGGCGGCGCGCCGGCTAGACCCGTGAAATATTCGGCGGCGAGGTTGCGCCCACCGGCCCACAGGCGCGCGCCGTCCGCGATCACCATTTTGCGGTGATTGCGCAAATTGCGCGGACCTTGAGTTTTACGCGCAAATAGCGGACTGAAAATGGCCGTCTCGACTCCGCCGCGTTGCAGAGCTTCGAAGCACGCCTTGGGCAATTGAATTGCACCGACGCCGTCCAGAAGCAATCTGACTTCCACGCCGCTGCGGGCGCGCTCGATCATGTGCCGCATGGTTTCACGGCCGAAGTTGTCATCGCCGAGAATAAAGGTGCAGATGTCGAGCCTCGACACCGCGCTCGACATGGTGGTGAATAGCGCCGCTGCCGATTCCGTTCCATTCTCGTGCATGGCGATCTGCGCCGGTGAGGATGCCGGCAATCCGAAGCTTTCGATGAGATCTTTCGCCCAGTGGCTCTCGGCGGCTCTTGGCTCGCAGCGCCGCGAGGTTTTGCGCGGCAGTTTGCGCCGCCCAAACATCAAATACATCGGCAACACCAGATAGGGCAGGGCGATCATCCCGAGCACCCAGGCGATGGCGATTGAAGGCGGTCGACGTGCGCGCTGCGCGCGGGTCGTCAGGACATATATAAGTATGCTGACGACAATGACGAGGGAATGCAGACTGACTGTCGGCAGCCAAATATTCATGAAACGGTTTGGCCCAGTTGGCGCAGCACGGCCGGCAAGAGATCGGGCAGATCCTCTGCCAAGAGACCTGCTCCAAAACCGGCGGCCGCGGCACCATGCAGCCAAACGGCAGCGGCGGCGGCCGGGAAGGCGTCCATCGTTTGGGCCAGAAGGCCCAAAATGAACCCGCCGAGAACATCACCCGATCCGGCCGTGGCCAGGGTTGCCGGTGCATTGCTGTTGATGATGGCGCGGCCATCCGGCGCCGCGATGACCGTGTCGGATCCCTTCAAAACCACCACCGCGCCGCTGCGGCGCGCAGCCTGCCGGGCGCGCGCCAATTTGTCGCCCGACTCATCAAAGATGCGTTTGAATTCGCCCTCATGCGGCGTGATGACGCAGTCTCCGCGGATGGCTTCAAACAGTTCATCCGGGCGCGACGCGAATACGCTGATGGCATCCGCGTCGATCACGACCGGCTTGCCGGTCTTGAGCATGTCCAACGCGCGAAGACGCGTCGTATCGCTGACGCCGGCGCCGGGTCCAATGGAAAATGCCGTGTAGCGCGTGTCCGCCAGGAGCCGGGAAAAATCCTCATTCTGTGCCAGCGGCTGCGCCATGATGCTGGTGAGCGCCGCGGCATAGATCGCAAAGGCATGTTCCGGCACGGCAATGGTCGTCAAACCGGCACCGCTGCGCGCGGCCGCGCGCGCAGCCATACGCGCCGCACCGGTCATCGGGTAACCGCCGGACAGCAGTGCGTGCCCACGGGTGTACTTGTTGCTGTTCGCATGCCATTGCGGCAACTTCGCACGCCACAGCGCCGGCGTGTTTTCCCACGTGTCGACGGCCAACGAGTTGAGTACCGCTTGCGATATGCCGATGTCGGCAACCACGACATCGCCGCACACATCCCGCCCGGGCAACAACAAATGTCCGGGTTTTTTACGCATGAAAGTGACCGTGCAAACGGCCGGCGCCGCGCCGATGTTCTCGCCGGTATCTCCGAGAATGCCGCTGGGAACGTCCACCGCCACGATGGGGAGTGCGCGGCGGGTCGCACACGCCAGGACTTCGCCGACCTTGGGGTCCAAGGCACGATTTAAGCCGGACCCGAACAAAGCATCGATCACCAGCGCAGCATCCTCGATGATCGCAGGGGTGAGCGGTTCGATGGCGCCTGACCAACGACGCGCCGATAAAAGCGCATCACCGCGAAGAGCGTCGGCATCCCCCAGCAGGGCAACACGGACCGGCCATCCGCTTTGCGCCAGCGCAGCTGCAGCGACAAAACCGTCGCCGCCGTTGTTGCCGGGGCCGCACAAGACGCTGACCGCCCGAGGGGTATAGCGCCGCGTGATCTCGCGAGCGACCGCCTCGCCGGCATTTTGCATCAGCAGCATGCCGGGCGTGCCGCCGCTCATCGCCAAGCGGTCGGCTTCAGCCATTTGTGCAACACGCAGTACCGCCGAGTTCATAAGTGTCCCACGGCTGCGCCGACGGCCGTGGTCACTGCCATCGCCAAAGCGCTCCAAAACGCCACGCGGATGGCGCCGACCCGCACGCTCGCGCCGCCGACCTTGGCGGACCATCCTCCCAAAAAGAGCAGGCATACGAGGCTGGCGAGGGCGATCGCCGCAATTAGCAGCCGCGCCGGCGCGATCGCAACCACCGACAGCGGCAGCGCGGCACCGACGGAAAAACTGGCGGCAGAGGCCGCGGCAGCCTGCAAAGGCCGCGCTCGCGAGGAGGGCGAGATCCCCAATTCGTCGCGCGCATGCGAGCCCAGGGCATCATGCGCCATGAGCTGGTCCGCCACCTGGCGCGCCAAGGCTGCGTCAAGGCCGCGGCGGATATAGATCTCGGTCAATTCGCGCCGTTCGCCGACGTAGTCCTCGCGCAGCTCCGCGCGTTCCTGGGCCAGTGCAGCGGCTTCCGTATCGGCTTGCGAATGTACGGATACATATTCTCCGGCCGCCATGGACATGGCGCCCGCGGCCAGGGCCGCGCTGCCGCTCAGCAAGAGCGTGGCATGCGTGGCATTGGCGGCCGCGAGGCCCAGCAGCAGACTGGAGGTTGAAACGATCCCGTCATTTGCGCCGAGCACCGAAGCGCGCAACCAATTAGCCGTTCCCAAATTATGACGGTCATGATCTCTCGGGCGCATTAAGATCCTGTATATGCAAACAGGCAATTTGGACGGCTAACCGCACCGCGGCGAAGGTAATGGTAGCTAGCCCCGCCCAAGCGGGGTAGTCTTTGCTTGAAATAATAACGCCTCGCCGACACACAACATAAGTCGGTCAAATAGGGAAATCGCATGCAGACTCCTCTGTTCTGGATAGAGTGGCTTGATCGTCTCGATCGCGTGCTGAGCAGCGCCCGGCAAGACATCACGGTGCTCAAGCGAACCGCGAACTCGCGCAGCCTCGAGGCGATCGGGCGCTCCAAGCGGCAGCTGGCTGCGCTCATCAACGATTTGCGATTGCTGGATCGTGATGTCTTGGCGGCGAGCGCAAATTCCGGCGCGGTGGACGCGTTGCAATCGGCCCTCGAAGCGACCGTGGTGAAGTTGGGCGAGCTTGCGGAAATTCCGGCCGCGAGTGCACCCGGGGTGCTGGATCGCATGCTGGCGAGCAGCGACGCCGCGTTGCGCGACAGCTGCTACGAAGCAGCGGTGTTGCTGCAGCCGCATCGCCGCCGCGCATAACACACAAAATATCCGCTCCGAGGATCCTGAGAACGCGCTGCTACGCTCTGCTGGTTTTCGGTCCCCAGAAGTACCAGAGAATGAATCCCAGCAGCGGCAGCAAGAAAACGATGACTATCCACAGCACTTTATTGCCGGTGTCCGTGCTGCTTTGAAAAATGTTCACGATCGCCCAGACATCGGCGATCAATACAACCAGACCGAATAGGCCGCCTTGATACATGTGTTTCCCCCTGAAATGCCCTATAGGATCAGCAGAATTCCCCCAATTGCGCTCAATAGCAACACCATTTGCTCGAACAAGTTCTGATTGACGCGCTTTAGGAGCCAGCGGCCTGCCAGCGCTCCCAAGAGCACGGCCGGCGCGAGCATGAGATTGAAGCTGAAACTCTGTGCGGTGATCAGCCCGAGATCCACCATGAAGGGGACTTTGAATAGGTTGAGCAGCATGAAAAACACCGCAGCGGTGCCGACGTATTCCATTTTGGGAAGTCGCATCGCTACCAGATAGATCGCCATCAGCGGGCCGGCCGCGTTGGCGACCAGGGTGATGAAGCCCGCGGTCACGCCGATGGCTGCGCCGACCGACCAATGAAATGAGGCCGCTTTTTCCTCGGCGGGCGCGGCTGCAAACTTGCGCCAAAAACTCAACAGCGCCAGCGACACGATGATCCAACCGATGAGTATCCGCGCGGTGTGGTCGGAAATGCGGCCGAGCGTGAAGTAGCCGATCACCACGCCCGCCGCGGTCCACGGAAACAGCCGCCAAAGGAAGCGCCACTGGGTGTGCTTTCGATAGGCGAATACGGCCACGAAGTCGCCGAATATCAGCAGCGGCAGCACCAAGCCGCTCGCTTGTTTGCTGCTGGCAAAGACGTCATTGAAGAGGGCAATCGAAAGGATGCTCAGGCCGGTGATGCCGGCCTTCGAGACTCCCACCATAAAGGCGCCGAGTGCTGCGAAAAACCATAGCAGTGGATCGGTAATCATGAGCCCAAGCTAACATGGCGGGTGCCGCCATGTCGGGCGCCCGGCAAGGGCGGGAATCAGTTGTTTACGTAGAACTCGCGCAGTCGATGCAGGTCGATGATCACATCATAGCGCTGTCCCTGCGGCAGCACCGGTCCGGTGGCGAACTCATAGCGCGAGTCCAAATTCGCGATATCGGGGTGCAAGTCATGCATCGCACGCTTGAACATTTCCCGCGGCACCCACTCGGAATTTGACGACAGCGATCCGAACTCATCGTGGTAAATCGTCGCGGTGGAGATATCCGCCGGTGCGGAAGCGATTGCGAAGATACGGGGCTGCGCGCCATCCAAGTGCACTTGCTTGGCGCCGGCAACGATCAACTGCCATTCATTGCCCTGGGGCACGGCGATCAGCGCATAGACATGATGTTGTGCGGTAAAAAAGGCGATTGAAATGGCGAGCATTGCGGCCGTGCGGCGCGCATTGGTGCTCCAGCGATCGGTGAGGGCACTGACCGACGCGATCAGAAAACACAGCAATACGCCGGTCATCGCGAGAATGGTGCGATACGTCGCATAGCGCTCCGAAGCAAGCATGCTGACCGCGAAGGCAAAGACCGGAAGGCCCAGCAAGCCCGACAACCAAACTATCCCACGCTGCATGCCGTGCCGCCGCCATTCCAACCAGGCGCCGGCGGCCAGGATCGCACCGACCAGCGCCGCGCAGCCAAAATACAGTGCGTGGTCGCGATGATTGTTATCGTTCAACACAAACATGCTCAGGGCGTTCGGCAGCGGCTCCTGCAGGAACCAGGCGATTTTCTCGCCCCAATGGGTCTCGAAGGCGATGCGTCCGGACTTGACGAACACATGCGCTGCGTACAGCAGCGACATCAGGCAGTACGCCAGTCCCAACGTGCCGGCCACAAATCCGACATGGACGCCGACCCAGCGCGCGGATTGCACCAAGGTGCGTTGGCGCTGCGCAATCAGGGCGCCGGCGAGCGGTACCAAATAGAACAAAGCGCTCGGCTGATAAATCAGCGCGCTCACCACCATCAGGCCCAATGCCACCGACCATTGACCGACAGCACGACCGACGCCGGCCCGCAGACCCAAGGCCAGTGCGCCTTCCACGGTAAAAAATCCGCCGATCGCCAGCAGTGCGGTGGCGGCATACGGCCAGCCGACCGCCCAACCGGCAATGACCTGCGCGGACGGCACCAAGCTCAGCAGTATCGCGAAACAAAGGCTGGTGCTGGTCGACCAGCCGACCGCGCGCAAGCCGCGGAAGCTCACCAGAGAGATGGCGCCGAGAAGCAACGCCGCGACAAATCGCAGCCACTGCAGATTTTGCACGGATGTGGTCTGTCCGTAAGTCGTCTGCAATAGCCAACCGTAAATCGGCCGCGCATGCGAGGCGCAGAACTGCAGGACCTTGCCGACTTCTTCATGCGCTTCACGCAAGTTGGAATAGTCATCGCGCAGACCGTAGGCATGAAATGTGGCCGGCCAGTAGGCCACCAGCGGCACCAGAAACAGCATGGCCGTGAGCATCCACGCGCGAACACGCGCGCCGATCCGCGGTTGCGCGATCGCGCCGGGCGAGCTGATCGGGACGGCGATCGTGCCTTCGCTCAGCACGGAGTCGCTCAGCACCGAGTCGCCGAGTACAGTTTCGCTGAGACCTGTTTTAGGAACGCTGCTCATTCGCCAATAACACCCGATGCTGCAATGCACTATTCGGTGGACATTCATCACCTTGACCGGGCCGCGCCATCGGTCCAAAGGAAAGGTGAAACATCCCTGCTAGCGACTGATTCTAGCGACGATGCGCCGAAAATCAGTGCCGCAAATCGAGAAAATGCGTTAAATATCTGTTAACTCGACAGGCGCGGGCGCGCCTGCGCGCAGGCGCGATAAGGCCTACGCAGCCACGCAGAGGTTCTTGCCGCCGTGCTTCGCCCGGTACAAAGCCCCGTCCGCACGGTCGAAGGCGGTCTCCGCTGCATCATTTTCCTTCACTTGGGTCAGTCCGCACGACACCGTGACGCGCACCGGCGTGCCGCGAAAGTGAAAGCGCAAAGCCTCGACCGCGGTGCGCACTTGATTGGCGATCAACATGGCCTGCTCGATTTTCGCCCCGCTCAACAGCATGACGAACTCCTCGCCGCCAATTCGCGCGACGAAATCATTGCCGCGCACCGCCGCCATGAAACAGGCCGCCACACTTTGCAGCACCCGGTCGCCGGCGCGGTGGCCGTAGGTGTCATTGATGACCTTGAAGTTGTCCAGATCCCACAGCAGCATGACCACAGCCAGTTCGGTGCGCGGCTTCTGCGCAATTTCGAGCGCGAATCGCTCTTCGAACGATTTGCGATTGGCGATTCCTGTCAACGGATCGATTCGGGCGCCTTGCTTTTCGCTGTCCAATCTCGAGTGCAGGTCGGTGGTTTCCCGCTCCAACTCGGCGATGCGCGTGCGCATTCGTTCGGCGCGCCCGTTGACCTCCAGCAAGCGAAATTCTTCCCGAGCACGAAAATTGCTGACATGTTGCGCAACCCGCTCGAGGCGCGCGTTCACCAAGCTTTGCAGCACACCCAATTCGGTTGCGCCGGCGACCTCATCGGTAAGCTCGCGCACCTGCGACATGACCGCATCGTTGTAGGTTTCCGTGTCGTCGAAGTGACTGCGGTTGGCGTGATTCGAATCGGACAGGTAACCGGCCATTTCGTCGAGGCGCTTGGTGACCTCCGCGAGAATTTCCGCGGTCCGCAGCCGTTCGCGCTGCAGCTGTTCGCTGTGTCCGTGAACCAAGTCGGCCGCATGCGTCACGACATTTGCCAAGGCGCTGTCATTCTTCGCGCCGGCCAATTCTGCGATCAATGCGGCCGGTGCCGGATCTTTCGGATCGCGCGCCGCGAGGCGCTCGAGCAGCGATTTGATCGCGAGACGGGTTTGGAGATCCGTCGGCGGGAAGGTGATCGTTGGGACGGGAGCGGTCGCGTCGACGGCGACCACGGTGGTCGTTAGCGACTCAGCCAGGCGGGCCAGTTCGCCGGCGTCGGCATTGCGTCGGTTGGCAGCCGCGAGCGCAATCAATTCATCGTCGAGCCGGGGATTTACCCCCATGCCCGCTGCGCACAAGCGGCCCACCAGGCGACGCAGAATCTGTTCGACCTGCTTCCAGCGAGCTTCCTCTGCCTCCATTTCGACCAAGGAGTCGCGGTATTTTTGCTTCCAATCAGCCGTTTCGGACACGAATCTTGCCTCGGCGTAAACTTTGATGATGTGCAGGTGCTATGTCAGTCCGGACAGTGCGAGCATCGAGCGCGAATTCGAACTCGCCCCCGCGAGATGGAAATTCGCGGCGAATTTCAACACGACGCCTGCGCAGGTTGTACCCGTTGTACGCGCCGATAACGGCCGAGCCGAAGGGGTCATGATGCGATGGGGACTGGCGAGGCACGGCAGCTTCAATGCCGCGGTCGAGACCTTGGCGAGCAGCGCTGAGTTCGGAGAGCCTTGGAAGCAAGGCCGCCGCTGCATCATTCCGGCATTGGGGTTTTACGAATGGCATGTCAATCCGGACGCAAGTAAACAGCCATACTATATTCACCCGGACGATCAGGATGTGTTCGGCTTCGCTGGATTGTGGGCACGATCGAGCGTGGATGCGAACAGCGTCACAGAGTGTTGCAGCATCATTACCTTGCCGGCGAGCCCGCTGATTTCGGAAATCCATAATTCCGGATCGCGAAGAATGCCCGCTCTGCTGACACGTAAGCTGCGCGAATTATGGTTATTTGGGACCGTGGATGTCGCGGGCATGGCGCTCGCGGCCTACCCCGACGAACGGTTGCTGGCCTACGCCGTGAGCGATCGGATCAACTCGCCTCTCAGCAATGACGAAAATCTCGTGGAGCCGCTCGAAACGGACGACGATTAGCCGGCGAGCCGACCCGTGTGTTGAGCGACATGTGCCTTTCTGGCCCGCGAGGGCGTATGCGGTACCCGACCGATAGTGGCCACCCGAATCTCGTCGCTCCAGCGCACCGTGAGTTTGACCGTCGAGCCTGAAAGGCTGACGGGAATGGGAGGCTTGAAGGTCCTGTGGTCTTCCGGACCTTGAAGCCTCCAATTCCCGTAGCCCATTCTGGCAGGTGCGGTCAAATTCACAGTCCCGTCCCCCGGCTGGCCAATTTGCGCGCTGCTCAGCCGTTTCTTGAAGCAGGTCCCATCGGCCAAACACCTGCCGGGCTAGGCTTTGTGCGAAGGATCGCCACCCATGCCGCGTCTCGCCGTTCTCATTGCAATCTTGTTGACCGCATCTACCGCCGCGGCTACACCAAAGATTTATACCTACCTGGACGCACAAGGGCAGCGGCACTACACCGACGTGCCGGACAACAACCGCTATCGGTTACTGGTTCTCTCCTCGCAGGACCGAACCGCGAGCGGCGACCGCTATGATTTTCAGCTGCTGGCGAAGGCAACGCAATACGATTCGATCATCGAGCAAGCCGCGGTGTCCTCGGCGTTGGAGCCCAATCTTTTGCGGGCCGTCATCGTGGTGGAATCGGGATTCAATTCGCGCGCCGTCTCGAAGCGCGGGGCGGTCGGCCTCATGCAATTGATGCCGGCGACGGCAAGCCGATTTGGCGTCTCGAATCCCTTTGATGCGCGGCAGAACGTGCATGCCGGCGCCCGCTATTTGAAGTTTCTCATCGATCGATTCGGCCACGATGTGCGCCTGGCGCTGGCGGCCTATAACGCCGGAGAAGACGCCGTGGAGCGCAACGGCGGCCAGATTCCGCCGTTCAGCGAAACGATGGCCTACGTGCCGCGAGTGCTCAAAATCTACAAGATGCTGACCGAGCAACCGCGCGCGACTTGACTTTACGTAAGCATTAGCTTACCGTTAGTAATGGCTTACCAAGCAGCGTTTCTCGCCCTGGCCGACCCCACGCGTCGGCAGGTATTTGAGCAGCTGCGCCAGGGACCGAAGGCGGTCGGAGTCATTGCCGCACAAATGCCGGTGAGCCGTCCCGCCGTGTCCCAACACCTCGGGGTTCTCAAGAAAGCCGGACTGGTCGCCGATCGTGCCGAGGGAACTCGCCGCGTGTATTACATCGATCCGCAGGGTCTTGCCTCCATACGGATCTGGTTGGATCAATTTTGGGACGATGCGCTGACGGCGTTCAAAGCGGAGCTGGACAAAGAAGGATCAGGCAAATGATATCAATCGCGCCGGTGCGTAAACAGGTGACGGTCGCCGCGAGTCAGCAGCAGGCCTTTGCATTGTTCACCGAGGGAATGTCGCGCTGGTGGCCGGCAACGCACTCGACTCTCAAGTCTCCGCTGAAGCAATACGTCGTTGAACCGCGCGTGGGTGGCCGCTGGTACGCTGTTGCCGAAGACGGTTCCACCGGGCAGACCGGCTATGTCATCGAGTGGCAGCCGCCGCAGCGGCTGGTTCTTGCCTGGCAACTGAGCGCCGATTGGCAATTTGATCAGGAGCTGGTCACCGAAGTTGACATTCGATTCATCGCCGAAAGTGATCGCAGCACTCGGGTCGAATTGGAACATCGCAATCTGCAGCGCATGGGCGAGCGGGCGGCGCAGATACGCGGCATGGTGGATGCGCCCGGTGGATGGACGGCGGTTCTCGAGTCTTTCAAAAAATGTGCGACAGCTTGAAAAGGGGAGGGATGAATATGATTTCGGCGAAACATTGGCTGCTGTGCTGCGGTGTCCTGTGGACGCTGTCGGTGGGACAACCCGCGGCAGCCGAGGTGCAGAGCGTCGGCGCAAATGGCTTCGAGGTTCGCGAGACGGTACACGTGGCGGCGCCGGCGGATAAGGCCTTCGCCGCGCTGCTGCAGCCGGCGCGCTGGTGGAGTTCGGAACACACTTTCTCGGGCAGTGCGGCGAATCTGGTCCTGGATGCGCGCGCGGGCGGTTGTTGGTGCGAGAATTTGCCGGACGGCGGCTCCGTGGAACATCTTCACGTGGTCTACATTGCGCCCGGCAAGGCGCTGCGGCTGCGCGGCGCGCTCGGTCCCTTTCAAACTCTCGGCGTGGAGGGCTCGCTGTCCTGGACCTTGAAGCCGAGCGCCAACGGCACCGACATCTCCGTCAGCTACGCGGTCGGCGGCTATGCGAAGGACGGATTTGACGGCGCAGCAAAAGGCGCCGATCACGTTCTCGGCGAGCAGATCGAGCGCCTGCGAAAGCTTATCGAGACTTAGCCGGTTTGACCGCAACTCCTGCGATTTCGAAACGCGCGCCGCGCACCAATTTGGCAACGCCGATGAATGCACGCGACGGATAGTGGTCTTGGAAGTAAGTGCGATAGATGGTGTTGAATTTGTCGTACAGGTCAAGATCGGTGCAATAAATCGTCACCGACACCAGATCGGCCATCGTCAGCCCGGCTCGATCCAAGGTCTGTTTGATCGAATCCAACACCAGATGAACTTCTGCTTCAGCATCCGCCGGCACCTTACCGGTCGCCGGATCTACTCCGAGGGTACCGCTCACATAGTACGTGCCGTTGACCAACACGCCGCTGCTGTAGGGCGGCGCCGCCTTGGGGTCTGCGCCGGGCGGTGTAACAAAGGTTCGATCGGAGTCGGCAGCGTGGACCGCGCCGGCAATTAGCATCATGGCAAGAAGGCTCAAAGCTTTGTTCATGGTGGTCTCGTGATTATGTCTTGGGGACCGCACCGGCGGGGGTCAGTTTGTCGATTGCCTGCGGCAGCACTTGCGACAATTTCGCGGCCAACACGTCGGGCGACAAGCCGACTTTGGCGGCCAATTCCTTCACCGTGTCAGAGCCGAAGGCTTGATGGATCTGATCCGGCGTGATGGCTTGGTTTGCGCCGGTTCCAACCCACGAGCGAACCGTGCCGCCCAATCCTTGTTGCTCCAGCTGGGCGACGATGCCCTGCACGCCCCCATGCTTTTGAATGAGCCCATTGACTACGGTGGCCATTTCCGCGCCGACCACGCCGCCCAATATGCCGTCGAACATGCCCATAAACCCTCCTTGACCATGCGTTAATAGCCGAACACCGAATTGACCATGCGTTAAAAGCCAAACACCAGATTCACGCTCGTCAGCGTGTCGACCTTCTTGAGCGGAGCCGGTGGCTTGGTATTGTCGCTGACTGTGTAGCCGACGCTTAATGCCAGCTTATCCGACATCTTGACGGTAAGTGCAAGCTCATCGTGCAGCAAGGTGTTGTTGGAACCCGCTTCCGTCAGAAATTTGTTGGTAAGGATGGTGGTCTTGGTGAAGGCATGGGAAAAATCCACACCAACGGTTCCAATCGCATCTCCGTTAGCCTCCAACGGCGTGCGCGAAATCACCTCGCCCGTAGCGGGGTCCTTATCGATTGTTTCGGGGCGCAGGCGCCGGTAGCCCACACCGGCCTGCACCGTCAATTTCGTATCGGTGTCATTGATGAACTTATAGCCCATGCCGCCGGTCAGGCTCGCCTGATATTGAAATCCGTCGAACAAATCATGTTCATAGCGAAGACCGCCGAATGCGAACAGATCGCCCGAGACGGTGTAATTGGATTGGCCGCGCGTCTCCCAGCGCTCCGCCGAGACGATGCCGGAATTCTTGCCGTAGAGTCCGCCGACGTAGAACTCATTTTTCCAGGCGCCGTCGTAGCGCAGCATGTCAATGTTGCCGTTCAAAGACTTGGCGTCGGTGTTGCCCTGAGCGTCCAAGAATCCGAGTTGTCCCTTGCCGATCCAAACATCCTGCGGCGGCGGCGGGGCATCATCGGCCCAAGCGCATAAAGCTGGGGCGAGTGCCAAGAGGCATACGAAGGTGCGGTTGGTCGGCATGATGTCTATCTCCTTAAGGTTTGAGTAAAAACTAAAGCGAACGCCCCTCCCTGACGCGCTGGCTGTCTGCGCACGATCCGGCCGCAATGCGCCGCCTGTTTTAGGCGCGCTTCGCCAGCAAGTCGCGAATCTCCTCGAGGAGCAGTTCGGATTTGGGCGGCGGTGGAGGCGGCGGCGCAACCGCCGGTGCAGGTTTCTTCAGCTTGTTGATGCCCTTGATGCACATGAACAAAACGATCGCGATGATCGCAAAATCAAAAATACTCTGAATGAAGGAGCCGTACTTGATCAGCACCGCCTTGCCGGCGGGATCCGCGCCGAGACTGATCGCCAAGTCCGAGAAATTCACGCCGCCGATAACCTTTCCCAAGGCCGGCATGATGACATCGCCGACCATCGAGGAAACGATTTTCCCGAATGCCGCACCGATGATGACGCCGACCGCCAAGTCAACCACATTACCCTTCATCGCAAATTCTTTGAATTCTGATGCTATTCCCATGGCATTCTCCTTGTGATCAACCCTTATCCGATACCTGGCTCAAACGATTGCTTAGTATTTGAGCGTGCAATCGTACAGCATTCACGGATGCCGGCCCACGGTTACGACCCATGCGGCGCGGTGTCAGTTCAATAAGAGGACCTGCAAATGAACGCCAATGAAAACGACCGCGGCATTAAGGTACTGGCCGCTGCAAGCAGCGTCGATGCGACCATGGATCGGCTCGAGAGCCTGGCGAGACAGCGCGGCTTGACGGTGTTCGCGCGCATCAATTTTGCAAAGGACGCGGCGGCCGCCGGCCTTGCCATGCAGCCAACGCAGCTGTTGATTCTCGGCAGTCCGGCTGCCGGAACACCGCTCATGGTGGCCGCCCCTGGAACCGCGTTGGATTTACCGCTCAAGGTGCTCGCCTGGCAGGACGAGGCAAACCGCTGTTGGGTGTCGTTCAACACGCCGGAGTACTTGCAGCGGCGACACGGTTTTCCCGTGGCGCTGACGGCGAATGTTGCGGGCTTGGAAAAGCTCGTGCTGGCTGCCATCACATCCGGTCAAGCGTAAGAAAAGGCCGCCACGCATAATTTAGGATCTGCGCATCTGTCGGATGATCGGCGGCGGAGCGATGACCGCCATACGCGCTCCATCGCATGATAGTGTGACACTGTAACGTCCTTGAAAGGGTCTTCGCTTATTGTGTGCCGATGCACGACGGCGCGGCGTAGGCCCAAGTCGGTGTTTGTCCTACGATGCCCCAAATTCTCACCATCAATGCAGGCTCCTCGAGTGTTCGCTTCGCGATATTTTCGAGCGGTGCGACGCCGGCTCGATTGCTGGATGGGAAAATAGAGCGTCTCGACGCCGAAGCGGTGGCCGCGACCGCGGACCGTCTGGCGCAAAGGCTCGAGGCGCAGTCTGCGATTGCGGTTCCGGATGCCATAGGCCATCGAGTTGTGCATGGCATGCTGCACAGCCAACCCGAACGGGTATCGCCGACGCTTCTAACGGAGCTGCGGAGCATCGCATCGCTCGACCCCGAGCACTTACCCCGCGAGATCGAGCTCATTGAAGCGATGCAGCGCCACTATCCGAATGTGCCCCAAGTGGCCTGCTTCGACACGGCCTTTCATCGCGACATGCCGGTTGAGGCGACACTGTTGCCCATTCCGCGCCGCTATGCGGCGCAGGGCGTGCAGCGCTACGGCTTTCATGGACTGTCCTACACTTATCTGATGCAGGAATTGCGGCGCCTGGGTGACGGCGCGGCCACTCGGGGGCGCGTAATCCTCGCGCACCTGGGCAGCGGCGCGAGCCTGGCGGCAGTCCTCAATGGGCGCGGCGTCGATACGAGCATGGGATTCACGCCGGCCGCGGGTCTGGTCATGGGAACACGCTCGGGCGACTTGGATCCGGGTTTGGCGAGTTACCTGATGCTGCGCGAATCGATGAATGCGGCGCAATTTCAGACCATGATCAACGAGCAGTCCGGGCTCCTCGGTCTGTCGGAAATCAGCGCCGATGTGCGCGATCTGCTCGAACGAGAAACCACCGATCGTCGTGCGCGCGAGGCGATCGCGATTTTCTGCTATCAGGCAAAAAAATGGATTGGCGCCTACACCGCGGCGCTGGGCGGCCTCGACACTCTGGTATTCGCCGGCGGCATCGGCGAAAACGCAGCGGCAGTGCGCCGACGCATATGCGAGGGACTGCAGTGCATCGGCATCGAGCTTGATGAGTCGCGAAATGTTGTGCATGCCGCGTGCATCTCCACGGGCCGCGTGGCGGTGCGCGTGATCCGCACCGACGAGGAATCCGTGATTGCGAGTTTGACCGCACAGTGCCTGGGAATATCGACGGAGGAATGACATGAAAGACGAACGCCGGACGCTAGTGCTGGACGCGGAGCTGGCGCGCAAGATCGACGCCTATTGGCGGGCTGCGAATTATTTGTCGGTCGGCCAAATATATCTTTGCGACAACCCGTTGATGAAGGAGCCGCTGGCGGTTGCGCATATCAAGCACATGCTGCTGGGACATTGGGGCACCACGCCGGGGCAGAACTTCATCTACACGCACCTGAATCGCGCCATCAAGAAATACGATTTGGACATGATTTATATGTCCGGACCCGGGCACGGTGGGCCGGCGGTGGTCAGCGGGACCTACCTCGAAGGTACTTACAGCGAGGTCTATGCGAATATCAGTCAGGACGAGGCGGGATTGAAGCGCTTGTTCATGCAGTTCTCCTTTCCCGGCG
>Ga0210393_10002481_pt1 | contig 15126 bp, 11 predicted proteins | sample IncBWC27OmetaG_FD_160068 | JGI IMG/M metagenome (GOLD analysis project Ga0210393, IMG submission 160068) | Forest soil microbial communities from Barre Woods Harvard Forest LTER site, Petersham, Massachusetts, United States - Inc-BW-C-27-O ... | reverse complement strand
CGATGGTTCCACGATGCGCGCCTGGACGGCGCGGCCAAGGGACGGAGGTAAATATCCCGGATTGCTCCTGTTCCAAGAAGCTTTCGGAGTGAACGCGCATATTCGCGAAGTGACCGAACGGTTCGCACGCCAGGGATATGTTGCGATTGCGCCGGAACTGTTTCACCGCACGGCGCCGGGGTTTGAAGCGCGGTACGATGAGTTCCCAAACTGTCTTCCGCACATGCGCGCGATGCAGAATGAGAGTTTGGAAGCGGACGGGCGGGCGGCGTTCGAATGGCTGCGGACGCAGGGGATCGCAGAGAACAAAATTGCGGCGATTGGATACTGCATGGGAGGGCGCGCAGCTTTTTTGGCAGGGCTGACACTGCCAATCGCTTGCGGCGTTTCTTACTATGGCGGCGGGATCGCGCCGGGCGCGTCTGGCGGGGGATTGGTTGGACGAGCGAGTGAGTTGCGCGCGCCGATGTTATTTTTCTGGGGCGGGATCGACAAAAACATTACGCCGGAGAGCGTGCAAGCGGTCACCAGCGCGCTGCGGGAGGCGAAAAAGCCGTTTGTGAATGTCGAGATTTCGAATGCGGACCACGGTTTTTTCTGCGATGCGCGAGCCAGTTATAGCGCTATCGCCGCCGCGCAAGCATGGCCGCTGACATTGGCCTTCCTAAATACGCACCTTGCCGCCACAGCGGCCCAATAACTCGCATACCAAGCCCAACCCGGCGGCGCATCCGCTATTTGCAAATTGACTACGCGCTTTCGCGCAAATGCGCCGTGCGCGAAGCGCTGTGCTAAATTGAAAAATTGGAGAATTCGCCGCGCGCGCACCCGTGAACACACAAGCACCCATCGACCCGAAGCACTCCCAGGCCAAGCCAAAGGGCCCGCATGTGGAAGTGTATTGGCACGCAGTCACGTACAAGACTGTAATTCTCTATATCGTGCTGTTGACCGCCATTGTGGGCGGCGCTCTCTTTCTTCTCTTCCCCGATTGGACTACTTGGGCGATGAAGAAAATGAACAGCGCGGTCAACAGCCCCGATAACGAGAGTCTGGCGATCACGCAAACGCAGGCCAAGTTCGTGAACCTGGATGGCAAGGTCCAGGTTAAAAAAGTGAATTCCGTGCGGTGGGTGGATGCGGACTATAAGATCACGCTGGACAAGGGCGACCTGGTACAAACGGGTTCCGAAGGCGTGGCGCGAATCACCTTTGGAGACGGCACAACGTATACCGTGCAATCAGAAACGATGGTGACCGTCGAAGAGAATACGACGGGCAGCAATAAGCCCTCGAGCGTGGCGGTCAGTATCCAAACAGGATCCGTGAACCTGAACACGCCGAACTGGTCTTCGCCGGATTCGAAAGCTGCGGTGCGAGTGGAGGAGGTCAACGCACAGCTTTCGCAGAACAGCCGCGCGACGGTGAAGAACGATCCAAGAAACAACGAGCATGAGATCGTGGTGGCCAGCGGAAGCGCGGAAGTGCAGCGCGGGGCGGAGAAAATCGAGCTGGCTCCGTGGGAGAAGGTGAGTTTCCCCACGGGCGGGACGATCACAAAATCAAACGTGCTGGCGCCGCCCAGTCTCGTTGAACCGCTCAACCTCGCTCCGATCATCTCGGAGAATCCGAAGAGTTTCTCGGTGCGTTTCGAATGGAAACCCGTGGAGGATGCCGTTTCCTATACGTTGCGAATCAGCGCGACGGCGATGTTCACGAAGATGGTGAAGGAAGCAAGAGTTTCTTCGCCGAACGCGGAGATTAACGGGCTGGACGCGGGCGATTATTTTTGGAACGTAACCGCCGTGGATGCCAAGAAGCAATCGAGCGAAGTGAGCGAGACGTTCAAGTTCACGGTGGTCGCACAGGGCAAGGCGCAGGAGATGGTGCTGGAAATTGGCGCGCCGCAACTCCATGGGCGCGTGGCGGAGATTGTGGGACGCACGGAGCCCGGCGCCGCGCTCATCATCAACGGGCAGCCGGTACCGAACATTTCGCCCGACGGAACTTTCCGGCACTTCACGGAGCCGCTCGATCCGGGGCAACACACGATCGTGGTGATCGGACAGAACCGCCGCGGGGGCACAGCGAAGCAGCAAGTGTCCATCGTAGTGCCGAAATAAAGGAACAGGCTTTGGAGCGCTTTTGCGTTGTTCGCGTTGACCGGAGACAATGGGGAGTTGGCCGGGAAGCGGTCATCCGTCGGCGGCCTAAGAGTGGTGAGCTGACCGTGATGCACAGCTGTCCGCTGCAAATTCGGCCGGGCGGCGGAGAAGTTTTCTCCGCAGGGGGAACGGAGTAATGAACAAGAACGGTTACAACATGAGGTCGGTGTTCAGTTTGTTTTCGTCCGACCTGGCGATCGATCTGGGCACGGCAAACACGCTGGTTTTTTCCGCCGGCAAGGGAATCGTCGTGAACGAGCCGTCGATCGTGGCGATCAACAAGGCGACTGGTGAAGTCGTGGCGGTGGGGCGCGAGGCAAAAGAGATGCTCGGGCGCACGCCGGGCAACGTGGTGGCCATCAAGCCGATGAAAGATGGCGTGATCGCGGACTTCAAAGTCACGGAAAAAATGCTGACGTATTTTATTCAGAAGGCGCACAACCGGCGCGTGCTGGTTCACCCGCGCATCGTGATCGGGGTGCCGAGCGAAATAACGCCGGTGGAAAAACGCGCGGTGCAGGATTCGGCTTATCGCGCGCGGGCCAGCGAAGTCTATTTGGTGGAGCAAGCGATGGCCGCGGCGATCGGCGCGGGGCTGCCGATCGAAGAACCTTCGGGGAATATGGTTGTCGACATCGGCGGCGGGACGACAGACATCGCGGTCATTTCCATGAGCGGCATCGTGTATTCGCGCTCGGTCCGGGTCGCCGGGAACGAGATGGACGAAGCGGTGATGCAGTATTTGAAGCGCAAGTACAACTTGCTTGTCGGCGAACGCACTGCGGAACAGATAAAAATGGAAATCGGCTCGGCATATCCGTTGGAAAAGCCGCTGACCATGGAAGTGAAGGGGCGCAACCTGATCGAAGGCGTGCCGCGCACCGTGACGATTGACGACAGCGAAATCCGCGAAGCGCTTAGCGAATGTGTGGCCACGATTTTGAACGCCGTGCGCGTGGCGCTGGAGCGCACGCCGCCGGAGCTTTCCGCGGACATCAGCGACCGCGGGATCGTACTGACCGGAGGCGGAGCGCTCTTGAAGAATTTGGACAAGCGCATCCGGGAAGAGACCGGGCTGCCGGTTTCCATCGCCGACGATCCCCTAGCCTCCGTGGTTTTGGGCACGGGAAAAATGTTGAGCGATTTCCGGTTGCTGCGGCAGGTTTGCATCGACTAGAAGTTTTTGCGGCGAAGAATATTAGTTGGACAGTCGAAGTTTGCTCGCCCGGTATCCCAGCCCCGGGCCAGCGACTTTGAATAAATGACGCCTGATTTCGAGATTGAAAAGTTGCATCGCGAGTCACGAATAAATGGCCGGCATTCCCTCTCGACATAGATCGCTGTTCCTGCTCACAAGCGTCATCGTGCTACAGGTGCTGCTGCTGGCCGTGCAGATCAAGCGCGATTCGCAGGGCCGGCTGATTCGCGTGTGGACCGTCGGTCTCTTCTCGCCGTTCGAACGGGCGGGCGCGCACGGCGTGGGAGGCATCCGTGGCGCGTGGGGCCATTATTTCGCCCTGCAAAATACCGCGCGGGAAAATGAGCGTCTGCACCAGGAGAACGATCAGCTGAAAATGCAGCTTACGCAACTCCAAAGCAAAGCTTCGGAGGCCGACCGCCTAGCAGCGCTGCTGAATTTCCGCCAGTCGCACCAGAGCGTGCCGATGCTCGGCGCGCGGGTGATCGGAGCGAGCGCCGACACGGCGAGCCAGACAATTTATCTCGATCGCGGCGAGCGCGACGGCATCCGCAAAAATATGGGTGTGATCACGCCGGACGGCATCGTTGGCAAGGTGATCGAGTCCTATACAAACACCGCGCAGGTTCTGCTCCTTACAGACAGAGACAGCGGAGTGGGCGCGATGCTGGCCGGTTCGCGGATTCAGAGTCCGGTGGGCGGCACAGGCGAGCCTTTGTTGACGATGAAATATGTAGCCAATGATGACACGGTGATCCCCGGAGAAAAGGTCGTCACCAGCGGCATGGATCGCATTTTTCCGCGCGACCTGCCCGTAGGAACGGTTGCCGAAATCAAAGCGGGGAATCCGTTTAAGCAGATACGCGTGAGACCCTCGGCGAATTTGGAGCGCCTTGAAGAAGTGATCGTCTTGCTCACGCTCCAGCCATTGGAATTGAAAAAGGAATCCGGGGCGGCGGACGCTCCATCGCCGGCGAGCAACGCGCCGAGCCAGCCTCCGGCAGGAAACCGATGAACGATACATTCGAACTTCACGGGATGGAATCGCACATCGAGGTGCATAAGTTCCGCACCGGCGCGATCCTGATCACACTGATCCTGGTCTTGTTTCTTCAGGCGTTTGTGCCGATTTATTTTCCGAAAGCTGCGGTACTCGATCTTCCCTTGCTCGTTACGATTTATTTTGGATTGAGCCGCCGTAATCCTTCGACGGGGCTGTTGCTGGGCATGGCGATTGGGCTCGCACAGGATAGCCTAAGCGGTCCCACCGTTCCGCTGGGCCTTTATGGCATCGCAAATACCATCATCGGCTATCTTGCGTCGTCGATCGGCGCGCGCCTCGATACAGAACATCCCGCGGCGCGCTTTGCACTGACCGCTTCCTTCTTCGTGGCGCATCAGGGCGTGATCAATTTAACGCGCCGCATTCTGCTCGCGCAGCCCGAAGCGTGGTTCAACATGCACTTGGCCGTCGCCGCGCTCGTCAATTCCATCGTGGCGGTCTTCCTCTTCGTGCTTCTCGATCGCCTCCGCAGACCTTCCTGATCGTTCGTCGTTTCTTTTCAATTGGAGTCAATGCGTCAATAGGAATTGCTTGAAGTCGTCATAGGCGCTGGAGATCGGCAGGGATAATTTGTCGCGCTTGAGGTAGGAGGCGAGGCGGTCCGGCAGCGGCGGCGCTACGCCGATGGCGCGCTGCACCACTTCGGCGAACTTCGCGGGATGCGCGGTGGACAACACCAAACCCTGCGACGGCTCGGGATGTTCGCGTTTGTAGGCTTCCCAACCTAGAACACCTACAGCGGTGTGCGGATCGGCGATATAGCCGAATCGCTCGTGGAGCATTTTCATCGCGGCCAGAGTTTCGTCATCGGTCGCGCCGTGGCCCCAGATTTCGCGCTGCACATATTCGAGGCGCCCGCGGCACAAATCCAGCAGCCGCGGAAAATTATTCGGATTGCCCACGTCCATGGCGTTCGAAATCGTGGCCACTGCCGCGTGCGGCCGGAATTCCCCACTCTTCAAATACTCCGGCACCACATCGTTCGCGTTGGTCGACGCCACAAACATCGCGACTGGCAGCCCGATACGTTTTGCAAAAATTCCCGCCGTCAGATTCCCAAAATTTCCGCTAGGCACGGAAACGATCAGAGGCACGGAGGCCACTGGCAATTGCCTGTAGGCGGCCACGTGATAAAACATTTGCGGCAGCAGCCGCCCGATGTTGATGGAATTCGCCGAGGTCAAAAACGAGCGCTTGTTTAGTTCAACGTCCGAAAATGCCTGTTTCACCAGCCGCTGGCAATCGTCAAACGTTCCGGCCACTTCGAGCGCGGTAATATTTTCTCCCAGCGTGGTGAATTGTTTCTCCTGCGCTTCGCTGATGCGTTTCGACGGGTAGAGAATTACAACGCGAATCCCAGGCACGCCAAGAAATCCGTGCGCCACCGCGCTCCCCGTATCGCCTGAAGTCGCCACCAGAACCGTGAGCGTGCGCGTCTCCCCGCGCACGAAATAACCCATCAGCCGGGCCATAAAGCGGGCGCCAAAATCCTTGAACGCCAGCGTGGGCCCGTGAAACAACTCCAGAATGTGCAGCCCCGGGGAGAGCGAAACCAGCTTCACCGGAAAATTGATGGCCTCGCTCACGATTTGCCACAGCACTTCTTCCGGCACGTCCGGCGTCGCAAACGGCCGCACCACACGAAAGCAAACTTCCGTAAACGGCAGCCCGCGAAATTCTTCCAGTTCTTCCGGAGATCGCCGCGCAATTTCCGCCGGCATGTACAACCCGCCGTCTGGCGCCAAGCCGCGCAACACCGCTCCACGGAGAGAGGTCAGCGGCGCTTCCTTCGATGTGCTACGGTATCTCATCGCCTTCGGTTCAGCGCCCGCTTTCCGTTTTCGCCTGAATCATTTTCAGAAACTCACCCGCATCCAGCGAACCATCGCGCAACGCTGCGACTTGCAACCTACAGTGCGCCAGCGCTTCATAACTCTGCCGCCGCGCCGCAATCAACGTGGGATAGCAGCGTGCAACCGTTGCGAGCGGCGATTCTCCGGGCTTCGGCTGAAAGGCGCCGCGCCACAACACCGGCTTTGGGTCAGCCAGGTAGCGCTCGATCAAGAGCCGCCCCTCTTCCGCGGAGGCCGCCAAATACACGACAGTCATTTGCCGCCGCAAGCGCATTAGTAAATTGTTGCCCGCGTAGATCACGCTGCCGGTGGTATCCAGCACCAGCGATTTCTCCCGGTCGCGCTCCAACTCGCTGAGAACTTCATCCAGCGCGCCAATCTCTTCCGCGAGGTACTCCGATTCGCGTTCGGCGTACGTCGCGCTGTCGGGCCAACCCATCCATGCCGCGACGCCGTTGATTCCCGTGTATCCGCCCGCGGCCAGCCTCGGAGCGAGTCTCTTTTCAATCCGATCGTCGCAGGAGATGGCTGGGAAGCCGCTCGCTGCTAACCGTTTGCTCCAAAAAGTCTTTCCCGCACCGGACATTCCGATGAAGGCTAGACGAAGCGGCACCTGTTTGCGCGTTTCCATAGTGAATGAGTAATTTTCTACGATAGCGTGCCGAGGAAGGACAGAGCAAGACGCGAAGACACGAGCCGTTCCAACCCGCGCCCCTCCTAATAGTGGCCCGTAACTAGCCCGCAACCTGTACTCCGGGCCGACTTGCGACCTCACATCGCAAGTGTTACGTTGGAAAAGACTTCGGCTGCCTCACGCAGACCGGGTCCAGCGGCGCTTCGGAAAGCACGAAGCCACTTGGGGAATCCTTTTTGCCGAGAACATTTCGGTGGAAATTCGAAATCCACGCTGTAGATTTTTTCGTGACGCGAGATTTCTCCGGTGAATTCGGAGCGGGCAGAACCCAGCCTTGAAGGACGCACTCGCGCGCGGGGTTTTCGTGTCGTACTGGTTTCGCAATGACAATCGATTGCCGCAAGCGCGGCTAGCTGTCGCTTCCTACGTCATCGTCGGAATGATCGGTATCCTTCTGCTCGGTTTCTGGAAACTCCAGGTCATTGATTCCGACAAATATTCGCAGTGGGCCGAGCGCAACCGCGTCCGCTCGATCCCCATCATCGCCCCACGCGGGCGCATGCTCGATCGCGACGGCCGCGTGCTGGTCGACAATCGCCCTTCGTTCAGCGTCCTTCTCCTTCGCGACGATCCCGCCCTCGTGGATAAGAACCTTCCGGCGGTCGCCGATGGGCTTGGAATCGCCCTGGATGATTTGAAGGATCAGATCGCGAACACGAAAAACTTGCCGAAATTCCAGCCGATCATTATCAAACCGGAAGCTTCGGACGCGGACGTCGCGTTTATCGAATCGCACCGCTCCGATATCCCGGTTTTGGAAATGATCTCCGTTTCCCGGCGCCGGTACATGCCAGGAGGGTTTCTTTCCCACGCCACGGGGTATGTCGGCGAGGTCAGCGAGCAACAGATTGAAGCGAGCAATGGCAGGCTGCGTCCCGGCGATTTTGCCGGCAAGACGGGCATCGAGAAGCAATATAACGATCTCTTGATGGGCACCGACGGCATGCGCCGCGTCATTGTGAACAGCGTCGGCAAGGAAGTCGATCGACTGCCCAGCCAGGAAGCCATACCCGGTAAACAGATTACGCTAACCATCGACTACGATTTGCAGGTGGTCGCCGAGCAATCGCTGGGAACGCGGCCTGGAGCCGTTGTTGCGCTGGATCCACGGACCGGCGAAATCCTGGCCATGGTGAGCCGTCCCACGCCCGATCCAAATGATTTCGCCGTGCGCGTTTCGTCCGAAGAGTGGAAGCGTCTCAACGAGGACCCACTACATCCCCTGCTCAATCGCGTCATTCAGGCACAGTTGGCCCCCGGCTCTGTTTTCAAGATCGTCACCGCCACCGCCATGCTGGAAGATCACAATCCGCCCGAGAGTTTCAGTACTTTTTGTCCTGGCTATGGAACCTTTTACGGCCGCCAGTTCAAGTGCTGGGTCTACTTCTCGAAGAAGGGCCCGACCTCCCACGGTGTCCTCAATCTTCATCAAGCCATCCTGCATTCCTGCGATGTTTTTTTCTATACTGCCGGCATGCGCCTGGGCATTGACCGCCTGGCGTTTTACGGAAGCAAACTCGGCATCGGCCACAAGACCGGCGTTGATCTTCCCTCCGAGGAAGCAGGCTTGATGCCTTCCGAGGAATGGGTGGAACGCGTCTTTCACCGCAAGTGGTACGCCGGCGAAACGATTTCCGTTTCCACAGGCCAGGGCGCTGTCACTACCACGCCCCTCCAACTTGCCCGCATGATTGGCGGCATCGCTTCCGGCGGAGTTTTCAAACAGCCGCATCTTCTGAAAGACGCCCGGAACATCACGGAAGAGCGCTTCGCCATTTCCGAACCAACCGTCGAAAAAGTCACGGATGCGATGTACGGTGTTATTAACGAACCCGGTGGCACCGGCACGGAGCTGAAACTCGCCGGCATCGAATTCAGCGGCAAGTCCGGCACCGCACAGGTCATCGGTTACGACACTCGCGCGCGCCTGGGCAAACAGAAAAAATTCGAAGACAACGCATGGTTCGTGGGCTACGCGCCAAAACGCGATCCGGAAATCGTGGTCGCCGTGCTGGTCCAGGAAAGCGGCAAACATGGCGGCGAAGCATCCGGGCCCGTCGTTCGTGACATTGTGAAGGCTTATTACGACAAACGGAATCGAAAGCTCGAAGGCCAGACCACGGCGGAGGCCAAGCCGGTTGGCTCGGAGAAGGGTCCCGCCAACAAGCCTGCAAGCAGCAAGCCGGAGCCGCAGCCCGCTCTGACGGAAGATGAGACAGCCGCATCTCTAGCTCGCGCGCGCAACTCGCGCACCGAAGATCGGCAGTAGGCTTTAAGTATGAATGACGCACCGGGCACACGCGATTACGACTGGTGGCTGATAGCCATCCTCGCGGCCATCTGCGCCTTGGGCGTGCTGGAAATCTATTCCGCCACGCACGGCAGCTCCCTCGCTGGCATGCACATGAAACAGGTGCGTTGGCTGGTTGTGGGTTTCGCGCTGATGTTCGCCCTTTCGCGTCTCGACTACCATCTAATTCTCGATCAGGCATGGATTCTCTATTTTATTGGCATCGTCGCCTTGTTTGCCGTCCTTCTGGTCGGCCATACCCGCTTTGGCGCCAAACGCTGGATTCCTGTCCTGGGCGAATTTCTTCAGGTGTCAGAACTCGTAAAGTTGATTATAATCATCTGGTTGGCGCGCTTCTTTGCGGAAGTGCGCACGGATGAGCTTTCCCTGCAGGATTTGATCAAAGCAGGACTTTTTGTGGGTTTGCCGCTCGGCTTGATTCTGAAGCAGCCCGATTTGGGCACGGCGCTCGTGCTGATGCCAGTTCTGGTGGTCGGCGCGTTCCTCGCTGGTTTGCAATGGAAACATGCTGCGGCAATTGCCCTCATCGGCCTCTTGATGCTCCCTATCGCGTGGCGTGTCATGAAGCCGTATCAGAAGGAAAGGGTTACGTCGTTCCTGCATCCGGAAAACGACGCCAAGGGCTCCGGTTACCAGGTTTTGCAATCAAAGATTGCCGTGGGTTCCGGCGGCTTCTGGGGCAAAGGGTTTGGCAACGGCAGTCAGAATCAACTGGGCTACATCCCCGTCCGCTATTCGGATTTCATCATGGCGGCCTTGGCTGAAGAGCAGGGGTTCAAAGGCGTGCTGGTTGCTTTAGGGCTGTATATGGCGCTTCTGCTGCGTTTAGTGCAGAATGCTCAGCGCGCGAAAGATCGCGCTGGAATGTTTCTTGTGATGGGCGTCGCAGCGGCGCTTGGGTTCCATGTAATGGTAAACGTGGCTATGGTCATCGGCGCTATGCCGGTTACCGGCATCCCGTTACCCTTAATGAGTTACGGGGGTTCCGCCACGTTGTTTGTTTTTCTGGCGATTGGCCTGGTGATGAATGTCCGGCTTCGCCGCTTCGTCAACTGACGAACCGCCAGTCCCGTGTGACGTTCCCGCTCCGGCCCGAACGCACCGGAAGAGCTTCAAGAATGATGGCTGTTTTGCGGCCATCAGGAATGTTGGCTGCTCTGCAGCTACCAAGAACTAGGATATTTAGAGTGAGGACAGCATCGTCCGCCGTTCGCCCGGTACGATTCCGGCAACGGACCAGCCTCGATAGCCTGAGGAACCATTCAGTTAGCGATGACTCCGGCCCAGCCGGGTTCATCCCCTCTGACTTCGAACGCCCAGCCACCTCCCTACAGGTGTCAGTTGCGTGTGTCCCTTTTTTCACGGGACAGGCTCCCATTTTACGGACCCCCGACGGGCAGAAGCCTGCGGCGATGCGTCCTGTCCACCCCGGTGAAACCGGGGCGGCACAGAGAGGTGGCTCCGGCATTGCCGCTGCCACGCACAAGGAGTTTTCATGTCAAAAGAATTGGTTATTTCCGCGGCCTCCCACGAACGGCGGGTCGCGATTCTCGAAGAAGGCCAGCTAGTCGAGATTTACATCGAGCGCGAAAAAGAGTTCGCCCTCGTCGGCAGCATCTACAAAGGTAAAGTCACCCGCGTCCTTCCCGGCATGCAGTCCGCTTTCGTGGACATCGGTCTGGACGGCGACGCCTTTCTCTACGTCAGCGACGTTTTCGAAAACCTGGAAGACTACGACCACGGCCATCCGCACGAGCAGCACACCGCGTCGCCGGTCGCCGCTTTGCCTCAGGCTTCCGGTCATGTCGTCGAAGCTCTCCCCGGCGAGACTCTGGCCCACGCCAGCGAACATCACGAGGAAGCCCATCACGACGAGCATCACGACGCCACCCATCACGAGGAGTTTCAGCGCGAAGAGCATGGCTCCCACGAAGAACATCATGCTTCCGAGGGCGCTCATCACGAAGAACATCACGACGAGCATCACGGCGAAGCGCAGCCTTTAGATGCCGCGGCGCACGATGAACATCACACTGACGCGAGCGAAGAACGCCAACCCGAATCCAACGCCTCCGCGCCCCAGAATTTTTCGCCGCACTACAATCCCACGCAGAACTATCCTGCCCGCACCGGCACCGACCGACCTGGCCAAAATTTTGGACGTGGCGGCGACCGGGGGACTGACCGTGGCGGTGATCGTAGCCGCGGTGGAGACCGCGGGCCGGATCGCGGTGGAGACCGCGGCGGACGCTTTGGTCGCCGTGGCGGACGCCGCCGTGGCGGACGTCCACAAGGAGCCCCGGGCGGTGGACGAAACCTCCCACCCTCCAAATACGCCTCACCGCAGGGTGGTGAATCTCAGACCGGCGAATCACGCGGCTACGAAAATCGTGGCGGCCAGCCTCGCGGCGGTTTCGAGCGCCGTGGTCCTGAGCCGCGTTCCTTCGACAATCGCCGTGGCGAAAATCCGCGAAACACCGGGACTTCTACTCCGGTTGGCCCCGCCGAGGAACCCATCCTTCTCCCGGGCGAATCGCTCGCGAAATATCGCGGCAAGCCGGTTGCTGCGGCTGCGCCACCTCCCGTGGTCGAACATGAAATTCACGTCCATCAGCCGGAGGAAGTCGAGGAGATTTCGCCGCGGGCCGCAGCGACACTTCCCACTGCCCCTCCATCCGGCAGCGGAACTCCCCGTCGTTTCTCTGGCGGACTTCCCCGTTGGCTGCTCGCCGACGGCGGAACCGAAGCCGAGTCCGCTGCAGGAACCGGCGAATCCGTCTCCGAGGTCGAAAGCCCATCGGCGGCACCCGCAACCGTGCAGGAATCCCTCCACGCCCAACCCGACGCCGAACTGAGTGAAGATCAGGTGATCGCGCTTTCGGCCGATTTCGTCGAAGCCAAGCACGAAGAAGCCACCAACGTGGCCGAAGCCGACGCTCTGGTCGGCGGCGCCGAATTCATCGAAGACGAGGAAGAAGAAGAGGAAGAAGAAAACGGAGCCGCAGAGACTCACTCCGAAACGGTTTCCGAGCTTTCTGCGGAAGACACGGCGGATGTGGAAGCCGGCCGCGCAGCCAGCCGTGCCGATTTCGAAGCTGACGCCGCGCAGGAAAGCGCCGAACACGCTGCCGCTCTCGGCGAACATCACGACACGGCACAAGATCACTCCGAAGAGGACTCCGAGATAGAAACCGAAGAACAAGCCGAAGACCGGGAGCACGAAGAGCGCGAACACGAAGAGCAGCACGGCGTCGAAGAAGTTCACGCCGAAGCTGAAGTTCTCGCCGCATCTTCCTCCGGCCCTTCCGCCGAAGCCGTCGTCATCGAGGACGACGTCATTCTTCTCCCTGGTGAGACCCGCTCTCCGCGCGTTGGCGGTCCGTCCGCTCCGCGCGAAGAGTTCCCGCGCGACTCCGCCCGCATCGGCGGCAATCCGCGCTCCCGTTTCCAACGCCCGTTCCGCAGTGGTGGACGCGACCGTGGCCGTGGCGGACGCCCCGACAGTCGTGGAGGCCGGCCCGACAGCCGCGGCGGTCGTCCCGATCGCGGTGGACGTCCTCCTTCCGGTGGTCCGCGGTTCGAACGCCGCCCTGGCGGCGGCCCGCGCCATGATCGCGGCCATCACGGCGGCCACAGTGGCCCGTCGCGCCGTCCTCAGCTCATCTCCGAAATGCTGAAGGCCGGCCAGGATATCGTCATTCAAATTGCCAAGGAGCCTCTCGGCAAAAAGGGCGCGCGTATCACCAGCCACGTTGCTCTGCCGGGCCGCTTCCTTGTTTACATGCCCACGGTTCATCACACCGGTGTGTCGCGCAAAATCATCTCCGCCGAAAACCGCTCTCGCCTTCGCCGTCTCGTCAGCGAAGCGGGCAACAGTTATCCCGGCGGCTTCATCGTTCGAACCGCCGCGGGCGGCGCCACCGACGACGAAATTCGCGCTGACATCGACTTCCTCGGCAAAACCTGGAACGAAATCAAGCAGAAGAGCGAAGAGCGCAAAGCTCCCGCGCTTCTCCATCGCGATCTCGATCTCGTCGAGCGCATGCTCCGCGACTACGTCAGCGACGATTTCACCGCCATCTGGATCGACAACGAAGAGGAGTACGGCAAGGTCGTCGAGTTCGTCAGCCGCTTCCAGCCCAAGCTCGTTAACCGCGTCAAGCTCTACACCAAGGACACGCCGATCTTCGAAGAGTTCGGCATCCAGCATGAGCTCGACAAAGCGCTCCGCGCCAAGGTCTGGCTCAAGTCCGGCGGCTACATCGTCATCAACCACACCGAAGCCCTCGTCGCCATCGACGTCAACACCGGCAAGTTCGTCGGCAAGGGCTCCACGCGCCTCGAAGACACCATCGTCAAGACCAACATCGAAGCCGTGAAGGAAATCGTCCGCCAAATCCGTTTGCGCGACCTCGGCGGCATCATCGTCGTCGACTTCATCGACATGGAAGAGCGCCGCAACCGCGAAAAAGTTCTCTCCGCGCTGCAGCAAGCTCTCGAAGAAGACAAAGCGCCGTCAAAGGCTCTGTCGTTCAACGAATTCGGCCTCGTCTGCATCACCCGCAAACGCACCAAGCAGGCGCTCGAGCGCGTCCTTTGCCAGCCCTGCCCGTATTGCACCGGCTCCGGCATGGTCAAGTCTATCCCCACGCTCTGCTACGAAATTCAGTCAGAAGCGCGCAAGATGGCGGCCGCCGGCCAGGAGGGCCCGAACCTCACTCTTCGCGTCCACCCGGAAATCGCCAAGGCGCTCAAGACCCGCGAGTCCATGCTCATCGACGAACTCGAGCAGACCGCCCACAAACACATCATCATCCAGTCCGACGCCACCCTCCACTGGGAGCAGTACGACATCTACTAACCGTCAAAATATCCTTGTAGGGGCGCAGCATGCTGCGCCCCTTTCGGCAACCAAGCATCAATAAAAAACGCTCGGGCCAACATCCGAGCGTTTTTCTTGCCTACAGACAGAATTCCCCTTCCTCTTCACCCCGCAGAAAATTTAACCTCGCAGCACTCGATCCGTTGGACCAAATAGAGGACACTGCATGGAATTGCTCGAACGCCAGCGGGCACGAGAGGGGGCGTATGGACCCTAGGCCTTCTTCCCGTCCTTTTAGCGTCCCTTGAACGGGTGTACGATAATCTGAAGGTGAGTGCTTTATGCCAGCGCTGGATTGGTCACAATGCCCTGCGGTCGAAAGCATCCCGGGAAAGGTCAGCGGCGCCTGGGTCTTCCGTGACACGCGCATGCCGGTCGCGATAGTCTTCGAGAATCTCGAAGCGGGCGCCAGCATAGAAGAAATTATGGAGTGGTTCGACTTGACGCGAGAACAAATTACTGCCGTCCTGGATTTTGCCGCGCGCAGTCTCGAAGCTCCAGTTCGCGCCTAGATGCTGATTCTCTTTGACCACGGTACGCCCGCGCCTCTCCGGTTATTTCTCACCGGCCACACGGTCAAAAAGACGAAAGATCTTGGTTGGGACACGCTGAGCAACGGCGAATTGTTGCGGGCCGCAGAGGAAGCCTCTTTTGAAGTACTTCTGACCACCGACAAAAACATCCGCCATCAACAAAATCTCTCGAAGCGCGCCATTGCGATCGTCGTGCTGGGCAACGCCCAATGGCCAATACTGCGCCAGCACGTCGAGCGTGTCGTAGCTGCCGTAAATGCCGCAGAACCGGGCACCTACAACGAAGTGGAGATTCCTGGTCGATGAACTCTCGTAGGCCCAAAGCCTCAGTTTCCCGCCATTCCAATTTCGGGGCCACGCTCGGCACTGGAACTCAAGCCGGCTCAAAATTTCCTGTAACCTCGCACCCCCATTTGCAGTAACTACA
>Ga0210393_10002478_pt1 | contig 15142 bp, 16 predicted proteins | sample IncBWC27OmetaG_FD_160068 | JGI IMG/M metagenome (GOLD analysis project Ga0210393, IMG submission 160068) | Forest soil microbial communities from Barre Woods Harvard Forest LTER site, Petersham, Massachusetts, United States - Inc-BW-C-27-O ... | reverse complement strand
GCTCGCGCCCGGCATGTCGCTGAATGCGTACTTTACATATTCGATCGTGCTGGGGCGCGGTGTGCCTTGGCAGACGGCTCTCGGCGTAGTTTTTCTTTCCGGCGCTCTCTTTCTGATTCTTACGCTCACCAATATCCGCGAACAGATCGTCAACGGAATTCCGGATTGTCTGAAATTCGGTACGGCGGCGGGCATCGGACTTTTTATCGCCTTCATCGGATTGCGCAACGCGAAAATGATTGTCGCCAATCCCGCGACGTTTGTGGGTCTCGGAAAAATTTCCGATCCCCAAGTTCTGCTTGCTGCTGCCGGACTTCTGCTCATCGCTATTCTGATGGCGCGGAAGATCGGCAGCGCCATCCTGATTGGTATCGTGGCCATCGCGCTCGCGGGAATTCCGCTCGGCCTCAGCCATTGGCCCGAACATTTTTTCTCGCTGCCGCATCCCTCAGGGACATTTCTTAAACTGAATTTGCGCGCGGCCACGAGCATCGGGCTGGGTGAACTTGTCTTTGTTTTTTTCTTTGTGGATTTGTTCGACAACGTGGGCACGCTGGTCGGCGTTTGCGAGCAGGGCGGATTTTTGCGCGAGGGAAAACTTCCGCGTGCGAGCCGCGCGTTGCTCGCCGATGCATTTGGCACAATGTTCGGCGCGCTCAGCGGCACGTCAACAGTGACCAGCTACATTGAGAGCGCGGCGGGAGTTGCCGCGGGTGCGCGCACGGGGCTTGGAAATATCGTGATCGCGGGAATGTTTGTGGTGGCGATGTTCTGCGCGCCGCTGGTTGCTGCAATTCCTAACTACGCCACGGCTCCCGCGCTGATTCTTGTGGGGGCTTTGATGTGCGGCTCCGTCGCGCGCGTCAACTGGGACGATTTCAGCGAAGCGTTTCCCGCGTTTCTAACTTTAGTGGCCACTCCGCTCACCTTCAGCATCGCTACGGGACTCAGCCTCGGCATGCTGTCCTTCACTTTTATCAAGGTAGGAACGGGGCGCTACAAAGAAATCAGTCCGTTGATTTGGGTCTTAAGCGTTCTCTTCCTTTTGCGTTACGCATTTCTCGGTTCGGAATAGCCAGGAAAAAAACTGGGATTTGCAGCTCAGCGCTTGCCGGCGATTGGCAGCACCGCTCCGGTAATGTGTGCGGCGCGTTCGTCGGCCAGCCATAGCGCGAGTTGTGCGACATCATCCGGCTTCAGCCATTTGGAAAAATCGGCGGTGGTCATGGACTTGCGATTTACAGGCGTGTCCATCGTGTCGGGGAGAATCACGTTGGCGGTGAGTCCCGCATCTTGATTTTCCGCTGCCACGGTTCGCACGAGCATGGCCAGCGCCGATTTGAACGTTACGTAAGCGCCGAGACCTGCGTGCGGTTCCGCTGCCGCCAAACTTCCGATGGCGATGATCCGGCCGGCGCCGGATTTTCGGAGATGCGGAATCGCGGCGCGAAAAACATAAAAAGCCGCCGTAAGATTCATGTCGCGCATCTGTTCCCACGTCGCATCGTTCGTATCCGCAATGGAGGAACCGCCCGCGAATCCCCCGAGCACGTGGACCAAGACATCCAATCGTCCAAACTTGCTGACGATCGAGTCGACTGCTTCGCTTACCGCTGCGGACTTCGTGAAATCTGCCGCGATAGGAACAAAATTCGGCGCGGGAAAATCATTTTGCGCGATATGTCGTGACGCACCCACTACGGTTGCGCCAGTCGCCAGAAAACGCTGAGTCACGGAATTCCCCAAGCCGCCTTTAGCGCCGGTAATAAAAATCACCTTGTCGACCATATTGTGTTTCCTTCCCGCCGCGCGGGCTTGGTTTCCTCCTACGGATTCGCGGGCCCGGCCGGAACGTGCTCCTCGAGATAGCGAAGAAGCAAGCTGAACAAGTGGAGCGTGGTGCCTTCGCCTTCCGAGATGGCGTGGGTGCGGTTGGGATATTCCATGAAGTCGATGGGCTTGTTGAGTTCGATGAGTCGATCGAGCAAAAGTTCGCTGCCGGCGAAGTGCACGTTGTCGTCGCCTGAGCCGTGGACGAGCAGCAAGTGGCCCTTCAAGCCTTCGGCGAAATTGATCGGCGAACTATTTTTATAGCCGTCGACATTTTGCAGCGGCAGGCCCATGTAGCGCTCTTGATAGATGGTGTCGTAGAGGCGGAGATCGGGAACGGGGGCGACAGCCATTCCGGCTTTGTAGACGTCGGGCGAGCGAAACATGAGGCTGAGCGTGCTGGTGCCGCCGCCGCTCCAGCCCCACACCGCGACGCGCGAGGCGTCGAGATACGGACGCGCGCGAAGCAGGGCTTGGACCGCGGCGGTTTGATTTTTCACAATCACTGGATGAATCGCGCCGTAAACCGATTTGCGCCAAGCGCGGCCTTTGGGCGCGGGAGTTCCGGGTGTATCGAAACTGACGACGATGTAGCCTTCCTGAACGAGAGCGCGGTGAAAGAGATTGCCGTCGCCCCATTCGTCGAGGACGGTTTGCGCAGCGGGTTCGCCGTACACATAAACAAGCAAGGGATATTTTTTGGAAGGATCGAAATTGGCGGGTTTCAGGATCCAGGCGTCGACGGTGACGCCATCGCCGACGTCGAGTTTGAAAAATTCCGTTGGCGCGGCGGACACAAGAGGCGTTGCGGTAGTGCGCAAAGCGTCGTTGTTGACGAGGCTGCGCGTGGAAGTGTGCGCGGGTAACTGCACCAGGTCGGTGTTGGGCGGCTGCTCGGAAGTGGAATACGTATGAAAGGCCCAGCGGCCGTCGGGAGAAATGTTGTAGCCGTGCGTCCCGGGAGCGTTCGCTGGAGTCAGGCGTTCCGGCTCGCCCGCGCCATCGATGCGCGAGCGATAGAGATATTGCTGCGTGGCATTTTTTGGAGAAGCATCGAAATAAACCCACCCGCCCTTTTCGTCAAGGCCGCGCAGATTGATCACGTCGAAATCGCCTTTCGAGATGAGCTGAACGTGCTGGCCATCTTTGGAGGCGCGATAAATATGGCGCCAGCCGTCGCGTTCGCTGAGCCACAGGAAATCTTTGTTGCCGGGAAGCCATTTGAAATCTTCGACGAGGTCGACCCAGGCGGTGTCTTGATCGCGGAAAATACTTTTGATTTCGCCGGTGGAAGACGTGGCGAGAAAAACCTCGTTGAGATTTTGCAGGCGATTCAAATGTTCGATGACCAGATCGCCAGAGTTGGGAACCCACTCCATCCGCGCGATGTAGTTATCGCGGGGATCGCCGGGAACGGAAATCCAGCGAGTGTCCCCCCCGGTGGCATTGAGGACGCCGACGCGAACGGCGGAGTTGGTGGTGCCGGTGATGGGGTAGGGAATGTCGAGGCGCTGGGGATAGCGGCCGGTGCCGGGATAAGGAAAGCCGGTGACGATTTCGCGCGGGGCGCCGAGATTGTAGAGCAGCGGAAAGATGCCGACGCCGGAAGTATCGAATTGCCAGTAGGCGATTTGGCGGCTGTCGGGGCTCCAGCGGAAGCAGTCGCGGAGGAAGAGTTCTTCTTCGTAGACCCAATCGGAGGTGCCGTTGACGATGGTGTCGGAGCCGTCGTGGGTGAGTTGCGTGATGGCGCCGGCGGCGAGATCTTCGACGTAAATATTGTTCGCGCGAACGTAGGCGGCTTTCGCGCCGTCGGGAGAAAACTTGGCGAACATGAGAGAGGATTCGGGAGCGGCGCCGCCGAGTTTTTTGAGCGCGCCGGATTTTTGCTCGAGAACCCAGTAGTCGCCGCGAGTGGCGGCGCGCCAGACGCGTTTGGTGTTGGTGAAGATGAGCAGCTTGGATTTGTCGGTGGACCAAGTGTAGTTGCTGATTGTGAGGGGATCTTTTGCGCCGGGCGGAATCAGCTGGGAGGCTTTGACAAGGAGCGTGCGTTCGCCGGTGGCGGTGTTGTAGCGGACGATGTCTTTCGCTTTTGGAAATTCCTTGGAAGTTTCGACGGTGGTGTAGGATTCGCCACCGTCGAGCCAGTGGGCGGGGCCGAAAAATTTGGGCTCGAACTCTTCGGAATTGAAGATGCGGCGGAAGAGCTCGGCGGTTTGCGGCTTGATTTGCGCTTCGGCGGGCGCGGCGGAACAGCGCGGGGCCGGGATCTGGAGCAGCAAGAGGAGTGCGATGGGCAAAGCGGCGCTGCGCAAACGGGGTGTCGAGCAGAAGAGCGAGAACCTTTTCATCAGTGAATTCCTCGGAGGAGCGTTCCGGCGAGCCGGGAGCGGCTGGCAGGGCAAGAGACCGGAAAGATGATGAAGAGGAACGGGCGGAACGTCAACTGGGGAGGTGGTTTGGTCCGGATCCCCATTTTGCCAGGGTCCGGATCACAGCCAACGCAAGTTTACGGTTCCATCCAGACAAGAGACTCGATCAGCTCCGTCGCGGGAATTCACTTTGAGGTTTTGGCTTGTGTGGCCCCCCCACCCCCCTTTTTTGTAAGTGTGGCATTTAAAGAAGTTAGCTTTTCCATAAGTCCTTTCGATGCCACACTTCCAGGCATTCTTGTAAGTGTGGTTTATAAAGGACTTACAGACGGCGACTTGCGCGCCTTGAAAAGCAAAAGCGCCCCGACAGGGTCGGGGCGCCGGATGGAAGACCGAAGTATTCCCATTCAGTATAGTAGAGGAGATGTTAGATTTTGTCAAGGGAGACAAGGCTACAACAGGAAGGAGAGGGACGGGAGAGACGGTGACGGGACAAAGTTAACGCTGGAAGGACGATTGGTGGCTAAGCGATTGAGGGGCGGCTTCGCCGCGGGTGCGGTCGCGGGCGATCTGGCCGATGCCGGAAGTGGCGCCGGTGCTGACGACGACCTTGCTTTTTGAGGGGGAGTTATTGGGAGAAGTTGCAGTCATGAAGAATCAGACCTTGGGTGGCACTGGGAATTGGCAACTTAGCATCGAGTTGGTGGTGGGGTGGTTTTCGGTTGAGCTGGCAGGGTTAATCAGGCATGGAGAAGTGCGCGACGCGAAGCAGCAACGATACCGGCAATCGCAGCAAAAACGCTATCTCCGAAAGGCGAGAATCAAAGCAGCAATCGCAAAATACATAAGCGCCCCAAGAATTCCCCAGCCGATAGAAGAGTAATCGTTGCGTGGTTTCACGCCGGGGTTTGAGGCTTTCCACTTCACATAATCTTGCCGAATGATAGACGGGAAGACGCTATATCCAGCACCCTCGACGGCCAGCAATATTATTTTCTTTATTGGTGCATCAGCCGGTATGCCCAGGAGAAAAGGAACCAGGAAAGCAATGCAAAGCAAGACGGTGTAAAACACGGTTTGCTGAGCCTTCTGCGGCTGACCCATCTTCCTCAAGCTAGCTGCCACTACTAATGCGCCTGCGATCGGACCCAGAATGAACGCAACATAGCCAGCGACCTTCGGTCTCCAGGGTGGTTTGTTCCCTGCAAGAACGGTCTCAATTGCACTCGCCGTTTCCAAGCGTTGGCTTCCGCTTTCAAGGTTGGTATTTGCCACTGGCACCCGCCAGACACCGAAGTCTCCGCCACGACTCTTGCGCGGCCATTATACATAGACAACGCGGCTGCGTGGCCAAGGAGTCGCGGTCAAGAAGGCAGCCTGCTATCCACAACACTGTAAATAGAATTTAGAAATGTTGCGCAACTGTTGGTTAGTCGTGCGGGAGATTCTGTGACTAGAATGCGTGTTTGGAATGAAAGAGGTTCGATGGAAAGAGATTTGCCGTCGCTGGTGCACGGGCGGACGGGACATTTCCTGCTGGAGTCAGGTCATCACGTGGATTTGTGGTTTGGGCTGGAGACGTTGTGCCAGCGCTCGCGGGAGATTAAGGAATTTGTAGCGGGGCTCGCGGCGCGGCTCGCACCGTACAAGGTGGGTGCGGTTGTGGTCCAGTGGTGGTGGGACGTTTATTGAGCTGCTGGTTTCGCTGGAGCTGGGCCGCGATTTTACTTATGTGGAGCGGTTCGCGGATGCAGGGCGCGCGGGATTGTTTCCGGTGGAGTACCGCGTGCCGAAGTGATCAAACGAATTTTGGACTTGTGGAGCGTCTTTTGCTCGTGGGTGATGCGTGGCATGAGAAGGAATGATTGGGAAGTTTGATTCGGCGGGGTTATTTGATTATAACGTCTCCGGAAGCGGACGTTGAGGGTGATGAAGAATGCAGCTAGAACGGCTGGAGAAATTGAGCAAAAAGAAGCTGAGAGAGGGGTTGAACGGACGGTTCCAAAATGCGGCGGATGCGGACAGTCTTGAAAGGCGTTCTGTGTATTATGCAGAATCAGATTTCTACCTACGCGAGATTGAACGGCGGCGAGCTCGGTGGGACCGGATAATGGAGATCATCATCGTCGTGATGATCGGCGCTGAGCTGCTTCTTGCCGTGCAGGGGGGGGATTTACAAGTAGCAACCGTACACCATGAGGAAGCCGCGTTTAACGGACTCCAGCAAAGTTTAAATCTCACGGAAAAGAACCTGGAAGCGCTAAACCAAAAGCTCCAGTCCGAGCTCGATTTGGCCTATGAACCCTCCCTAAACGTTCAGTTCGATCGCACGAAGGGGTCGCTGGAAATTGAGAACAGAGGAAAAGCCAATATTGAACTGTGGGGAGAAAGGATTAACGACCGACTGAACTCAGAAAAGCACCCCATCGTTATAACAACGGGCTGGCCGAATCGCGTATCGTTGCCGACCGGACTGATGAAGGGCATTGCCAAGGGAAACTTGATGGGCACCGTGGTTCTCTATCTGAAAACTGGGGCTGAAAAGGAATACGAGGCGGTATGTACCTTGGAAAACCAACGCGTGGACGAAGGGTTTAGCATCGGCGTTGGGAAGGTACAGATAAAAGCAGCCAATTGGAGCCAGAAGAAAAAGCCCTAAGGGGTCTTACTCTCAAGAACTTCATTCACTTGTACGCTATGTAACTCCGTTTGGTAGTGAAATGTCTTGATGAATGCATGGATGCTTCTTCGGGCGTTCGGAAGCTCACACGCAATAGAGGTTTCTTTGTAGTCTTGCTCGGGCTCGGCGCTGGCCCACGTGCGCACCGTACAGACGCGGCCGTCGCCAGCTACAGAGCTGGTGGCTCCGAAAAGGGCATTCATGATTACGAGCGCATTGTCCGGAGAGTCTGAGATACGCCAATATTTTTCGACATAGCTCAAGTGTCCCCGCGTGAATTTAAGAGAAGCATATAATCTGAAATGTTCAAAATCAGGGCTCTTCGTGTCGGACGGTTGCTGATTGGCTACGCTACCATCTTTGCTCAAGAAGAGCGCGGTCTGTTTGGCTAGTTCAGTAGTAACCTCGGGTTCAGTCATGCCGAGGCGAAGAACGGCATCTTGGACAACAATTGTTGGAGCTTGCGCAAAGCTTAGACCACCTACGCCGAGAGTGAGAATGATTGCGAGTGCTGCTTTCATCACGGCTTATCTCCAATTTGATAGAGGGGAACGAGCGGAGAATACCACTATTTCTTCGAATGCTGTTTCAGCAAATTTGGTAGCGTCCTGCTATGTATAGAAAATCTCCTTGAATTGTCACGCATGACAGTATACTTACTCCTACCTGAAAGGAGTTCGGATCTTGGGCTTATTGTGGATGATCCTCTTCGGCGTGATTCCCTTTGGGACGGTGATGGTCGCAACCGGGGACATATTGAGTGGCGATGTCACAGAAGCATGGGCTTGGAAGATTCCGCGGCTCATATTTGTGCGGGCCGTATTTCTTGCATATGTGCATATAGCCCTGAAGATCGCAAACCGTCGTTCAGACTAATGATGATTATGTACTTTACTCGTTGCGAACAATCTTAGTTAGTCCCGAGCCAACTCCTTCAGTGGCCTGACCCCCTTTTATGTACCAGTGCTTATGATTGGGCGTTAGCCAGGCATGTCAGCTTCCAGGATATGTTTCGATACCCCGTGAAAGATTGCAAGTTGTGGAGGGCGACGTGGTTTCGCGCATGTTGATGGCTGGTGTTCTGTTGGTTCCGTTAGTCTGCGCAGTTGTAACTTGGGCTGACACCAGATGGATTGAAGGCACCTATCGCAATCCCGCCCTCGGATACTCAATCAAGGTTCCTCCTGGGTTGAGAGGTAAGACGGGGGACCAAGATGGGCCTGAGCGCGGTCTAGGAATCTTGTTGCCTTCCGGCGGTACGATCAAAGTCTATGGGGAGCCCAATAGTTTGGAGTGGAAGAGTCCAGGGGATGGCGTGAGATTTGATCTGACTCGTCAGGATTGCGTTCAGCACGAGCAAGAAGTTAAGCGAACCCGCGTTGGCAAGCTGAGCGGGGCCAAAGCAAGCCTTGTGTGCGGTGACCGCATTCTGACGGTGATACTGGTGTTCCATCCGGGCGGTGAGCCAATCTATTGGCTACGCCTCGAAACCGCACGCATTCATGAGGCCGAAGACAACGCAATTCTCGAAAGCATCGCCGCGAGTTTCAAGTTGATTTAGTGGGAGTAGCAGGACCGGTCGGAGTCTCGTCCCTCGCTTAGCGTATGCGACGGGGGCGCGATCGCAGGTTGGCTCTGCTACCAAAAAAGGAGGCTGCCATTTGATGAATCGAATTGCAATTTTTCTTCTTTTATCGAGCGTGGCAATGGCGGCGCGGCACGAGGATGAAGTAAAGCGCCCGCGCATTCTCGGAATTTCTCATATGGCGCTGTTTGTGAGCGACTTGCAGAAATCGCGCTGGTTCTATGAGGACTTCCTGGGATATGCAGAGCCTTACAATCTGAAGCGCGACGATGGATCGGTGCGGATCGCGTTCATCAAAATCAACGAAGACCAGTACATCGAGCTGTTTACCGAGACGCCGAAACAGGAAGGCCAGCTAAATCACATCGCTTTCTACACCGACTCCGCCGAAGGCCTGCGCGCCTACCTTGCTTCGCGGGGCGTGAAGGTGCCGGAAAAAGTGGGCAAAGGCAAGATTGGAAATTCGAACTTCAACATAACCGACCCCGACGGCCACACGGCCGAGATCGTGCAGTACGAGCCGGATAGCTGGACAAGGCGCGCAGAGGGAAAATACTTACCCGACACGCGGATTTCGACGCACATGGCACACGTGGGGGTGACGATCGGCGCGCTCGATCCTTCGACGAAATTTTATGGCGGGATTCTCGGTTTCCAGGAATTCTGGAGAGGCAGCTCGTCCGGGAAGGTGCTGAGCTGGGTCAATATGCGAGTGCCGGACGGGCAGGACTATCTGGAATTCATGCTGTATTCGAAGACGCCCGATGCGAGGGAGTTGGGCGGCAAGAACCATATTTGCCTGCTGGCACCGGATGTCGAAAAAGCGGTTGCCGCCCTGAAAGCGCGACCAGCGGCAAAAGGTTATACAGCGGCGATGGAGATCAAAGTGGGAGTGAATGGGAAGCGACAGGCGAATCTGTTTGATCCTGATGGGACGCGCATCGAGTTGATGGAGGCAAACACGATTGATGGTAAGCCGGTGCCTGCGTCTGCAGCTCCGCCGCCAAAATAGGCTAGGAGTGCGAGTCGGGCTGCCGCGTGCACCGTGAAGAGTTGCTGCAGAAAAGTTTCGCACTGAGCAAACGTAGGCGGGAAGACTCCGCCATTTCATGCACTCCAAGGTGGAGAGCCCGAGCTTCAAATTGGTAAGTTCGCGCAATCGGAAACTTGAAATCCACATGGACGGTTACCGCCTTAATCAGGCATGTACAACCTGAAACAAAGGCGCCCGATTTAAGGCGCCGAGCACTATTGTTTAGAGAATAAGATTTCTTAGGATGGAAGGACCATAAGAATGGCAAAACGTTATCGGCTCCTCGTATTAGCAGGTTCGTTTCTTATGGCGAAACCGGCTCTCGGGTGCGAGCCCGTTGTTCCGTTTATGCAGGTCATGGTGCCAGCACTCGCCCTGTCCGGTTCAATAGTCGTGCTGACAATGGCCGTGGTCCTAAAATCCGTGCTGTTTGCGCTCTTCGAGCGACAGCTTCCGCGTTTACAGGCTGGTTGGCGAATGTTCCTCGGCAACGTGTTAACGAGTTTTGTCGGACTGCTTGTCGCTGTGATGATCGCAAGTGCACCCAGTTTTTGGCTTATCGGAGCGCCACTGGTTTGCGCTCTCTGCTGGCTACCAACACGGAGGCTCGTCAAGGCGGCTCCGTTACCCTGGTTGGCCCGAAGATCGCCTGCGGCTCTCGCTGGGGTGATGACTGGAGCGATGGTGGCGAGCTGCATTCTGTTCATGGCAGGCAGAGGGGCACTTGAGACTCATCAACACGCGCTCTACTGGATCATCAAACTCGCGGCAATCTTTCTAGCTCTGCTCGCAAGCATGACGATGACCACTGTCTGGGAAGAATGGGCCATTTGGCGGCTGAGTTCACGCCCCGAGGGCAGAGGCTTCTTCGCATCCGTTCTACGCGCGAATCTGTACGTCTTGCTTTTCGTCCTGGCAGTTCCCGCTGTGCTGATTCTCCCAAAGAGGCTAAAATCCCCGGACTTCCTAGCCCAGAGACACAAGATGACAGTTAGTCAAACAACCGCCTCGGATTCTTCTGCTGTCAAGTCCCGATAAGTCGGGTTACCGGACAACTGAAAACGAGCCTTCAGCTCTCCAAGGCCGCGACGGAGCGTGTTGTAGTGCAGGCTGAGGCTATCTATTGCCTGCTTTTTGGTTGATCTTGTCCACTAAGGCAGCAGGGAAAACCGATGCTACTTGGGAAGAGGACTGTGATATTTGTGCTCGCGGTAGAAAATGCGTCACCTCAAAGCCTTTCCGTTCCACCGCAGCGACCCGGACAGCGCCTTCCTCGGCGACAGTATTTCCCTTAATCGTCTTCACCCAGAGGTAGTATTTGGGATAGGAAGTGCCGCTCTGCGTGGGGCCGTCACGCAAAAATTCGTACTCGATCTTACAGTCTTTGCCATCCCTGCAAAAATAGTTCTTCAAATCTCGCGCCAACAATTGATCGAACAATTCGTGGGGAGGGATATTCGCTTCAATGTGTGACTCGGCGACAGCAGTCAATGCGTCCTGACGGCTGTGACAACCCAGCAAGGACGCGGAGCACAATGACAGCACCAAAACGCGTTTGTATATCACGCTTTTGATTGTGCCTTTCCTTGAGCGGAATTGGCTTCGACCGTCTCGCGACGACACTTCGCCCCAGCTCGCCCTTGGTCAGTGGACGATTAGTCGCGTTACCGGAGAAGTGGTTTTGGGGACCACTTTGACTTGTCCGGTTTGCCCTAATCAGGCGCGGTGCCTCGTTACTGCGCGCAGCAGCGCTTCGCCGAGCGAGACAACGTCAACTTGAGAAAAATCAGGATGCAAAAAGATACCGAATCAGAGCGATTCCGAAGGCAAATGCAAACCCATAAGCAAAGCTTTCAATTCGAGTTACCTTCTTGTCCTTACGGCTCAGGATCGAGCCAATTAGGGACATTGCTAAACCCGTAGCGGTAGGGCTCACCAATAGATTTATTTCGTGGAGGCGCGACGGGTGCACCAGGGGATGCGGAAAGACGAGAAGACTCAACCCTCCCGACAGAGCACCCAGAATCACATAGCTTGCTAAGGCGAGCACAGGATTCGCAAAACGGAATGTCTCGAAGACCTTGGCTATCGCCCGTAGAACAAGGTCCAAAACAGCGGTCATGATGAGTTCTAAGAGGAACTCGCCAACCAATTCCAACAACATCTCAAGTAGGAATTCGATCATGTGCGTCGCGTACAAACGTTCAACGAAGACGCGGTCTTCGTCAAGTCTTGGTAAGTTGTGCAACCGGGCAGTGAGATCGTGGTTTTCGGGTAAACGCGTTTAGCAGGAGTGGGGGAAATCCTACTAGTGAGAGAATTGTATGCCCCGGCCTAAAAAAACCACATAGCAGATGCCTAGGACCAGGGCAGCAATCCACCATGCGGGCGCGCGGTGCACCACGAGTTTCAAGTCTGGAGGTGCGCTGGGCATCAGCGAGTCGGCCCACAGCAGACCCGATGAACCTCCGAATGCGGCCGGAACAGTGGACAGGAAGAACAACTTTAAGCCGAGCGGATCTAGCGCTCCGGCGGCACAACTGAAGAGGCACGCCGCGTAATACGGGAACCGACCGACGATGTTGTACGTGGGCCTATCCGGCGCAAAGGGGCGGACGGAAACGGCAAGCAGGCGCACGACCAGCACATACAGCGCGACGCCGAACACACTCATGCCGATGCGCAGTGCGGCTTGATGGGGCAGACCGAGGATCACCTCGTGCCAATCGCCGAGCCCAAGGATTCCCGAGAATAAAAAGTAGCCAGCGCCCGGAAGCAGGTTGAGCGCAGCAAGAATCCAGAAGAAGTAGCGAATGTTGGCGCGATCTGCCGCGCTGCGCGAGATCAGCAGAGATGCGGCTCCGGCCAGCAGATTCACGAGTGTTCCTCCGGCGTCCACCCAACGATCGGCCCGCAGGGTTGAGAGGTGATTACTCGTAAGCTCCGTCGGAATATCGCCCCGCAACCAGGCGACAACGCCATGGCCGACACCTTCGTGCAGCAACGTGGCAATTGCGGAGGCGATCACAGCCATGCTGATGATGGTGGCCTTGCTGTGTTGGATGGGCATAGTCGCGACTCCAGCAGAAGGGTTTGTTCGGCGATTGACCCATCATAACCTTTTGTGCGCTAACGCCCGATTGAGTCGGAGGGCCGGACATCTCCGGTAAGCGCGTTATCGGAGACTGACCCGCCAGCATAGGTTGAGGTGTTCTCGCGCGGGGGATTCTGCGATTAGAATGCGTGTTTGGAATGGAAGAAGATTGATGGAAAGAGATTTACTGTCATTGACGCAGGGACGTCGGGCGCATTTCCAGTTGGAGCCCGGGCATCACAAGAATGGAGCCTGAGACCTCTCTGTTTGAAGTTCCTCCCAATTACAAAACCAATCTGCCTCGACAATAGATCGGAGTGTCCGGTCCGAATACAGATGCTAGGCCCCAACACGGAAGTGATATCGTCGCAAGAATTGTACTTGCTCCAGATAAGTCATCAGGCATCGAGGTTGTCGGTGGCGAGAATCTCGCGGCGCATGGGGTGCGTTGAGTCATTTATACTCGAAGGCCGAGCGAGCAGTGCGAGAGAAAATAGTAAGAAAGTGATGGAGGAAAGTTAATGGAGTATCCGGAGTTTGGGCTGAGTGGGCGAGTGGCGATGGTAACGGGAGCGGCGCGAGGATTGGGGCGGGCCATTGCGCTGGCCTTGGCGAATGCAGGGGCGGACGTGGCGCTAGGTTTGCGCGATGTGAAGGCAGACCTGGGATTGGCCGCAGAGATACGCAAGATGGGGAGAAAAGCCCTGCCGCTGCAGATGGACATGAGCAGGATGGAGCAAATTTCCAGTGCGGTGGAGGAAACTGCGAAGGAATTTGGGCGCATCGACATACTGGTGAACAATGCGGGGATCGCGCCGGAAAATCTGGCGGAGAATGTACGCGAGGAAGACTTCGACACCACATTGGCCGTGAACTTGAAAGGGACATTTTTTGCGAGCCAGGCCGTGGGACGGCTGATGATCCAGCAGAAGAGCGGGAAGATTATCAACATGAGCTCGCAGGCAGGCTTTGCAGCGTTGCCAACGGAATCGATCTATTGCATGACGAAGGCGGGGATCGCGCATTTGACAAAATGTTTGGCGGTGGAATGGGGCAAGTACGGGATCACTGTGAACGCGGTGGCGCCGACGTTCATCCGCACACCGGGGACGGAAGGCGCGCTTGCAGATGCGGCGTTTCACGCGGACACAGTGGAACGGATCGCCGGACTGCACCGAATCGGAGAGCCGATGGAAGTGGCGGGTGCGGTGGTGTTTCTGGCGTCGGCGGCAGCGTCGTTAATCACCGGGGAGACGATTTTGATTGATGGGGGGTGGACGGCGCGGTAAGCGATGGACGCCTCGTCCGGTGACTGTTAGCTAGTAGCCAGTCTTCAGGGAATGGCGGCTGAGCGGAGATCTGCCAAGGGCGAGTCTCCACCGCCAGCCACACCAGCCAGCTAGGGAGACTTCGCCGTGCCGACCGGCACCAAGCCGAGGCATGCCGACTGTATGAGGATGGTGGCCTACCGTTGCTGTTTCTTATTATCGCTCAGCCCCGCAGGGCGTGTCTAAAACTGAACAGTTTCAGCAAAATGTGTTTGGTATATCTGCGCCGTATCGGGCGCTTCCACCGTGGCGTGGTCCCCTGAGGGTTGCGCTGAGATTTGGAAATGAAAGCGGGTTGACCTTGACGGCCAGCCCGCTCCCCGGGATGCAACGATTTGGTGTTTTTGGGCTGAGGAATGTTGGATTTGAGAAATACCGCAATCCGCGGAACTTAGGAGGCGCTCAGATGCGCATCGACTATTACACGAAGACGATCCTTACAATCATCGCTTTGCTGCTTGCGGTAATCGCATTGAAACCACTATTTCAACCGCAGGCAGCCATGGCGGACGGAAAGTACGCCGGTGTGCAATTTTCGTATAGCGGGGGCAACCACGCGTTCTTCGATGCGCGCACAGGCGACGTTTGGGAATATGGCGAAGATGGCCACTATCGCCAGCACCACAGAGTCCACGAGTTTGGCAAGGATCACGAACACTAAAAGGAATGGGGCCGGAAACCTGGAGTTCCCGGCCCTTGGCTTTTGCCTTCTTGAGAAAAACCCATGATGGAAGCCGGACAACCGGACATTCGAGAACGAGCGCGTAGGAACCGTACTAGTCGTTAAGGTTCAACGTCACCTTGGCGTTTTCGAGCACTTTGGTCCACCTGGGGTCGACCGAGGCGCTGGCGGCGTATTCGTCGTGCCAGTTCCACCACTGGTACGGCGGAGTCTGGGGGTAGCCCTCCGGCGAGTTTTCCCACTGCTCCTGGCGCCCGAGCACAGTTAGGTCAAGATAGGTCCAGGTGCTGCCCATGGCCTCGTCGCCGCGGTTGTTGATGAAGTAGGTGCGGAAGACCTTGTCGCCGTCGCGGAAGAACACGTTGTGGCCGTGCCATTCATCGACGCCGAAGTCCTTGTCGAAACTGTCCGTGATGGTGTACCAAGGCATCGTCCAGCCCATGCGAGCCTTGAGGCGCTGGATGTCCGCCTGCGGCGCACGCGAGGCAAACGCGAGGGTGGTATCGCGGGCGTTCAGATGGGCGAGGTGGGCGAC
>Ga0210393_10002476_pt1 | contig 15159 bp, 10 predicted proteins | sample IncBWC27OmetaG_FD_160068 | JGI IMG/M metagenome (GOLD analysis project Ga0210393, IMG submission 160068) | Forest soil microbial communities from Barre Woods Harvard Forest LTER site, Petersham, Massachusetts, United States - Inc-BW-C-27-O ... | reverse complement strand
CCGCATCCGCTTCCAATCCAGAGCGAGCCACAAACCGTTGCAACTCTGCTCGAGCGTCGGGGCGAGTGCGACCCAGCCGGCTTGCTGTTGAATTTTGTCCGAGAGCCGATCGACGATTGGCAGATTGCGCTGGCACTCCGCCGCACGCGGGGCGTCGATGAGCAGCCAATAACCGGTTGCCTGCCCCAAGTGAGCCAGCAGATACAGGGCGAACACTGGGCTTTCCCAGCGGCGTGCTGCGGGCGCGGCCGCGGAGCGAACGATGGCAATCAGCCCCACGCCGACACAGGCGAAAATGATGGGCAGCACGGGAAGTAAAAATCGCCCGCCGGGCTGCGATGAGTCCCAGTGGGCGTACAACAGCAGGTAAATCGGCAACATCAGGGCCAGCACATCGATCCGAGTGGAGACAATCTTCCACCAGCCAAGCGCCAACACGGCCAGCACAAGCGTTCCGGCTAATGTCGAGAGGCTCAACAATTCCCCAGCACCCGAACTCGACTTCCACAATCCCGGCACAGTCAAACAAGTGAGATCGTTCACGCGATAGAGGAGAGCGCGGGTGAAATGGCGAGGTTTGCTGACTTCGCCTTCTTGACCGTCCGCGTCCAATCCGTCGCCGTCGTGCGCCCGAGGTTCGGAAACGGAACGGTTGTGATAAATGCTGACGATCGAATCGACATAAGTTCCGCCCGTCCCGTGCGACCGGTCGTAGACAAGCCACAAGAGTAGGGCCGACGTGCTGACCAGCCCAATGACGAGCGACATCCCGACGGCCCGCGCCGGCCGAAGCTCGCCCCGCCGCACGAGCAACGCGGCGGCCGCTGCAAACGCGAGCACCAGCATGATTCCTGCGTAGCGGATCAGAACCAAATACGTCGTCAGCAAGGCGACGGCCGCGGTCAGCCCCATCACGCGAGCCATTCGCCGTTCGTCCAGCAGGCGGTGCATGGCGTTGACAGTCCACATCAGCAATGCCAACGTCGCGATTTCCTTCGTGGGACGCCGGTAAAAGATCCAGAGACTGATGTTCACGCCAACGGCTGTCGTGAGTACCAAAGGGGTGGAAGGCGCGAGTCGGCGAGCCCACACGTAAACTCCGCCGATCATCGCCACCGCGAGCAACCAATTCAGGATCGACACAGCCAGGAACGGCCGATCGCCGAACACAAAGGCGGGCGCAATCAACAGCGGATAACCGGGAGGAACCAGGCAGCAGAAGTCGTCGAGCCGGGGTGCGGACAGGAAGTCGCTGACCGTCTTGAGGTACAGACAGCCGTCCACACTCGGATAGAGCCAGGGGCTGATTTGGACGGCGAACAGCAAGGCCAGCAAGCTGAGTCCCAGCCGGGGGCGTTCCTTCGCGGCAGCCAGCAGTCGCTCAATCGCCAAGACGGTTCTCTCTCGAAAGAGGGATCCCGCGATCGCGCGTGGAATTGGCCGACCGGCGCGGAGTGCGGAATCTAGGGAACGCCCCGTGATTCGGTCAATGTCCGTCCGTCACGATTTGGGCGGAAGTCGAGGCACGGAAATCATTTCTTTGTCATTTGCCGTCGTCGGAGGATTTCATGAATTCGCGCAGTAGGCAGGTGGCGTAGCTTCCGCTCGGTAGGTCGAAGTCGATTCGCAGGTCGTTCTCTTCCGCCCGGATCGCAAGATTCCCCGGCCACACCAGCAGCGGCCGACGCGTGCCGCTGGTGAGTTTTGCGAAGCGAGTGAAGTCCGCGGGGGACAGGTTCCACTCGGCCAGCACGGCTTGCTCACCTGCGGCCGCTGCTCCTTGCGCGGCAATCATTTTCGGGCCGAAGAGCGGACCGGTGAGGACGGTCTCGCGCGCGTCGAAACGCTGTTGTTCAACGGCCGCGTCCTCGACGACGAACTGCCCGCCACTCGCCGCAACTTGCATCACGTCACCCGCAAGCACCGTGAATAACCGGTTCTCTCGGAGTCGAGCAGCGAGCACGGCGTTGAACAGAGCCGACTGGACGGCCGACAGAGCCATCCGCAACAAAAATCGCCGTCGTGCGGGCGCAATCGATCGGGAGGACGCCTTGCCAGTGACCAAATCGAGGCCCAGTTGCAGCGTTTGTTGCTCTTGGCCAAATCGCTGCGCTCCGAAGTAATTCGGAAAACCCAACCGGCCGACGGCCTCCGCCACGCGAGTCGCGCGTTCGGCGGCCGCCTCATTGGCGCTACGGACGCGAATTGAAAATCGGTTCCCCCGCAGATGGCCGGTGCGAAGCTTGTTGCCATGCCGCACCGTTCGCAGGACGCGAATCTGGTCTGAGTCGATTTGAGAGATTGCCGGTTCGCAGCGAGCAGGCACCGAGACCCATTGCCGCGTGATCGCCCGCCGGTCCTTCACGCCGGCCATGCCGATGTCCTGGGACAAAATCGCCAAACGCCGCGCCAGGTGCCGCAACAGGTCTTCGCCGGCGATGTCCCGCTTTTCGAGCCATAGAAACAGATGCTCCCCTGCCCCGCTCGGTTCGTAGGCAGGAATTTCTTCGACCACAAAATCTTCGGGCTGCTCCTTGAGCGTGCCGCCAACCCCCGGTAAGTCGGCCGTCAAATAGGGCAAGAGATCAAATCGGTCGGCCTGCATCGAGCGTTCGCCTGGCTGTCTGTCCATATCGCGTCACTTCGGGTCGGTTGCCTTATAATGTGCGGGTTACTGTGACAGATGCCATGACTGTGACAGATCCCAAGCCGGTTACTTTGACAGATCCCAAGACGGTGACAAATCCCAAGGGCGCCGCGGCGCTCTTTTGTGAGGAGTACGAATGAATACCCACCCGTGGCACGACATTCCCCTGCCCGCCGACGTGGCCGAGTGGTTCCCGGTCTATGTCGAGATTCCACGGGGATCGAACGTCAAATACGAGCTGGATAAGGCAACGGGCCTGTTGATGGTGAGCCGCGTGCTGTATAGCGCGGTTTACTATCCGGCCAACTACGGATTCATCCCCCAAACGTATTGCGATGATGGCGACCCGCTCGACGTGCTGGTCTTGGGACAGGAGCCCGTCGTTCCGCAAGCCGTCATGCGGGCGCGGGCGATCGGCGTGATGCCGATGCGCGACGAGAAGGGTCAAGACGACAAGATCATCGCCGTCCACGTCGACGACGCCGAATACCGCAGCTTTAACGACATCGACGATCTGCCCGACTATCGCACGCTGCAGCTCCAACGGTTTTTCCTCGACTACAAAGTGCTGGAAGGCAAGGAGGTCGTGATCGAGAAGCCGAACGGAGCGGCCGAGGCGATCGACATCATCCGCCGAGCGATCGCCGACTACGACCAGAAGCGACGACAACTGATGGCCAAGACGCGCAGCCCGTTCGCGGGCTGATGTCTCTGGCGACGCTCGGGCTCCGGGGTTACAGTGCCCTGCCAGTTCAATTCTTTCGTGACGAGCCCGAGTTGACCTATGAGCGTCCGCGCGGCCGGGCTGGTGACGGTCACTCTCTTCTACGCCATCTTCTTCGCCCTGGGGACCTACGTCGGCCGGCGTACCAGTCACAACCGCACAACCGAGGGCCTCTTGCTCGCCGGCCGACGCCTCCCGTTGATTCTGGGGGTGCTGACCATGACGGCCACCTGGCTCGATGGTGGCTACATCAATGGCACGGCCGAATCCGTTTACCAAAGCGGCATCGTCGCCACACAGGCCCCTTGGGGCTACGCGCTGTCGCTGATCCTCGGAGGCCTGTTCTTTGCGGCCCCGATGCGAAGAAACGGCTTCACCACCATGGTCGATCTGTTCGACCGGCGCTACGGCAAGCAGGCCGCGGCCGTGTTGTTTGTGCCGGCAGTGTTGGGAGAAATCCTGTGGAGCGCGATGATCCTGGCCGCGCTTGGCACGACCTTCAGCACGATTCTTGAAATCGATCAAAAGCCGGCCGTCCTGCTCTCGGCGGCGATCGCCGTGGCTTACACCGTGCGCGGAGGACTGTGGGCCGTCGCTTGGACCGATGCTTTGCAGTTTTTCTTCATGGCCGGCGGCCTGTGCCTGGCGATTCCCTTTTTGCTGGATCATGTGGGCGGGATCTCGACGGTCTGGACTGCTTACCACCAGCAACTCGGCGCCCAAGCGTCGCTGCTTCCTCCTAGCACGGCCTTTCGACTGCACGATGCAAGCGGGGCCTGGGGCTGGGGTTGGCTCGATACGGGACTGCTGTTGGTCTTTGGCGGCATCCCCTGGCAGGTCTATTTCCAGCGGGTGCTCGCCTGTAAAACCGAACGGACGGCCGTCGCGTTCTCGGTATGCGCCGGCTTTCTGTGCCTGGCCATGTCGCTGCCACCCGCCTTGATCGGCGCGATTGGCCGCACGATGGATTGGTCGAATGCCGCGGTGGGACCGCCGGCCAATGCCTCGCTGATTTTGCCGTACCTGTTGCGCAATTTCACGCCACCCCTCGTGGCGGCTGTCGGCTTGGGAGCCATCGCCGCGGCCGTCATGTCGTCGATCGATTCGTCCTTCCTCTCGGCATCATCGATGTTCGTCTGGAACGTTTACCGGCCCCTCGTGCGGCCGTCAGCCGGCCACGCGGAGATTCGGCTGATGGTGCGGGTCGCGATTCTCGTTGCCGGCGCGGGAGCCGCCGCACTGGCCTTGGCGACGACGAGTATCTATTCGCTCTGGGTCCTTTGCTCGGACCTCGTCTACGTCGTGCTCTTTCCGCAGTTGGTCTGCGCGCTGTTCGTGCGTTGGACCAACGCGCCCGGGGCGATGGCGGGCGCCTTCGTCGGCCTCTCCCTGCGGATTGCGGCCGGAGAGCCGGCGCTGGGGATTCCCGCTTTGATTCCGTTACCCGGAAGCGACTCGCACGGCTTCTATGCCTTCCCCTATCGAACCGCGGCGATGCTGGCCGGGTTGCTCACGCTGCTGGTCGTCTCGCGTTTGACGCAAACCGCTTTCCCCCCGCGGAGCCTCACCGTACCATCCACCGAGAACGATCTTCCCGCACCCGATCCTGCTGCATGAGCGATCCCGCGTTCCCAGTTTATTCTCGGGGCCAAAAGCTGGTGGCCTACGCCGTGCACATCTACACGGCGATGGGCCTGTTGTGCGGTGCGCTGATTGCCGCCGACATCGTGCAGCAGAACTATCGGCAGGCTTTTTTGTGGATGATTGTGGCCGTGCTGATCGACGCCACAGACGGAACCTTCGCCCGCAAGTTTCGGGTCAAGGAAGTCGTGCCGCACATCGACGGCCGCAAACTCGACGACATCGTCGACTACGTCAACTACACGTTCCTGCCCCTGTTGATGATCGGCGCCGCCGGCTGGCTCCCCTCGCCCAGTTGGTTGTGGGCCACGGTGCCGCTGGTCGCCAGTGTCTTCGCATTTGTACACACGGGGGCAAAAGAAGAATCCAACGGCTTCTTTCTCGGTTTCCCCTCATATTGGAATGTCTTCGCGTTTTACACGGCGGTCTGGTTTTATCCGGAATTCGGCCGCGGACCCGTGCTGGCGATCGCACTCCTCCTGAGTGGATTGAGCGTGCTGCCACTGCGGTTTGTTTATCCGAACCAGGCACCGCGGTGGCGAATGCTTTTCGTCGGCGGCGCGATCGTCTGGACGGCAACCATCGCCGCGATTTTGTGGTACTACCCGCAACAGCCGATCCCACGCGCCTTGCTGTGGATCTCGGCGGTGTACCCGGCGTTCTACGTCATCGCGTCGTTGTATCTCGATTGGCGATTGCCCGAAGCCTGACGCACGGCGCACGATAGTCAGGGCAAAAAGCCCCGCTCGCGCAGTTCTTGAATATTGTCGGGTGCGCTGCTCCAGACTCGCTCGGCCGCGTAGCGCAACAGAGCGATGCCCGCCAGCTCGGGGGGCGCGGTCAGGATGGCCGTGTGGTCTTCTTCTTCGTCGTCAAGTTGCCGATTCAGGCGATTGACGACTTCTTCGACGCTGTCGCTTTGAATCTGTTTTGGGCCGCTGGCGTTGGTCAGCTTTAAATGCGAGAAGCCGGCTGTCCGCGCCAATAGGAACTGGGCGACCTCCGCATTGTCGTCGCTGTCGAAGAAATTCTGGAACTCGGGACTTGCGCTCTGAGGCGTAATGATCGTCGGCCGGGCGATCCGCACCTCGCCCCGCGTGAGCGACACGGTTTGCCCCGGTTTGCTCGCGCTCAGTACCAGAAAGTACGGCAACAACGATTCGCCGAACGTAAACAGCGAATAACTGACCCGCCGACGGATCGAAACCGACTCCCAGGCTGCCCGAAACTGTCGCTCTTGCTCATCGTTAAACCACATGGCGAAGAAATTATAGCGGGCGGCCACTTGTGAAAGACACAGACCTGTTGAAAGGCTCAAACCGCAAGCCGACATCTCTCCCCGGCCGCGTTCGAATCGCTCTTCGCTCGCTTCCTTCGTACAATTTCTGCATGGAACAGCCGACCCAGCCCGCCGAGCCGCTGACGTTTCTGAACGGGCGGATGCTCCCTGCCTCGCAGGCCCATTTGACCGTTTACGACGCGGGCGTCGTGCTGGGTGCCACGGTCACCGAGCTGGTTCGCACGTTCCGCAAGCGGTTGTTTCGCCTCGACGACCATCTGCATCGGCTGGCCCAATCGCTGCACTTCGTCGGCTTCGACATCGGCATGTCGATGGACGAGTTGGGCCGCACAGTAGAGCAGCTCGTTGCTCACAATGCCCAACTGCTCGCCCCTGAGGATGAGCTGGGGCTCGTGATCTTCGTGACGGCCGGCGAGTATCCGACTTACGCAGGCGGTGCGGCGGGCAGCGTGCGGACGACGCCGACAATCTGCGCTCACACCTTTCCCCTGCCCTTCGAGTTGTGGGCTGGCAAAATCGTCTCTGGTGTGCATCTCGTCACGCCGTCGATCCGCCACGTCCCCCCGCAGTGCTACGACCCCAAAATGAAGTGCCGCAGCCGCATGCACTACTACCTGGCCGACCAGCAGGCGCGGCTCGTCGATCGGGACGCGGCCGCACTTTTGCTCGATTTGGAAGGGAACGTCACCGAGACCGGCGCGGCCAATTTCTTGATCGTCGAGGACGGTACCATCGTCTCGCCGTCACTACGGAACACTCTGCCAGGCGTGAGCAGAGCGACCGTCATCGAGTTGGCGGCGAAACTCGGAATCCCCTTCGCCGTCCGCGACTTTCAAGTCTTCGACGCCGTCAACGCCGACGAAGCCTTCCTGGCCAGCACACCCTACTGCCTGATGAGCGTGACGAAAATTAACGGCACGCAGGTCGGCACGGGAAAGCCGGGCGCCGTCTACGGTCAGCTGGCACGGGCCTGGAGCGAACTGGTCGGACTCGACGTGGTGCAGCAGGTCGTCGAAGGCGTGCGACGCCGAACTGCGGCAATCTCGTAGGGTGGGACCAGACCCACTGAAAGCGGGGCGCAGGCCCACCATCTCATCTAGAAAAGCCGCAAACAATGGTGGGCCTTCGGTCCGAAGCGGACCTCGCCCCACCCTACGTCTGGCTGCCTATTTCGGCAAATCCAGCGGCGCGTAGTACGGCTTCTTCGACTTCGTGACCTTGGTCATCCAGTTGCGATTCTGGGCCTTCTTGTCGGTCAGTGCCCAGTCCTGCCGGTGGATGTTCCAGTTGTTCGGGTCGAGCGATTCGGCCTCGGCGAAATATTGCTTGGCCTTCTTCAAGTCCTTCTGGTTGGAAAAATACACCCCCAGATGGAACAGGGCCTGGGCTCGCGCTTCGTCAGACGTTCGCGGTTGAACTCGCTTTGCCGTTTCGGCCGGCGACCAGACGTATTTGCTCTTCGGGCCGTTCTTCACCCAATCCTCGACGGCCGGAGCGTATTCGTCGCTGCCGAACTTGATCGCGCCCAGGCTGTGCTTCTTGGCGTAGGTCCCCTCGTTCAAGCGGACGACGTGTCCGTCTTCGTCGATCCAGGCGGCCGACGGCACGTTTACAAAGTTGTAAAGCGTGCTGATCGTGTGATCGGGATCGATGATTGTCACAAAGTTGACATGAGCCGAGTCGAAAGTCGGACCGGCCGCCGCCTCGCCTCCCGAATCTTCGGCGACAGAAATGATCTCGAAGCCGCGGTCTTTGAGCCGTTGATAGATTGGCTCCCAATTCTTGACGTCGAATCGGCAGCCGCACCACGAGGCCCACGTCATCAGCACGACTTTCTTGCCGCGATAATCCGACAGCCGAATGATCTTTCCCTTGCGATCGGGCAGCTCGAAGTTGGGGGCGACGGCCGATTTCAAAAACGGCGTGCGCGTCTCCGGAATTGAGCCGAAGCTCCAGGTGCCCGATGCGCGATCGACGGCGAACGGCTGCTTGAGCCGTTGGGCCAGACCGCTCACGTTCACCCACTCTTGCCCGTCCTTCTTCCGCAAGAGAGCGCTCTCGCCCTTCTGGCCGAGGTTGATGCACACGTCGCCCAGGCAGAGCACGCCCGGCGGTTTCAACGTCAGCCCATTGATTCGCTGCAAGTCGCCCGCCGTCACCCACAGGTCGCCCTGCTCCAGCATCGGATGTTCGACCTTCACGGCCACCCCGTTGTAGAGCACGGTTTCGGACCGCGAACTGCCCGTGGCCATCAACACGATCCCGGCGAAAGCGGCCGCGACCGTCAGCGTTTGGTTGACGCGAAACATTCCGACCCCTTTTCGATTAGATGCTGTTTTCGATTGGACGTTGGCGACTACTGCCAGAACGACGACGAGATGCCGATTGCTATCTTTTCGCTCTATGTTAATCGCCACTCGCGACGCTTGCCACGAGAGGGACGTTACTTGGTGGCCTGAACCTTCTGTACTGCCCGATCGACGCCGGCGGCGATGATTTCTTCCACGTCGATGCCCCAACGTTCGGCCGGCATGCCGTAGACCATCATCGAGGAGTTGCCTTCATAACCTCCCTCCTTGAGCACGCGGAGCGTCGGGATGTAGGCCATCACATCGTTGGCGTAGGCACTGACCCATGTTGCCGACCCGTACCGGTCCTTGAATCGCAGCGCGTAATCGACGACGACCTCGCCCCCCAGGGCGATCCAGAGCTGTTTGCCGCCCAGCTCCCAGACTTCGATCGGATAAGGATAAGTCCGTGGGAGCGTGCGCCCGGCGTCGAGTTCCTTGAGCAGCCGAGTTCCCCAGCGCGACGTGTAAGCCGTTCTCTCGTGGGCTCGCGCGGTCAGCTCGGCCCGCGTGGGAGCGGCTCCCAAATTCAGCGTCACCGTCTCGTAGTGTGTCTTCAATTTGGGCGGCAGCGATTCAATCTTTCCGGCGAGCACAGCCTGCACGGCGCTCGACATCATGTCGCCGTATTTGTGAGCCAGTTCGACGGTGCGTCGGGGAATCGGATTCTGATCCGCACCGCAGCCCATGAAGAAGAGGGCCACGGCGCCGGGATGTGCCCGCTCGAGATTGCTCTCGGCAAATCCCGCGTAGTCACCGTTCCACTGTTGAATGCCCAATGTTGTATTGTGACACGCGTACCCAAACACGACTGCCAGCAACTTGCCGTCGGGTTGGCGAACGGCAAGCACGGGCACCGAATGGTCGACCGGTCCCCGCAATGCGTTGCTGCCTCGCAGCGCGGGGACGTCCGGCTCGCGATTATTGCGGCGATTGACGGCGAAGTCGGTTGTGCCCTGCCCGATCGACACGCTCGCGGGAACAGTGTGAGCCAATGCTTCGCCGACCGATCGCACGATCGTACTTTCCAACTCGCTCGAATAGTCGGCGATCAATTTCTTTTGGGCCTCTTCGAGCGGATAAGCGTCGTAAAGTGCGCCGCGCAGAACGGGTCCGCAATGCGTATGCGAGGCGTTAAGCATCAGGGCCTCGCGCGGGAGGCCGAATTTGCTCGCGACTGCCTGCGAGACGTTTTCGGAAATCGATCGAGGGATGCCGAGCAGATCGCTGCTGACGAGAACGGCTCGATGCCCCTGAGTGTCTTCGAGTGCCAACACGCGGACGTACAGCTCGTGCAACGTGGCGTCTGCCGGGCTGGTGCGCGACGAGTAACCGGCCATCCAGAGCCGTTCCTTCGGCGTGATGACAGCCTTGGCTGTGCCTACTTTCCAGAGCGCGTCGGCGGCGCGGAGCGGGCCGGTCGAGGCGAAGAGGATGATGAGGCTGAGCGTGACGCAATGACGGAGCGTTATCCAACGAGAGCGGCCGAACGCTGATTCCCCCTCTCCCCTGACGGGCGAGGGGTTAGGGGTGAGGGGTGCCACGTTATCGGCACCCCAAGATTCCGCAAGACGATTGAATACTGCGTTCGTCATGGCGAGCTCAAGCCAGAAGTTCGTGGATGACCGTTCCTTCGACATCGGTTAGACGTCGGTCGATGCCGTTTTGCCGCACGGTGAGCCGTTCGTGGTCGATGCCGAGTAAATGCAGGATGGTGGCGTGCACGTCGTGGCAGGTCGTCGGACGGTTGCGATCGGCCGGCTTGTAGCCCCATTCGTCGCTGGGGCCATATGTAGTCCCGCCCCGAATTCCGCCGCCGGCGAACCAATTGGTGAAGACGAACGGATTGTGGTCGCGGCCGCGGCCCCCCTGGGCGCAAGGCATTCGGCCGAATTCCGTCGTCCAATGGATCAACGTTTCGTCGAGCAAACCGCGCTGCTTGAGGTCGAGAATCAGAGCGGCGGCAGCGTGGGCCATCCCGAGCGCCATCGGCCGATGATCGCGGGCGATGTCCTCATGAGAATCCCAATTGCGGCGCGGAAAGCCGTTGTCGCAACCGGACCAGATCTGCACGAACCGCACGCCGCGTTCCAAGAGCCGCCGGGCGATCAGGCACTTGCGTCCGAAGTGGACCGTCTCCTCGTGCTCGTTGATCTCGCTGGGAAACGCGCTCGGCACATGATCGAGGCCGTACATTTTCAAAACGTGCTGGGGTTCGTCCGAGAGATCGAGGGCCTCGGGCGCGCTGAGCTGCATGCGGGCAGCCAGCTCGTAACTGCGAATCCGCGCCTCCAGGCGCGAATCGCCGGCCCGCGATTCCAGGTGCTCGTGGTTGAGTTCGCTCAATAGCCGGATCGATCGATTGCGCAAGGCCCCGCCATCGTGGCCCGCGGGCGCGTGCAAATCGGCAATCGGATTGGCCGCGCCGGGACGCAGGATCGTCCCTTGGTGTTCGGCGGGCAAAAACCCCGCGCCCCAATTCTTGGGCCCGTTCGACGCGAAACCCCGGTGATCGGGGAGGACGACAAACGTCGGCAGGTTTTCGTTGGCCGATCCGAGGGCGAAGCTGACCCACGCGCCGGCTCCCGGAAATCCGGGCCGATCGAAGCCGGTCGCCTGCAATAAGGTTCCCTGGCTATGAACGCCCGTCTTTCCGACGACGGAATGGAGAAAGGCCATTTCGTCGACGCACGCACCGAGCGGCGCGACGATCTCGTTGAGGTGTTTGCCCGAATTGCCGTACTGCTTCCAGAACCACGGTGAGCAAAAGGTCGCGCCGAATCCATCCTGGAAAAGCTCGACGTGTTCGCCCGGCTCCCAGTTCTCGCCGTCTCGCTTCCGCAGCAGCGGCTTGTAGTCGAACGTGTCCAGATGGCTGGCCCCGCCCGCCATGAAAAGCTGCACCACCCGCTTGGCCTTCGCAGGATGGTGTAATCGCGGCAGCGCTCCGCCGGACTGCAATGTCGTGCCGGCCGCTAGCAGGCCGTCGCCATTCAACAGGTGCGCGAGCGCAATCCCACCCAAGCCGCCGCCGACGTCCCAGAGGAACTTCCGGCGATCGGAAAAAACAGAATTCGGATTGGACCTCGGGTCGGGCATAGCGCTTTCGTCAATCGACGTAGAGAAACTCGTTCAAGTTGAACAGCAGACGACAGGTTTCAGCCAAGCCGAATTCTCGCGTAAACGACGTGAGTCGCCGCGTTTCCGAAGCGGTCGGCTGACGTTGCAGCGTCGATCGGATCGCCTCGGAAACTTGGCCTTCCAAATCGGAGCGCTGAGCACGGACGCGATCAGCCAGGTGCTCGGCCATGCGGATCATGAAGCGGTCATTGAGCAGCGCGAGGGCCTGCAAGGCGGTGATCGATTCGTCTCGCTTGTCGACAATCTGCGACGGGTCGGCACAGTCGAGCGCCTGAAAAAACGGATCGGGCTGTGATCGGACCAGAAAGCGATAAACGCCCCGCCGATGCGTTTGCCGATCGTCGGGATCGGCCTTGTCGTATTCGTAGTGCGGTGAATGCTCGGGCTTTTCGACAACGAAATCTTGAAACGACGGGCCGAACATCCGCCCGTCGAGCCGGCCGCTGGATGCCAACACGGCGTCGCGAATCGATTCGGCATCCAACCGCGTGCGATTCATCCTCCACAGCCGCGCGTTGCTCGCGTCGACTTGCGCTGCTCGTGCGTCGGACGTCGAGGCCTGGCGATAGACGGCACTCGTGACGATCATGCGATGCAGCCGCTTCAGCGATTGCGGACCGTCACGCAACTCGGTTGCCAGCCAGTCAAGCAACTCGGGATGCGACGGAAGTTGGCCCATCCGGCCGAAGTCAGTAGGGCTGTCGACGATGCCGCGGCCGAAGTGATAGAGCCAGACACGATTGACGATCGACCGCCACGTCAGCGGATTGCGCCGATCGGTGATCCAGCGCGCGAGCGCGATCCGCCGCTCCTGCTCGCCGACACCGGCGGACAGTTGAAACTGCCAAGGGACTTCGCGAATGAAAGGAACCGTCCCCGGCCCGACCAACTTTCCCGGTCGTCGGACATCCCCCCGGTCCAAAACGTGAATGGTCCGCGGACGGCCGCCGTCCGCACCGGTGCCGCGAAATGCACCGTTTCCGTGGACGATCGTCCCGCAATAGACGACGTTCTGTTGCGGCAACGCGGCCAGTGCGGCGAAGAGAGCGCTGCGCTCGGCCACGACGCCGGCCGGTACGACCGACGGACTTCCTTCGCGACTTGGCGGCTGCGGTTCGAGACGTCGCAGTCGTGCTTCCAACTCGTGCCGGCGTCGGGCGACTGCCGGATCGACATCGTACGTTCGGTCACTGCGATCGATGGCGGCGAAGACCGCCTGCAGGCTGTAGTAGTGCTCCTGCGTAACCGGATCGAATTTGTGATCATGACACCGCGCACACTGCGCCGTCAGGCTGCAAAACGTGTTGAGGGTCGTCGTCACCATGTCGTCCCGGTCGAGATTCCGGGCGATCTGGCCGTCGATCTTGGTTTCGGGCACCTCGGCGTGGCCGATGAAGTCCCAGGGGCCGGCCGCCAGAAATCCGGTCGCTTCGATTCCGTCGCGAGAGTCGGCTTCTAGCGCATCGCCCGCCAACTGCTCTTCGACAAACTGCGCGTAGGGCCGATCTTCGTTGAAGGCTCGGATCAAATAATCGCGGTAAGGCCACGCGTGCGGGCGTGGCTTGTCTTTGTCGTAGCCGTGCGTCTCGCCGTAATGGACGACGTCGAGCCAATGACGGGCCCAGCGTTCGCCGTAGTGAGGCGACGCCAGGAAGCGGTCGACGAGCTTTTCGTACGCCAGCGGATCGGTGTCCGCCACAAAGGTTTCTACTTCGTCGACCTCGGGCGGCAATCCCAGCAGGTCGTAGGACAGGCGGCGAATGAGCGTGCGCCGATCGGCCTCGGGCGAAGCCTTCAAGCCAGTCGAACGTAAGCCGTCGGAAATGAACGCGTCGATCGGCGTGCGCGCACCAAGCGTGCCGTTATCCGGCGATGCGGGAACGCCCGATTTGACGACCGGCCGCAGCGACCACCAGTCGAGCGGATCGTCTTTGATCACGACCGACGCAGGCCACACCGCGCCCGCCGCGATCCAGTCGCGGAGAACCTTGACCTCCTGCGCGGAAAGCGGCTTGCCGCTCTTGGGCATCTCGGGCTTGTCGCCAGAGACCACGTCGAGCAGCCGGCTCTTCTGCGGTCTCCCGGGAACGACGATCGGCGTGCCGTCTGCGCCGGCCGCCAGTCCCTTGGCGGAAGTCAGGTCGAGCCGCCCTTTGGCTTTGGCTCCCTGATGGCAGCGCACGCAATGCTGCCGTAAGATCGGCGCGACGCGGCTGTCGAAATCGGGACCGCGAGATTCTGCGAATGTGAACCGCGGCGCGGACAGAAGGGTCGCAAAGACCAAGGCGGGGGCAATCGACAGAATACGCGTCGGCACGCGCGACTCCCGGTAGGATCGCTCGGCGCGGGAGGCGAACTCGTCCGCGCTGCGGGGTGAGACGTTCTATCTTAATCTGGGTCGCGGGTTCCGGCCACGACCGCAGGCGAACCCGCGCTCTTGAGCGGTGCTTCTGCGGTTGGCGAAGAGGCAGCTGCTGCTTGCCGGCGAACACGACGCTCAAACATCACGTAGAGCGGGAGAGCCACCATCAGGGGCAACCAGTTGTAGAGGATGCGAAACATCACGCAGGCTGCCGTAAACGCGGGTTGCAGTTCTGTCGGCGCCATCCCCACCATCACAGCCTCGAAGACGCCCGCTCCTCCCGGAGCGTGGGTCAACACACCCGCCACGTTCCCCAGCAGGTAAAGCGTCAGGATCTCCGTATAGGCGATGTGTAAGTGTCCCGGGAACAGCATCCAAAAACAGGCTGCGGCAACGAGATAATCGAGGGCGGCAACGCCCAGTTGGGCCGCCGACATCCAGAACCCAGGAAACCGCCACTCGCGTCCCCAAAAGCGCAGCGGCTTTTTCCAGATCTTGTTCCAGAGTGCCGCGACGAGGAGATACGCGGCCGGAAGTGCGATCAGCCCCCAAGCCAAAAGCCGCATATCAGCGATCGGAATTTTCGACTGCGGCCCAATCTCCATCGGCCACAGCAGGAAGACCACACCCGCCAGCCCAAAGACGCCCAACCAAAACGTGAGGGCCATGATCATCACGAGTTGAGCGATTTCGGCTGCCCTAAGTCCCCACAGGGAATAGAAGCGAACGCGGACGGACCCGCCGCCCAACAGTGAGCCAAAGTTGTAGCTCATTGCGAAGCCGACGAACGATGCAAAAGCGATCCGCCGGAAGGGAAGCGGATGGCCGGTTGACTTGACGGCGATGTAGTCGTAGCCGATGAGGACGCAGTAGTTGACGATGGTCAGGGCGACGCACAAGCACATCCGCCAGGGATGAATCTGTACGAGCGCTTTGCGATAGTCCTCGAACGAATGTTGGCGCAGCTCCCCATAGAGGAAGTAACCGGCGACGGCG
>Ga0210393_10002475_pt1 | contig 15162 bp, 12 predicted proteins | sample IncBWC27OmetaG_FD_160068 | JGI IMG/M metagenome (GOLD analysis project Ga0210393, IMG submission 160068) | Forest soil microbial communities from Barre Woods Harvard Forest LTER site, Petersham, Massachusetts, United States - Inc-BW-C-27-O ... | reverse complement strand
TCAGCTTGAAGATGGTTCCGTCGTTGCTGGCACCGCCGTAGAGGGTCGTTCCGTAGAGGTTGCCGTCTTTGCCTTGGACGAGGTTCTCGGTGTCGGGAGTCTCACCGTTGGTGCCGTCGAAATTTACCAGGATGGTGACTGTGGCAGGAGGAGCAATCGGCTCTTCATTGCTCTGGGCGTTGGCTAGCGAGGCCGTGGCAAAAACCAAGAAGGCCACGATACATGCAGCGGTTCGTCTTGACGCGACGATTAGTAACGCTAGTTGTTTCATTGCTTAGATCTCCGGACCTTCATCTTTCGCTAGAAGTATACGCCGCCGATTGTTTTGGTCAATATGCTTGGGTCGTATTCACGGCCAGAACTTGATACTTCTGCTTCGATCCTCCTAAGGAGTTAGCTCAAAAGCTACTCCCCAGCCCAGACGACCATCCAAAGGTGCGACTCCTCGCGGAAACGTTACTCATCGGGATAGTGATGAGAGAACCGAAGCCGTTACAACAATTCTCGGCTCTACATTCGCTTTTGGGGATCGGGCCAAGATTAAGACGTACAGCATTCACCTTATTGATCCAGATTCCAGCAGTTTTGACAATTTGAATCCTGTTTGTTTCTGACTGACATGACTCGCCCGCCGATCCGCGCAACCCGTAGCAGGAACGCACACGGGAAAGCGAAGGATCGTGGGCCCGAGGAAAACCCTATGCGTATTGTGCCTTCCGTTCGGTCTTTGGTATTCACGCTCGTCGTGCTGTGCATGTCGGCAGCGGCCGTTGGGCAAGTGGGCATTGCGATCAGAATCGGTCCGCCTGCGATCCCAGTTTACGAGCAGCCGATATGCCCTGGCGACGGATATCTGTGGGCTCCTGGCTATTGGGCTTACGACTACGACATCAACGATTATTACTGGGTTCCCGGTACGTGGGTTTTGGCGCCTGAGGTCGGGTATCTTTGGACTCCTGGATGGTGGGGCTGGGGTGGAGACGCATTCATTTTCCACGAAGGGTTCTGGGGTCCGCACATTGGATTCTACGGCGGGATTAATTACGGGTTCGGCTACTTTGGCACTGGCTTCGTGGGTGGCGAGTGGCGCGGCGGCGCATTCTTCTACAACACCGCTGTGTTTCATGTGGACACGGTCAATATCAGGAACGTCTACGTCAACCGGACCGTGATCGTGAATAACACTTCCCACGTTGCCTTCAACGGCGGCGAAGGAGGCGTGGCCGCTCGTGCGACATCCGAAGAAGAAGCGGCTGGACGGGAAAGACACGTCCCGCCGGTAGCTGCTCAAACGCAGCATATGCAAGCCGCCCGGGGCAATCCTGAGCTGCGGGCGTCAGCGAACCATGGTAAGCCGCCAATTGCGGCCACTGCGAAACCGGGCGAATTCAGCGGGCGGGAAGTAGTCCCGGCTAAAGCGGCAGGCGGAGCTTATTCGCCGGTCGTCGGCCATGGGGAAGCTCCAGGAAGCAGCGCGCATCCGCCAGTTCACCCCAACGACCTTCCAGCGAACGAACGCCCGTCGGCTCCCAACACTGGAAACGCGAAGCTGGACCAGAAATACCAGAAGCAGCAGGATAAGCTGATCGCGAACCAGAGTGCGGAGCGGCAGAAGCTCCAACAGCAGCAGGACCAGGAACATCAGCGGGTGGCGCAACAGAAGGCCGATGATACCAGCAGGCAGCAGATGGAGCAGCGACACCAGCAACAGACACAGCAACTGCAGCAGAAACATGTTCAACAGACACAGCAGATGCAGGCGAAACAACAACCGAAACATAAATAATTCCTGGGTAGTGGCTCCGTTTGAGCCACTACCTGATTTAACCCGTTTTGCCCGGTGTCTTGATGACTGCGCTCAGTGCTGATTGAACAACTCGGTTCTGTCGACGCGTTCGCCTTTGAAGACGACCAGGGAGATTCGTTCGGTGGCGGCGATGTCCTCGAGGGGGTTCCCGTCCACGATGAGGAGATCGGCGTCATTGCCGCGGCGAACGGAGCCGGCTCGATTCTCGATACGCAGAAGACGAGCAGCGTTTGAGGTTGCGGCCTGCAACGCTACGGCGGGCGGAATTCCGGCCTGCACCCAGAGCTGCATTTCGTGCTGCACAGTGGGGCCGTGGACTACCAGGGGATTCCCCGCATCGCTTCCTGTCACCAGCGGCACTCCATGGGCCAGCGCGCGTTTCAGATTATCGATGGCGATCGCCATGTCGGTCGGATACTGCGCCATCGATTTGCGCATGGCTTCCATATTTCCGGAAGCCAGGGCTTCCTCGGTGCCGCGCAACAGTTCCGGCGGCCCCACTTGCTGCACTAGAGAGCGTTTGAGCAAGTCCGTCTTACCGGCCACAAAGTCCTTGAAAGCTTCTCCCCCACTCAAAGTCGGATCGTAAAATGTTCCTTGCTTCGCCAACTGCTCAAATACGGTGTCCGGAATCCTCTCGCGGAAAGAACCATGCTCAATGGAATTAGCCTGCGCTTGTGCCGCATCCGCCACATCGCGAGCGTCTCCCGTGTGAACCACCAGGGGCAACGAATCGGCATGAGCTTGTCTAGCGACCGCAGTGAACAACCCGGTGTCGAGACGATTGAAGACCCCTCCAGCGCCCGCTTCAAGAATTGCCTTGATGCAATCCAAGTCCTGTTTCTTTAGTTCATCCACTTGTTGCCGGGCTTCGTTGCTGGAAGTAGGAATGCGCAGAGATTGTTTTTCCAGATTCGCGCGAGCGTTCTCAGGAAGGCCCCTGAAGAATTCCGTCCCGTGTCCGCCCGCGGCTGTGAACAGTGGACCGCAGGTCTGCATGTCCGAGCCTAGAATTTCCCCGCTGCTCACCGTCGAACGCAGCTTCAGAACGCCGTCCAGCATATCCCCGACGCTGCGCACCGTGGTCACGCCACTGTAAAGATACGCAGCCAAAGCACGCCGCATGCCTTGGTCGTCGCCGTACTTCGCATCCGCACCAAAACCGCCCGGCGCACCGAGATGCACGTGCACATCAATCAATCCCGGAAGAATTGTCTTTCCGGCCGCCTCTACGGTCTCCGCTCTTAGGGTCTTCGGATCTGGACCTTCTCCTTCATAGACCTCTGCAATCTTGCCGCCGCGAACCAGGACTGAGCCGTTCTCGATCACATGGCCGTCGCCGATGAAGATGCGGGCTCCGCGGATGAGGAAGGTTTCGCTGCGGGAGAGCTGGCGATTCAGGATTTTGGTTTTCGCGATGCCGGTGCGGGCATGCATCTGCCAGAAGCCGAGCAGCAGAAATGGAGTCATCACGGCAGCGAGCCACAATTTGGCGGAGGCGCGAATCTTCTCTTCCTTCTCCCAACGGAAGAGCTTGTAGGCAATAAAGAGTCCGACGAACGCGGTGAGAACCAGAGCCATCGCCGGCTGCAGGTTCGCCGCGATCCCTTCATTCCTAAGCAGCATGCCCTGAATGCCAACCACCATATAAGTTGCGGGCAAGAACTGCGTCACAACCAGCAGCCACGACGGAAACATGGAGAGCGGAAAGGTAGCGCCGCTCAAGAACAGCATGGGAAGGTAGATCAACTGGACGATGAGCTGGCTCTCCTGCATCGAGTTAACGACGGACGCGATGATCATACCGATGGAGCGAAATGCAACGATTGCGAGAGTGATGAAAACCAGAATCGAAGCCATTGACTGTGGCCAGGGCATGCCGTACAGGAAATGTGCCAACGTGAAGATGAGAATCACATTCGGCATATACAGCATCCAGCCAGTAACCACCGAAGCCACCAGCAGAGGAGCAGGTGTAATGGGCGTAACTTTGTAGCGGCGCAGAATGTTGGCTTCGCGTTCCTGCACGGCGCGAATGCCGGCGCCCATCAGTCCGTTGCCGAGGATGCCGATAATCAGGACCATCGAGATCACAATGGTCATGGCGGCGCCGCGCTCGCCGTGCATGGCCTGGCCGAAGATAAAGAAAAAAGTGAGTGGGAACAGGTAATTGAAGAAAATTACGGAGCGGTTGCGCAGAGCCAGCTTGAGATCGAGTGCGATGAGGGCTTTGTAAGGTTTCATCGTGCGCATTCCTGGATCATCGCTATTGGGATCATCACTCGCGGAGTTTCTTCCCTGTCAATTCGATAAAGACATCTTCGAGGCTAGGCTGCTTCAGGCTTACGTCGGTGAGTTCGAGTCCCTGCTGGTCGATCCACTTGACGAGGTCGACGAGGGTGGCCGCGGGACGACGGGAGTTTACGGTGAGGGCGCACCCGCTGGGATCAAGGGCGCTGTGTGTGGCCTCCCCCCAGGCAGGGCGGCCTTCGGGAAACGGGGTGGAACAGGTCACGACGATGCTTGAGGCATTGCGGCTCTGTTGTTGGAGGCGGGCGGGAGTGTCGAGGGCGATGATGAGGCCTTCGTCGACGATGGCGACGCGATCGCAAAGGCGTTCGGCTTCCTCGATGTAGTGTGTGGTCATCAGGATGGTGCGATGCTCGCGCTTGAGTTCCTCCAGCAAGGAGTGAATCTCGACGCGGACCTGGGGATCGAGGCCGGTGGTGGGCTCGTCGAGAAAGATCAGTTGGGGATCATTGATCAGGGCGAGCGCCAGGGCTAGGCGCTGCTTCTGTCCGCCGGATAGGGTGCCGTAAAAAGCGTCGCGCTTTTCTTCCAGTTGCAGGCGTCGGAGTAGTTTGTTCAAGTCCACGTGACGGCTGTAGAAGGAGGCGAAGACATGCATGGCTTCGCGGACGCGAATTTTCTCAGGCAGATTGGTGGCTTGCAGGCAAACGCCGATGCGGTCCTTGAGTTTTTGGCGTTGCCGGTCGGGATCGAAGCCGAGGACGGTGACGTCGCCGCCAGTTCGGGGCCGGAGGCCTTCCAGAATTTCTACGGTCGTGGTCTTGCCGGCGCCATTGGGCCCGAGCAGGCCAAAGACTTCCCCCGGCTGGATGGTGAAGTCGATTCCCTTCACGGCGTGGACGTCACCGTAGGATTTCTTGAGGGATTGCACCGAGATCGCTGGCGAGAATGAGTTCATCGCGGGGAGAACAGGCTAACCGAGAAGCGGATGGGAGTCAAAAATGAGAGGATTGGGGAGGCGTCGGCCAGCGATCGATGGCCGAAGGAGGCGTTAATTAGTTAGGTATTGTCCAGGATGGGCCGAATATAGAAACAGCGTGCGACGGGTACTTCGGTGACCGTGGAAGAACCGGAGATGCCACTCTATCCGGCATTTTTTCTGGTAATGTGAATTCAGCCCTGTTGTTTCGGCCCCGCCATCCGCTTGACGGGACTTCAGAACTTGAGTTCGCGCCACCCATGTCCAAGGTCATCGCTCAGGAAGTGGCTGTACTATCTTCGTCGAAACGTGGGTTAGTTTACCTGACGGCCAACGACTGGACTCTGGTTGCCGACAAGGCCAGCCGCGTGAATTTCCGCAAAGGCCAGACGCTGGTGCACCGAGGCAAGAGGTCGAATGGCGTTTACCTGGTAGTGAAAGGTAGTGCCCGGGTGCAGATTCCGTCGCAGCCGGTATCTCCTGAGATCGGGCCCGGGGAGATTTGTGGAGAGATGTCGTTTCTGGACGATGTACCCGCCAGCGCGGATGTGGTCGCGCTGCAAGATTTGGAAGTCTATTATCTGGATCGGCCAACGTTGGAAGGCCTTTTCGAGCTGTTCCCCCATCTCGCCTCGCGCTTTTACCGATCTCTGGCAACGAATCTGTCGAATCGACTCCGGGAGTGGATCGAACCGAGGCTAAGCCGGTAGATCTCTCGACGAGACACCACGGCGCTGAGCGCCCGCCTACTTCTTCTTCTTGAGTGATTCTTTTGCGCGGCGCCAAAGTGCCGCCTTGTCCACCGCCCTCCTCATCGACCCACCAGGATGATTACTTGCGCGCTCAAGAGGTTGTGAATTACACTTCGATGCCATTGCTGGAGAACCAGCGTCGGCGCGTTAAGTGTCGGGCGGGCTCTGAAGGCTCTTTCTATGAGTAAGTTGAGGAATTGCACCCTTTGCGGCTGGCGTGGTTTGAGAGCGTGAGACGCAACAGGTATGCAATAGTGTGCATCGGTTTGCACCTTCTGCTCGCTGAGGTTACTCTGGAACTTCGGTAACCATTTTGTAATCAGCCGGTTAGTAATTTCGCGGGTTTGGCACCCCGGATGCACGTATAGGTTCAGGTTGGAGTGGGCCTCTGCCCCGCAGAGGCCTTAAACTTCATTTTGACCACTGAAGGTTTAAGCAGGTTCAGGAGGAAGACAGTTATGAAGCGGATAGTTTTGATGGCATTACTCGCAATGGCTTTGCCGCTGGCGGCGTTTGCCAGCAGCTCGGTGGACTTCACTAATAGCGGCGGCGTTCTTTCGGGGACCTCTGCGGGTATGAGCCTGTCGGGTTCTGAGCTGATCGCCATAAATGGCCTGAACGGTGGAGGGCTAATTACTGGTGGTTTAGGGGGCGTAAGCTTTACGACGGGCTCGCTGATTTCCGGCGGAAGCTTGCAGATGGGTGGCAGCTTCAACGGCGGCGGCAGCTTTACCATCACGGGCAACGGAACCGACGGCATTCCAAATGGCACAATTTTCAATGGAAGCTTCACCGGTCCGGTTACCTGGACCCTGATCACACTCGCGAATGGAACCCATAACTACACGTTGACCGGCTCAATCGTTGGAACCTGGTATACCGGTTCTACGGTGAATGGAGCGACGGTTCAGTTGACCATCAACACGGGCAAGGGGTTCTTCAACGGGAGCACGAACATCTCAAGTGGCGATACCAACATTGTGACCGTTCCGGAGCCGGGCACGCTCGGCTTGCTGGGAACTGGGTTGATCGGTCTGGCCGGAGCTTTACACCGCAAGCTGAAAGCGTAACTCATCACAAAATCCGCTTCACTTAAGCCCCGCCTTCAGCGGGGCTTTTGCTTTGTTGTTTAGAATCCTTACTGTTTACAGTCCCGTCGGGTTTCGCCGTGCTCAGGCTAACGAATCCCCGCGAAGTGACTCCCAGAGTGATTCTGCCTCTCGATGAAGTAATCAGCTCCAAGAAGGCACATGTTCGGTACGATGCGGCTGCGGGCGGGTTAACGGCGCGGGAGCAGGAAAGCGAGAGGGTTGGCCAGGAGTTCGCGTCCAACTTCGCGCAAAAAGCGATGGGACTGTGCGTCTCCGATGTTACGGGCGCGTACTGCCAGAATAAAACTCAACGCAAAAGAGGCGAATATATTCAGAAGTCCAACCATCGCGATGCCTGAGAAGGCGGAGATGGTTTCATACTGAGTGAGTTGGCCATAAAGATGGCGGGCATCGAGCGCATAGCCGAGACTGGCGGCTGCGAGGGTGACGTGGCGGACTTCGAGGGGGATTCCGAACAATTCGAAAATGATGGGCATCGATCCCAACAAGAAGCCGAGGACGATAAAGCCTACGGATCCGGCGGCGTGATGCCCGGCCCAGTTTGCGAGTTTAGCGGCCCACTTTGGTCCGAGCCGATTTCGAATGCGAAGACTATTCGAGATGGAGGTGGCCATCTTATGGAGAGCGAGATAGTTCGCGGTCCAGCCGGTGGCCAGTGAAGAGAGCCAGAGAAAAACGCCGGTAACGATGGCAAAAAAGATCGTTCCCGAAGTATGCGGAAAGAGCATGTGGACGCCATGTTCGGCCTCGGCGGCGGTGAGGAAAGGGTGTCCGGTAACGGCCTTGAATATCCTGTCGATCAGCATGGAGACTGGCACGGCGCCCAGCAGGTTGCTGATGGTAACGATGAACTGAGTATGGGAAATGGCTTGCAGGCTAGCCATACGATCTTTTTCGGGATCTTCCATGGCGTCGACCAGGGCGGCCGCGGTGGCGGCGGGCATTTTCGAAGCCAACAGGAATGCGCCCGCCTGCATCAGCAGGAAGCTGATCACATAGTTCATGGAATGAGCGAAAGCCAAGAGCAAGGGAGCGTGAATCACGGAGGAAAGTATGTACTTGAAGAGAGCGGTGAAGGCGGTGATGATGCCGGCCATGATTGCGCCTCTGCCCATGACTCTCCATTGCGCGGCGTCGCGGGCGATATAGTGTTTGCCGGTGCGTCCGGTGCGCTCGACGACGCTTCGCGCCAAGCGGCGTGTGCTAGCGCTGAGCACAGTGGCCATGCGGCGTTGGGAGGCGAAGCCGTGAACGATAACGATGCAGAGCTTGCGGGCATCGGACCCGGACTGTTCGAGGCTGATGACCTGCTGGATTCTTCCCAGGAGAGAGCGCAGCAGGCGCACTCTAAAAATCAGATCCACGGAGGAGCCTTTTTCCGCGAGCAGCCGGTTGACGGCCTGCAGTTGGGTTTCACAAGCAGTTCGCTGTTCCTCCCACTGATGAAAGTCTTCGGGATGGCGGACGGTGTGTTCCACGACCGCGGGAAGATTAAAAAAACTCGATTTGGTGATGTCTTCGTCGTCGGCAAATTCGATCAGATCGCGGGATAACGCGATATTGGTAGCGCGCAATGCGAGGATTTTGCAACTGGCCAGGATGGAAGATTTGGACGGCCGGAAAATATCAGCCCAGGCGGCGATTTGGGAGTCGGGCAACGAAGCGAGCCAGCGAGCGTCGGATTCACATAGGTTTAAGGAATCCATCAAGACGTAGAGATCGCCTTCAACTTCATCGACGGGGAGCAGATGTTTGAGGGCTCGGGCGAGGAGTTCGCGCAGCAGGAAGGCCTCATCGGGCAATCCCGCCTCCGAGATCACGCGAACATAAGAATGATGAGACCAGAAGTCGCGAAGTGCAGAGTGGATTGCTTCGCGGTCGGGATGATTGTCGATGGCGGCGGTGAGGTGGGCAAGAGTTTCGGTCCGGGCCGCGACCGGAATGTCGAGAAACCTGCGCAGGAGGCCGTAGACGCGGGTCGCGCGCTCTCGGGAGGAAAGCAGCTCGAGCCCTAAGAGATCGTCAATCGCAAACAGTATGGATTCCCCTCGACTTCGACGTAGTCACGTCAGGATACAGCCTTCCGGGCGGCGTGAGTTGGCGGAAATGCCGCCGTCATTTCTGCGGAGCGCTCGTGCTTGGAAATCTTCTTTGGAAATCGTCAATTACCGCGGTAACCGGGTGTGGGGGATTACCGTTGACGGTGGCGGGGGTGTGTCCTTACATTCGCCACAGGGGGTCGTATGAAAGATATCCATGAAGTCTTGCGGCAGAAGCAGACCAGGTACGCTCAACTGGGCAAACAAATTGAGATGCTCCAGCAGGCGGCGGAGAAACTGCGCGAAGTGGCTCCCTTGCTCGCGGAAAATGATGATGAAGATAACGCGGTGTTGATGGAAGTAGACGAAGCGGTGTCCGGCGTTGACACGAAGGCGGCGGCTGCGGGGGCAGGAGCGAGTAAGGCAGCGCGTCCGACAGCGCCTCGCTGGCCATAGCCTGGCCTTGGCAAAGCGGGAATTTGAGTTATGACCCTTCTTGCATTGTTGATTTCGAATGACGACTCCGCTTGCGAGATCCTGGGCCGGGTACTGCCGGCCTCAGGAATCGCGACGGAACGTTTCAGCGATCTGGCGACGGCGCTGGATCGTCTGCGTCAGCAAAGATTCGACGCCCTCATTCTCGATTATGAAGACGCGAAGGCGGCTGCTGAAGTGTTCGAGGAAGGGCGCAAGCTGAATTCGGGAGTCGCGCCGGTGACGGTAGCGTTGGTGGCCGACCGAGCCCAAGTCCGGGAAATTCTGACTGGCGGGGCGCATTTCGTGTTGTACAAACCGCTCTCCGAGGAGACGGCGAAAGCGGGGCTGCGGGCGGTGACTGCCATGCTGAACCGCGAACGGCGGCGGGCTTACCGCGTTCCCGTGCAAGCTCCGGTGGAACTCACACTTCCCGATACTCGCAAGGTGGAAGGGATTCTTCTGGATCTGAGCGAGACGGGAATGGATGTTCTGACCGCGGAGCCGCAGGCTCCGGCGACGCTGCTGAAGTTTTGTTTCCAACTGCCTGACGGGTCGCTGGAAGTCACGGCTCATGGGCAGGTAGCGTGGGCAAAGCCGAATGGACAAACCGGCGTTCACTTTCTGGATCTGGATGAAGCGGTCAAAGCGCAGCTTCAGGTGTGGTTAACGGCGGCTGCGGCGGCTCACCGGGCGGGAGCGGACGAGACCGTCCCGCACTGCAAGCTCACCGATTTAAGTTTGGGCGGGTGCTATGTGGAAACCGATTCGCCGTTCCCTGAACGCTCATTGATCGATCTTTGCCTGAAAACCGACGAGATGGCCGTGCACACGGAAGGAATGGTGCGAGTGGCGCATCCCGGTCAGGGCATGGGAGTGGAATTTCCATCGCGTACGCCGGAGCAGCGGGCGCAGGTGGGCAATCTGATCAGCTTTTTGCGCAGTGCTCCCGAGTCCATGCTCGAGATGAGCATCTCTCCGAAGGCGCTGACGGCGGACCTAAGCCAGTTTGAATCGACGCCAAGTGCCGGGGACGAAAGTCAGGGAGACTCCTCCCGGGACGAAGAGTTGCAGGATCCTTTGCTTGAACTGCTGCGGCAAGCGGCCTCCATGCAGGAAGATGAGTTCCTCGAGGAGCTGCGGCGGCAGCGGTCGGGCGAGACGGTGGCCACGTAGTTAATCCGGCTATTCAATTTTCCTCATCGCAATCTCTGTCGCTCTGCCTGGCACACCATCATTCCATCACCGGTGAGGCGCCCTTTTCGTCGCGGTTGTCGACGGATGAGCACCCTGATTGCATTGCACGCCTGTTTTCCGTCATTCTCTCCCGTTTACGGAATGATTCCGCTCAAGACCCCTTATGTTTAGATTCGTGGTACCCACTCTATCGACAAGAGTGTCCGGCCCACACATTCCTATCCGTCCCACGCACTGATGTCCGTCGCGCGTTCCCGCTGAAGAAAAAAGCCCCTCGCGGCGAGTGACTGGCAGATTTTCGGGAAGAAGGGCGAAGGCAGAAGAACGGCAGGCAGCGAGGACAGCGGAATGCGCGAGAGGCTTGTGGAGGAAGTTCCGGAGAGGCGAAGAACCCGACCTCGTCTCTGGCCTCGGGCTCTTCGGATCTCCGTGGTCTGTTCCACCCCAATGCGAGTAAGGTAACGGAAGATTGTTGTGCGGTGGTTGCAGGAATGTTAAATGTGGATGAAATAGAAAAGAAATCGCGAGAGCAAGGCGGCGCGTGATTCACCGGGGCGTTGCAGCCGTTATGAGAATATCTAGAGCAATCCTGTCCACACGAATCGGGATCGAGTCTGCGCACGGAGGCTGGGGCGAAGCTGGCGACAATCGGAAAATCCGGGTCGGTCGATAGTTTGCTTTCCGAGAAAGCTGGGGCAGCGAAGGCGCGCAGCGGCCTGAGGTGGGCTCCGCTGCTTTCGATCGCAGCGGCAGCCTTCGCGGTTGAGATTCCCTTCTTTTTTCTGGGAACTCCTTCCGGACACGATGTCGACTTTCATTTGTACACTTGGCTGGAAGTGCTGGCGCAATGGAAGCAGGGGATTTTCTATCCGCGTTGGGCGGCCCTGGCGCACTTCGGCTATGGGGAACCGCGCTTCATTTTTTATCCACCCGCATCGTGGACTCTGGGTGCGGCGCTGAGTGCGGTGTTTCCGTGGGTGGTGGCCTCCGATATTTACATTTGGCTGGTGCTGGTGGCGGCGGGCGTGTCGATGTTCTTGCTGGCGCGGCAATGGCTCGACCGCCGCAATGCGATTTTCGCCGCCGTGTTGTATGCGGTGAATCCTTATCATCTGGTGATCGTGTACTGGCGGAGTGCATTTGCCGAATTGCTGGCTGCGTCTTTGCTGCCTTTGCTGGTCCTGCTGTTGATGCGAGATAAAAAGCGGCGTGGCGGCGTCGTTTTGTTGGCGCTGGTTTTGGCGGCCTCATGGCTCGTAAATGCGCCGGCGGCGGTGATGCTGCACTATTCGATGGCGCTCTTGATTGGAGTGCTTGCGTGGCAGAGGAAATCCGGGCGCATTCTGCTGGACGGATCGGTTGCGGTTGCGCTGGGCGCTGCGTTGGCCGCGTTCTATTTATTTCCTGCGATCTATGAACAGAGGTGGGTGAACATTGCGCAGGCGGTGTCGGCGGGGTCGCGTCCGCTGGATAATTTTATTTTTGTTCATACCGAAGACGCCGAGCACGACGCTTTCAACCGCTTGATTTCGTGGATTGCGCTTGCCGAAATTGTTTTGACGCTGGCAGCGGCGTGGGCCGCGCTGGAGTGGCGCAGGCGCAACCGCGAGCTGTGGTACTCGCTGGTTATCTGGGCCGGCGTGTGCGCGGTGCTGATGGTTTCGGCGTCGAATGTTCTCTGGATGATACTTCCGAAGATGAAGTTCATGCAGTTTCCCTGGCGGTGGTGTTTGTGCCTGGGGATTCCTTTCACTCTGTTTATCACACTGGGCGTGCGGCGATGGCCCGCACGAGTGGCTTTGTATCTGGCAACTTTGTGCTTGCTGGGATTTGTGTGGCATCATTTTCAAGCTCCGTGGTGGGACACGCGCGCCGATCTGCGGGAGATGCAGGACAACATGGCCACGGGCGCGGGATATGAGGGCACGGACGAATATACTCCGGCGGGGGCGGATCCGTCTGCACTCACCGCCGCAGCCGAGAATACTGTGCGGCGCGTAACCGTGGATGGGCCTGCGCATGGTGCGATCCGCGTATCCGAATGGAGGGCGGAACGGAAGGAATTCACGGCGGAGATGTCGGCGGGGGACAATCTCGCTTTGCGTCTGTTCAATTATCCGGCGTGGCGTGTGGAAGTGAATGGCCGGATCGTGCAGGCGGGCACCCGCGAGGGCACGGGCGAGATGTTGGTCCCGGTGGAAGCGGGAGCGAATCGCGTGCAGATTATTTTTGTGCGGACGTGGGACCGCACCGTGGGGGCGTGGATCTCAATGGTGGCTATGGTTTTTGTGTTGGTGTCGCTGAGGAGCGGTCTGCGGCGTGGTGCGGCGGTCTTGTGATGCGAAAAATCCTGATTGCGACATCAAATCCGGGCAAGCTGCGCGATTTCGCTGGAGCAGCTTTGCAGCACGAGGTTGAAATCGGCGCCATGTCTGACTTCGCTTCCCTGCCAGCGGTCGTCGAGGATGGATTGACGTTCGAGGCGAATGCACGGAAGAAGGCGGAAGAATATAGCCGTTACGTTCCGGGGGAGATGGTGCTGGCCGACGATTCAGGTTTGGAAGTCGACGCGCTCCGTGGCGCACCTGGCGTGCACTCCGCGCGCTACGCTGCGCCCGAGCTGCAGAATAAGGAGCCGGCTGATACGGATGCGAATACGGACGACGATGCCAACAATGCGCGAGTTCTGCGCGAATTGAAAAGTTTGCCATCTGCTAAGCGAAGCGGCAGATTTGTCTGCGTGCTGGCTGCGGCCCGGGATGGCAGAACTCTGGCTGTGTTTCGGGGAACGGCTGAGGGAATCATTCTGGACTCTCCGCGAGGGAAGAACGGATTTGGCTACGATCCCCTGTTTTATTTTCCGGCAATCAAGAAAACATTTGGGGAACTGAGCACGGAAGAAAAGTCTGAGTACAGCCACCGCGGTAAAGCGTTCCGACAGTTCTTGGACTGGATCGACGGATTTGATGGATCGATTTAGAGATGCGAAATTGAAGTGGTGACGCTTGGAAGTGACGGCAAAACGGACAGGGATGGTGCTTCCCAGCCTTGACTTCATCTGCATCACAACAACATAATATAAAGTTATTTTTCCCTACTTGAACTCATAAGGAGCTTTCGTGGCGTCAACTGGTTCTCCCGCTCCTAATGTAGCACCGGGCGCGGTGCATGGCGTAGCTCCGTTGCTGGCGGGGGAGGGTACGTCATTTCTTTTGCGGCGCCTCCATTCGCTTTCGGGCATTGTTCCTGTCGGGGCTTTTCTTTTCGAACATATTCTGGTTTCCAACTCTACCGCGATCAGCGGGCCTGACGCTTATGCTCGGCAGGTAAGCTTTCTTGCCAACCTTCCTCTCGTATTTTTTCTTGAGCTGTTCGGGATCTGGCTGCCGATCGCCTTCCACGCGCTTTATGGTTTCTACATCTGGTACCGGGGCGACGGAAATACCATGGAATATCCGTGGACCGGGAATTGGATGTACACGCTGCAGCGCTGGACCGGTGGCATCGCGTTCTTTTACATCGTGTGGCACACGTGGACGATGCGTTTTACGGGGATTGATCTGCACGCATATCCGAACGCCTCGTTTGGCAAGGTACAGGAAGAGGTCTTTCAGACTTCGTTCTTCCTATTTTATGTTGTGGGTCTGATCGCAGCGTCGTGGCACTTCGCTTATGGCATTTGGCTGTTCTCGGCGAAATGGGGCATCGTTTCCGGGGAAAAGGCGCGTAAGCGTTTCCTGACAGTTTGTTTAGGATTGTTCCTGGTCCTGACCGGGGCGGGATTGGCGAGCCTGGCTTCGTTCCGCTCGCGTCCGCAGCAGAGGGTCGAACCGGGCACGTCCTCAGCGCAAGCCAGCCGCGCGACGAAACACGGAACGACGAGCAACGGAAAGCCGGTGGAGTGACGATGGCAGCTCCTAAAATTATCGTGATAGGCGGCGGCCTCGCCGGACTTTCGGCGGTCATCAAGATTGCCGAGATGGGCGCGAGCGTCGATCTGTTTTCCATTGTGCCGGTAAAGCGATCGCATTCAGTGTGCGCGCAGGGTGGGATTAACGCGGCCAAGAATCTGAAAGGCGAAGGCGATTCGACGTGGATCCATTTTGACGACACGGTTTACGGCGGCGATTTCCTGGCGAACCAACCGCCGGTTAAGGATATGTGCGAGGCGGCGCCGGGAATCATCGATCTGCTCGACCGCATGGGAGTTCCGTTCAATCGCACGCCGGAGGGCCTGCTGGATTTCCGGCGCTTCGGGGGGACGTTATTTAACCGGACGGCGTTTGCGGGAGCGACTACGGGGCAGCAACTTCTTTATGCGCTTGATGAGCAGGTGCGGCGCTACGAATCCGAAGGCAAGGTAAAGAAGTACGAGCATTGGGAATTTTTGTCTGCGGTGCTCGATGGAAACCGTGTCTGCCGCGGCATTTGCGCGATGGACCTGCGTTCGATGGAAGTGCGAACGTTTCCGGCGGACGCCATCATTATTGCTACTGGCGGAAACGGCGCGATTTTTGGCAAGTCGACAAATTCTGTGGTCTGTACCGGGTCG
>Ga0210393_10002474_pt1 | contig 15164 bp, 13 predicted proteins | sample IncBWC27OmetaG_FD_160068 | JGI IMG/M metagenome (GOLD analysis project Ga0210393, IMG submission 160068) | Forest soil microbial communities from Barre Woods Harvard Forest LTER site, Petersham, Massachusetts, United States - Inc-BW-C-27-O ... | reverse complement strand
ACTGCGCGCAGGTCCACGTGTACCGGTCGATCTCGGGCTTGTGCGGATCGAAGCCCTCGGGCAACGCTTGCCCGGTCTTCTGCGCCAGCTCGGCGTAGCTGCCAATCGCCTCGGTATGGGCGCGTTCGTTATCACAGACCCAGAGCGGCAACGGCGTGCCCCAATAGCGATCGCGCGAGATCGCCCAATCGATATTGCCGGACAGCCATTCACCGAAGCGCCCGGTACCGACCTCGGGTGGATGCCAATCGATCTTGGCATTCCGCGCCAGCATCTCGTCTTTGACCGCCGTCGTGCGGACGAAGTACGAGGTGCGGGCGTAGTACAAGAGCGGCGTGGAGCAACGCCAGCAGTGTGGGTACGAGTGCGTGAAGGCCTCGGCCTTGAACAGCACGCCGAGCTTTTTCAGTTCGGCGATAATGCTCTCATTGGCTTGCCGTACACCAAACCCACCCACCACCGGGATCTTGGCGTCGAACTCGCCGTGCACGTTCACGGGTTGCAGAAATGCCAGGCCGTGGTGCTGCATCGCGGCGAAGTCATCGGCGCCGAATGCCGGCGCCATGTGCACAACTCCGCTCCCGTCGTCGGCGGTCACGAAGTCCTCGCCAACGATTACTTCATGATTGCCCTCGGGGGGATACGCGACCCAATCGAGCGGCCGCCCGTATCGGAGGCCCACTAGCTCGGCGCCCTTGAGCCGCTTTACAACTGTCCATCCCTCGCCAAGCACGGGTTCGAGCCGCGCAGCGGCGAGAATCAGCGTTTCCCCGTCGCGCGCCACCTCGACGTAATCGAGATCGGGCCGTACAGCCAGGGCGACGTTGGACACGAGAGTCCAAGGCGTCGTGGTCCACACGAGGATCTTGCGACCGTCTTGCAACGGCAGCGCGACGTACACGCTCGGATCCGTCTCGTCGTCGTAGCCGAGCGCCACTTCGTGGCTGGACAGCGCCGTTTCGCAACGCGGGCAATACGGCAGGACTTTGAAGCCCTGGTACAAGAGCCCACGGCGGAACAGCTCCGCCAACGCCCACCACTCGCTCTCGATATAGTCGTTCGAGTACGTGACGTACGGATGCGCGTAGTCGAGCCAGTATCCAAAACGCTCGCTGAGCTTTTCCCAGTCGGCGCGATACTGCCACACGCTCTCGCGCGAGAGCCGATTGAACTCCACGACGCCGAACGTCTCGATGTCGGGTTTGCCCTTGAGCCCGAGCTTTTTCTCGATCTCGATCTCGACGGGCAACCCGTGCGTGTCCCAGCCGGCCTTTCGCGGCACGTGGTAGCCCTTCATCGCGCGGTGCCGGCAGAACAGATCCTTGATCGTGCGCGCGAACACGTGATGAATACCGGGTCGCCCGTTCGCGGTCGGCGGTCCTTCGTAGAACACGAACATGGGCCGGCCTTCGCTGGCCGCGAGCGTCTGATCGAACAGTCGCTCCTCGGTCCACCGGGCCAGCGTTTCCTTCTCGGCTTCCAGAAGCGGCGGGGGCAGGCGGTACATCGAACGTGGCGAATCAACAGCGGTCACAGACGCTCCACCACACCGGAGACGAGCGTGGTCAGAAAAGGCTCGCTGCGATTCGCGACCGCGAGGATCTGCTCGATGCCCGTCGGCTCCAAGGTATCCGGCAAACAGAGATCGGTAATGATCGACACGCCGAGGACGCGCATGCCGCCGTGGACGGCGACGATGACCTCGGGCACGGTCGACATGCCGACGACATCCGCTCCGACCGTCCGCAACGCGCGATATTCGGCGCGTGTTTCCAGACTCGGCCCCGTCACCGACGTGTACACGCCCTCTCTCAACGTGATGCCTTTGAGCTCGGCGACTGTCCGCGCCAATGCCCGAAGATTCCGATCATACGGGTCCGACATGTCAGGAAACCGGGGTCCGAGCGACGGGTCATTCGGACCGATGAGCGGGTTGTCGCCGAGCAGATTGATGTGATCACTGATCAGCATCAAATCGCCCGTCTGCCAATCGCCCCTCAGCCCGCCACACGCGTTCGAGACGATCAGGGTCTCGGCGCCCAACGCGCGGAGCACGCGCACGGGGAAGGTCACCTGCTGCAGCGTGTACCCCTCGTACCGGTGAAATCTTCCCTGCATCGCGATGACGGTCTTGCCCGCGAGCGTGCCGCAGAGCAGCCGCCCGACATGCGACTCGACTGTCGAGAGCGGGAAGTACGGGATATCGCCGTACTCGATCGTCACCGCGACATCGATCTCGCGCGCGAGGCCGCCGAGACCCGTGCCGAGGATGAGCGCCACTCGAGGGCGCTGGCGGAACTGCGAGCGGACGACTGACGCGGCCGCGTTGATCCGCTCCGAGACGTGGAGATATGGAGGGATGCCGTCCGGCATCACGGCGGCGTGCTCCTGCGTCACTTCGGACGCGGGCGGCGTGGTTCGGAAGGTCATTTGTCGCTCGGAACCGCCTTGAGCCAACCGGGCGTCTGCACGTGCTGGCGTGCGCTCTCATCCGACTCTTTCTTCTCGTCGGGCTTCTTCTCATCCGACTCCGGCGCGGCCCCATTCGGCGGCACGGCCGCGAGGGGCACCGTCGTCGTCCTCGGCGCAACAGGACTCGGCGCCGCACCTGGCGGTGGCGGCGGCGGTGCCGCTTGCGCGGCACCAGCCGTCGCTGGAACTGGCTGCTTGCCCCCGCCCGTCGTTGGCTCTTTGCGACTCTTGCCGCCCGTGGCCGGTTCACCACGGCCTGCCGCCGATGATTCCGTCACGGGCGGCGGTGATGCCGGTGCAGCCGATGTCGCGGTCGCCGAAGGCGCCGTGTAATTGGCGCTGGTCTCGGGAATCGCCTCGAGCTCGGCGAGCTGCCGCGCGACCATCGAACGCAACTGAGCGAGATACGCCCGGCGGGACCGCTCGAGCGCCTCGATCTCTCCCGCCAAGCGCCGGACCTCGGCCTTGGCCGCGTCGATCAGGCGATCCCCTTCGGCCTTCGCCTCACGAAGCGACAGTTGCGCCTCTCGCTCGGCCTGATCGCGCGTCTCCGCGCGGAGTTGCTGGGCCGAGACGAGCGCCTCGTTCAACGCCTTGTCGCGCTCACGGAAGGCCCGCAGCTGCTCGTGGAACCCCTTGGCCTTGTTCTCGAGCTCATGATTGAGCCGCGTAAGCCGCTCGAGCTCGTTGGCGACGCGGTCGCGAAACTCGTCGACCCGGGCGCGATCGTAGCCACGGAGCGCGGCGGGAAACTCCGTGCGCCTGACGTCCAGCGGGGTGAGATGAAATGACTCATCGATCACTGTGCGCGCGCTCCAAAGAGAATCGTTCCCAATCGCACCATCGTCGCGCCTTCCTCGACCGCGATCTCGAAGTCGTTCGACATTCCCATCGACAGTTCCGTTGCCGGATGCCCAGCGTCACGCACGACCGCCAACGCCGCCCGCGCGCCACGAAAGGTCGCGCGCAACACGTCGGCGGGCGCATCGAGCGGCGCCATTGTCATGATACCCCGCACCCGCACACCAGGACGCTCCACGAGTCGTTCGGCTTCCGCCCGCAGGTCCTCGGGCGCCCAACCGTACTTCGACAGCTCGCCCGATGTATTCACCTGCAAGAGCACGTCGACCGCCCGCGCACGCGCGACCCCAAATTCGTCCAACGCATCGGCGAGCCGCGCACTATCGACCGAGTGCACGAGCGCGAAGCCGTCGACTTCCTTCACTTTGTTCCGTTGCACGTGCCCGATCAGATGCCACCGCACGGGTACCTGGGTTGCCGCCATCTTCGCGAGCGCTTCCTGCACCCGATTCTCTCCGACGTCTCGCAAGCCCGAACGCCACGCCGCCTCGACGGCGTCGGGGCCGTACGTCTTCGTTACCGCGATGATCGTGACGTCCTGACCCACACGCCGCCGGACCTGGGCTACGCGTTCCGCCAAGTCAGGAAACGGCATAACATGTGAAAATATCGGCAGTTAGCGCTTGCCGCAAGTCAGGGTAAGGCCGGCTGCTCGCTGCTGGCCCGGGTCCTGCGCCCGGACAGTTGGTCCCGGGCCTGAGTAGGCGACAAGGAACGGGTCAAGCGTCCGTCACAGGCCATCGAGATCACCGCCGTCTCCTCCGACACCACGAACACATAGGCGTCCGTCTCCTCGGCCAGTCCCAGCGCCGCCCGATGCCGGGTGCCGAGGGACCGATCTGAGATCGGCGCCTGCGACAGCGGGAGGATGCAACCCGCGCCGATGATCGTATCGCCGCGAATGATCACTGCGCCGTCGTGAAGGGGCGAGTACGGCGTGAAGATCGTGGCCAACAGGTCAGACGATACCTTCGCGTTCAGCTCCGTCCCGGACTGGATGTACTCCCCGAGCGGACTCTCTCGCTCGACCGCGATGATCGCGCCAATGCCGGACCGGCTGAGCCGCTCCAGCGCATCGCTGATCGCATCCGCGACCTCCGACTCGGCCATCCCCCTCAAGAGCCGGGTCACCCGCGAGGAGCCGAGATGGGCCAACGCCTGTCTGACCTCGGGCTGGAAGATCACGATCCCGGCAAAGACACCGTAGGTGAAGAGGAAGCTGAGCAGATACGTGATCATCGACAGCTTGAGCACGACGGCGACCGCGTACACGACGACGAGCACGACGATCCCACTCAGGATCTGCACGGCTCGGGTGCCGCGCACGAGGAGCAGCCCGCGGTACAGGATGTAGGCGACGAATGCGATCTCGAGCGCATCGCGCCAACCGAACGTGAGTCCGCGGAACTGATCGAGGAAATCCACTAGTGGGTCCGCCGCAGAATTTCCCACGCGACGTCGAGCGATCGTCTGGCCGCACGGACGTCGTGCACGCGGAACAGTCGAGCGCCCAACGTCAGCGCCACGACATTGGCGGCCATCGTGCCCTCTTCGCGATCCGCGGCGGTCGTCACGCCGGTAATCTCTCCGATAAATCGCTTTCGCGATACGCCCACCAGAATTGGCGGTCCCAGCGCCACGATCTGCGGCAGGTCGGCCAGCAGCTGAATCGAGTGCTCGGTGCGCTTCGAGAACCCGATTCCCGGGTCGAGGACGACCGAGCGGTCATCGATGCCGGAATCACGCGCCGCGCTTACGCGCGAACGCAACTCGGCGACGACTTCGCGAGTGACCTCGGTGTATTGAGCATGACTGTAGGTGGCCATGTCTCGGACGGCGCCCCGCGAGTGCATGAGCACGACACCGACGCCTGACGATGCGCACAGCGGGCCCATATCGGGATCCAGCCGGAGTCCCGAGACATCGTTGACGATGGCCGCGCCGGTCTCAATGGCCGCCTCGGCAACGGGCGCCTTGACGGTATCGATAGACAGCGGGATGTCTGGAAGCGCGAGCCGCAGGCCGCGGATGACCGGGACCACCCGTCGGATCTCCTCGGACACCAAGACGGGTGTTGCGTTCGGACGGGTCGACTCGCCACCGATGTCCAGGATGTCAGCGCCGTCTGCGACGAGTTGCCTGCCGCGCGCCACGGCCGCGTCGGGCGAAAAAAAGTCACCCCCGTCGCTGAAGCTGTCGGGGGTGACGTTGACAATGCCGACCACGATCGGTCGGTCGAGGGCGATATCTCCGCCTCGGATGCGCCAGATCAGGCGGGCGCGACCTCCGGACCCCCGAGCAGCGGAGGCGCGGAGCGGCGGGGCTCGCCGACAGGAATCGGCGCCACCGGCGCGGGCGGGACCGTCGGGACTGCCGGCGGACGCGGCGGCAATTCCTCGCCGCGCATCAGGTAGCCGATGTCCTCTCTCGTCAGCGTCTCCCGCTCGAGCAACGCGGACGCGACCTTGTGCAACAGGTCCATGTGCTTCGTCAGCGTCTCCTTGGCCCGCGTATACGCCTCGTTGATCACGCGCGCGACCTCGGCGTCCACGAGCTGGGCAGTCTTCTCCGACACCTCGCGGCGATGCTGCAACTCTCGTCCCAGAAAGAGCTCCTGCTCATTGTCGCCGACGAGCACCGGACCAATCGCGTCCGACAATCCCCACTGCGACACATACCGCCGTGCGATCCCGGTCGCCGACTGAATATCACTCATGGCTCCCGTCGTCACGTGATCGCGGCCGAAGATCAGCTCCTCGGCGACGCGACCCCCGTACGCCATCACGAGCCGGGCTTCCAGCTGATGGCGGGTGACCGACACGCGGTCATCCTCGGGGAGCGTGAAGGCAAGGCCTAACGCTCTCCCGCGCGGCACGATCGTGACCTTGTGCAATGGGTCGTTGCCATCGACCATCATCGCGCAGACGGCGTGTCCCGCTTCGTGGTACGCGGTGTTGCGCTTTTCTTCGTCCTTCATGACCATGCTCTTGCGCTCGGCGCCGAGCATGACCTTGTCCTTGGCCTCTTCGAGATCGGCCATATAGACCTTCTCGTGATTGCGTCGAGCGGCGAGAAGCGCGCCCTCGTTTACCAGGTTGGCCAAGTCCGCACCGGCCATGCCTGGCGTTCCACGGGCGAGCGTCGTGACGTTCACGTCGTCAGCGACTGGCTTGTTCCGCAGGTGTACGCGCAGAATGCCCTCGCGGCCGCGGAGATCCGGCGCGTCGACGACGATTTGGCGGTCGAAGCGGCCGGGCCGTAGCAGGGCCGGGTCGAGGACATCGGGGCGGTTTGTCGCCGCGATCAGGATCACGCCGTCGTTGGATTCAAAACCATCCATCTCGACGAGCAACTGATTGAGCGTCTGCTCGCGCTCATCATGACCGCCACCCAGGCCGGCTCCACGATGGCGACCGACGGCGTCGATTTCATCAATGAAGATGATACAAGGCGCGTGAGCCTTACCCTGCTCAAATAGATCTCTCACGCGGCTCGCGCCGACGCCGACGAACATCTCGACGAAGTCTGAGCCCGACATGGAGAAGAACGGACGGCCTGCCTCGCCAGCGACTGCCTTGGCCAGCAGAGTCTTGCCGGTGCCCGGAGGGCCGACGAGCAACGCGCCCTTTGGCAGGCGGCCGCCCAGTTTTGTGAACTTTTGTGGGTCCTTCAGGAACTCGATGATCTCCTGGAGCTCCACTTTCGCTTCATCTGCTCCAGCGACGTCCGCGAAGGTGACCTTGGGAGTGTCGCCCGTCAGCAGCTTCGCCTTGGATTTCCCGAATGAGAAAGCCTTGGCGCCACCCGCCTGCATCTGACGGAATAAGAAGACCCACAGGCCAATGATGAACAGATAGGGCAGCAGGTTCATCACGTACACACCGATGCCCGGGTTATCCCCCTTGGCCTCGATCTGCACGTTGTGATAGCGCAGGCGGTCCAGTTCCTCGTCCGAGTTTTCGACCGGGAGCTTGACCGTGAATTTCGAACGTTCTTGGCCCTGAAACTCGACCTTGTTCTTGAACTCGCCGGTGATGCGTCCGGCCTGAATGACGACCGACTTGATATTGTCGGCCTGCAGTTGTTGATCGTACTGCGAGTATATGATCTGCGGCGCGGGGTCGTTGCGCGCGCTGGAAAATTGAATGAAGACGATCGGGATCAGGATGATCAGGATCCAAAAAGAGAGCGTCTTGGAGATGCTTCCCCAGCTCACTTTCTTCTTGTTGTTGCCGTTGTTCGGCGGCGTAGGCAATACAGGCATGCTTATAAGCTCGCGATATAGGGCAGGTGGCGGAAATCCTCCGCATGATCCAGCCCGTAGCCAACCAGAAAGTCGTGTGGAGCGTCAAAACCGACGAATTTGACCCGCTCCTGCAACGCGGAGGCAATGTGCTTATGGAGCAAAGCGCATACCTCCAACGAGCTGGGCCGCCGCTCGCGCAGCACGCCCATAAGGCGGTTCAAGGTTCGGCCGGAATCGACTATATCCTCTACTAATAATAAGTGTTTCCCTTCGAGCCTGGTTTCAGGGTCATACACCAGGTGAACCGCTCCACTTGATTCCCTGCCGCTCCCGTAGCTGGAAGCGATCACGAAGTCGACCTGGAGCGGGCGTTCGATACGGCGGATGAGATCGCTGAAGAAGATTACGCTTCCCTTAAGCGCCCCCAAAATCAGCAGATCGCCCTCAGCATACCAATCCGTGATCTCGGCCCCGAGTTCTCCGACTCGCCGCGCGATCGTCGTCTCGTCGTACACGATACGGGCGAGTGAGCGCCCGCCGAGCCGCGGATCAGGGGCGGATGACAAACTGCGCTCGCGTACGCACCACCTCGACGCCGCCGGACAACTGTATTGACGAGCCCACCCGTCCCCCGGTCGTAAACGCGACCACGCGCGAGGTTCCCCGCCAATCGAGCGTCACGCCCGCCCGCGCGGCGATCGCGGGCCAAATGATGGCGAGAGATGCGGCATCATACCCCGCGAGATCTGCCACCGCAACGGCGAAGTGGTCGCCCATGTGGTCGACGGGGCAGAACCCCTTCACGAGCCGCTCGACTTCTCTCCGCCACTCCGCCGCCCTCCGTGCAATCGCGAGGATCTCCTCGTCGACCTTCGGTCGTACGCGCCGTAACGCCGGGAGCAGATCCAACCGAACGCGGTTACGCAGATGCCGAAGCGAGGCGTTCGAGGGGTCGTCGATTACGGAAATATTGCGTTCCCGTATGTACGTCGCGATCGCGCTTCTCGGCACGTCAACGAATGGTCTCAATACGTCGGAATCTGCGTAGAGGCCCGCGAGTCCCCGAGCGCCAGCCGCGCGCATGATTCGCATGACTACGGTTTCGACCTGATCGTCCCTCGTGTGCGCCGTCACGATCGTTGCTCGCGCTTCGCGCGCAACGCCACGCAGAAACGCCCAGCGCGCGGCTCGCCAGTCGGCCTCCGTGCTACCGGGTTGCCCCGATTGGCCCGTGACGATCTTGAGTCCGAGGGCGAGCGTGCGATCCGCCACCAAGGCCGCCGCGACGCGTGCGGCCTCCCCCGTCCCATGGTCGAACGTCGCGACCGCGGATATGCGAGCACGGGCGGTGTGTGCCGCGGCCTCGAGCAACGCCATCGAATCCGTCCCACCGGACACGGCGAGGACGACCCGGGGCTTTCCAGCGAGAGCTTTCGCGACAGCCTCGTTAACCATAGACTTTTAAGCTATGGAGAATCACGGTCCCCTGGGAACACTGTGGGTCGGCATCGGCATCGGCTGCTTTTTCATCGCCCTCACGTGGGTCAACGTCCTGCTCGGTGGCCTGCTGACACCTCTCTTCATCATGCCCATCACGAAGGTCCTCGATAAGATCACGCGCAAGAGGACCTGACACTCCGGGAGTTCCTCGATGTTACCCCTGATCGTGCTCGTGGTGGTCGCTGCCGCACTGGCCTTCTGGGTCATCGGCGCGTACAACGGACTCGTTGCTCTCAAGAACCAAGTGGCAAACGCCTGGAAACAGATCGACGTGCAGCTCAAGCGCCGGCACGATCTGATCCCGAACTTGGTCAACACCGTGAAGGGCGCGATGCAGTTCGAGAAGGACACGCTGGAAGCCGTGATCAGCGCCCGGAACAAGGCGATCGCCGTCCAGAGCGCCGGCGGGCCGACCGGGCCCAGCGTCGGGCAGACGGCGGCGGCCGAGGGACAGCTCTCCGGCGCTCTCTCGAAGCTCTTCGCGGTCGTGGAAGCCTATCCTGACTTGAAGGCTACGGGCAACGTGGCGCAGCTCCAGGAAGAGCTGACCTCGACCGAGAACAAGATCGCGTTCGCCCGCCAGCTCTACAACGATACGGCGACCGAGTACAACACAAAGCAACAGCAATTCCCAACGTCGCTCGTCGCGGGGATGGCTGGCGCCAAGGCGGCCGAGCTCTGGGAAATCACGGACGCGGCCGAGCGCGAGAACGTGAACGTCGATCTCTCGATGCCGAAATAAGGAAGAGGTCAGCCAGGGATCAATTCGTGGCCGAATCAGCAAACCTCTTCGCGCAGCAGGAGAAAAACCGCCGCGATTCCCGGCGTGTGATTCTCGGGTTCGTGCTGTTCTTCGCCTGGCTCGGCTTCGGCGGCGACTTCATCTGGTACCTGGCCACCAAGAACGCCCCGCCGGGGCACCATCACATCTTTCCGTTCGTCGGACTGGCGATGGTCACGCTGGCGATGGGGATGACGGCCTGGTCGTGGCTGATCGGCCCGTCGGCCATTCTGTGGTCCACCGGCGCCCGGAAGCTCGAAACCCCGTCGACGCCAGAAGAAAAGCAACTCGTGAACGTCGTCGAAGAGATGGCGATCGCTTCGGGACTACCGAAGCCGGCGGTCTACGTGATCGACGATGCGGATCCGAATGCGTTCGCCACCGGCCACGACGAGAAGACCGCCAGCATCGCCGTCACCACCGGTCTCCTCGGCCTGGTGAATCGCGATGAGCTGCAAGGGGTGATTGCCCACGAGATGGGCCATGTCAAAAATCTCGACGTCCGTTTGATGACGACGCTGGCGGCACTCGTCGGCGTGGTCGCGCTCATCTCGAACGGCGCCTGGCGCTTCATGCCATGGGGCTCGAGCGGACGAGATCGCGACGAAGAGGGCGGCTCGAATGGCGCGCTCGTCGCCGTCCTCTTCGTCATCTGGATCATCAGCTGGATGCTCGCCCCGTTCGTCACGCGGCTGCTCGCGATGGCCGTCAGCCGCGATCGCGAGTATCTCGCCGATGCCTCGGGCGCGCAGTATACGCGCAACCCGGCGGCGCTCGCATCAGCCCTGGAGAAGATCGATCACGCCGACATCCCGTCGAGCGTGATCAAAGGGGGCGCGGCCCACCTGTGCATCGCCGATCCGCTCGGGCGCGCGGTATCGAACAAAGAAGGCAAGCTCGCTGACTTGCTCGCCACGCACCCGCCAATGGCCATCCGCGTCGCGCGGCTCAAGGCCATGGCCTATCGGGCCTCGACCGGCAGCGACGCCGCGCTCACCGCCTGACCACGCGCCCGTTCGGCCGCGGCCAGCACAATCGACACGTCGCGTTTCGTGCGCACGTCCGTGCGGAGCGTCAGCGTTCCGTCAGGGGCTGGTGCGTACATGATCACGACGTCGGCATGGGCCCGCTGAGGCGCGACATAGCGCTCGTAGTCGGTCTGTCTGCGGCGGATATGCTGAATGACTTCCTCGGCCGTGTATCCGCGCTTGGCGGTGTCGCGCGCGATCTTCCAGCGGATGCGAAGCGCCGGGTCCGGGTCGAGAAACACGGTGAGGTCGAACGCCGAGCGCAGTTCGGCCGTATGCAACGCCAGTAGCCCGCGAGCGATCACGATGTCTCCCGGCGTCACGTGCTCGTCGGGATCGAACGTGCCATGCTCGTGGTTATACACGGGCTTGAGGACGGTCGAGCCATGTTTGAGTGCCTGGAGATGTTCGGCCATGAGATCAAGGCGATTGCACTCGGGCGCCAAGGCGGTGAGATCGAGGCGGGATCGGGCAGCGCGATCGTATCGGTGATAGTCGTCGAGACAGATCGACGTGACACGCGAGTACCCAGTCACGCGCGGTCCGACCCGCGCGGCGATCTCGGCGGCGATGGCGGCGGACAGTGTGGTCTTCCCGGACCCGGAATCTCCGACGACGCCGATCACCATAGACCCAGATCTACTAGTTTTGTGCCGATGTCGCACCGGGCCCTCGCCGCGTTGTCCTGGATCGTTCCGGCCGCACTCACGGCCCAATCGGTCTTGCGTCCCGCTCAGCACTGGGAAACCGTCCGCACGCCGCACTTCACGGTCGACTTCCCCGCGTCGACCCGCGCGTGGTCTCTCGATATAGCGCGCCGCCTCGAATCCGTTCGCGCGTCGGTCGACTCCATCGTGGGCGGTGGCCCGACACGCCGCGTCACTGTCTTGATAGACGATCCCTATAACAGCGCCAACGGATTCGCGCTCCCGTTTCTCGACGCGCCCACGATCGTGCTGTTTGCCGCGGCGCCCGAGCCATCGGACGACATCGGGAACTTTCGCGATTGGGGCCAGACGCTGATCACGCACGAGTACACGCACATTGCGCACCTGACGATGCCGTCGCGCAATCCGTGGGAACAGCTCCTCGCCCGCCTCGCGCCGGCCGACATCAGCCCGATTGCCGCACAATCGCCACGCTGGGTGATCGAGGGATACGCCACGCTCGTCGAGGGCCGGGTCACGGGGGACGGCCGGCCACACGGCGCGGCTCGCGCCGCGGTGCTCCGCGTGCTCGCCCTCGAAGGGCATCTCCCGACGTACGGCGCACTCGACGGCTCCCCCCGGTTCGAGGGCGGCGAGCTCGCGTATCTCGCTGGTTCGGCGTACTTGGAATGGTTGTCCGCCACTCACGGCGACTCGTCGCTCCCCCATCTGTGGCGCCGCATGACCGCCCGCCGCGAGCGCACGTTCGACGAGGCGTTCACGGGCGTGTTCGGCGCTTCGCCCGATGAGCTCTATGGTCGCTTCACCGTTGAGGTCACGCGCAAGGCGCTCGCCGCGCAATCCGTGCTCGCCGCCTCCGGCATCGACACTGGCGAGACCGTCGAACGCACCACCTGGTACACGGGCGCCCCGGCCGTGTCGGCGAACGGTCGCCTGCTGGCGATCCCGATCCGGGCGCGCGGGAAATCGACGCGCATCGTCGTCTCGACGACCGCCCCCTGGTCCGGCGCGGACACGGCGATCGCACGCCAACGTCGCGAGTTGCTCCAGCGCGATCCGCAAGACGTACCGGCGATCGACGTTGGCCCGCCGCGCCGTCACACGATCGCACAGCTCACGTCGGCCCACAATCGCGGGTTCGACGAGCCGCGATTTATCGGCCGGGACTCGGTTCCCTCCGTGTTGGTCTCACGCCTCGAGCCGCGCGCCGACGGGGCGCTGCGTCGCGATCTCTTTCTGTGGTCGCTGCGACAGGGGACCGTGCATCGGGTCACGCAGGGCGCCGGCGTGCGCGACGCAGACCCGGCGCTGGACGGACGCACCGCGGCCGCTGTTCGATGCCACGATGGCACGTGCGATCTCGTGTCCGTCAATCTGGTGTCCGGCAGTGTGCAGCTGCTTCGCGCGGGCTCGGCGGACACGACCTACGATCACCCTCGTGTCTCGCCAATCGGGGGGCCAATCGCGGTCGCAATGCACGACCGCCACAACTGGTCCGTGGTTCTCGTCGGTGATCACACTCGCCACATTGGTCCCGACGACGGGGCCAATCGCTACGACCCCGTATTTACCACCGACGGTCGTTCGGTGATCGTCGTCTCCGAGGCTGGCGGCGTCGAGCATCTCGAACTGATCGACCTCGCCACGAATACGAGCCGGCTCCTCGCTGCCGGTCTTGGCGTCGTCTCCTCTCCGGCAGCCACCGACTCGTGGGTCTATTTCCTCACGACCCACGCCAAAGGTCGCGTAGTCCAACGCGCGCGGCTGTCCGTCGGGCCAGACGCGCAATCGGTATCACTGCCTGACACGCTGGCCCCGGTTGCCGTGCCGGCGCCGATCGCGCCGGAATCGCTGGCCGCACAGCCGATCGATCAGCCGCACGCGTATGGCATTGCCCCCCGCGGATATCGGGTACTGCCCGGCGGCGCGATAGCCACCGAAGGGCGATTCGCGACTCTGGCCCTCGCCAGCACCGATCCCGTCGGCCGCCTCGCTTGGGTGCTCCAGGGCGCGCTCGGAGACCGAAAGACCTGGCGCGGCGCGTCGTTGTCGGCCGCATGGCGCGGCTGGCCGGTCGCAGTCGACGGCCAGGTCTTCGGCACCTGGGACAACGGCGTCGAGTACCATGGCCTCGCATTCGCGGCCTCGATGCCCGCGGCAAGCAGCTGGCACACCGACGAATACCGACTCGGAGTCTCCGCCGGCCGACTGGGCGGCGACCAACGTACGTTCGCATTTGCCTCGGCCTCCACCAAAGCCGACGCCACCACGGACGACCAGATACTCGGCTGGGGCGGCGCGCTGCACGCTGCCGCTGGCCGCACCGACGGTGGCGACTGGGCGCGTGTGCTGGCCGACATCAGTGCCCATATCGGCACCCGCGATCTGGCGGCGATTGGATCATTCGAAGGAGGCGCCGTCAGCCACGCCGCTCCCGCGTACGAGCAATTCGTGCTCGGCGGCGTCGAGCCACCGCTCACCGACTCGTCCCTTCTCACACAGCGCATCGCCGACCCGGCGTTACCCCTGGGAATTGCCGGCGGACAATATCTGCTGCACTATCGGTTCGCGACGGCAGGCGTGATCCCCGTCTCGCTCTACTTCGAGGGCACCGCCGCTGGCGAAGCGCTGCACACCTGGCACCGCCTGTACGGAGCCGAGTTGCGGTACGTGGTCCCGCCGTTGGGGTTCGTCCGCGTACCCGACATCGACGCGACCGTCGGCGCCGGATACTCGCTCGATGACCCGTACAAGTACAAGCTCCGCGGCTATCTGCTCGTCCGCTACTCGCCTTAGCTTAGGGCGTGTCCTCTCCTCCTAGAGACCTCGCCGGGATGCTGTTCGGTCGCCGGCTGCGAACCGACGAGCAGGATGCGCAGAAGATCAGCGCCCTCGCCGGGATTCCTGTCCTCGGCCTCGACGCGCTTTCATCGGCCGCGTACGGGCCCGAAGCGCTGCTGACGGTGCTCCTGCCGCTGGGCGCGGCCGCTATCGGTTACCTGGCGCCGATCAGCGCGATCATCATCGCGATTTTGTTGGCGGTCTTCTTCTCGTACCGCCAGACGATCGCCGCCTATCCGAACGGCGGCGGATCCTACACGGTCGCCAAGGAGAACCTCGGGCCCCACGCGGGACTGCTGGCCGCTGCGGCGCTGTCGCTCGACTACATCCTGAACGTCGCGGTCGCAATCGCCGCTGGCGTAGGGCAGATCGTGTCAGCCGTACCGCGGCTGCTGCCATTCACGCTGCCATTGTGTCTCGCGATCCTGGTCGCTTTGACGATCGTCAACCTGCGCGGCATCCGCGAGGCGGGCCTCGTCTTCATGCTGCCGACGTATCTCTTCGTCGGCACGCTGGCCGTCGTCATCCTGATCGGCGTGGCGCAGGTGGCCCTCGCCCATGGCCACCCGATCCCACGCGTGCGCCCACCCTCTCCGGTCGCCAGTACGGCCGCCGTCAGCCTCTGGCTGTTGTCGCGCGCATTCGCCAGCGGCACCACCGCCATGACCGGCGTGGAAGCCGTCAGCAATGGCGTCCCGCTCTTCACCGAACCCACCATCAAGAACGCGCAACGGTCGCTCACGGCGATCATTGGCATCCTGGTCGTG
>Ga0210393_10002473_pt1 | contig 15166 bp, 17 predicted proteins | sample IncBWC27OmetaG_FD_160068 | JGI IMG/M metagenome (GOLD analysis project Ga0210393, IMG submission 160068) | Forest soil microbial communities from Barre Woods Harvard Forest LTER site, Petersham, Massachusetts, United States - Inc-BW-C-27-O ... | reverse complement strand
GCGCTAGAGTTTGCACTGCTGATCCACAAAGTCACGAAGGATCGGAGCGCCGGGGTGATTCTTAGGTTAGACACCATACGGAGTCTTTCATCGGCCACTATTCGCCGACAGGTGACTTGGTCATCTCAGCAAGGGCTTGAGCATTCCGGTCGCCCTGAAGTGGTCCAACAAGACGGACTTGACCAAGGGAAACGACGTACGTGGGCAGCTTGGCCTCAGCTACGATCTTTCTGCACTCTCCAAGCTGATATCGAGTAAAGACTGAGTCGAAAATTCACGTGCTGGGCGGTGTTAAGATCGTTACGCATGCAAGGGATTTGTGGACGATTATGTTCGCCTCGCAATGGCGCTAGTGATTGCGTTATTTGGCTTGATAGCCGGGGAAAAAGAGCAACTTCTTAAGCTGGATCTTTTGCCCGGCATCGTTAGCGGTCTTCATGGTGGGCTTCGGCGCGGATCAGATCAAGAATCTACTGACGTAGAGACCCACGTAGATTACTACTTGAAACCTGCTTTCACAAACGGAGTCTGAAGTGATTACGAACATATTTCTCAGAGGATTCTATATCGCCAGGGGAGAGTCGCACACTTCGAGCCTGGTCCGATGTAGGTCCGTTGTTTGTGGCCATCGAATGCTTCCGGGAGCCTCCAACTCCTCCCAATTTAACGGCCTGCGACGAGTGCGGCAGCTATTCCATAAAGTCCGGACAATCGATCGAGATCAAAGCGTCGACCATTTTCGAGAGCGTTTCTGGATACCTTAGGGTGGTTGTCCGGGACATGAGCGGCGATATGCGCGAGTTCAAATTGACCGTATCCCGATCAGATGAGGCGCAGTCATATGTCGAGCGATAACGAACTGCAGTCCTTTCCCGCTTTACCGACGGACTTCCGAGATGCTGCAGCGCTGGTTCAGAAGCAGTTTAAGGAGAGCATTGCTTCTTTAGACGTACGAATAGAGGCTCTCCGGGTTGAGCATCAGCGGCGAAAAGTCACTGCGCTTGCATTGAAAGTAATCTCAGTCCTGAGTAGCCTCATCATCGCGACAGGCTTCGTTGCGGGTAATATTGCCCAAATTCTCGGAGGCATCATAACCGGAATGGCAGCTTTAGAACGCGTCTTCGCGAATATGAGCCGGCTCCTAGCAGTCGCGGCTGCGAAGGGCGCATACGAAAGAGTGAGGAGGCAAATTGTCTCTTCGCACAATCAGAAGATAGTCGATATTGTGAAGATCAGAGATCGAGAGCCCGAGAAGTCTGCGGATCTCCTCATTGCGTCTGTCGGTAGTCTTCGAGACGAACTCGCAAAAACGAAAAACGATATCGAGAGCCAACTCGACAACAATGCCTACGAAAACCTAGGAAGGCTTACTCTCGACGAGCCGCATGCAAAAATGTCATCGTAATGCTAGGTAAACAATGGCAAATCTGAAACAGATCGAACATGTAGTTGTTCTAATGCTGGAAAACCGGTCTTTCGATAATGTCTTCGGTTGGCTCTACGACCCTGCCAACCCAGCTCCATTCAACCGGGAACCTCCAGCGAACTTTGATGGTTTGTATGGGAAGAGTTTGTACAATCCTGGGCCGAAAGGCAACGTCCCAGCCGGAAAGGGCCAGACGCCAACCGATCCTTATCCCGATCCAGGTGAGCCTTACGAAGATGTGTATGAGCAGCTATACAATGTGCCTTCGGTTCCCCTTAACAAGACTCCGCTTCCCCCTGCCACGTCACCGACGATGCAGGGCTTCGTAAACAATTATGCCCGCAGGAATAGCCAAAACCCTGAAATCATCATGAATTGCTTTACTCCTATGACCTTGCCGGTGCTGTCGACTCTGGCGCTTAACTATTGCGTGTGTGATCACTGGTTCTGTTCTATTCCGTCCCAGACTTTGTGCAATCGCTCTTTTGTCCAGGCAGGAACGTCTTCAGGGTACGTTGATAATGAGGGTGGCGGGCGAATCTTCGTCAATAAGACGCAGACAATTTACAACTTGCTTTCCGACGCGGGTCGAAAGTGGAAGGTCTACACGGGAGGGTGGACTGTAACAAGTCTTGTAATGCTCACCCAGGAACGGGTGTGGGACTACGGGCTTCAGCTGGACTATTTCAAGCTCCTTCACGATTTCGAAACCGATGCGAAGACGCCAGGAGGATTGCCAAGTTACTCCTTTATCGAGCCTAATTATATGGACTCGCTCAAATGGGGAGCCGAGAACGACATGCATCCGGAATCCCATGCCGTTCAATTCTTCGGTGTTTCGAACGTGGAGGAAGGCGAGAAACTTGCGTACCGCGTTTATTCGGCAGTGCGGAGCAGCCCAGACTGGGAGAAGACACTACTGATCATCATGTTTGATGAACATGGCGGATGCTACGACCACGTTTCCCCAGGCAAAACAGTGTCGCCGGATGGAGTTGTAATCCCGCAGTCGCAAGCAGGAGGGAGCGGCTTCACGTTTGATCATTTAGGAGTGCGAATCCCGGCAATCGTAATATCGCCCTTCACACGAGCAGGAACAACCGCGAACGATGTCTTCGACCACACTTCAGTGCTAAAGACCGTCATGAACTGCTTCGACTTGGGGAAAGACGGTTTGGGAAGACGTACCGCACAAGCGAACGATCTTAGCAATGCCCTGAATCTAGACGCTCCCAGACAAGATCATCCACCGATTCCAGAGCCGGCAAACATGGAAATTAGCGTGGTGCAGAGAACGTTGGCTGTCGGCAAATGGCTCATGCATGCAAGCGAGAAGCCAGCTACGGAATTGCACAAAGCCGCTCTGTCAGAGACTGCCAGAAAATTAGGACGACTGGACCTGGCAGACCAAGCTCAGGAAGCAACGTCCGTGTTCGATGCCGAGGCCGTCGCCATCAAGCTGGAAGCGGAGCTTTGGAAAAGGCGGCATGCGACGACCCCCTAACGTGATTTGCCGAAAGACTCCGGAGTTAGGATGTTGCACACTCGTGGCACACCTCCTGTTGAGGAATGCCTGATTTTATCTGGGTCCTAACGCATAGCCGGCTCATCGGCCGTGAGCCGAAGAGCGCTCGGCGGACTGCGGTTGTTTCCGAAATTCGGTACACTTTTGGCACACAACCGAACGGCGGTCTTCAAAAGCTCGACCGGGTCGCAAGTGGATCGAACTCCGTAACCGAGCCCGTGGGTATCTTAAAACGTCTCTATTGCGAGTGTCGGAAATGAGGAGCGATACAGACGATCATCTAGAGTTAGAAGGCGGCAGCCGTTGGCTGATGCATGAGCCCCTATCACGAAGTCTGCGAGAATGCGACGAGCACCCGCGTCGCGCTGCTTACGTCGGCGTTCTGCATAAGCTTGAAAAGCTCGTCCGGCCAATCGCCATATTTGCTCTGGCAACTCCCAATCGATCCCGATTCCTGTCTCCTCAAAAAAAGAACCGACGAACGCTTCGCTGCGACCAGGAGCCGCGATCAACTCTGCGAACACGGGAGCGGCAGCGACCAGGGTCCCTCGGTGAAATGCAGTTTCCAAGGCCTTTTGAGCCGCTAGACTCAATGCCGAGTCTTTGTCCCACAACGCAATCACCACGTTTGTGTCGATAGCGGTTGTCATTGTCCCCTCATCCCGCGTAGCCACTTTGTAATGCTTTTTCTGCCGGATGGGATTTCGGAGTTGCCAATGCCGCGATACTTTGAAAACGCGCTCTGGCTTCTAACCGGCCGCACGCGTATCCCCTTGCCATCGCTCTCGAATAGCAGTTTATCTCCGCTTCGAACCCCCAGTACGCGCCGGATTTCGCGAGGCACCGTAATCTGTCCCTTACTTGTGATCGTCGCCTGTTTTTGCATAGTCTCGCCCCACTCTCCTTACTTTACAACAAATGCCTTACTTTGGCAAAGAGGGCTTCGGGACGAAGCAGAGCGACTGATGCATCGCAATGGCTGACTCGCCGTCAGTCATCCATTCTGGTTGATCCCTTTTCTTCGTTACACCACCAATGCGTTGCCTGGATATTGTCCGGTGGTCATCTCTCCACGCTCCTCCCATCCCTTTCGGATTCTTGTGGTCCGGAACGATGTCGTTGTGATCAGTGAATTCTTCGTGGCAGATGGCGCATATCCCGGCCTGTTGTCGAATCTTGCGATTTAGCAACTTCCGCATTTCGGCTGGTGACCGCAGTTCCCGGTATCCGCGCGGGTGATGCGGATCTTCCACTCGCTGAATTCCGACACGTATCAGCTTCGGTTTGGGGAGCAACTCGCGGCCACAGCACGATGTGGAAGAGTGGACCGGGCATACCTCATTGGGGCGGAGTCTCATAGCAGGTCTCCTGTAGGTCTTGGCATAACTTGCGAAGGGTTTCAGCGTGCAGCGTCCGTCGAGCGACCAGAAGCAACACAAACGTCGGGGGCCGGGCAGTTTGTCTTCGATAGAATTCCGATGGAATGGGATTCACGTTCGAACTGCAGAATCTCGGTGACGCTCAGTTGTGCCGCGATATCACAGCGCGCTTGGAGCACACGCATTCAGCGGGCGACTAGGCGAATGGCGCGTGTCGATTGCAGGATCGCGAGCGGCCGAGAACTGGGAATCGAAAGTGGAAGGACCCAATGGATTTGAACGGTCGTATACGCTCTCCGCAGCGGCAGGTGAGCACCAGCCCACGACTATCCGCACGCTTGTTCTAAGGCTCGTGCCGCATGCCAAGGCGTGACCACGCCTTTCGTCGGTCCTTTCATTAGTCCGTGTGCAGTATTCATTTCTTTTCGCTACAATGTCGTCCGCACGAAAGGAGCACAAATGGCAAAGAAGAAGATTGATCCACTAAACAAGAAGGCATACGGCGCGGTCTCCGCCGCGCTCACCGTTGCAGACATTCCTGCGGCGGTCAGCTTTTACCAGAAAGCTTTTGGCTTCGCGAAGCGCGCGATCATGAACGGCCCCGATGGCAAGCCGTTGCACGCGGAACTCACCTTGCGCGGCACCGTGCTCATGCTCGGTCCCGAGAGCACAGCTATGGGAAGGCGCACCGCTAAGAGCATCGGCGCCTCGCCGGCCACTTTGTATCTCTATGTCGAAAACGTGGACAAAGTGATCGAGAAACACGTCACTGCTCGACGCGGAAGTCGACGCTACTTACGAGCGTTCCGTGGGACGTAGTCACCTTAACTTTGCCTGTGGTTGCCCCAGTGGGAACTACGGTCTCGATTTCTGACGCCGAAATCACTCTAAACTGCGCCGGCGTCCCGTTGAACGCGAGGCCGCTAGCTCCCGTCAGATCGTTCCCCAGAATTATGACTTTCGCTCCGACCCCGTCCACCGTGGGTACAGTCTGCACAAATCGGCCAAGCCCGTTCTTGATGCGGAAGGTTGTGCCGCAACCGCCCGAGCAGTTAGTGTTCCCGCCTTGATTGGTTGTTCCCCAGAAGCTCCCATCGGTGGCTTGGAAAACTTTGTTATTTGGAAAACTACCGTCAACGCCGTCGATGTTGAAAGAGTACAAAGACGTGAGTACGCCGGATAGGGTCATCTTGAAGACTAGGCCGAACCCACCCGATCCGCCAATACTGGCTGTTCCATACAAGTTGCCGTCCGTACCTTGAATTAGGCCTGCGTAAGGAATAGCGCCGTCGTCACAATTTGTGGGGGGACAGAAGGAATGGATAACCGTGGCCTTCCCGGTTGAAGTGATTTTGTATGCAGTACCCTCTTTGTTTTCTCCGCCGTTGTCGGTTGTCCCGTAGAAATCTCCGTCTGTAGCTTGAAGGAGCGACCCGCCTTGGGGCACGGCGCCATCTGTGCAGTTGGGCTGCGAGCAGAAGTGGTAAAGCGTCGTATATTTACCTTGCGGAGTCAGCTTGTAGGCTACGCCACAGCCATATTCTGCACATAGCTGATTCTGGCTGCCGCCCTCCGCTGTAGTTCCATAAAAGTTCCCGTCCCTGCCCTGCATTATGGAACTGAACGGATAGGCTCCGTCAGCGCAGCTCGTTTTGGCGCAGAAGCTATGTATCGTTGTCAGCTTGCCCTCGGAAGTTACTTTGAAAATGGTGCCGAATCCGTTGGCTCCGCCACCGTCTGTAGTCCCATAGAAGTCCCCGTCGGTAGCCAGGAACAACGGCTGCTCAGGGTTAGCGCCGTCCGCGCACTGAGTTTTCGTGCAGAACCCATAGATTGTTGTTAGCTTGCCCTCGGGAGTAATCTTAAATATTGTGCCTCCCCCGTCTGTGCCTCCGAGGTAGGTTTCGCCGTAGAAGTTGCCATCCGGCGCCAGCGTTAAGCCTGCCGGATTTGCGCCGTCCGGACATCCAGCGTGAGCACAGAAATTGTAAAGCGTGGTCAGCTTGCCGGTCGGACTGATTCTGTAAATCGTGCCGTTGCTATGAGTTCCTCCGTAGAAGGTAGTGGAATACAAGCTGCCATCGGGACCTTGGATAGGTTGCGAACCGGGATCTGAGCCGTTTGTTCCGTCAAAAAAGAACATAGTTTTGAAACTCTGCGCAGAAGCGGCGCCGGCCGCCCCCGCGCAGAGCAGCAAGAGGAGTAGTGTGCGGATCGATGTTCTAAACCCTAACATTGATGAAATCCTCCGATAGATTTTGATTTCAGAACAGCCATGCAGTGAGTTAGTAGGTTTCTCCCTAAAATGGTAGCGTTTGCTTTCGCCAGGGTCGCTGCTCCTCGAGTCATCACGGTCCCTAACTATCTATAACGAGAAAAGACCGCGAATTGGACAATGCGGTTTGGGGAAATTTCTGGACCTGCGACTCACTTGCATATCGTGTGCAAGTTCTTGCATTTGGAAAACCTTCCGAGGGAGTGAGTTGGTTGTGCTAAAGTTCAACGATAGGCTACCCTCAGGGAGTGCGGGCAAAGTTCTTCCCTACAGGTTAGCGGGGTCTCTTCATGAGTAGCTGCTCCGCCGGCGACATCACACTTCTGTTGCATGCCTGGAGCGATGGTAAGAGCGACGTCTTGGAAGATCTGATCCCTCTTATCTACGACGAACTCTATCTCACCGCCAAACGCTGCATGAGTCGTCAACAAGCAGACCACATTTTGCAAAGCACCGCTTTAGTAAATGAAGCCTATTTGCACCTGGCAAAGCTGGGAAGAATTGAGTGGCAGGACCGTGGCCAATTTTTCGCTTTCTGCGCCCGGATCATGCGCGGCATTCTCACCGACTATGCCCGGGCACGTTCGTACCAGAAACGCGGAGCGGGAGTCCAGCCCGTGCCCTTTGATGAGCAGTGCATGCCAATGCGCAGTCCGCACCGTGACCTGGTCGCACTCGACGATGCTTTGCGTAGTCTAGCTCAACTTGACCACCGAAAAAGCCAGGTTGTGGAGTTGCGCGTCTTTGGTGGATTGAGCATTGATGCGACCGCAAAGGCGCTGGACATTTCGACTGGAACGGTTAAGCGCGACTGGAGGCTGGCCAGGTCGTGGCTGTTGCGTGAACTCGACCGGGGAAGCCGCAATGGAAACTGAGCGCTGGTTGCGAATTGAAGAATTATACTTTGCCGCCTTGCATCTTAAGAAGGAAGACCGCTCATTGTTTCTAACCGAATCTTGCGGCCAGAATCATGAATTGCGTGATGAAATCGAGTCTCTCCTGTCATACGAAGAAGACACGCGAAATGTCATCGAAGGTTCTGCCCTCGCAGTCGCCGCACAGTTGTTAGATGAGTGTAATGTCGAGTCGAGCCAATCAAGCGAACCGGACGCTGCCACGTTGGTAGGGAAGAAGGTGGCTCATTACCGTATTCTTGAAAGGTTGGGCGCAGGCGGGATGGGAGTTGTGTACAAGGCGGCGGATACGAAGTTGGGCCGCTTTGTGGCGCTAAAATTCCTTCCCAGCAAGTCCCAGAAGTCAATCCCTGAAAGCACACCCCTGTTGAATGCGTCTCGCAGTCTGTCGGCGGTGGAACGGTTGGAACGTGAAGCGCGTGCTTCTTCTGCTTTGGATCACCCAAACATCTGCATTGTGCACGAAGTTGGAGAGCAGGAAGGATCTCCCTATATCGTGATGCAGTTCTTGTCGGGCCAGACCCTGAAACAAGAAATCGGAGGCAAGCCACTATCGACAGACCGCGTGCTGGAGCTGGGCATACAAATAGCTGATGGTTTGGATGCGGCTCATTCGGCTGGCATTGTCCATCGCGATGTCAAATCAGCCAACATTTTTGTGACGGAACGTGGGGTGGCAAAGATTTTGGACTTCGGGCTCGCAAAATTGGCGGCCACCGAAGAACCAGTCCGATGTTACAACCCTGGCACACGGACGCGAGATGATGCAGGCTCTCGATCGGAAATCGCTTTGGGTACAGCTTCGTATGCATCGCCCGAGCAGGTTATGGGCAAGCAAGCGGATGTGCGCTCCGATCTGTTTTCACTGGGGGTTGTGCTGTATGAAATGGCAACAGGGATATTGCCGTTTCAGGGTGAAACCGTACCTGCCATTCTGGACAATATTCTCCATCAGAAGCCACTTCCAGTATCGGATTTGAACCCCGCGATTCCCCAGGAACTTAATAGGGTCATCGGCAAGGCACAGGCGAAGTCACCTGAACTGCGCTATCAAACTGCTGGCGAACTGCGGGATGATTTGAGGCGTCTAAAGGGACACCCCGCTCGTTGGAGTGCTCTGAGTCAACGGCTTGCTCTGGTCACGGTGATCTTCGCGATTGTTATTGCCGGGCGTTCTTATTTTCATAAATTGAACAGGTCCAACCCCACCAAACAAAACACCATCATCCTTGGCGACTTTAACAACGCCACCGGCGAACCCATCTTCGATCAAACTCTGAAACAGGCTCTACGAATGAGACTTGAACAATCTTCCTTTCTGGATGTGCTTTCGGAAGAGAAGGCCCGACAATCGCTGAGTTACATGGGACATGCGCGAGACGAAAAACTTGTCGGCAATGTGGCCGCAGAGGTATGCTTGCGCACCGGTGGCGATGCAATTGTTGAGGGTTCGATTGCACCTCTTGGCAGGCATTACTTGGTTGGGTTGCAGGCCATCAATTGCCAGACCCGCGAGGTAATAAGCAACGAACAGGCAGAGGCCGCGAGCCGCGAGAAAACCTTGCGTGCCTTGGGTGATGCGACTACCAAACTGAGAATGCACCTTGGAGAATCGCTAGCGAATATTCAGAAATACGATACGCCGGTGGAGGACGCTACCACGTCGTCTCTGGATGCGCTGCAAGCCTATAGCTTGGCAATGGAAACGCAGATCAGACACGATCGCAGCTCCATTCCTTTCTTCAAGCGTGCTACGGAGCTCGACCCCGACTTCGCAATGGCATATGCGCGGCTCGGGACCGAGTATTTCAACTTCAATCAACCTGCCCTAGGTAGAACCGCCATAACGCGGGCCTACGAACTGCGTGGGCAAGTTAGCGGCGAATGGGAGAGGCTTTACATTGAGTCCCACTATTTCAGCGAGGTTACGGGGGAAGCCGAAAAAGCCGTCGAAGTATACCAGTTATGGCAGAAGATCTATCCTCATAACCTTATCCCCTATATCAACCTAATGAACATCTACAGTAACTTGGGACGATTCGATAAGAGCGTCGCTGAGGGGGAGGTGGCTTTGGGGCTCAGCCCTGGCAATTCGTTCGTATACGTCAATCTTAGCTCCACCTACACTTGCTTAAATCAGTTTGACAAGGCGGCGGAGGTGCTAAATGAAGCCACCGCGCACAAGCTGGAGGATCCTTTCCTTCTCATCTCGCGCTATCAGTTGGCGTTCTTGCAGAATGACGACAAAGAGATGCACCGACAGATTGCTTCCGCGGCGGGGAAACCAGGCATCGAGAGTTGGCTGCTTGCCCTTCGAGCGGACACCGAAGCTTACCATGGCCGCTTGGCTCAGGCTCGATCTCTTACCAGACGGGCAATCGAGTCAGCTCAGCATGATGGCGACGAAGAAACTGCTCTCTCGTACGCGTTGATTGGAGCGTTGCGAGAAGCGGAGTTCGGCAACCTGGAGTCAGCCACGAAACAGGCAACCGTTGCCCTGAGGCGTGGCGGCGGTCAGCAGGTGTTAATTCTAGGGGCTCTTGCTTTAGCAAGGGCAGGAGCCCGCGAAAGGGCGGTTGCCCTAACGCGACAGTTGAAGCAAAAGTTCCCGAAAGACACGTTGCTGAACGAATATTGGCTGCCCACAATTCAGGCCGCAGTTCAACTGCGGAGGAACAGTCCTCCTCAAGCAATCGAGACCCTCGAAGGGGCTCGACATTACGAGCTGTCAGCACCGCAACTCCCCACCTATGTGCTGCTTTACCCGATCTATCTGCGGGGCTCGGCGTACCTAGCAGCAGGATTACCCGATGAAGCAAAAGCCGAGTTTCAGAAGATTCTGGATCATCCTGGATTGACTAATAACTATCTCCTCGGCGCGCTGGCGCACCTCGGCATAGGCCGTGCTAACGCAATGGAAGCCGGATTTCCGGTTGCGCCGGGGGTTCCCGGAGCGAGAGCGGCGCGTGACCATCGTCGGGCACACGAGGATAAGGGTACTCTTGCAGATGGCCGTGCTGCCTACCAAGATTTCTTTGCCCTTTGGAAGGACGCGGACGCGGACATCCCACTGCTTGCGGAAGCTCGGATGGAATATTACAAACTCCAATAGCGCCTTCCCCCAGCACACCAACAATAGGATCGTGCCCAGGTGAAACTGGCCGGGTCTAATGGATAAACTTAATCGTGGGGTCTCAGGAACCGGTGCCTTCATCTAAAGCGAGAATTGGTTACTCGGAAAGGGGTTCGGCGAGATGCCTTATACCGGTCTTCACAGTTCTCCCAAACAATCACAATTTTTGATTGATCACTTCTGCTCCGGCGAATGTTCTATGCCTGCCGTCCCGACCCAGATCCTTGCGGAGGCGTTTCGGGCTCATGGGTACGATTGACTCATGTATCGAAGCCTTCTGGGTGATGGGCTAAACGATCAGTGCAACAAACGGTACTTCATCCGCAAGCACTACAAAGAAGTCGAGGAGCAATCCTCAGATGCTCCGAAAGGATGAGCCACTCAAACCCGCTGGTCAGTGATAAACCGGATTATCACGCGCCAGCCCTGGAGTTCTTAAGGCGCGTTCCTTGCGAAAGAGATTTGAAATCGATCATTGACCGCTTCTCTGAAGTTCTGTCGGCATCCGATGTACCGTTCGGTCGTTTGCACGGACGCGCGATCAAGGAGAAACTGAATCTGCTCGAGTTCCCCTCCAGCACCATGACAGAGGCGAGCGCAGGTGCGACGAAGATCGTGGGGCGCAAGACGATCAACGGTCTTCACGATAGGTAAGAAGTCGGACGGTGTCAGATCTACTCCGGTTGATCCGGGGACGTAAAGGTCACGGAGTATTCTTAGACGGTGAGGTCGGCGGAGCCGCTGACGCCAGGCCGAGCTCTTTGGCGAAAAAGCTAAGCTCCGCGCCCGTTTTGCTCACGCGCTGACTGAACGAAGAAGTGACGCCATGCCCTTCGCCGCGGCGTGTGATCAGCAGGATGGGCCGGGGCGAGACGTTGGCCTTCTGCAGCGTCGCGGCAAATTTGTACGACTGCCACGGCCTCCCTCTCGTCCATAGAGAGCGTCGGGATCACAAAGGTCTGACCAGAGACACAAAGCCCGACGTGGGCAAGAAAGCCCACGTCCAAAATTCGGGCAATCGCGTCCCAGTCATGCGATCCCCTGACGGGTATACGGTGGAGTTCACTGCGCTTTGTCGGATTCATCACTCACCCGTGTGTCGGTCGTGATCCAGTTCACTTCCCAAGTCTTGCCCCCATCCTCCGAAAGTGCTTGCTCAAAATGGCACGAACTTGGTGTGATGTCCGACCAGACCTGTCGAACCAAAATGTTTCTCCCGTTATACGGTTCGGTATCGAAAAACTCGCCGCGCCCGTCTTTGAACTCGCCGCTCGAAGTCACGCTCAGAGTACCGCCTTGGCCACTCGCATAAGTGAGGTTCCACTGATGGGCCTCGGGAACGTATAGGCGCATGGACAACGCTTCGAGGTGACCCAGAGGGCCATCGGCTTCGGTTTCCCCAAGGCTCGCGCGGCCATTCCAGATTTTGCGGACGACCGAAGTCCCCTCATATTCCGTCCATGTGGTTGAACCAGACAGGGGATGCTGGAGCCGGCTTATGTGGGTTTCCAGATACCGAAGGAGAAATCGAAACCGTGTTGGCCATCCCGTTCCGCAGCATTTTACGGAAGGCTCGTTCCCGTTGTCGCTGATTCATCTCTCACGCGCGGACATCTCCGACCTGACGCGCAGAGTACCCGAATTGCGGAAGGATGAATTGCAAAATCTCGCAGCTTGCGGCGCGCTGAATCCCCTCGACCGCAAATGCCAGCTTCACCGGAGAGATGCTCTGTGGCAAGTCGCAAAATTCGGCCGTCCCGTCGGGCCACTGTTGCGAAAGATCCCAGATTACGATCCCACGTCAGTTCTTTTGCGCATGAGCGATGTCGAACGGCTTATCACTGATCACCACATTTCCGGCTTTACCATTGGTCCCCATGCAATGGCATACCGGCGAGACGATTTGAACCGTATGAATCTCTCCACGCTTCGCCAAGTCAAGAACTGCGTTGCTGGAGGGCATGTGCAAACCGCCGGCGAGGTAACTGTGAAGCAGAGGCCGGGCACAGCAAAAGGAATTGTCTTCTTGACTTTGCACGATGAGACGGATTTCTGCGACGTGGTACTGAAGCCGGCTGTCTATGAGGAACATCGGATGATCGTGAAGAACAGCAAGTTCCTGCGTGTACATGGCAAACTGCAAAAAGTGGAAAATGCGAAGGAGCGGGGCGCCTATGTCGTGTCTATCAATGCAACGCAAGTATTTCCGCTCGAGTTTTCAAGGATTGAGACGCGATCACGTGATTTCCACTAGCCTGTGTCACCTAAGAACTCCTAGCCGGACGATCTTGGAAGCCGGTGCGCTACGCCGCAGCAGGCGGTCCGAACCAGGTGGTCAGCGCGTCGGCAAGCCCCACCTGAGTTCGATCTCCCACCCACGCCACGTATCCGTCGGGCCGAACCAAAACAGCGGTCGGAGCGGTGACCGCTCCGATCGCCGGAAGCTCACACGTTCCCACGTATTTGGCGTCGATCAACTGAATGCGACCCGCCCACGGAGTGATGTCGAAGCCGCCGGGCTCACCGAGGTTTAGGAGCACCGGCTGGGCGTCGTGCAGCAGGGTGAAGACCCGCAGCGGGCCGCTGGCGGTGACTAGATCCAGATCGGGCATGCGGCGCCCGAGCAGTGGATGTCCCTCGCCGAGGTCGTAGTGAATATCCAGACCAGACATCATCGCGGCGATCCGTTTGCGAGGCTCGTCCATGCCGAGGAGCTCGGATGCGATATCGCGCAACGCATTAGTGCGGTCATCTGTGCGGAGCAATGCGACTTGCGCCATCGTGTTGCGCAGCACGACGGCAGCGACCGGATGCCGTTCGGCCTGATAGCTGTCCAACAGGCTTTCCGGCGAAGTCTTCTTGACCACCTGGGCCAGCTTCCATCCCAGATTTACTGCATCCTGCACACCGATGTTGAGGCCCTGTCCACCTGTCGGGTAATGCACGTGTGCGGAGTCGCCGGCCAGCAGCACGCGTCCCTTGCGGTAGGCCGCTGCCTGCCGAGCCATATCGGTGAATCTCGAAATCGAAGTAGGACCGTAGATCCCGTAATCAGTCCCGTATGCGGCGATGAGCGCCTCGCTGAGATCGCGCAGGGTAGGTTCGGTCGTGGCTCCGATGCGCTGTTCGGTCACGAGCACTCGGACCCGCACCCCATCCTCCATCCTGCTCAAGGAACGTATACCGGAGGGCGTCTCGACGTAAGCCCCATTTCGGCTCCTCGGCCATCTCGACCTCGGCGATCAGGTTGCTGATCGTCGGATCCCACCCGGCGAACTCGATGCCAGCAGCTTTTCGGATCACACTGCGTCCGCCATCGCACCCGACGAGATATTCCGCCCGCAGCGACTGGCCGTCGGACAGCTCCACGTCAACGCCTGTGTCGTCCTGTGCGAAACCTGTCACCTCGCGTCCGCGATAGATTGGCACCGCCAGTTCGCTGACCCACTCGGCGAGTATGCGCTCGATGTGGTTCTGCCCCAGCGCGAGCCCGTAGTTGTGCCGCGTGGGAAAGTCGCTCATGTCTAACCGGATCCAGGCGAACCCCGCGATCTGGCCCAACTTTCCCTGCGAGAGGAACCGATCGGCGATTCCGCGCTGGTCGAGGACCTCGATGGTGCGTGAATGAAGACCGCCCGCGCGCGAGCCAACGAGGTCTTGGCTGGCGCGGCGCTCGACAATGGCAACGTCGACCTTCGCCAACGCCAACTCGCCCGCCAACATCAGCCCTGTCGGACCACCCCCCGCAATCACAACCCCACGTTCGGTCATCGCCTCTCTCCGGTCGGCATCACGCATCTCGCTCCTTCCATTCCTGAAGGTTCCGGCCTCGGCGACAGGATCTGGCCGACGTCAGCGACTTTAAGGCACGACTCGGGTCTTGCCGCAAGCCCCCCGGTACGCCATATACTGAGAGTAGAAAGGGACGGGTACTCTACCTTTTCTCGTCCGCTGTGGACCGACGAGCCCTTTGCGAAGCCGTGGGCCCGCGCGCACGCCGGCACGATGGGTTCGGCATGCCCTCTGCTAAACTGAAACTCCGATGTGCGGACGCTATCGGCTCACGTCGAAAGAGCGCTACTTGCGAGACCACTTCGGTCTCGATGAAGACCCACCCTGGGAACCGCACTGGAATATCGCTCCAACTCAACAGATCGCGACCATCCGCCAACACCCCACGGAGCCGACACGCATCTTCGGCTTAATGCGTTGGGGTCTGATTCCGTATTGGGCGAAAGATCAATCTTTCGGCTCGAAAACCATCAATGCGATGTCAGAAACCGCAGCGGAAAAGCCGGCTTTCCGTGACGCCATCAAAAGGCGCCGCTGCCTCATTCCTGCGGACGGGTTTTACGAATGGAGGAAAATCGGACCCAAGGAAAAACAGCCGTACAACTTTGGCTTGGCCACCGGCTCAGTATTTGCTTTTGCGGGATTGTGGGACAGATGGCGAGATCCGAAGAACAATGTCATCGAGACCTGCACCATCCTTACGACTCGGCCGAACGCCCTTG
>Ga0210393_10002472_pt1 | contig 15167 bp, 9 predicted proteins | sample IncBWC27OmetaG_FD_160068 | JGI IMG/M metagenome (GOLD analysis project Ga0210393, IMG submission 160068) | Forest soil microbial communities from Barre Woods Harvard Forest LTER site, Petersham, Massachusetts, United States - Inc-BW-C-27-O ... | reverse complement strand
TAGAAGCGAGAGAGCAGGAAGCCAGGGAACGGGAAGCGAGAGAAGTAGAAGCGCGAGAGCAGGAAACCAGGGAACGGGAAGCGAGAGAAGTAGAAGCGCGAGAGCGGGAAGCCAGGGAACAGGAAGCGAGAGAAGTAGAAGCGCGAGAGCGGGAAGCTAGGGAACAGGAAGCGAGAGAAGTAGAAGCGAGAGAGCGGGAAGCCAGGGAACGGGAAGCGAAAGAAGTAGAAGCGAGAGAGCGGGAAGCTCAAGAACGGGCGGCCAGGGAACAGGAAGATAAGGAACGGGAAGCTAAGGAACTGGAAGCCCGGGATCAGGCGGCTAGGGAACAAGCCGAGGCCGCAGCCGCACAAGCGGCGGCAGAGGCAGCCTCCGCGGCGGCGGTGCAGGACGCGGGTCCCGCTGCCGAGTCGTCGGCTTCAGAGGCAGCGGTTGCCGCAGTATCCGATGCTCCGGAGCAGGCTAAAGGAAAAATTGCAGGAGGGGAAATGGCGGAAAAGAGAGAAAGCGACATAGCTGCGACCACCGCGGCTGCGTGGGCAAGCTGGCGGCAGATTCGCGAGTCGGGCGATAAGTCCAAGCCTACCGGCCCTGCGAAGGCGGGCCAACAGGACGATGATGACGAAGAATACCCCGAACTGCCCCCGGACAGAGCTGCCATGGCGGCTGCCGCCGGTGCGGAGAAGGGCCCGAGCGCTGAGGAAGCGCCCGAGGCTGCCGCCGACGATCCCGAGGCCATTGCCAATATTGTCGACAAAGTGCTGGCCGATCTGCGTCCCAGGATCGCGGAAGAAATTTCGAAGAAGCTGAAGAAGAATAAGTAATAGCGCAACATCTCAGCGCTCAGCCATCCGCAACTGCCAACAGGGCGCGAAATTTGTAGGCTTGCGCGGCTCGTTGGAGTTGATTCCACGCATCGTGCTGAACCCACCCCTCTTCCCATTGGACGGGGCAGCGCTTTTCGGAAGAAATTCGACTACCTTCAGGACCCCGACAGAACGAGACAGAAAGGCAGGCCCCATTCCTGCCGCCCTGCCAACTCCGAGTCAGTTTTCCCTCAGAGCAAATCCTTGATGGCAATTTTTGTTCGAAGAGTTCGCAAACTAGAACGCAGTACGGGCATAAGCCATCACACCCTGACCAAAATGTTGAAAGGCGCCCATTCGCCGAAAGACCATTGTTAAGATCATCAAGCAAATTCCAGTTTCATCAAACGGATTAACCTGATAGCCCTAATCGAAAATGAAAATTGCGACCGTTGCTGCAATTACTCCGATGATGAACCCCAGAATCGCGGGGTTGGCTCCGTCTTTCAAAACGAGCACCGCTTCGCGCGCGGAACTGTTGTCAACCGTCGACGGAATTGAAGCGAAACTCACTTCGACGCTCCTCCCAGCGGCTGCTCCGTGACCTGGACGTGATAGTTGCTTGTTCCCTCAACTCGAACCTTAGTTCCACCAGCAAGGTAGCTACTCAACACAGCAGGATTCGTCCATTCCAGGTCCCAACCCTCAGCGAGGGCGACCACTCTATAGTCGCCAGGTAGAACTGCGCGCAACGCGAAGGTTCCGTCGCTATCGCTTTGATCGCGGCGGAAGAGCATTCTTTTTCGAGCAGGATCATCTGGCACTAGAAAGACTGCAGCTTGACTGGCGGGTTTGCCGTCCCGCACGGCTACCCCATCAATGGTCGCAACGTCCTTCGTCATAGCGACGGCTAAGCGAACGTTGGCGTGCGCTGGTATCTCTAAGTCAGTTCCGACGACATGACCACCGACAGCGGTAATGTCCCTGATCAGATAGCCTTCCTGTTTTAGCACGAAAACAAAATAACGGCCCGGAGGCACACCCCCTTCAATCCGGAAGCCTTTGTCACTGTTTTGAGCATCGAACATTTTCCAGGAAGGGATGTTGATCAGTCGAATCGTGCACCGCAGGCACGGTTCTTTCCCACCAAGTAGTACGGTGCCCTCAACCGTACTCGCGATCTTGCTGCTCTCACCCGGCGAGATCTCGACATCCGCCCCAAGGTCGAGCTGTTGTTGGAGTGGTTGACCCGCTGGTTGTTTAGCGTATTCCGCCAGATAATGCCCCGGAGCAAGTCCGTTCAGCTCCGCGCCGTCCAGGCCGATAACTTGGCTTCCCACTTGCCGCGAGTAACTAAAGATATGCTCGGACAGTTTCACCGAGCTCACAGCATTTTCGGAAATTGGGCTGCCTCGTATTTTCAGCCTGAGAGCAGGTACAGTAAAAAGGCGGAAGTCCACCGTCGCTTGCTGTCCCGGCTTCAATGCGATCGGCGTGGCCATGTCCGGATCAGTTACATTCGGGTAGTACGTAGTCTGGAACGCCACGTCCAATTGGGCGTGATGGTACTTTTCGGAGATTGCTGCTGGCCTCGTCTCTTCGACTGACGAACTAACCTCAGACGGTGCTCCTTCCTTGTCGTCCTGGTCCTCCTCATTCCGGGCGTACCAGGGCTTTGCAACAACTGCCAGATAATAGCTACCGGCCTGCAAGTGGCCGAAGGAGAAATCGCCAGAATCACTAGTCGTGTCCTTACGCCTAAGGGCAATCCCCGGCGGGTTCTCTGTGGGATCTGTGATGAACAGCAGCACCTCAGCAGATTCGACCGGATCATTAAACTCGTCGGTCACTGTGCCTGAAATTGCGGACTCCGGTTTCAACTTGAAGATCAAGTCTTCTGAGACTAGACCTGGTCCCGTGACGATGGCAGTAAAGAAAGCATGGTGCTGTTCGTATCCTTGTTGAAGATATCCCCGGCCTCTTGCAGTCAGTTCATATTTCTTCGCCGCCAGTCCATGAAATTCAAATCGTCCGTCCGGCCCGGTCGTCTCGGTCTTCAGCAGAGTCTCCGCTTGGCTGAGTGCAATGGACACATCAACATCCGGCAGTGCATCTCCCCGAACTGCGTCGACGACGGTCCCACTGATCCGGAAGGTCGTTTGTGCAACGGGAGGAGACCCGGGGGACTGGGATTCTGCGGCCAGCGCGATCAAAACAATCAGAATAGATCGACGAAACATACGACTCACTTTTCAACCCCGATTACCTCTAAGGTTGTCGTGACATGCTGGTGGGGCGATACTTCGATATGCGTGGCGCGCGATCGGTAGTTGCCAAGCAGATCTGCATTCCTGTATTCCAGGTCCTTGATACGATCAAAGGCAAACAACAGGTAATCGCCGGGAGCGATCTGGTTGAAAGTGAACGTGCCCCCCGGCTGGGTGCTTACGGTCATGAGCGTCTTAGTAGACCCGCGTTCCGGAACGAGCAAGACGGTGGCAACTCCGTTCGGATCGGGCAACTTCACGTTACCCACGATCTCACCGCCGTCATTGCTCAACACGATCTCGATTCGCTCGACAGTGCCAGTCTCCGGCACAACCAGATCGTCCTGAAGAAGATTCGTCGAGCCGGAGGTTGCAGTCTTTACGTAACCGGAGAACGAGTCAATCTCCACCGAGTATCTTCCTGGCTCCACACCAGCAAGCTCCATAACATTCCCGTTCTGACGTTCAACTTGTATGGTGGTCGCTATTTCCGTTGGGGGGAACCCGACTGTTGACTTCAATCTGACATTCGTGCTCGGGACACCCGAGACGCGAACTCCGTTACTAACGTCGAAATCAGACCTCAAATTCACCGGAATCGAGATCTGCGGTGCAAGCACAACACGGATTCCGACCGTGTTTGTGTCAATTGTCAGAGGTACGGTCGCCCTCATGGGCTTGCCGTTTAGTTCTGCCGACGCCCGTAGAATATACTTGCCTGCGGTAGCGTAGCCGTAGAATTCGTGCTTGGCGGGGTGGGGCTGCGCCAACGGCGCAGGGTCCCCCGCGCTACTGCTCAGCTCGATTTTCGTATCTACTGATTCCGGCACGTCCACTACAATTCCAGATACCTCGAATAGAGACTCTTGGTTCAACGAAAAATCGATTTCCACCTTCTGCCCTGCTGTAACGGTAAACATGCCGGCTTCTGACAGTTCGTGTGCATTTGGATAGAACAGCATAGGGTATCCCACGTGTTTGGCGCCGAGGGGGCGACGCCGCCAGAGTTCTGGCCCACCTGAAAGAATATACGATCCTTGATGAACAGAAAATATGCGGCAAAAGCCGTTCACGTCACTAACCACAGAAGTTGTGTTCCCCCACTGCAACGAACCGTCGACGATCTGCCGTTCATAGAGACGGACGGGATAGTCTTGAATGGGTACTCCGGTGACTGAGCGGACGTGCACAGCAACCTCTGCCCATGGCACCAGCTTGAGCGTGATGCCGCTAATGTCACGATCAACTTGGAACTCTGAGGACGCCCCATCTCCAGACGCCGCATCCGTCGATTTGAAGAAAGTAGGTCTCTCTGCCGCTACCTTCACCGAACCTTTTCCCACACCCTCGAAACGGAACTCTCCGTTCCCATCAGTCATCGTATATCGCGACAAGTTGCTGTTTAGTTCGACCAACGCACGCGAGATCGGACTCCCGGTCACAGCATTAACGACTGTACCGCTGACCATGTGTTTTGGAGCGTCAGTAGTTGATGTCTGTCCTTGAGCTTCAATCCGGTAGAACAGGCACGCAGAAATCCATGAGAGAAGCAGCACAGTCCTGATCAGTTGCATGGACTCAACATGAGAGCGTTTGTCGTGTCGCCATCGAGCGACGAAAAGGCACCACTCGTTGACGTGCCTTCATTATCCACCAGTTTCTAATTGCAAACCGAAATAGTTTTGTGCCCCGACATACCGTGGGTCAGGGGTGTGGCAGTTTTGCCCTCCCTTCCTTCCACCCCAAGGTCTGCTTGACGGGGATAGCTATACGGACGGGAAAACTACGCCCTCCCGCCCCGTTGCGTTTCCCCGGATTTCCCTTTCCTTCCCGTGCTCCGCCCCCGGACGCGCGTCGGGCAATGGCCGCGCGAAATGCTAAAGCTATTGTCGTCGCGTGGTAAGAGAGCCACTGATACCATTCGTTTGGATTCTTAATTGACTAGGTTGTCGAGTCACAGTACAGTCTGTCGTCACAGGAGGTCACTATGTCGAAACTCAGGCTCGTATCGTCGCCCTTGTTAATTGCAGCAGGCTTGTTATTTGCTTCTGTTACCGTAGCCCATACTCAGAGTGAGCGCTCAGCGCGCGATCCAGAAAGAGCCGCAAAAGTTTCCATTGCCCCTATGGAACTGACCGCCTCCGATGGTGTAGCAGGAAATACTCTTGGTACCTCTGTAGCCGCCAGCGGCAGGACAATTGTCGTGGGAGAGAACTGTGGGGAAATAGGGGGCAACACAAAGTGCAACCCGAACCACCAGGGCGTGGTGTATGTGTACAAAGAGCCCATAGGCGGATGGGAGAATATGGCCCAGACTGCGGAGTTAACTCCGTCCGACGGATATGTGGGTGACGGGTTTGGAACCTCGGTGGCGATCAGCGGTTCTACCATCGTGGTCGGCGCGTTGAACGGATTGAATGGAAAGGTTTATGTTTTCGTCGAACCGCGCGGCGGTTGGAAGAACATGACGGAAACGGCACAACTTACTGACGGCGTGTCGGGAGACTATTTTGGCGGTGCAGTAGCCATCTATGAGAACACGATTGTGGCAGGGGCGCCAACCGCGACTATCGGCGGAAATCAATCTCAGGGGGCGGCGTATGTTTTCGTCGAACCGCTGACTGGGTGGGTGACAACATCTGCGTTTAGTGCGCAGCTTACTGCCTCGGACGGTTCCTTCCGGGACGGATTTGGTTTTTCGACAGCGGTGAGCGGGGAGACGATCGTGGTGGGGGGGCCTGACCACCAAGGTCAGACCGGCCCCGGTGAAGCCTATGTTTTTGTGAAGCCTCCGGCTGGATGGGCAAGCACGACCCAAACCGCGAAATTGACGCGATCAAATCCTGGGCCTTATGACGAGTTCGGTTCCGCCGTGGCCATCGAGGCGAATACGATCATAGTTGGCGCCCCCCAGGCAGTCGGGACGAACAATGGGCAGGGCGTGGTCGATGTATTCGTGAAGCCATCCAAGGGATGGGGGAACACAACCGAGAAAGCCGAATTGGTGTCGCCATTTTTTGTTGATCTCTTTGGTTTCTCGATCGCGATCGAAGGCCGCGATGTTGTAGTAGGGACATTCAGTACGAGCGACACGATTTTTGTTTATGCTAAACCGACGAAGGGTGGATGGAAGTCCACGTCCCAGCCTGAGTCCGAGTTGACCGCGGGCAATAGTATTTCGTTATTCGGTTTTTCGGTCGCGATTACAGACAGCAGTATCCTGGCAGGTGCACCGTTTCAAACTGTCGAAGGACAGGAAGATCAAGGTGCGGCATTTGTCTTTAGCCAGTGACCCAGTTTCCTGAGCACGGAAGCGCGATGCTGGTTCACACAGAGGGCGGAAGCCAGCGCTATTGACCGACGTCGTCTGCCCTGTTTTCGGGGGCTTCGGTACGGCGGGCAAATTAAACATCCGTCCTGGGCTGAGGAACGGCTGAAGGCTATGAGCCGGATTGCCCCTCAGTTTATGCTCAATCAAATGGCGAATATAGCGCGCCCCAAGAAGTGAACGGGCCTTGATTTCCGGACCCACAATCCAACCCACAAAATGCGATGTCTTATACGACTTCCGCGAATTTTGGCAGTCCCCGCGGCGGTTAAGTTGTTGAAAAGCCTAATCGGGCTCGATTGACTCTGCAGCCGTCTGCGCGTAGGGTCGTCGCAATCAGTGCACGGGATTAGCTGGGGGTGGCGGATTATCAGTTCCGTCTGTAATCCTAGGCGCTGCTTTCCCTTGAAGTGTGAATGGAGTGCGCCAGAGGAGCTGTTCGGCGGCGCACAGAGGTGCGGACACGTGGTCGGATCGGTAACCCGGCACGATTTCGCATGTGCCAATCTGTTCATTTCGGGAGGAAGCATCATGTCTCGTCGCCCGTTGTCATCTCTCTCCTTTTTCCTGAAGTCATCCGTGCTCCGCACAATTAGCCGATCCCGCGCAATCCGGGTGGAACCTTTATGCGTATGTTAACGACAACCCCCTCGCTCTTATAGATCCTTTGGGACCGGAAGCCTGTGCCTCCAATCCATGCCAAGGTGTGTGCATGGACCGGGAGGCGGAGACGCACCTGGTGGAGGAGGTGGTGAGGGAGGCGGTGGGGGTGGGGCCGGCATTTGGAGTTTCAACACCTGTGGATCGTATTGCGCACCGCTGCCCACCCCGATCTCTTCTAACTGGGAGCTGCAAAATGCCGCAGCGCAGGCCATGGGCGTGTACTTGAGCTGCCTCTCTTACAACTTCCAGTGCGATGAAAATGGTAACTATTACAATCCTAATTACCTTGCGCAGGCAAACGGCCAATACAACAGACTGAGCGGAAATCTGACCAACGTTTTTGGATCTGGTGTCACGGCAGACCCAACGAATTGTGATCTTATAGGCGGGCATTGCAACTTCTTACTTTCCTGCGACTCGTCTCAGACGGCGTGCTCGTCAGCCGGAAGGTATGACGACGGGATTCACATTGAGAATATGAACGGGGCGCTATGGGTTCACGACGACACCGTCAGTCCTTGGACGGGCCAGTTCACATTTACGGCACTTTTCACGGGTAGTTTTTGGGAGCATGGATTTGTTGATCTCATCGGCGGTACTTTTTTTGTTGGCGCGTTTCCTCAGTAGCCCTAGTGTGCCGCCGGTCGATACTGCCCGCGGAGCGATAACGGCGAGCTCAAGCACAGACTTACGCGCAGCTGTCGGAAGCGCGCCGCTGGGTTTGGTGGTCGGTCGCGGGCGCGAGACGACGTTGCAGCCAAGAACGTCCCTGTGGTTCGTGGACAACAACACGGTCGTAGCTACTTTCGTGACCCGCGAAGAAAAGGCTGCACTATCAAGCCACGACAGCTCTGACACAAATTTGCCCTTGCGGTTGCGCGCGATCTTTCTCGACGCGAACACTGGAAAGGTTAAGTCAGCACAGACCTGGCCCAGCGAGTCCAGATTTGCCGGGATCGTGGCGACGAACGACGGAAGCTTCATCACGCAAAGGGGAGTTGTCTTGACCCTTTACTCCCCCGATGTCAAAGACGTAAGAAGGCTGAGTCTTCCTCCGATACAGCAAGATCTTTGGGGCTGGGTTTCGCACCCATCGTCCACGGGGAGAAACATCCTTTTTGCGACACCCAACTTGACGACCACAGATCAAACGCCTTGGATATGGGTCAATGCCTCTACTCTGGAAGTTGCTCGCTCATGGAAGGAACGGCAAAGCGGGTGGGTGGGAATATCAGACGACACAATCTCGATGATTGCCTGCAGTTTCCAGCTATATCAGTGCGAGCCAACCGTGGAAATCAGGGGCATCGCGACGGAGTGGAAAACCATAGCGGCGATCGAGAGGCGACCTCAATCATCCCCCCGGTTTATCAATGAAGACACGATCTTCATTTCCGGCCACCCATGGAAGCTTTTGCAAACCGATGGCAATGTCATCTTGACCGAGAATGTACCGTCGGAAGGAGACATGGCCATCTCGTCGGCTGGAGGACAACGCTTCGTTGTTCCTTTTTTCCAGTCGAGGGGCGGAGTTGCCGCGCTCGATATCGGGGCGCACGGGGAGATCAAAACAATCTCAGTCTACGATGCACCATTCCACGAACGGTCCTACCGGCTGGAGGTGAAAGGCGTCAAAATCAAAGAACAGGCCCAGCTTGCGGTGTCGCCGGATGGATCCAAGCTGGCCGTATTGTACGAAGAGTCAGTCTACGTTTTTCAGTTGCCGCCTGCGCCAGTTCCTCCGCGCCCTTAAGAACTGGCCCTGCTGCACAGCGGTTGGAATAGGGACAACCATCCTGAAACGCTAGCCAGTTTGGCCAACCCCTTCCAGTGCCTCGGATGCGGGCGGTAGCCCTGGAATCCGGCTTGCATACCACCGCGACACTCGTATGCTTGGTGTCCCCAATTGTTTCCTTTGCCCTCGCACGCCCACTCGCCCCTACCTGCGCGCCCCTCCGTATCCCTCCCTCGCAACGCTACGAGCGCTTCTCGCCCTTGCCGCGCGCGCGGGCGGGCCCTGGGGCCCCGGGCCCACGTCAAAACCAGTTCCGTGGTGGGGGGAGGGGGTGTAGCACTTTTGCCGTCGCTATACACCCCGAGGTCTGTTTGACGGGGTATTACGCGTTGAGGGGAAAACGCTACACCCCCCCGGCTTAGAATGTCGAGCGCGTGAGTTGGGATAGGGGGGTGAGGCGTGCGGTCGCGAAAGCGCTACACGGGCTGCACTGTGGGTGTAGTATGGCGGCATTGGGTCATCCCGTTGGCTGAGAGGGAGGCCCATGCTCGCCATTCATAGCGGCCTACATTACGTTCTCAATGGCGCGCAGCTTGTCGCATGTCTAGCAAGCCCATGATCACTAGCGGCAGCGACGCATCTCGACGGGTACCCCTTCGAAGCTATTGGCGACTCCTTGTTTTTCTCTGCTTACTCGCGTTGCCATCCTGCGGCGGTGGAGGAAGTGGAGGTGGCGGCGGAGGAGGTGGTGGCGGTGGCGGTGGCAACCCTCCTGATTTCTCCCTGCAAGGTGAGGTTGCGAGTCTGACCCTTCAGCAGCAAGGGGCTTACCAGACCCAGACTGTTTCGGCGACGCCGACGAATGGATTTAACGGAACGATCAGCCTGACTATTTCTGGAGTTCCCGAAGGCGTGACGACTATACCGGCGAGCATCCCGTCCTTTAATCCTGCTGGAATTGTGTCGGGATCCTCATTTCAGATCGCTGCTTCATCAAGTGCGGCCATCGGCAGCAGCACGATTACGCTCACAGGAACGAGTGGCGGAATTACACATAACACGACCTTCTCGTTGAACGTAGTGGCGGCAGCACCGTTTGCGATCCAGGCATCGCCAACGAGTCTCTCGATGACGCCAGCTACCAGCGCGAACGTTCAGGTCTCGGTAACTGCAACTTCCGGCACATCACCACAACTCTTTGTTAGCGTAAACCCTCCCTACTCCCTTCCCACCGGCGGAGTTGTGATTGGTTCTCCCGGGGCGTTGTTAACCACGACTAGTCCGGTAAGTTTTAGCGTGCAGGCTGAGGTGTCAGCGCAACCGGTCCAGAATTTCCCACTCGTGATCACTGCTGGAGACAACTTAGTCAACGCGACCAACTCTAGCGTTGTCGTCGTGCCGGTAACGGTTTCAGTTCCGTTCGCCTCGAGCACGTCTCCGACAAGAACGACCTTCGTACGCACGGACCAGGGGTCGACCGGAGTCGTATATGACCAAGCAAGGAAACTTCTGTTTGTGAGCGTGGAGATTCTGAACGAGGTCGCGGTGCTGTCCGCGGCCGACGGGCATCGAGTGGCGACAATTCCGGTGATGTACCCTGAGGGCATCGATGAGTCGGCGGACGGCGGTTCCTTGTATGTCGTCAGTCCGTATTCCCAATACATCACCACTATCGATCCGAATCTGCTGGAAGTGGTGCAGCAGACGATTATTCCGCAGAACCAATCCGGTTTTGAAATTACAACCTTGTCGAACGGCGATGTACTGGTGCTTACCGCCATCAACAGCGCCGCACTACCGCCGGTGTACCTCTGGAATCCCACTGCCAACACTTTCACGCCCGAGGGTCAAACAGCGCTCGACTCGTCCGCCAGTATGATCCGCAGCGCCGATCGTTCGAAGGTCCTCTTTTGTCGAACCTATTCTTTCGGTTCGACGGCAAATCTCTATGATGTGGCCAGCGGAAGTTTCACCGCATCCGCGAACTTGAACAGTGTGGATTACATGGCGATTAGTCCGGACGGATCGCAGATAGTCGGGCTGGCACTGTCGGGCGCGCCGACCCTGTTCTTGAACGATCAATTCCAGCAAGTTGGGTCAGTGGCATTAAGCCTTTTTCCTATTCAGGGTATTGCATACAGTTTTGATGGAAGGCACGTCTATGCTTTGGGCACAGACAGCTCTGCAGGGAACGTTGTCGCAGCGATCGACACTGAGACGTTCTCGGTTGTTGGAATAGTGCCGGGGTTCAACTGGGGAACGACAACACCGTTTTCTGGCGAGTTCCTGACCCAATTTGCAGTCGACGAGACTGACATGCTGTTTGGACCGGTGACACGAGGGATGGCGTTTCTGGACATGAGTTCGCCAGGCTACGTGACCTTGCCGACGTTCGGGGCAGGCCTCATCCAGCCAACGCTACTAAGCCTCAGTGCTCCTACACAGGTACAGCTCAGCGGCGTGCAATTCTCTTCTACGGCGGCCTACAAGGTGTATTTCGGTGCACCGCCGGCTGCACCCCAAACTCAAGTCGGCACAAACCTGTCGGTGCAGTCGGCTGGTCAGATCAACTTGGATGCCCCTGCAGGTATTTCTCCTGGTCCCGCGAATGTAACTGTGGTTCGTTCCGATGGGTACTTTCAGATCATGCCTGACTCGGTCAGCTACGGCCCTACCGTCCTTATGGTGGATGCGAACGCGGGATCACCTGCGGGCGGCGATTCAATTGCGGTGGTCGGCTACGGCTTCGATGGCGGGAGCCTGCAAGTTAGCATCGGAGGGAAAGACGCGTCCATCACTCAGGTGCAAGGACCAGGAAGTACTTCTCAGTTCGCAACCGGGAGAATACTTCTGAAAACGCCACCGGGCATTCCCGGGCGTGCCGACGTTACTGTGACAACGGCGAGCGGTTCGACTACTGTTCCGGGAGGATTCCAGTACCTCACTTCAGCTCAGATCTATCCGATCACGGGCGCTCTGGATGACATTGTCTACGACCAGGCGCGCCATCGGCTCTATCTGAGCAATCAGGACCACAATCGGGTTGAGATCTTTGACCTAACGTCGCAGACCTACCTATCGCCGATTTCAGTTGGTAATCAGCCCACCAGGTTGGCTCTAACACCAGACGGCTCGCTCTTGGCGGTGTTGAACTCAGCCGACATGACCGTTTCGGTGATTAATCCGGGGAGTATGAAGATAACTGCAACCTATTCGGCTCTCAACTCCAACGACGCAGGGAATGTACCGATAGCTCTGTCTCCGGCGGAGCCGCACAGGATGTTAGTGGACTTGGTCTGCACTGGGTGTCTGGACAATGGTGTCATACACCTGCTTGATCTCGACAATGGCAGCCTGTCTTGCGCGGGTGTGGCCGGTTGCGACCCGAGCGGCAGCAACATCACCCTTAGCTCTGGGTCGGGAGTAGTTGCCATGGCATCCTCAGCTGACGGCAGCAAGCTTTTCCTTGCCGATTATTACTACGGCGTCGCTGGGTTGCTGGACCTGAAAGCTAACAAGCTGATCGCGGTGGCGCTGTACCCAGCTCAGGACGCAGCCGCCGACGCCGACGGCGACTTCTTCGCAGCTCAGTTTGGAATCGAAAATGCGGCGCTATCACGGATATCAATCATGGCGTATGAACCATATGCTGACTCGGGAACTCAGAGCCTACACAACGTTGTGGGCGAAAAGTTGAATCCCTCCGGGAGTTTGCTTTTTCAGCCCCAGGATTCTGGCGTGGACATCTTCGATGTACATACCGGGCGACTCGTGCTGCATGCCGTCATGCCCGAGACGATTCCGCTAGACTCGGGTGCGCTGGCATTGGACGAGACCGGAACCAAGATCTTCTTGATTTCGAACTCGGGCATCACCATTTCCCAGCTTTTTCAGGAGCCGTTGAGCCTTGCATCCGTAAACCCTGCAACCGGTCCTGCCGGGACGCAGGTTATGCTGCGTGGGAGCGGCTTTGTAACTGGTGCCACGATAACGTTCGGTAACTCCCAGGTGCCCGCCGGTTACGTTGACGAAAACACACTTACAGGCACCGTGCCATCGTTGCCGACGGGGCCGGTTCGAGTAATAGTGACGAATCCGAACGGCGCTGCCTATACCTATGACGCCGCTTTTTCAGTCCAGTAACGAAGGCTCGTGATAGAGAATCTACGGAGTTATAGCTTTCATCGCGATCGTCAGGCTTCTCGTTCCAACTTTTGTACTGCCTCCATTCAGCCTCGCGCGCGTCAATCACTGCTGATTGAAATGTTCGGTATGGCTAAGTCGATACTGAGTCGTATTCGTCGATAGTTCTTAGGCACTTTGCCTGCTTGGGTACACGTACTGGTTCTCTTTTGCAGATTTTCTCTAGCGTGTGCTGGTTAATTCCCCTACGCATGAGTTCTCGCTTGGGAGCCGTTGCGATTCGCGCTAATTGTTCATCGGTCGCAACCACGTTTCCTTTTCGCTTGTATTCAATCGCTTTGAAATCCAACAAACTCAGATCTTCGCCCTCTTCCCAGTGCTTGTCGGACTCTTTGCCGATGTAGATCGGCGGCCAGTTCGCGACGATGTGAGCCCGCTGCAACAATCCGCGCGTGTCGAATTCACAGGTTTGTCCGTCTGGCCCGAGGCTTTTGGCTTCGGGATGGTTCTGGTACGAGTCCAGGAGCATGAAGAAATTCTTGACCGGCGCTCTGCGACCGTCGTATTCGTCAGTAAGTTCGTATGGGGGATTGCGAGTCGTGGATATCGACGCACTTCGAATGCATCCACTGGTCGCGTTCGGATGAGAAGGGCGTTATCAGCGTGAGTTTGTTCGGATCAACACCCTGGGGGTGTCCGAAGCGCGATATTTGCGGAAGCATCATAAAATTGTTCGGACGCGTTAGGGGTCCTTTGGCGAGATTCTTCAATGTGTGATTTGGGGTGCTGAGCGTGAGTTTCATCATCACCGGCAGATCGAACCATGCTGGTTTCTTGCGTTTCAATCCCAAAACGCCACGCACGATCCAATCCCACGCTTCGAATATCCACGCCGGGGCGTCACGTTTCCAGCCTTCCGGCGAGTCCTTCGGCGGATAGAAGTAGCCAAGGCCATGAGCTTTCGGTTCCACAATCTCGATGTCATCGCGTGTTTTCGTGTACAGTGCGTATCTTTTCGCGGCAATGCTGTATCCGTACAGCTGCCGTCGTTGTTTGTCGGAATCCCAGTTCAATTTGTGAATCTTCAAAATTGATCCACTCAAGTCGTATGGATTGAGCGAATCGAATCTGCCAACGATGCGTTGGACTTCAGCCCTGGATAGGGCCGTGATCGGCTCTGCCCATTCGGCATCGGGATTCGCTGTCTATGCGCTGTCGAAACGATAGTCGCGCTGTCAGTATCGCAAAACAGAAACGTTCCCCCAGCATCCTCTATACACCTTTCGAGCATCCCTAAGAGCAAGCGCCGCCCAGACGTGATGAGAGAACCGACGTGTGGCGCGAACCATTTCCCTGGCTCTTCCACAACGTCTGATGTCGTCTCAAATGACTCTTCGCCTGAAACACTTTCAACTTGGCCGCGTCAGCTTCGTTCGGGTTCAGTTCCACAAATAGGCCATACGATCCGCTGTTGGCGAGAATCTTCAGCCAGTAGTGGAGCACTGGGTTGGATTCGTGCGCCGCTCGCTGTTCGATGACATGTTTAAAGAAGCTATTCTTGTTGGCATCAACCTTAACCATCTGCGCTGTGGAAAGACGCTGACAAGGATGAATCGCGAATACTTTTCAAGGTTCGATGCCTTACCAACGTGATCGCAACACCACAGTCGTCATTCCTTTCTTGGGAACCGACCAAATTCGCGGTAGGGGGTGGGAAGCAATCAGGCATCCGGGCATCGGTATTCGATTCCACACCGACGGTGCAGAAGGAAGTTCCTGTCAGTTTGTATGGCGAGGCCCGCTTGAAAAGGGCAGCGGGAGAGTGGGAGTTGGTGAGTCTTAAGGTTGACAGGTCTCTTCCCGAAGCAGAATGGGAAGAGCTTCAGAGGCGCACAGTACAGTTGCGGTAGCCGTCACGTGGGGAATCTTTAGTCGACGACATACAGATTGTCACCCGTGTGTAGGACCTTCCACAAGCGGCTGCTTCCCGCTCACGATGCCCAACGCGCGTTCGATTAATCCCATTCCCCACTCAGCCACTCGACATTCCCCGCGGGGGTGGGGTGTAGCGTCTTCCCCTCAACGCGTAATACCCCCGAGGTCTGTTTGACCCTTCTTTTCTTGCGCCTGTAAGATCGAAGTTCATCGGCTATTGCTGATCTCCGGCTGAAATCTTAACCACAGAGGTCACGGGGCGCACAGAGGAACACAGAGTCGATGTCCCT
>Ga0210393_10002469_pt1 | contig 15175 bp, 17 predicted proteins | sample IncBWC27OmetaG_FD_160068 | JGI IMG/M metagenome (GOLD analysis project Ga0210393, IMG submission 160068) | Forest soil microbial communities from Barre Woods Harvard Forest LTER site, Petersham, Massachusetts, United States - Inc-BW-C-27-O ... | reverse complement strand
TGGAACTCCCATAGCTCTGCTTTGAAATCACCGGGGATCAACAGCACTTCACCCGATTTTTGGATTTCCCGCACCACAATCTCATTGCCATCGGCGTACACGCGGATAATGAGATACTGAGTTGTCGGGTTGAAAGTTTGCGCCTGATCGGTATTTCTTACCCCAAGGGTAAGTGTGACCTCTGGCGGGACTTCAAACAAAACCATGAACGCTTTAAACTGCTGCGGCGCAGTGAAACGGAACTTCTTGGTTTTCCACTGCCAATTGCGTAACGTAGTCGCGCCGGGGCTACCAATCGGCGGGTTCCATTGCATAATCGCGCCGCCTGTATTCAACACGAATATCTGCCCCGACAACTCGTCGCTATACGAATTAATAACAGTGTCGATGCCTCGTAGGTAGGTGAAGGGCGTGTTCGTATCGCCGCTATCCATCACGAAGCCGGTATACCCAACCGGATCATATGGCGTAGGTATGTCGGTTGCCTCTAGCATATAGTTCATGCTCGGGATAGGCGCACCCTTAATAAACGTCGCATAGGACGAGCCATAGCGAGCGGACGACCATTGAACCGGCAGGAGAGAATAGTGAAACTCTTTCTCGTAGATAGCTTCGGTAACGTTCGTAGTGCCGCCCGAATTGAGCAATTGAATGCCGTTGGGCGAGGCGTAATAAGCTCCTTCACCCGACGATACAATAGACCCGCGTGAAATACATGGCTCATTGGCGGTTATCTTACCAATGGTCATGGTGTCAGGCGTGACGCCGGTGGCGATGAACGGACTACCCTCTGTCACAATGTTGAGCGAAGACCCGTTGGCGGTTAGCCCGACGATGGGATAGTCAACCGTCAGCGCGTACTGGGGCGGCCATGCATGCGGTAGATACGCCGCGCTGAACCAGACTTCGCGCTCGTTGGTATACCCGGCGGCAATGCCATTGGCCATCATCACCACGCCCTGCAAGCCAGCAGGGGGCGGGGCGTAGCCAATCGTGTTCAGCACAAGGTTCGCAGTCACCACGGCGTCCGTGGCGCTGTCGTGGATCGTCACTGTACCCACTGGGTTAATCGGCACTTCGGTGACTTGATAGTACGTCGCGTTACCCTGCGAGTCGGTCACGGTGCGATACAACCGATAGTGACCGGGATTGAATGGCGCGTTGGTGTTGTAGCCAGCCGGGGGAGCCGGAATCACCACAATCCATGTGCCGGTGCCGTCGCCAGACGCAACCGTCGCCGGGGAGGGCTGGCTTTCCTCCGAGAAGTCGCTGATAAACGTGTACACATAAGCCCGCGTCTCTGGCAAGCTCGTCAAAAACTGGATCGTATCGCCGGTTTGCACGCCAGCCGCAATCACGCCATTGCTGAGAGTGACTTGGCCTGCGCCATTGTTGACAGCGGTAACCGTGGTGTTCGCGATAATTTGATTAGTATTGTCGAACTGGAACGTGTCGCCTGCGTTGACCGCACCCACCAAGTTGTAATTAAGCGTAACAGTCGTCGCCGTAACGCTCGCGACCTGAGAGCCGGGGAAAACCACAGCGGGATTATTGACGCAAACAACCGCCATGCCGGGGGCGATATTGTTCGGCGCGCTGCCGGTGCTGGAAAAATTCAACACCGTGGTGTTCGCGGCTGAACCTAGCGTCGTGTTCGCCACCAGTCTATGGTCGGTCAGATCAATGGCGTACATACCCACCAAGACGCTGGCAATCGTCCCAGCGGCGAAGAACAACACCGTCGCGCCCACCGCAGTGGGCGCAGACGAAGTCAACACGATGTAACTGGGCGGCGGGGTTACCGTGGGCGGCACTGTAGGCGCAGCGACGCCCAAAATGTACATAGGAGAATGGCTCTCTAAGCGAGCCAGCGTATTATACACCGGACCCGGTGAAGCGACCGGCCACGATGGATTATCGCCCGCAGAGTTATATTGGTCACTAGGAAAGAAGTAGTATCGATTGTACGAGTCGCCAACCGTGGGGTTACGAATGGTCGCCATATACGGGTCGGGAAACTCAAGCCACAGCGACCCGGTTGACGTAAAGTCGGGCGGGTTGTTAGTATTGAGCGGTATTCGATAGACTTGCTCAGTGTCAGCGTAGACGGCTTGCGCCACCGCCGCCGACGCCCTGAACCCACGAATTTGCCCACGGTATAACCATGCGTTCTCGGCCAACTGTGCGTTGTTGTCGGGCAACAGGATAGGGTCCCGAATTGGGAGCATCCCCGCGAAGTCGGCGATCATTACCGTGGGCAAAAAAGTTACCCTGTGAGTTAGCGGTTACGTTGTCCGAGCGCCTGCCGCCCAGCTTCGTGTTCGGCGTTATTGCGGTCGCCATAGTGCTGCAAGTTTTTACGGCCCGCCTCCATCTCAGCGATGGTGTTGTCACCGAGTCCGCTTGGAACTTCCTCCGGTGGGGCCATGTTGGGTTGGGGCGGCTGGCCGTGGATGTTGACTTGCTGGCGCTGGGGCTGAGGCTGTTCTCTGTCCGCCTCCTGTTGCTGTGACGGTGGCGCGGGGTTCAGCTGGCCGTGTATATTCACCCCCCGTGCTGGGGCGTTCGGGACGGGCGGGATCGCGGTGCGGGTCGGGGGCTGTGCCATCAGTTTCTCCTTGTCCTACTTCAGGTAGTGTGGGCGGGGTGTATGGCGTCGGCTCGTTGCCCTCATCGAGCCACGCGAGGTAGTCTTGATAGTCGATGTTGTCGGAGTCGAACGGGATGAACGCGCCGTCCTCGTCGCGCACGATCATATTTTCGCTGGGTTGGTTGCGTATATGGTCCCAGGCTTGGGTGTAGGTCATGATCAAAGCTCCGCGTCAGCAGCAATAGTACCATTTATAAGAAAAGCGCCATTAGCAGTAACTACAACATTCGTCACAAAACCATACTGACTACCAGGAGTAGGCGCTCCAGAAGTAATATTTACAATACTATTAACGCTATAACCCAATGTTGGCGAAGCTCGCATCGCCACTTGAAAAGGAGTATAGCTATACACAGTCCCCGTTGTACTACCATAACCGCCCAAACCCCAACCACCAATTTGATAATACCTCTGGCAATCCACCAAAGTTTTGGCCAGCGACTGCCTATTAAATGGCGTTGCGACACTGCCGATCTCCAGCTTGACGCCGGTCAGGTTGAAACTCGCGCCGTTGACAGCAACAACGTTGGCCGTGCCAGTCGCGCCACAATAATTGACCGACGCCCATGCCCCGGCTGGGCCGCGAAAGGTTGCCCCCGAACCAAGATCGAAGTGGACAACAATTCCCGCCGCGTTGCCTTGTAAAGTCCACGTCCCGGCGGTGTCGCCGGGGATGGTGACGGCGATCTTCGTCCATGTATTCGCGGTCGGGATCTGATAAGTGAATGGATATGAGCGCGTAGCGCCAGCATTTGTAATGGAACCGCCGAAAGCGCCAGTCAAACTTGAATAGACCAGAAACGATAGCGTAATCGGTTGCGCGTTCGCCGTGCCAAAGGCAAAGTCAGCAACGAAATCCGCTTCGATAGGCTGATTGATTTGAAAAAAGTCGGACGCCAACGGTATGTAAGCAGACGTTGAGCCCAATCCGAGATAATAGCCAAATCCAGCAGCCGAAAGTAGAGCACCGCCTGGAGCGTTTTGACTTGTGAATTTCCCAGCTTGAGTGCTGGAATACTTCCACCGATCAATACAATAAGTCCCAGCAACAGGCGTTGTGCCCACGCCGTTGTTCCTCTGATCGATCCGCATGTCGCCATTTATGATCCTATTGTCATTGATTCCCGGCACAACGGTCGGGCTTAACCCGCTGGGTAACCACTTCACCCCATCCCAAATCCACGTCACGCCCGCAGCAGTAAAGGTCTGACCGACAGAGGGGTTGCTAGGAAAATCAATCATGATCAAAGCTCCGCGCTCGCAGTATATGTGCCTATCTGTACAGTCGCGCCGGTAGCTGTTGCCACTGCTTGGAACCCAAACGTGCCGTTGTCTATAGCAAATATAGATGGTGTGCCGAGATTTGTTAGTGTGGTCCAATTCCCTACAAGGGTCGGCGCTGCTCGCATAGTGGTTTGCAATGCGTTTGACGCACCAACCGCACTACCTGATACTGTATAGCCTGCAAAACGCGCACTTGCAATACTATAATACCTCTGGCAATCGGCCAAGCTCTTGGCCAGCGACTGCCTGTTGTAGGGCGTTGCTACGCTGCCGATCTCCAGCTTGACGCCGGTGACGAAAAACTGCTGGCTGGCGGCAGAAACGACACTAAACGCGCCCGTTACGCCAACGAAGCTGCTCGCCGCCCACGCACCCGCAGAACCGCGATACGTCGAACCGCAACCTAGATCGAAGCTCAAAGACAGCGCCCCGGCGTTGCCTTGCAACACCCATGTTCCGCCAGTATCGCCGGGAATAGTGATGATGGTCTTCGTCCAAGCGCCTGCTGAAACGGAAAAAGTAAATGGATAGGAACGCGTCCCGGCATAGTTGCGGATCGAGCCGCTATACGTTCCAGCGACGGTCCCCCAAGCCCAGAATGATAGAGTAACTGGCTGCGCGTTCGTTGAGCCAAAAGCAAAGTCACTGATCATGTCAGCTTCGATAGACTGACTAAGCAACATAACATCGCCAGCCGCTGACGTATGAGCCGTCTGTGACGCAAACCCAAGATAATAAGAGAACCCCGGAGGGGGAGTGCCAGCATTGAGATTGCGGCCCCATGTTCCTAAACCAGCGACATTACCAAAGTACCATCGATCTACAGTATAGAGGCCGCTCGCCGTCCCGCTCGTACCGCCATTGCGCTGATCGATCCGCATGTCGCCGTTGATGATACGGTTGTCGCCCATCGGGACGATTGTCGGCGTCCAAGAACTATTCTGACGGCTATAAAGCTTGCCGTCAGTCGGCGCTTCAGCAATGCCGCGCGCGGTAATTGTGCCATCACCCGCCGCAGTGACCGTCGTTCCGTCAACCTTGACGCCACCGAGGACCGTCGTCGAAGCGGGCTGCAAAAGACCCGCGACATTGATCGCCACCACCCACTGTGAACTATTCGCGTCTGTAAACCAAACGTACAATTGGCCGCCGACGCTGTCCCACCATAAAGTGCCGGGTTGTGGGTTAGTCGGCGCAGCATCGCCAATAATAATGGAGCCGCCGATCTGCGCCCATTGCGCCGGATTGAACGCGCCGGGAGCGTTAGCGACAACGCAACGGTAAAGCTGTCCGCCTTGAATGACAAACTGCCCAACAACGTAATTCGCCGCAGTCGAATAGAAGGTGACGGCAATCAGGTCTTGCGCCGCATTAGTGGCGTTAACCACGCCCAACTGAGCGTCAGCGAAGTTGACATAAAGCTCCCCCGGCTGACGACCCGTAGGACGATTGCCAGCAACACTAGATCGAAGAGATTGAACGCGTCCAGTCATAACCTTTTCCCTATATAGGGCCGCTAGTAAGCGCCGCAATCAATGTTAGCATTGGCGACACTGGTAGTTACATACTGCAACGGTACGGCGTCAAGATTGCCAACCGGATTACCCACGAGGGTAAGTAAACCGGTCATCGCCCCACCTGCTATCGCCAATCTTGTCGTGTCAGTCGGGTGAACGTGGTCGCCACGGGTGAACGCAGGCGCGGACCCAGATGACCCTACGCCATTCATCGCAGGCACGGCGTTCGACGCTACCGGCACGTTAGCGATCAACGCATAGGGGGCTAACGCCGCCGTGACTTGCGCCGCTGTCTGGTAACCCGCTGGGTTACTCGCAGCATAGCGCGATGTGTCGGTAGGATGAACGTGATCAGCCCGCGCCCATGTAGCCGCCACACCAATCGCGTTCGTCCCATCCATCAATGGAAAGGTAGTCGAAGCAAGTGGAATCTCAATAAACAGCGCATAAGGCTGGAGCAATGCACTGGTCGCCGTCGCCCAATCGGTGATATCTGTCGTGTCAAGCTGCGTCCACGCAGCGCTCATGCGCACATAAGCCGTGCCGTCGCTGGGCGCTTCCGGCACGCCCGCGCCGCTGGCGGTTGGCACCCACACGCCGTTCTGGCGAGCATAGGCAATGCCGTCCTGCGGCGCTTCGGGCGTGCCAGGAGCCGCCCAAGCCAACGTACTTGAAGTGTTAGCGGCGGCGAGAACCTGCCCAACCTGCCCGCCACTGATCTGCATCGACGCCGGACCATTAGGAACAATAAATCCAGGTACGCTAATAGCGCCATTGAAAGTGCCACCCTGACGCGGCATCATCGGCGCAACCGCCGCTGCAACCTGCGCCGCAGACGTATAGTTCGCTGGGTTACCCGCTGGGTAAGCCGCCACCCACGCGCTGTCTTGACGCCCATACAACGTACCATCAGTCGGCGCGTCAACCAAAAGATTAGTAGTGTCTATCGGCAACCACGCCCGGTTATTGCGAGCATAAAACTTCCCATCAGGCGGGGCGTCGGCTTGTATCACGTCCGGTTGCCAGCCGCCGTTAATGCGCGAGTAAAGCACGCCATTTTGTGGCGCTTCAGTGACAATTTGATTAACAGCTAAAGATTGCCAGCCGTTCCTATACCGCGTATAAAAATTACCATCATTCGGCGCATCAGTCTGAATCGCGTCCGGTTGCCACGTGCCGTTATAGCGCCCATATCGAATCGTGCCACCCGGCGCTTCAGTAACATATTGTGAAATTTGATACCATGAATTATTACGGCGCACATATTGCGCGCCATCAGCGGGAGCATCAGCCTGAATAGGCTCGACCACCCACACACCGTTATAACGTCCATAGATAAGATTGGTGGACGGCGCGTCAGTCACCAGACCCGCCGACATAATTATTTCCCAGAAAAAATTAACCCCGTCCGTCACCCACTCGGATAGAGTTTGCGTGGTCGGATCGTACCACTGATCCATGACGTTGGGGTTCATGGGCGGCGCTACGCCCCAAAAATAACGCACCCCCGTGTTGACATAACCCTGTGTCGGCTCACCCAGCGGTATCTGAGTATAGATCGTCGGCACTGGATTGATCTGCACACAGTCGCCAGCAAACGATGGAATGTTGACCGTCAACACGTCATTGCGGGTGCTGCTGCTCACATTGCTGATAATGGTGATATTGTACTGTTGCCCGTTGATACCGCCACTAAGCAAGAACGTCAATATGCCGCTAACCATATCGGGATAGGAAATCACCAGCGCTGGGTTACTCGACACATCCACAGTAAAGCCATAACTATCGACCACAACGTCAGCGCCAAGGCTGCTATAATCGACCACAACCAACGTCTGGTCGCTAGTTTGCTTGACCAACGGGCCAAGCGTCAGCGTGCTGTCAACATAGAAATACGCACTGTCGGTATTGACGACGCCGGAAGGAAGCGCAAAACCCATTTCACGGCCCCGGTGCTGGAGGTGTTGCTGGCGGCGGCGACAGCCACAATATGAACACTACGCTATCGGACGACGGCGCTTGGGCAAAGCCAATCTGATTGCCTGACGCCTCGTACTGGGTGATTGGCTCCTGCCACACGCCATCAACCGACACCAGCAAAGTGTTCGCCGTGGAAATAGCGACTATGGTGCCGTCCACCGCCGTCAGCATAAAGTCAGTAGTAACCCCATCCGGCCTGATCGGGTTCATAGTCACCACTTGCGCGCCATAACCGCCACCACCGCCAACCGTCGCCGCTTCCCACCAACTGACTAGACCATTAGTCACGAAGTCAGCAATGTCGCCGGTAATCGAATTGTACCAACGATCCAGCACATTCGCGCCAACTGGCTCAGTGGCGCTAACGAAAAATCTCGGCGCAGTGTTGACGATAATCGAACCATCGCCGCTAGTCGCGCCGCCCCAGCCCGCTGGCGGAAGGGAGAGAACCATGCAACCACAGCCATTCTCACCCAGCACGTTCACCGTCAACACGTCAGTGCGCACCTCAGTGTCCGCCAGCATAGCGTTAATAATGACTTCATACGCCTGCCCGGCGATACCCCCCTCGACATAAAACGTCAGCAACGTCTCCGTCGCATCGAGCGCAGCAGCGTCAAGCCATAACTGCGGCTCGCCACCCGGCCTAATTCGGAACGAGTAACCCACGAGGGTAACCGAAGGCGTAAGACTACCGTACTCCACTGTGATCAGCGTGCGAGCGTCAAGCGGCTTGTTGTACGCGCCAAGCTGACCCAACGCGCTGGCGGTAAACAGCGTCGGATCTGTTTGCGCGCTGGGGATCGGATATGGATAGTTCATCAACGCGCCCCTATCGCGAACAGACCCGCCCCAGAGTTCCATCCACCGGGAAAGTTCCAACGCTGCGACCCATAGGTGAACATTCTTCTAATTTCTGTACGGCAAAGCCCAATGCCTTGGTTGAACATACGCCCGTGGAACTGCGACCCCGGCAGGGAGGTATAAGGCTTACCGGGTTGCAGCATCAGCCGCATGTTCACGCCGTTGGCGATGTAGTTCAGATATTTCTCCATCACCCAATCAGGGGGTGACGTAAAACCCGCCGAGTCAACCGGGTCACAGACGTTGAGCGCCAGCGTGGCGATCCATACTTCGTTGGCGCTGGGATTGTCGCGTATGCGTAAAATAGGGCATTTTGCCCCGGCGTTTAAAAGGACCCCCACACGCTGGGTCCGCGTCAACGGGTCCTGCGCCTCTGAGTCCACGCCGCCGAGGGTCGATAGATATTGGGGAGGACACATCGGAAGGTATGGTGGAACCAGAGGCGCGCCTGACGGTGGGGGTGAGCTAGGACGATCCAGACCCATGAGCCGGTTCACCGCAACGTTCTGCCCGGTGCCAATCTGGTAGTCGTTCGTGTTCGCTTGAATATAGATCGGAACTTCAAGCAACCACGAGTCAGTCCGCTGAAACCAATCCTTAAGGGCGTTGAACATCTCCATACGAATGACGCCATCCAGCGCGCCGCCGCACGTCATGCGCACCATGTCATTGAGGCGAGCCATGCTGGTGGTGGTCATCAGGCGGCACTCAACGTAGTGAGATGACTTTGAAACTTAGCCATGAACCCTTGCGCCCGTGCATCTTGGGTATCGGTCACGTCGAGGAACTGCGACCAGCCATTAATGAACCAATCGAGCGCGGAAACATACTTGTTAGGAACCGGCACAGGAGTTCCCTTACCCAATGAGTAACTTCCATCTGTGTTAAGCGCCACGTCATCCGTAGTGTATAAAGGCGGATTGCCGTCATCGGTATCGCCCTTGCGAAGCGGCTGCTGATATTTCAAGTCTAGGAACATATCGGCGCGAATACGGCCCATCTCGCTCAAGCCGATATTCAATGCGCTCAACAGCGTCGTGTCGGGATAACGGTACGGCGACACGGCGTCCTGCAAGCCAAGCCTTGCTATCGCCATATAGTCGGTAACTGTTCTATATCGTTGCGCCATAATTACCCATCGGATAAGAGCAGTCCCGGCGCTCCCCAATGCAATCATGAGGAACGCCGGGACCTAACAGGAGCCAACGCAACGTCAACAGGCAAACGTTACGTTCCGGCGACCTGTGTAACGATAGCTTGACAGATCGCCTTGTTGTCCAAGACCTGACGGCCATAGACTTGCAGCCCGCGCAAAATTTGCCCGAAGGTGCGCTCGGAACGGATCGTCTCGACATTGGTCAACTGCGAAGCAAACGTAAGACCGTGCGCATGGCCACCAAAAATCACCCACTCGCCCGCCGCCAGACCGGCGGCAACGCCGTTGGGCAGAAGATTAGACGCGTAGATGGTGAACCTATCGATCTGACCAAACTTGCCATTCCTAAGTATGCTTACGCTGTCGCCAGACACGAACACTTCACGCAGTTCCGAACGCTTGATTTGGAACGTAGCCCATGTGGGCATAACGACCCAGCGCCCCGTCTCGGGAATATTCTGCTCATCGAGCGCCTGCCCAATACGCAACAACACATCAATGATTTCGACCTGACCAGTGGATGGATTACGACCCACAGTGGCGATAGGCGTGCCAGTCACGCCAAGGTTGATGTTCCCCGAAATGACGCCCGCCGCCAACCCCATATTGCCGGGGTTAGCTTGGTTCATCAAAAACGTCAGCACGTCCGTATCGACAACGATCTTCATCTGCTCGGACGCATCGTCCGACCAGAGAGACATGTTGTTGATGTCAGATTGCTTCTCGATCACATCGTCAATGATCGCGGCGAAGTATTTGCCTTGATCGATAGTCAACTCGACAGCACTGCCAGCAGGACGCTGAAGCGCCAAATCGCCGTTGACGAGGTAGTTATTGATGATCAGAGTCGGCTTGGTGCGGATCTTGACTCTATCGCCGTAACTCTTGATTTCGCCCTCGTAGTCGGTATTGCTGATCGCGGCTAGGACAGTCGCCGCATAGAACTTTTCGATCAGCTTCCCCGACCAAATCTCGGGGATAAAACCGGCTGCTACATAGTCAGTGGACGTGCTGCCGCTGGGATAGATTGGAGGGGTAGTGGCTGAACCAGCCAGACCGAGAGCCATGATGTTTCTCCGTTAAGTTTGAAACCGTGGGTCGAAAGTCGGCATCAAACGAGCGGAGTGACTCGGCTCGGCCTCGCTCTGTATGGGTGCTAGCGTGTTAGGGCTAGGACGCCATCAGCCAGAGATAGATAAATTGCCTAACGTATGTCTAGGTATTCTTAATAACCCTGTTCTCACGGCTCGCTTCGGCTATCTGCCGCTCGATTGCCGTCGCCTCAGCCTCACGGCCAGCGTACTTGCCTCTAAGCTTCTCGGCGTAAAATTGCCTAATCTCACTCGTATAGACAGGCTGCTTTTCCGGGGGCGCTTGCGTATCGCCGCCCTTGGCTCGACCAGGGGCAGCGAGTTGCCGCAGATCAAATTGCTGCGGGGAAACCCCATTGCCCGCAGCACCGTTACCGGACTGACCTGCGCCACTGGCTGCGCCTGCACCGCCATAAGTGTTAAGGAACGCATTGAAGATATCAATAACCTGACCGGTGCTATTCGAGTTATGCGCGCCGTTCAGGAACTCACGCCGCGTCCGATGCGAGATGGGATCGACCTGATCCAACCACGAGGCGAACTGCGGGGAATTGTTAATCGCGTCCCACTGCGGGATGGTGCGCGCCAAGTCGTCGTACATCTTGACACGAGCGTCGAACACCACGGTGTTCTGGACGCCGCCTATCTGCCGCTTGACGGTCTGCAATTCGCCCGCCAATTGTTGCAAGATCGGCTCATAGACCTCGGCGGCGCGACGGCCCATAACGTCCATAAGCTCTTGGCCGTACTCCTGCACTTCAGCTTGAGTAACCCGGCGACCGGGGGGTGGGGGTGCGACGTTAAATCGCACCCCCGACCCCTCGCCCTGCGACGCTGTGTGAGGGGTCGGGGGGCTACCCACTTGCGCCAACAGCCTTTGCTGGTCGATGAGCGTCTGTTGAAGCCTGCGCTTCTCATCTTGGTCACGCTCGTATCGACCCTTAAGCGATTTGAACTGATGCTCCCAGTCAGCCTCGCTCTGCGGCTGCGCCGCTTGTGGGGGAGCCGGGGGCGTAAATTGTGGAGGTGTTGGCTGCGCCTGCACCCGCGTATCAGCCGGATCGCCAAACTCTGGCGGACGCGGATTGCGTGGATCGAAGTCACCGGTAATCACCGTGGGGTTCGATCTAGTGGGCGGTATAAGCGGACGTACAAGCTCATTGCCGCCGTTCGCCTCGTTGGCGTCCTTGGCGGCTTTGGCCTGCTCTATAAGCGCATTGGCGCGATCCGCCTGCGCCTTCACGCCGGGGGGAACCGGCACGGAAGGATCAGGCGCACCGCGCTTGGTCGCGCCGCCTACAGCGTTATGCCCTTGGATCGTCGTATTCATTTCCTGAGTTTGTCCGCTAAGTTCTCAATGTGGATAAAGTCGTCTCGTAGATCCCGCATCCGTCTGTTCATACCCAAGGCGATATGCGCCTCGCCAGATGGCGTTGATAGCGACCGCTCGTACTCAAACAATGTAAACACTTTGAACGCCTCTATGAATGTCGCCCACCGTGCGGGGTCCCCCTTGCTCAGATCATATAACGCCCGTATATATTCCTCGCGTGGTGAGTTACCCATTTTACCCTTAGGGTAAGAGTCGTTAGAGAATGCGTCGGGGGGTGCTGACATTGGCGAACGGAGGTCCGCCGTTGATGATATCGTCAACCATGTCCCCGGTAGATGCCTTGCCGTCGTCTTCCTTACAGTAGTTGTTGGTCAAAAGGCGTCCTAACCCTTGACCGACAACTTCCTTCGGCGCGTGATCCCATAGCCCTTCAAGCTCGGCGCGAGTGTTACAGGGGCCGAACTTGCGCTCGGTGCCTGCGTCAGTGTCACCCCAATCCTTCGAGTCTTTCTTGCGCTCATAGGGTTTATCCACCGGTCAATCCTTTCACCGCCCACATGACGGCTTCTTCGATCTTCGTCTTGGCTAGTGACGCCTCCCGTCCTTGCGGCACGCAGTCATCGATCAAACAGAGAAACGTAAGCCCCATATCCTTAAGCCGTACCATATCATGCTTCTCGCCGTCAGTCAGCACCCGATACTGATGGCGCATTGTATTGTTGACGGTGCGCTCATCACTTGCGCTATCCATTGTAAATTTCCCAATCGTCCGCCAGCAAGTCGGTCTGGCTGCACAGCCACGGCACAAGGTCGCCCAGCGCCGTAAACATGAACACATAGGGCAGCGTCATCCTGCTGTCCTCGTCGGGCGTCTGTAGCTCGACATACATATTCTTGCCGTTCCAGCCCGACCGGACGACCTTATCCCCCGACTTGAGCCGCCGAACTGCTTGCCCAATATCCATTACGGAACTTCCGCAACAAGAATATTAAGCGCCGCCTGAAAGCCGGTATAGTCCAGGCTCGGCAGACGCCCCAACGTAAGCGAGGCCCGCATTCTATTAATCCAAAACAAGCACGTCAGATCATCGGGCGAAGCGCTCTGCGACGGGATATTGAACGTCGGCTGCGTCAAAGCAATAGCGACCTGACGAATAGCCGAAATCCGGTTGCCATAGTCGATATGCTGGAATGGAGCCATAGGCATGACGGTTACCCTTTGGGTAAAAGAACAGTACGGGAACAATACGGGTCCGAATCAGCAACCTACAGTTTAGGCATAGTCTTACTACTTTGTCAACACGCTTTCGTACCTTTTTGGGCAAAAAATTACCCTGATTTGCCTGATTGCCCCGGCGTCATTTTGTTTGCGGTCTGCTTGCCAAACATCTTCCCCTTGCCGCCCGACGCGAACTTATCGCTCGATCCAGTCGGCGCGTTGCTCTGCTTGCCGGAAACACCTGACTCGGCGTCACCCGCGCCGCCTTTGCCGAACATTTTGCCCGAACCGCCCTTAGCAAAGAATCCGGGGTCCTCTGATCGCTTTTCCACTTTACCCATAACAATACCTCCTAAGTCCGTAAACGGGTCGAACAGTTCTAACTGCTTACCCATTAGGTTACTTCTCGTGTGCGTATACGCAAAAGCTACCCACGCCCCTTGTGAATCACACCTTTGTAACGAGCCTTGGTGTCGCCACCACCGCCGACAGCGCCGCCCTTGCGAAACGCAGGACGCTCAGCGCCTTCAACCTTGGCTTCCTCGCCACCCTCACCGCCCTCACGAACGGCGCTGCCACCCTTAGCGAAGCCGCCTGAGCCGCCCATTCCTCCTGCACCACCTGCCGGAGGAGGCGGCGGCCCTGCGCCACCCGGCATCGGTGGGGGCGCGCCTGCGCCCAAACCGGGTGGACGTACGTTCGCGACTTTCGGGGCCATCGGGGGCGCTCCCATTGCGGCGGCGGGTCCGCCCTTCGGCGCGCCTAACCCGCTTCCCGCCATCGGCGTCGGCGGACGCCCTGCCTTAATTCCTGCGCCGCCCATCTTTCTCGATCCTGGTCCTGCCATTGCTGGATTCCTTGGCATGAGAAAAGTCCTCTAACTCGATACGCCGTACCGGCACGGTGCTTGGTCTACCAAGCGCCTCCCGCCATGATGCTGGCACTCCGGTCATGGTCCGGTACACCCACAAATCGATATCATCGAACGCATAATAGCGCTCGCCCCGATTTTCCTCACCAAGATGATTTTTAGCGGGCCAATCGCCAAAGATCGTCCACTTCGGGCCGGTGTCGTCGCGACTGAACATTTCAAGCATTTCAGCCCGCGCCATCTTACTCCAGCGACGGCGCATGTACTCGATGGCGTCATCGACATGAATGTAACCGGCAGGGATATTCGGCTCCCATTTCGCTATGAGAGGCTTGCGCGCCTGCGCCCTCGCACGACGCTCGGCGTCGGCTTCGCGCTCTTTTACTGGGTTACCCATCGGGTAACCAGAAGGGTTATGTTCTCTTGAGATGCGAGTGTTCGAAGCATCTCCACTCGAATTGCTCAATGTGTCGGCCCCCCTTGGTTAACCAAGTTCGTGCGTGGCTGTCCCCCCTGACCCGGCGCGCCGGGGGGCGCGTTACCCTGCGCCTGCTGGGCGGGACCGGGGGCTTGGGTGTTCGGAGCGGTCTGCGGCGGCCCGCCCTGACCAGGGGGGACGGGAGGTGCGTTTGGCGCCCCACCAATGGGCGCATGCCCCGGCTGACCCTGCGCGCCAGCGTTCGCGGCGGCTTGCTGTTGCTGTTTATCCAGATCGGCCTCGCTGGGCACAATGTTCTCGCCCGGCAGGCCGATCTCGGTGGCCACATTACGAAGCACTTGGGCGCGGCCCTTCGGCCCAATAATCGCCATGTCGATTGGGTTCGCAGTCAATTGAAGGAACTCAAGCTGCCTCGCACGCTGCGTCTCACGCTGCTGAGCGACTTGCACGCCTAGCACCCGTACCTTCTCTTCGCCAGTCAACAATCCCGTCTGGTCGGTCATCATCACCATATCGAGCAGCGCATTGATGACCGGCTCGATCACGTCGATATCGATGTTCGATGCGACGGTTTGTAGTATCTTAGAACTATTTTGCATCAGCATGCTTAGGCCGCTCGCAGTGCGGCCTAAGCCGCCAGTGGGCGGCGAGCCGGTCATAAATTTCGGAATCGCTGACGCCTCGTCAGCCATACCGCTAAAAGCGGTATATACCGAGAGAAGCTCGTTAGCGTTACTGGCAGGAGAGAAGAACTCTACGGCTTTCTCGGTG
>Ga0210393_10002468_pt1 | contig 15185 bp, 7 predicted proteins | sample IncBWC27OmetaG_FD_160068 | JGI IMG/M metagenome (GOLD analysis project Ga0210393, IMG submission 160068) | Forest soil microbial communities from Barre Woods Harvard Forest LTER site, Petersham, Massachusetts, United States - Inc-BW-C-27-O ... | reverse complement strand
ATTGCGGGCCTTGGCCGAGTGAAATCCCGACCGGAACGTCCAGATGACAAACAGCAATGTGAACACCGGCAGTAGATAAGCGAGCTTCCATGCTGGGAATCGAGTCGCCTGTGCGGGGGGCTGGCCTTCGCGGAAAAGAATAGCTTTGCTCCCCGTCGGCTCGCCCTTTTCTGATGCCGGAGGTGTGGCGCCCGCGGACGAGATCGCGCTGACTGCACTGGGCGCAACCGATATCGGGGCGATCCAGCGATACCCCCTGCGTTCTATGGTCTCAATAAAGATGGGGTTCTCCGCAGAATCGCCAATCGCATCGCGTAGACGCTTGATCGCGCTGCTGATTCCCCGGTCGAAGTCCACGAAAATGTCAGCCGGCCAGAGTTGCTGGCGGAAATCCTCCCGCGTCACAATTTCATTGGGCCGGTCCAGCAGAACTCTCAGGGTGCGGAATGGCAGATCCTGAATCCGCACTTTGGCTCCGCTTCTGCGCAGCTCCCCCGAGCGGAAATCGGCCTCAAACACACCGAAACGAACGACAGTCTGAAGTTCTCTGGATACGTTCATGGAAAACACAACCGCCCTCGCAGGGTCGCTGTCAGTCTACTTGACGCCTAGCCGATCGGCTTTAGCACTTTCGTGCCATCTTTGCCAGACAAGAACTTTCTGTAAGGCACTGTAAAAAAACAACATATCTCGTCAACTCGACACCACCAACGCGTCGCCTCGAGAGCATTGACCACCGGAGCAGCTTTCAGCGAGAGTCCGGGCACGCATTTCGCTGCCACTCCAGGCAGCAGCGTCGCGCAAACCCTAGGTGAGCAGGGTTGAGCCGAGGAGGTCAACATGAGTTTGCAATTCCGTAAGCCAGGCACGAAGTCGAAACCAACAGCCAGACCGACCCGGCTGACATCGGTGGTCATGAAGTTCAGCTTAGCCTTCTCAGTTCTCGCCGTTACTCTCGGCGTAAGCTCGCGCTTTGCGGCCAGCGTGCTAGGGGCTTCGGGCGACCGCGTCACCATTACCCGGCCAGTCGACGAAAACCGCACGGTACGGCTTGTCGGTAACACCCGCCCCGAGGCCAGTCCTGAGAACGACCGCGGTCTCCTGCCAGACAGCTTTGCGGTGGACCACATGCTGCTGCAGCTGAAGCGTCAGCCACAGGCGGAGCGGGAATTCACCCAGTACATCGATTCCCTCACCGATAAGACTTCACCCAACTTTCGCCAGTGGATGATGCCAGACGAGCAGGGCGAAAAATACGGTCTCGCGCAGCAGGACATCGATGCCGTCACCAACTGGTTGCAATCGCATGGCTTCAATGTGGGCTATGTCTATCCCAACCACATGGTCATCGACTTCTCCGGCACAGCTGGCCAAATCCGAGAAGCATTCCGCACCGAGATTCACCGGCTCGAAGTGAACGGCGAGCAACACTTCGCCAACATGAGCGATCCGCAAATTCCCGTCGCTCTGGCGCCAGCCATCGAGGGTGTGGTCTCGATGCACAATTTCAAGCCGCACCCGCATTATCAGATTGCCCCTGACTACACGTTCTCCGGCTGCAATTTTGGTGTCTGTCTCAACCTGGTGCCCGCAGACTTGCAGACCATCTACACGGTGTCGCCGTTGCTGACGGCAGGCATCAATGGCAAGGGAATGACCGTCGTCGCTGTGGAAGACAGCGATGCCTATGCCAATGACTGGACCGTTTACCAGAGCACTTTCGGTCTGAAATCCTACGGAGGCACCTTCACGACGGAGCATCCCAACACGTCGGGAAACTGCACCGATCCCGGCACCAACGGAGCTGACATTGAAGCGGATCTCGACGTCGAAATGATCACGGCGATCGCTCCCGCGGCGCATGTCGTCTTGGCCTCCTGCAAGGATGGCGGTTCGAACGCTACCGTCGGTGAATTGCTGGCGGTCGAGAACCTGTTGGCTGCCGGCAATCCGCCGCCCATCATCAGCATGAGCTATGGCGAGTGCGAGGTGAAGAGCGGCGCTGCCGCCAATGCGGCATTCAACTCGGCATTCCAATCCGCCGCGGCGGCGGGTGTTTCTGTATTCGTTTCTTCCGGCGATACCGGTGCTTCGCTCTGCACCCAGCGGCAACACAGCGAAAACTATTCTCTTCCCGGCATCGGAGTGAATGGCTGGGGCGAAACCGTCTATAACGTCTCGGTCGGCGGCACCGACTTCGAGGACATCTACTTCTACGAAAAGGCGGGATATGCGCTGAGCCATTACTGGAACTCCACTAACTCCGTCACCTACGGCTCCGCCAAGAATTACATCCCGGAGATTCCGTGGAACAACTCCTGCGCGGGTTACCTTCTGTACAGCTTGTTTGGTTACGCGTCACCGTCTGCATTCTGCAGCAGTACAACGGGGCAGCAATTCCTCAGTACCGCGGCCGGAAGCGGTGGTCCGAGTAACTGTGCCAAAGGTGCGGGAAACCCCACGTATGGCTACGTAGAAGATACGACGTGTACCGGTTGGTCTAAGCCCAGCTGGCAGGCGGGCATTTTCGGCAATCCGGCTGATGGCGTGCGCGATGTTCCGGACGTCTCCCTATTCGCCGCCAGCGGAGTCTGGGGACACGCTCTCACCATCTGTGCCTCTGACACCAAGAGCGGCGGCAAAGCCTGCAAGGGAGCACCCAGCGGCTGGGTAGGCGTTGGTGGAACGTCGGCGGCTGCGCCGATGATGGCGGCCATTCAAGCTCTGGTGGACGAGAAGTGGAAGATCCGGTCGGGCAATCCGAATCCAACTTATTATTCCATTGCCAGGAAGGAGTTCGGTGCATCTGGCAACAAGACCTGCTACGCCATTGATCAGACCCCCGGAGTCGCTTCCAGTTGCGTGTTTTACGATGTTACGACCGGCGATAACAACGTCGACTGCACGCATAATGGTCCCGGCTACCAGGCAGACTGCTATGTGCCCTCCGGTACCTACGGAGCGTTGAGCACGCAAGCGATCGGCAGCCTGACTTTACTGGCTGCAGGATCGGGATACACGAGCACTCCAACCTGCAAGATTGCCGCTCCAGCAAACAACTCGAAATATCTCAACCCGACGGGCGGTGTGATCTACCCCGGTGGAACACAAGCCACGTGTACAGCGACCATCAATACCACCACTCATGTGGTGAGCGCGGTGAAGCTTGCGAATGGAGGGGAAGGTTACACCGGAGTTCCTCTCTGCATGATTTCCGGCGGAGGTGGGAAGAGCGCGACTTGTATGGCCGTAATCAGCCCGACCAAGGCACCCACAGCGTATCAGCCGTCGTTTGGCGCGGCGCCTGGATGGGACATGGCAACTGGCATCGGCAGCGTGAACGCCTACAACCTGGTATTCGATTCGGCCTGGTAGCAGGACAGATGCGGCAAGGAAGGCCGGAGTCGTCCGCCACCACGGACCTTCGGTTTTCACACCTTCCGAAGAACGCTGGCCTTGATGCAGCCGATATCTGCGAGTCCAGGCGTTAAAGCGTTTGCAGGAAGTTGACTAAGTCCTGCATCTGCTGTTGCGATAGACCAATCTGAAACCGCTGGTTATAAAAATTCACCAATTGCTGAAGATTGGCGGCGACTCCGTTATGGAAATACGGAGCGCGCGCTGGCAAGCCTCGCAGAATAAGCCCCTTACCTCTGCCGATGTCGCTACATTGGCCGGTGATCAGAGCCTTCCCCGGATCAGACGTGTAATAAGTGTTGCCAGCAAGTGGTCCTTGCGTGCAGACCAACTCGAACACAGGCAGGGTCGGGGCTTGTAGCTCTTTGAGTGCAGCAATGATGTTCGGGTCAGTCTCGTAAGCGAGCGAGTGGCTGGTTCCGATGTCGAGCGGCAAGGGGAAGGAATGGTTGCCAACGTTAAAAGTATCGTGGCACGTGGTGCAAGTTCCAACAATCTGCTCAGTGCCTGTGGTTAACCCCGGGACATTACTGATCGTCAGAGGTTGGGTGTTGAAGATCTGCTCGCCGCGGGCAATCGAGGCGCGCTCAGGATTCCGTGAGTTTTGGAAAGACGTGTAAATCGTAAATACGTTAGGAGTGAACGGTTTTTCGTGCGGATCGCTGCCGAGCGAATCGTTGATCCCCGGATAGTAGGGTTGCGTGGACAGAAATTGCGCTCCGCCATCCGCGCCTTGCGACAAACTTCCGGCATAGAAGTCCGACAGTTGCGCCGAATTGAGCGCGAGTTCGAAGTCGACAATCTGGCTAAGTTGCGTGTCTGTCGGCGGCTGATCGGCCTGTGCGTGAGTCAGAATCGCGTCTGTCGCCTGCTGTCTCAGATCGGTACGCAGATTGTCATGGAAAGTCTGTTCGTTGTTCAGAGGATAGGAGAGAGATTCCCGGCCATCGAACATGACCGCACTTAAGAAGCCAAGGCTCGTAGTCGGTAAAGGGCGGCGATAGACCGAGATGATCTGCTGTCCCTGCGGATTCGCCGTGAGAGCGCAACCATAAGGGTCTTGCACGGCAGCGATCGTATATTGCGGCGGTGATTGATCCGTCGCATTCGGTGGCACAGTCAGTCCAATCCGGATCAGTCCCTTGTTCACCACCAAACTGTTGTTCACAGGGGCAGTGGGACAGGTCGAGCCATCGACCTGCGCAAACAGCGGGTCTTTGCCACGAGAAATAAAGTAACGGAGTTGCGCATCGACGGCGCTTAACCCAAATGCGTCACTCGGTGCGTGGCAGGTTCCGCAGGTTCGTCCGTTCGTTCCGAGACTCTGAAAAAACGGCCCGCTCAGATCGACGCTTCCTATCTTGCTATATGTACCGGAAAAGCCGGTGAAATCGAGAAAAGGAAAGAGGTTGCGAAGGTACACGTCCGCGATGGCAGTACCGGTGGCGAGGGTAATGAGGACGGCAACACAGAGCACCACTCGCCTTCGGACCTTCATGCCGGACCTGCCGTATATCTTTTCAGTCTGTCCATTCGGAGCTAACCGGCCGTATAGACGGCCGGACAACTCTCCGACCATCCTCGCCACAGCAACCGTCGAAGGCTCCGACAACATGGGCGTGGCAGCTTTTTCTTCGCCTCGGGCAGTGAGCTTTGATTCTTGACTGGACGCTCGGAGAGATTCCTTCATGACACACCTCTTTGCGGATAAATTGGCATTGCTGGTAATTCGAGACACCCCACAAACCTCGCTAACCACTTGTACGAGCGGCTGAAGAGTGCTGTCAGGCCGCCGCCCGGACTACCCAATGCGGTCTCGCTGTCGCGCACGTTGCCCTTTCCATCGACATCGAGAAGAGCTGCTCGCGCCGCGGGACGGAGCGGCGTTCGAGCGCTCGTCCCCGCGCAGCAGGTTTCGTTACCGAGTGCAGCCTCCCGACCATGCGCATCCCGTGGTCTGGAAGAATACGCCGTGCTCGCCTTCGTAGCCGGCGCCGCTGCCTTGGTTGACGAGCTCAATCGGCTGATCACCTGCGTCATCGGTCATGGTCAGGATCTGCGTTAAAGTCGCTTGCGAGCCTGGATAGAAGCGGGCGCCGCTTTGGTTCTGCACAGCTCCGCCATCGAAGAAAATGGCGGCGGTATTGGCCAACGGCCACGCTCCGTTCGGCGCGGGGCCGTCGCAGCATATCCGGTCCACGATCCAGTTCGCACGGCTGCCGACCTGCGGAAGCGCACAATCGTTCTGGATCGTATAGGACGTGTAGGTGAGAGTAGTGAGATCTTCCACAAATGCTGAGCCGTTATTGCATCCTCCGAAGGCGTGCATCTCTGTGTAAAAAAGATCTCCCGGATTGAGTGCGAACCCGGTGTTGTAAATGTCGTTCCACCCTATAAAAGCGTTGTAGCGGGCCTGGCCAGTCGGGCAGTAAACCGCTTCCTGAACTCCTGCCTGTTCCCCGGCATTGAAAAACAAGGATTGCCCAGCAGCCAGATAACCGTCGATCCCAACGTAGTTCAAGTCGAAATACCAGGTTTCGGTGCACCCAGTCGTATTGTCGAACGGCAACTGAGCGACCGGCACGCTGATGAGCGTCCAAATGTCACCGAATGAGGTTTTGTTGTTCCATTTCTTCAAGCCGTTGTTCACAATGACGCCGGCTGCGTTGATGTTTGACCATTGCTGGGGGCCGGCCACCGCTTGTGCTTGTACCTGCTCGACCGGCTGCACCGGCAATGAACCGGACGCTCTCATCCCGTGTCCACTGCGCAACATCGGTTCGAGCTCCCCATGCCAGTGAATCTTAGCCGCCGCCATGGCTCTTTCCCACAGACGGTAGTGGTCGGGATCAGATTGCTTGTCGGGCCGGGTCGGAAAGCCGTAAGTGGCCAACTCTTCATCGGTGGCCGTCAGCGCGTTGAACCCTTTAGGTGGCTCGACATAGGTATGGATGTTGGCAAGGTTGGTAGGAACGTTGCCGGCTGAGAGGTATATCGCTCGAGCTGCGTCACTCTCGGCCATCGCGATTGTCGTGAGCCCCAGGAACAGGCTCACAGCGACCGCGAGAACCACCAGCTTTCTGCTGATATTTAGCATCTGCATTTTTTTCCTCCTCCGTTTTCTTATGTTTCTTATGGTTTGGGCTTGGTACCGAAATCGCAGTTACTAAACGCTACAGTGGATCAAGCGCCCCGCCCACTTGCGGCAATCTGCTGCACCTCCCTGAAAAAGACAACCCAACTGTTCGCAATCGAGATATCACCGTTTAACGCATTCATGGCCAAGGGTTTGTCCGAATTTGTAATCTCCCGTGCTATACTTCCGTCTTTTTACTTTGGAGTTCGACTAGCAAATGCAGCAGGAAGAACGAGGCAGAATTGTTCGCTTCGGATTGTTTGAAGTGGACATCGGGGAAGGTAAACTCACGAAATCCGGAACTCGGATCCGGCTCCAGGAGCAGCCGTTTCGAATTTTGGTGCTTCTGCTGGAGCACGCCGGCCAGCTTGTGACCCGAGATGCCATTCGCCATGAGCTTTGGTCCCGCGACACATTCGTTGAATTTGACCGGGCGCTGAACACCGCCGTGGGAAAACTCCGTGCGGCGTTAAGCGATTCTGCCGAGAACCCCCGTTTCCTGGAGACCATTCCTCGAAAGGGCTATCGTTTTGTTTCACCGGTCACGATCACACAACGAGAACCGGGGAACCCAGCCCCCACTGAGCCCGCCACTCCACCGATACGCGCCATTTCAATCCCTGAGAACAAGCCAGTCGAACTGGTTCCTTCGGTTGTCGCTGCCACAAAAGCCAGACGGTGGTTGCCAATCGGGCTCATCGCGAGTGTCTTGTTGGCCGCATCAGGCGTTGGAGGTTACTGGTATCAACATCGCAGTCCTTTCCAGATCACTTCGAAGGACACAGTCGTCCTTGCCGACTTTGCAAACACCACCGGGGAGACCGTTTTTGATGATTCACTTCGGCAGGCGCTCGAGGTCGGGTTGCAACAATCCCCCTTTGTAAATGTTCTCTCCGATCGAAAGGTGGGACGAATTCTGAAGCAGATGGGGCGTTCTCCGGAAGAGCGGATGACGGGCCGGACAGCCGTCGAGGTATGCCAACGAGCCAACAGTAGGGTGGCGGTGCAGGGATCGATTGCGAGTTTGGGAACTACCTACCTGATCGGATTGGCCGCGATTCGCTGCGACAACGGCGAACTTCTGATCAATGAACAATTACAAGCCAAACGCAAAGAAGATGTGGTGGACGTGCTGGGACAGGCCACATCGCAGATGCGCGCGCGATTAGGTGAGTCGCTTCCCTCAATCCAGAAATTCAATGCCCCCTTGGAACAGGCAACCACTGCCTCGATTGACGCGCTGAAGGCATATAGCTTGGCGCTTTCCACCTGGGACAAGAAGGGAGATCGCGATTCACTCCCATTTTTCAAACAGGCGGCCGATCTGGATCCGAACTTTGCCATGGCGTACGGCGGTCTGGCCACCCTCTATCGCAATCTGAGCGAAACAAAACTAGCCCGAGAGAATGCCGCGAAGGCTTACGAGCTTCGAAATCGCGTAACCGAGTCGGAGAGAGCAACCATTGAAGCGCGATACTACGCTTACGTGACCGGCGAGTTAGAAAAGGCGGCCCAGGTTCATACGCTGGAAGTTCAAAACTACCCTCAATCGCCGGGCGCCTATAACCACTTGGCCATTGATGAAGGTGAACTCGGACTTTATGAAACCTCGGCAGAAGGTTTTCGCAAGGCCTTGACCTTTGACCCGACCCGAGCGGTGACATATTCAAATCTGGCGACCGATCTTCTGGCGCTCAACCATCTCGACGAAGCGTCGGCGGTTCTGGCCGATGCCAGCCAGAGAAAGTTGCAGACGGAAGGACTGCTTCAGGTGGGTTACTGGGTTGCCTTCGTCCAAGGCGACAGCGGTCAAATGCAGCGTTTGGTACAGCTGTCTTCGGAAGTGCAGGGGGCAAAGTCGCTTCTATTGGCCGAGCAGTCGAACACCGAAGCCTATTACGGCCATTTTGAAAAAGCTCGTGCGTTGTCTCGCGAAGCTGCCAATCTTATGGAGCGTGATGGCGACAAGGAGTTGGCGGCCGTCTACCTCGCACAGGCAGCCGTTCGGGAAGCCGAAGTGGGAAGCTATTCTCACGCCCGGGAGTTAGTTGCGCAAGCGCAGAAACTCTCTTTCGGACACGATGGAATCACCCTGGTCGCCCTGGCAATGGCTCGTATGGGGAATGATAAGCAAGCCGAGATGCTCAGCCACGCACTGGATAATGACTGGCCTTTGGGTACCTATGTGCAGAGATACTGGCTACCCCTGATTCGGGCCGAGATCCATCTGCGAAAACGACTTTCGTCAAAGGCCATTGACGACTTGACGGCTGTAACTCCCCCCCTTGAGTTTGCGAGCCCTCCGGCATTTTCGTTCGCAACTCTCTATCCCACATTTGTTCGAGGCCAGGCTTATTTGGCGGCGGGGGACAGGAAAAAAGCAGTCGCTGAATTTAGAAAATTGGCAGATCACAGAAGCTTCATGGTGAATTCTCCGCTGTGGCCCGTGAGTCAACTCGAACTTGCTCGCGCCTATGCTGGAACTGGAGAATTGGATAAAGCACGCCAATCCTGCGAGGAATTTTTTCAGTTATGGAAAGGCGCTGACCCCGATCTCCCCTTACTGAAGGAAGCCCAAGACGGCTGTCTGAAGCTGCGTCAATAAACCGTGCCGGAGCAAACGATTGCCGCCCACAAAGATCGCAGTGTCATTGGGTTTTGGACTGCTGGTGCTGGAACCCGATTCGGCACCCGGGATGGCCATCACTGTTTAGTTGGAGTCTCTCTAAAATAGTTCTTGCAGCGAACGTCGCCGGATCGCGATCGTTGACCGTCTGCAAGTGCTCACAATAAAGCACAAGCTCCCCCGGCATTTTAAATACTTCGTAAGAACCCCTCACCATCCCCAACTGGTCAGGTGCATTCCCGACTCTCCTCTCAGAACCGGGATACGGCAGAACTGTCACGAACTTAATGAGCCGATCGAAACGTTTCAGCATTCACACCTTGGTTGCGATGATCACACGGGCTGCTTGAAGCGCCGGCGAAACGGCCTTGAGCTGAATCTCACCCGTTCTGCCATTCGATTTCACGATGGCGAGACACCATCCGTTAAAAGCCCTTCGACGATTAGATTTGTAGTTTTCGTGACTCGCAGGGTTTCCATTGTCTGTTCCAAGGAGCGACCCTGCGCCCTCTATCTCGAAGCTAACTTCATTGTCCGCGGTGGGTACCACCCGGCCGCTCTCGTCCAAGATATGGACCGTAACGTGGGCCACGTCGCTCGGATCCGCCACAATGGACCCCTTGTCCGGCGACAAGCCGATCGAAGCCGGCTGTCCCGTCGTATAAATTTCGGCCGTTGCGAAGATCTTTCCGTCTTTAGTCCCGACCGCTTTCAGGGCACCCGGTTCATAGAGCACGTCCCAGGATAAGTGCAGGTCCGCGGTGGTGCGCAGGACCTTCGCTCGCTCCGGCAGATTGGCCCAGCGGCCCTCCATGCCTACCCGAGGGAACTCGTAGCCTTTCACTCCAAGCGACTGTCCGTTGAGAAACAACTCGACGGTGTCGCAATTTGTGAAACAGGTGACCGGGATGACTTGGCCCTCCCTTCCCTTCCAGTTCCAATGGGGAAACAGATGCAGCACGGGCTTATCTGTCCACTGGCTCTGGTAGAAATAGAAGCCGTCTTTCTTGAAGCCACAGGTGTCAATGACGCCGGACGACGAACCCTTCATGGGCCAGCGTGACTCGCCCAGATAATCGATTCCGGTCCACATGAAGTCTCCGGCAACGTAATCATAAGTGCTGACGAATTTCCACAACTGTTCCACGTCGACGTTTCTTCCCCGCAGGAATTGGAAGAAGTCCGGCGAAGGATCTTTGACGGAGAACAAGTCGGGATATTCGCCGCGGGCGCCGCCCATTGCCTCGCTCTCGGTTCCAAGGAAGCGCCTTTGCGGAAACGCATGGCGGTCGATGCTGTAATACTTTTCTTTCCGGTCGCGCCAGCGGTCCGCGTAGTTGTAACCAACGACATCAAGAAGAGCGAGAAACTCTGGACTTGCCGCTTCGGAAGCAGGCTCGGAATGAATGTGATCGCAGCCGGCAGTCACCAGGCGCGTCGGGTCCTCAAAGTGAAAAACCTGGAGCAACTTTCGCAGAGTCTCCGGACCTTGCGGGCTCCCCTGGTCGCCGATTTCGTTCCCAGCGCTCCACAACACTACGCAAGGATGATTGCGGTCACGCCGGACAAAGTTTTGTACATCGCGCTCGTACCACTCGTCAAAATATTCGGCATATCCGTTGGGGCCGATCTGGCCCTTCGGCACCTTCCACTCGTCGAAGGCCTCATTCATGACGAGGAAGCCCATGGTGTCGCATATATCCAGAAATTCGGCGGCATAGGGGTTGTGGCTGGTGCGGATGGCGTTGCAGCCCATTTCCTTCAGAATTTCCAGACGCCGCTCCCAAATCCTCTCCGGAACCGCGGCGCCCACGCTGCCTCCGTCGTGGTGGAGGCAAACTCCATTGAGCTTGACGCGCTCGCCGTTCAACAAGAATCCGCGATCCGCATCGAAGACCGCTTCGCGAATGCCGATCGGGGTATCGTATTCGTCCACCACGTGGCCCTGAACCCGCACAGTGCTGTGGACCTTGTACATATAGGGATCGGCAACCGACCAGAGGCGAGGGGAGCTTACTTTTATTTGCTGCAGGAATTCGTATTCTTTGCCGGCGGCAACATTCTGAGCAGCCTCAATGCTCTGGATTGCATTTCCGTCGCGGTCAACAACCTCGATCATGAGCGTGCAGTTTGCCGCGTTCCCACTTTCGTTGCTCACCCTCGTGCTAATGCCTAGACTCGCCGCTTCTTTCGATATCTGCTGCGAGCTGACAAAAGTACCCCAGTGGGCGATGTGGATTTTGTTTGTAGATAGCAACCAGGAGTGGCGATAGATTCCCGAGCCCGAGTACCAGCGGCAATTGGTCTGATGCGAGTTATCGACTCTGACGGCGATCAGGTTCGCGTTTCCGAAATTCACGTAGGGTGTGAGGTCGTAGAAAAATGGCACGTATCCGTAGGGACGCTTGCCGAGAAAGTGTCCGTTGATCCACACATCGCTGAGCTGGTAAATGCCGTCGAACTCGATGGTAAGCTTTTTATGTTTGTAGGAATCTGGGATGCGGAATTGCTTGCGATACCAGCCGATGCCGGCGGGAAGATACGCGCCGCAATCACTGGAGGGCGCCGTTTCGTCGAAGCTGCCTTCAATGCTCCAATCGTGTGGCAGATCCAGAGTTCTCCAGTCTGCGTCAGAAAACGCGGGGGCTTCCGCGCCAGGAGAATCACTTCTGCGGAACTTCCAACCGAGGTCAAAACTCTCCCGGATTCTTTGCGCAATGGTTTCAGACCCAGACTGCGAGTAGCTGGCGCCCATGAATGAGGACGCGGAAACAACTGCCGCCGTGCTGACCGCTCCCTTGAGCAGTTGGCGGCGGCTCAGGGGACTCTGCAACACGCCGGTTTCTATCATCGTCTGCTCCTTAGAGCGCAAAGAAGCGTTGGTTTTCATTCTGAGAGGAACAGATCATCGCCCACCGAGCGCATCCAACGCTGGAAGTGGCGTCGAATAATTTGGATCGTTCACGTTGGTGGCGCCTGATGTATCCGCATTGTCAAAGATGGTCAGGCCGTTCCACACATAGATTGCATCCGGCAGATCGGCGCCGCCATTGAAATAACCGCCGTTCAACCTGGGTATGTTGACGCCCGCCGGATCCCAGTATGCAACGCCCATTCCTAAGTTGTTGGGCAGGCCCTGCAGCACGGTCTGAAGATCCCTCAGGAATTGGGCCTGCGTCGCTACAGTCGGCGGGCTGTACCAGGGATCATTCGAGTCAAATCCGTTTTCGTAATGGTCCCCCGCCTCGATGATGAAGATGGGCTTGCCAATGCTATTGGCGTCGGCGACGAGCACGTCCTGCTCCACAGGTTGGTTGCTGGGATTAGTTTGAGCGGCTTGCGCGTCGGTCAAAGGGCCGTGAAAGAAGGGATAGTAACTCTGACAGATGGCGTCGTAGGGAATGCTATTTTGATTGGCCAGCGTGAAGAACTGAGTGAGATTCCATGCGGGAGTGATGTGAATGCAAGTAAGCGGCGCGGGAATCGCTGGGCCGATCGACGTATCGGAGGCGGCGTTGGCAACGGCCTGCATGGCCTGGATTTGTAAGGCAGCGAACCCGGTGAAATCAGCTCCTGTGGGGCTGCCGGTGGGGCCTAGGAATCCGGTATCTACCTCGTTGCCGATCGACACCAGGTCGGGCATGGTACCGGCCTGGCGATACGACATGATCTCGGCTTTTACGTAGTTGTAGATATCGGCTTGCAACTGAGCGAGCGTCTGCCCAGACCACGCGGACGGAACGCTGGCCGAGCCGCCGCCATCGAAAAACAAAGTCAATTCCAGGCTCATGCCGAGATTTTTTGTTCGTTTCGCCAGGTCGAGATCCTGCGCATCGGTTTCGGCAAAGCAGGCGTTGCCGGTGCACCCCGCCTGCGATGGGTTGGAATAAGGAGGCGCCGAGCTTGGCCTGAGCCGCAACAGGTTGACACCGTGATTCTTCAGAATTTGGAGAACGTCGGTCTCGACGCCCGCGTCCTTCCACCACACCAAGCCGGTGGAAATGCGGGCGGCTTCCTGCTTTTCCAGGAGGGCATTATCCACGCCTCGGAAGAAAGCCGGGCGCAGCAACCATTGCTGGCTTTGAGTTGCGCTCCCGGACAGTGCGGTCTGTTCGAGAAACGCGCCGCCGGAGGCTGAAGGCACATCCAGCAACAGGCCTGTGCTGTTGTTTGAAATCGTGTAGTAGCCGTTGGTTGTGGCGCTGAGGACCCACTGCTGCGCGGCGGCGCTGCCGCAGGGATTCTGCACGACGTACGCCACTCCGGAAATATTCGCGCTGTCAAAACACAGGCCATTCAGAACGTTGCTGATCTGCCAGAAGTGTCCCGACACTGCGGTAAAGGTCCATCGCTGGCTCGTGTTGGTGAAAGTCCGGGGTTGTTGGACGAGGTGGCCCCCGGCGACCGTGGAGTTGTTGTTGAGGTCAACCTGCAATCCGCTGAGTTGATCGAGAATGTAGTAAGACTGGGCGCTAATCGGAGTAATGTCGGTAGGTTGCGGCGGCTGGTGGCTCGGTCCAGCAACGATGAGGCTGGCGGAAGCGGTTCCACCACTTCCAGCTTCGGTGGAGGTTACAGCACTGGTCGTGTTTTTTTGTGTGCCGGAGGTTGTGCCGGTCACGTTCACGGCAAATGTGCACGCGGCGCCGGCGGCGAGGGTTGCGCCCGAAAGGCTGACGCTGTTCGAACCGGCGGCCCCGGTGATCGTTCCGCCCCCGCAGCTCCCCGCCAAGCCGTTGGGTGTGCCGACCACCTGACCTGAAGGCAAAGTGTCGGTGAAGCCGATGCCCCTAAGTGAACTCGTGGTATTGGGATTTGACAGGTTGAAAGTCAGCGAAGTCGTGCCATTCAAGGCTACGCTGGCTGTGGCAAACACTTTCGAGATCGCTGGCGGCAATTTGGCTGCGGGAGGTGTATTGCCGGATGCGGATGAGCTTCCGCCGCAGGCGGCCGTCCAGAGTGAGCTCAAAGCTATTACGAGAGGCAAAGATACCGAACGCGCTTTCATCCAGAATGCCGGAGCCTTTCGGTCCTCCTTGTTATTGTTGGTCGGCGTCCCGCATCTCATCGTCTTGCACCTTTGGTTTAATGTTCATCTGGTGATACAGGTCTTTGACTTGGTCCTTGGTTTTCTTGATCTCTTGAAAGAGGTGCATTTCCTTCTGCGCCCGGTCGTCCATTTGAAGGCGCCTATATTCCAATGCGAGGCGGTAATGCGCTTCACTATTCAGCGGATCGATTCGGATTGCGTCCTGAAGATACTTGATAGCTTCTTGCGGTTTCTGCTGCATCATCAGAAGTCTTGCCAAACCCAACTGGGCTTCTACTTCGCTGGGAGCGAGTTTGTAGGCTCGTTGGTAGTGGGCGAATGCGCGGTCCAGGTCGGATTGCGACGCTGCGATCGCGCCCAGTCCACACTCTGCTTTGGCGGCGTCGCCATCGATCGCCTCGGCGGCTTCGAACTCTTTTTCCGCATCTGCCTGGGTTCGAGGATCGTGAGGGGCTGATTGCAGAATTGCTTCGCCCAACTCAAAGTGAACTCCCGGCAGGCGCGGGTCGATCTGCAAAGCCTTCTTGTAGTGCTCGATTGCGCTCGGGAGATCTCCGCCGTTGACCAGACGCTCGGCGATTACCTGCTGCATGCGAGCCGAGCCGGGTGCGAGGACGGCCAGTTTATTCAACGTGTCATCGGCCAACTCGGTGTAGACGCGTTGTGCCGTGAACAGAACATCGACGTTATCGGGATCGAGGTCCACAAGCGATCGCATGACGGAAGCCGTGGCGCCGGTATCACCTTGTTGATCGCAGAGGGAAGCTAGCTCCAGGCCGACCTGCAGGCGCAACGACTTGTCCTTCAGCTTTGAAAAGGACTTCTCCAACAGGACGCGAGCCGATGGGTCTCCCAATCTTCTTGCGCAAATTCCCAGGAGAGCTTGCGACTTCACCAGAGAAGGATCGATGGCAACAGCCTTGCGTAGAGATTGGGAGGCGTTCTGGTAATCATGC
>Ga0210393_10002467_pt1 | contig 15191 bp, 12 predicted proteins | sample IncBWC27OmetaG_FD_160068 | JGI IMG/M metagenome (GOLD analysis project Ga0210393, IMG submission 160068) | Forest soil microbial communities from Barre Woods Harvard Forest LTER site, Petersham, Massachusetts, United States - Inc-BW-C-27-O ... | reverse complement strand
CGAGGCCGACGGAAAGAAGCAGAATGACGAATTTCACGCGGCCCACAACCATGAGGACTCCGGATCAAGGAAAGACGACAGCCCTCTTATTATCAACCCGGACAGGCGAAAAAGTTGCTGAGTCTCATTCCCAAGGATACGGATCGTGAGCCGCCAAGAGCCGGAAGCCAGGATCTTCCGCTAGGTCAAATATATTTTCCCCCGCGACACCTTATGCTGCAGAGTTGCAGCCAACTGGTCGATGTCGCCTGGAGAAATGTTGACTGTCATGTGATCGGCCAGGAGCGGGGTTCGATTACTTCCCACGGCGTCGCGCCGTACCTGGATCAGAAGGGCTTGCACGACGTTGGGATCGTACTTTTGCGGAGCCATTCGGACCAGGTCACTCAGAGCACTTCCCAGAGAAAGTGATTCGCGATATGGACGCGTGCTGGTCATGGCGTCGAATGTGTCGGCGAGCGCCATAATCCGCACGGGCATGGGCAAATCATCTCCCGCCAAGGCGTCCGGATATCCGGAGCCGTCCGAACGCTCATGATGCCAGCGCACCGACTCGTGAATCTTCGGCCAGGGAAACTCGACGCTGCTGACGATCTGATGGCCGACCACAGTATGGTCCGCCATTTCGCGGAACTCCTCGGGATTGAGCGCACTCGCTTTGCTGAACAGGCGGCGGTCGACAGCCACCTTGCCGATGTCATGCAAATATCCTGCGCTACGCAGCGCGGCAACTTCTCCCGCCTCCACACCCATGGCTTCACCGATTGCAGCGGCATAGCGGCCGACCCGCAGGGAATGGCCGTGAATGTTGACGTGCTTCACATCGATGGCAGTGGCGAATGCCTCAAGTGCGCTGTCATAGAAGCCATGCAGAGAGGCCATCAGCCGCAAGTTTTCGGTTACGCGCTGGGCCAATGTCTGCGTAAGCGCGTGGTTGTGTACGGCGAGTCCGATATAGCTGCAGAGCAGCTCCGCGGCATCAAGTTCTGCCTCCAAGTAGGGCGCGTCGCCGGGACGCCGTCCCAGAGCAATGACTCCGGCAAGCTTACCAACCGATTTGAGCGGAGCGATGCATTTGAAGAGCTCGGGAGCGACGTTGCCGTTGGAGCTGAGAAATACGGAATAGGTGGAGGCGTTGAGCACGATAGGTCCGCGCGCGGCAGCAAGCGCGTGAACATGTTTAGGAAGAAGCGGGATGAAGGCTGGTTCGGGCAGCATGGCGAAGCCTTCGGCCGCCACCGACGAGAGCATGGTGGGCTTCTCGTTGAAAATGAAGAGCGCTCCCTCGCCCGCGCCTGCCGCTTGCATCACCGCGGACAGCATGAGGTGCGATGTGTCTGAAAACTCGCGCTCGGCCGTGAGCTCAGGTCCCAGTTCGGAGAGAGCTTCAACGGTGCGCAACAGCCTGCGGAAATTATTTGTCTCCACGGCCAAGTTGTCTGAGTATGCGTAAAAGAGTTGAGCACACTGAGCGTAACATGCGGGCGTTCGTGCGGCGAGGCGTGGTTGTTGGTTAGTTTGGTGCTTTTCGAATGAAGGACCAATAAGGCCACGAACCTGTTCGCGCGCTGCGGGCGCGCTCAGAAATGTTCGCGCAGCTCCGCAAACCGGCCCACGATGAGCAAGCGCTGCGGCGGTGGAGCTGCATTCACTTCCTCATTCTCCAGAATCCAGGTATTTCCGTGAGGGACGAAAACCGCATGCAAACCCGCCGCCAACGCGGGATTGATGTCCGATTTCGGACTGTTGCCGACCATCCACGTGGAGTCGTGCGCGAGTTCGTATTTTTCGATCACCGTCCGGTAGGCGGAGGAGTCTTTTTCCGCGACGATCTCAGTTGCCGCAAAGTATTGTTTCAATCCTGAACGTTCGATCTTTCCTGTCTGCTCCACCATTGCGCCCTTGGTCATCAGTATGAGATGGTGCCGCCCAGAAAGATACCGCAGGGTTTGGGGAACGTCCGGCAACATTTCGATCTTATGATCGGCGATGGTATGGGCGAAACTATGGATCTGCGCGTGCAACTCGACCGTGACCGGCTCAACGCTGAGGCGCTCAAACGTATTGACCAGAGCGTGGGCGAAGCTGTGCAGGCCATAACCGTGCTGCACAATGCATTCGCGCTCCACATCGTTGAGCACTTCGCGCACCTGATCTGGAGAAAATTCGTGATGATTGAGGAAGGAAATAAAACGCGCGATGGCTCGCTCAAAGTAAATGTTATTTTCCCAGAGCGTGTCGTCCGCGTCGATGAGAAGGGTCTGAGATGTGTGGGTTTTCTCAGCGGTAGCGGTCAAATTTGCTCGATGCTCCTTGATGAAACCTTCTACGCGACCCAATCCACGCGTGCCTCGGGCCCAATGATTCCCGCCTTATGCCCCATATCCAGCAGACGCACAACGCCCTCGCGTCCCTCCGGCCCGTAGTCGAGCGTGCGTTCGTTCACGTACATGCCAACGAACCGATCTGCGGTTGTCGGGTCGAGATCGCGGGCAAACTGCATGGCGTAAGACAAGGCTTCTTCGCGATGGTCAAGCGCGTACTGAATGCTGTCGCGCAACGCGCCATTGACCGCGGAAATCAGCTCCGGTCCGAGCGCGCGGCGTATTGCGTTGCCTCCCAGAGGCAGGGGCAGCCCCGTCATCTTCTGCCACCAGCGGCCCAGATCAATGATGCGGTGCAGACCTGCTTTGTCGTAGGTCAACTGGCCCTCATGAATGATGAGTCCAGCTTCGTACTTGCCCTCGAGCACTTGCGGAATGATCTGGTCGAAGGGGACGACTTCGGTCTCCACTCCGGGCGCAAAAAGCTGCAGCGCAAGATATGCGGTCGTCAGCGTGCCCGGAACCGCGATGCGTTTCTCTTTAATCTCACTCTGGGTGAACGGGCGCGGCGACACGATCATCGGCCCATAGCCTTCGCCGACGCTGCCTCCGCACGACATGAGCGCATACAGATCCTGGATATAAGGATAGGCGTGAAAGGAAATCGCGGTCACATCGAAGATACCCTCGCGAGCCTTCTGGTTCAGGGTCTCTATATCGCAAAGAGTGTGAGTAAAGCGCAGACCGGGAACGCGAACCTTGCTGGTGGCAAGGCCATAAAACATGAATGCGTCGTCGGAATCCGGACTGTGAGCGATGGAAATCTCGCGCAGCTGTGACGACTGGCTGCCGCCAGAATGTTTTGTTTCTGCTGCTGACACGACTGTCATTTTGAACTCCAACCGCTTACGAATTACTCACCCTGCGCCTTCAATCCTGTGCATCCCGGAAGCGCTGCCATTGCGCAGCGATTCCGGCAGCCATCATTACCTTAATTATTTCTGCGAACAGGAACCAGTAAAGCCCCCAGCGGAAAGCTTGCGCAACCGAATGCGTCAGAACTGCCAGCCAAGCCAAACCTCCGGTGAAAAGGACGGCTTCGCCGAGAAGTCCGCCGATCGCGGCGCGAATAAAATTCTTTCGCCCGTGTTCCATGACGTATCCCGCGACCCACGCAACCAGCGGATATGACAGGAGAAATCCCGCCGTTGCCCCGTGGAGCAATTGCGCCAGTCCTCCGGCGCCAGTGGGATTGAACACGGGCAATCCCATTGCGCCTTCAGCCAGATAAAGCGCGAGGGCCGCGAATCCGCGCCGGCTGCCCAGCAGCAAACCGACCAGCAATACACCAAAGTTCTGAACCGTCAGCGGCACCGGCGTAAACGGCAGAGGAATCGTGATACGCGCGCACAGTGCAACAAACAAACTGGCACCTATTACGAGGGCAACTTGCCGAGTGGCGTGAAAAGAGAAAACGCCTTCCCGCGAACTGCTTAAGGTTTGCATTTTGTCCATGGAAGAGCCTCTGACTGCACCATGCGGGGCATCAGCGTTCAGTCCTCGCCAGACTGATGCTCGCTCTCCTGGGCTGCGTGCGCGGCCCGCAGATGACGGCGCAAACGCATATACAAGGCGATTGCAACGCACACTACAACCAGCGTACTTACACCCAGGATCAGGAACCACCAGATCATCCGCACAGCCGACTAGGATAACAGATCGACAGGCGGTAAGGAGGCGGTCGCGAAGGACACAACCGCGATGGTCCCGCATCACGATTTGATCGATGAGCAGCGTCCGCTGCGGGAAACAAAAGAGTCTGACGGATCCATCTTATTTAACTCGCCTTCTGGGAGTCCATCTTCTCCCGCATCATCTCGACTCGCCTAAGCATGAACTTCAACCTTTCGCGGCCATACTTGGAGCTCATGATTACTTTCTCGATCGTGCCGAACATTTGTGGATCACCGGACTTTTCCCGGAGGTCCTTCAGAAAAGGATGAATCTTCGCGAACACGATGAACATTTCGCCGCTTACTGCGGGCTGGAGGAATAAGTCCGCGTTCAAAGCGCCGTGCAGCACGAACGACGCAGCCATGCTCCAGTAGCCCGTCACCTGGCGTAGCCAGTTATTCTCAGTCGTGCCCGGAGTCGAGACTATTTTCAGGAAATCGTCGGCGCTGCGCGGCCAGAATCCGGTGAACCACCAGCTGCGCGCCTTGCGCATTTCCGCTTCGCGACGCAGATCGTAGAGTTGGAGAATCAGTTGAGCATCAGCAGCGGTCGGTTTTTTAGGCATCAGTATCCTCGATAATGCGGATAAGTAGCAGCGTCGGACGATCGGATCGACGGCAAGGGCCCTGACCAATACCGCGGCCGCAAGAAGACTAGGCGCTGGTCGCGGCCGCTTCTGCGGGAGGTACCGCTCGCTCGTAGTCGCATTCTTTATTCGGGCAGGCAATGACCGGGCCAGCCTTCAAGAATTTCTCGACCAGATACTCGCTGCCGCAGCTCGGACATTTTTCCGGAATCGGTTTATGAGCCGAAGTAAACTTGCACTTGGGATAATTCCCGCACCCGTAGAAAGTATTGCCCTTGCGCGCACGCTTCTCAACCAGTTCGCCGTCCTTGCACTCGGGACACTTGACGCCGATGAAGTTCTGCTTCACGTATTTGCATTCCGGATATCCGCTGCAGGCCGTGAATTCGCCGAACCGACCATGGCGGATCATCATATTGCGTCCGCACTTCGGGCAAAGCTCGTCGAGCGGAATATCGGGAACTTTCTTGCCTTGGTCAAGCCGCCGGGTCGTCTTGCAATCGGGATAACCCGTGCAGGCCATGAACTGTCCGAAACGGCCGCGCTTGAGCACCATCACCCGACCGCAGTTCTCGCAGTATTCTTCTTGCGTCGTCTCCTGCACGTCGGCCGAGTCGAGGTCGGGCAGGTTGATCGGATTCTCTTTCGTGAACGTACAAGTGTTCGGATCCTCTTTGTCGTAGGTACTGCAGGCGTAAAACGATCCGTGCCTGCCCCACTTGATCACCAGCGGCGCGCCACACTTCTCGCACTTCTCGTCCGTGGGCTTCTCCATCCGCTTGATGTTCTCCATATGCTTTTCGGCATATTTGAGATCCTTCGTAAATTTCTTGTAGAAGTCGGCGAGCGTATCCGTCCACTTCTCCTTGCCCTCCTCGATTTCGTCGAGCTTTTCTTCCAGGCCGGCGGTGTACGCCACGTCGAAAATGTCGCGGAAGTTTTCCACCAGCAGATCGGTGACCACTAACCCAATCTCGGTGGGAGTAAACTTGCCGCCCAACTTCTGGACATACTGCCGCTCTTGAATCGTTGAGAGAATCGCCGAGTAAGTGGAAGGACGTCCAATGCCGCGTTCTTCCAGTTCCTTCACCAGCGATGCTTCGTTGTAGCGCGGAGGCGGCTCGGTGAAATGCTGCTCCGGCTTCAATTCCTTCAACGTAAGTTTCTGCCCGGCTTCGAGCGCCGGCAGTTTGTGCTTCAGTTCCTCATCTTCTTCGTCCTTGCCTTCTTTCGACTCTTCGTAGACTCGCAGGAAGCCGTCAAACTTCAATACTGATCCGGTCACGCGGAACCAGTAAACATCCCCCGATTTCGCCTTTGCGTCGATGTCAACCGTTGTCTGGTCGAAGACTGCGGGCATAATCTGCGACGCCACAAAGCGCTGCCAGATCAGCTTGTAGACCTTGAACTCATCTTCTTTTAAATACTGCTTCACCTGATCGGGATGGCGCATCGCCGAGGTCGGCCGAATGGCTTCGTGCGCCGCCTGCGCTTCTTTCTTCTCCTTATATGTATTCGGAGTTTCCGGCAGGTAGGCCGCGCCGTATTCCTTGCCAACGTATTCGCGTACTTCCTGAATTGCCTCAGGCGCAACCCGAGTGGAGTCGGTACGCATGTAAGTGATCAGACCAACCTGGCCCTCTTCGCCCAGTTCCACGCCTTCATACAGCCGCTGGGCGATCATCATGGTGCGTTTCACGCTGAAGCGCAGTTTGCGGGAAGAGTCCTGCTGTAACTTGCTGGTCGTGAAAGGAGGCGCGGCATTGCGGCGGCGCTCCTTCTTATCGACCGAACGAACTAGCCAGTTGGCTTGCTCAAGCGCAACGCGGATTTTTTCCGCGTCCTCGCCGTTGGTGACTTCAATCTTTTCTTCACCCTTACCCACGAAACGAGCGTCGAATGCCGGCGGCTTATTGGCGGCGAGATGCGCATCGATTGTCCAGTATTCTTTCTTCTCGAACGCTTTGATTTCACGTTCGCGCTCGACTATCAACCGCAGCGCAACGGTCTGCACACGCCCGGCAGAAAGCCCACGGCGGACCTTATCCCACAACAGCGGCGAAACCTGGTAGCCGACCAGTCGGTCCAGCACGCGCCGAGCCTGCTGCGCGTCTACAAGGTTTTGGTCGATTGCGCGGGGATGTTCGAAGGCCGCCTGCACAGCACGTTTAGTAATTTCGTTAAAAGTAACGCGCTGAATGCGGGGAACGGCACCCGCTTCCTCTTTTTTCTTCTTCTTACTTTTCTTCGCGTGGCCGTTGGTGTCGAGCTCGAACGCAAGATGAGCCGCGATGGCTTCGCCCTCACGGTCCGGGTCAGGCGCCAGATAGATCGCATCCATCGGACCCGCCAGTTTCTTCAGCCGCGCCAGGACTTTCTCTTTCCCTGGGATCACGACATAATCGGTCTCAAACTCGTTGCTGGTATCCACTCCCAGGGTGCTCTTAGGCAGATCCTTCACGTGGCCGAGCGAGGCCTCGACAGTAAATCCCTTTCCCAGATATTTCTGGATAGTTTTCGCCTTAGCCGGCGATTCGACAATGACTAAACTTTTTACCAATGGATCCTCGGTTCGTAAGAATTCGTCTCGAAGCTAGCACGAATTGGATGAATACAACAAGTTACGGGTGAAAACTCTTAGCTCTTAGCCTTTCGCCGCTAGCTCGAAATGTCTAATCTGCGCGGGGATCCCTGAGCTTTCCCGAGAGGGCTGACAACATGCGCATGATTTCACCGATATCCTCATTGACACACCGTATTCGGCCGCCTGCATAAGACTCAGGTCTCTAGTAGTAGCAGATTTTTATGATCTCTCATTGCCCTCCAACAAAACCTCGTGCCCGAAGGGGTCCGAAGCTAAGAGCTAAAAGCTGAAAGGTTTTTAAAAATTCTTCCCCGGCATCGGCCTTACTTTGCCGGTCAGCTCCAACTCGAAAAGCGCGGCGAAGATCTCTGAAGACGACAACTCGTTCTCCAGACGCTCCATCAGTTCATCGATGTGAGTGGCCTCGTCGGCTTTCAGGAGGCTGAGGATGCGCTTCTCATGCGAAGCAAGCGCCTAGTCCGGAAATAGAGATGCGGAAGACGCATCGCCGGATTCAGGCGGAACTGGAGGAGTGAGCGCGCGCTTGACTCCCGCCGGCAGATTCTGCCCATACATTTTCCCACGTGCGACCAGCTTTGCGCCTTGCTTGATCAGCGTATTCGGGCCCCAGGAATTCTTGTTTGTAACATTGCCGGGCACGGCGAAAACATCACGGGTCTGCTCCAGCCCACAACCCGCCGTGATCCGTGTTCCCGAATATTCCGCAGCCTCAACCGCGCCGTCGAAATGTTCGATCAATTCCTTGCCTTCGTGGGACCCAGACCGGAACTCAGCGACAGGGCGAACGACTCGAGAATATGAGTTGCGGCCGGCGTTTGGCAAGCTTCTATGCTGCCATCTTTATCTATTACTTAATTACTATTACCATTACTCGATCATCATCTGGGCTGGGCGGACTGTAGTCATTCTCGGAATGCGCCGTCAAGGGGCGACGTCACAAAGGTGGTCAAAAAACAGTCTGCTAAAATCAAAAGAGGAATGAGACGTCTACGCATCTCTGCGATTTCATACCTCAATACCGCGCCCCTGATGTGGGATTTCGAACACGGCGACAGCGGGCGCGAGTTCGATATTTCTTACACTCTTCCTTCGGCGTGCGCTCGCGCCTTGAAGGCTGGGACCGCCGACATTGGAATCATCCCGGCAGCCGCTTACGCGCAGATTCCTGGACTGGCGGTTCTACCTGGAGTTGCGATTGCCTCGCGCCGGCCCGTCCGTTCCATCCTGCTGGTCAGCCGGGTGCCGCTCGACAGGGTTCGTAAAGTGGCTCTGGATACTTCTTCAATGACGTCGGTGGCGCTTCTAAAAATCTTATTTGAAAAATGGCTGGGCGGCGGTAGAACGTTTACTCCCATGGCCCCGGACATCGAGTCCATGCTCGCGGCGCAGGATGCCGGATTACTGATCGGAGATCCAGCGCTGCAGATCAACCGCTCGCGATATTTCACGCTCGACTTGGCGGAAGAGTGGATTCACCGTACCGGCAAGCCTTTCGTCTTTGCTTTCTGGGCAGTACGTCGGGAGGCCGTGCGCGAATCCGCGCCGTCACTGGACTTGGCGACCGTGTTTCAACAGTCGCGCGATCGCGGACTCGAAACTGCGAGCCTCGACCAGATCACCCGCGACTGGGCGCCACGGCTGGACCTCAAAGAATCCGACCTTCGTTCCTACCTTAGCGAAAGTATTTATTACTACTTGGACGCACCCTGCCTGGAAGGCTTGCAACTCTTCTATCGCTATGCCGCCGAACTCCGAGTCCTGCCCGCAGCACCCGAAATAGATTTTCTCGGTGCCGCGGAGGCCTGCATAGCGTAATTCGGAACGTAACTGTACACTCCTACAACCTGAATGCTTGTCCATCTTCATCCCTTTCTCGCAATGACTGTGTGGCGGCATCTGCGCCGTATGGGCGGAACGGGATTGGTCCTGTTAGGAGTCGCCGACAACTCGGTAATTCCTCTGACCGGCAGTATGGACGTTCTAACCATATGGCTGGCGGCTCGCCACCTTCATCCGTGGCCTTACTACGCCGCGATGGCGACACTGGGCGCGGTCATCGGCGGCTACATTACTTATGCTCTGGCCCGCAAGGGCGGCAAAGAAACAATGGAGCGCAAGCTCTCGAAGAAACGGGCGCGGAAAGTTTCCTCAACGTTTGGGCGATGGGGATTTGGCGCGGTTGCGATTCCGGCACTGATGCCTCCGCCTTTTCCTTTTGTACCCTTTCTAGTGGCAGCTGGAGCCATGCAGTATTCGCGGGCGAAGTTTCTGGGAGCCTTAACGCTGGGTCGTGGCATTCGCTACTCCATAGCGGCCTTTCTGGGTTTTCACTACGGTGTTCACATTCTGCGTTTCTTTTCTCACTACTACAAACCAGCCATGGCCATTCTCATCGGATTGGCGGTCATCGGTGCCGTGCTGTCGATCATTCAATACCTGAGAATGAGAAAGCATTAGGCCTTAGCCCAAAAGCATTCTGGACTTGGATGCGGCTGCCATCCTCCGTTAGAATTGAACTGCAGCCATGTCTCTCACCAAACAGCAAGCTTTGGAGATGTTCGAGTCCGATGACCTGATCGGCATTGGGATGGAAGCCGACGCGGTGCGCCGCAAGCTTCACCCTGAGGGCACGGTCACCTACATCATCGACCGCAACATTAATTACACCAACTTCTGCACCGAATATTGCACCTTCTGCGCCTTCTATCGCCCGCTGAAAGGTCCTGCCGCGAAAGAGGGTTACATCCTCGAGTTCGACACCATCTACGAAAAGATTCGCGAGACTGTAGAACTGGGCGGCACCGGCGTGTTAATGCAAGGCGGCCTGCATCCCGACCTCAAAATCGATTGGCACGAAAAAATGCTGCGCGGGATTAAAGATCGCTTCCCGCAAGTGCATCTTCATTGCTACTCCGCTTCCGAGATTATCGCTATCGCCGAGTACAGCAGCCTCAGCATTCGCGACACAATTCTCCGCCTGCGCGACGCTGGACTCGATTCCATCCCCGGCGGCGGCGCCGAAATTCTCGACGATGAAGTGCGCTACAAAATTGCGCGCCTCAAATGCCTGACCAACGACTGGATCAATGTTCATCGCACCGCCCACCAGATCGGCATGCGCACCACCGCAACCATGATGTTTGGCGTAGGCGAGAACTGCGAAAACCGCGTTAACCACTTGCAGGAACTTTACGACCTGCAGGAAGAAACCGGCGGCTTCACCGCGTTCATCCCCTGGAGCTTCCAGCCGCACAACACCGCTCTCGGCGGCCGTCACTGGGACGAAGCGACTGCGGTGGAATATCTAAAAGTGCTGGCCATCTCGCGCCTGTATCTCTCGAACTTCCTGAATGTGCAATCGAGTTGGGTCACACAAGGACTCAAAGTCTGCCAGATGGGATTGCGCTTCGGCGGCAACGACGTGGGCTCGGTAATGCTTGAAGAGAATGTAGTCCGCGCCGCCGGCGTCAACAATTGCACCACCGAAGAAGAACTCCGCCGCATCATCCGCGACGCCGGCTTCCGCCCCGCGCAGCGAGATACGCTGTATCGGCAGTACTTCCTGAATTAAAGCCCGTGGGGGCACGGCTCATATGGGGACCGCCGCCGCCCGCGCAGCAGTCGCCGCCACTCGTGCGCAACGGACACTCCTGTCCGCTGTCTTTAGACTTTGCTGTTGATTTTTCGCGAACCGGGAAGGGCACAACTTCGGTCGTACCGAAGAGTGATCAGAATAGATCGCGACGACGGCTTCCGCCCTGCCCAGCGGCATACGCTCTGCAGACAGTGCTTCCTGCTGCATTAAATAGCTCTCTTGTGGTCCGACTCGCCTCTGCGCCCAACAAGATTTCTGCCAGCATTTCCCGACCTACGAGCTGTCGGACGATTTACAGTATTAGATGATAAGTCGGCGGTAAGCGACTATAAAGGCTAGGTTTATTTGATAATGCACAATCTAGATCGGCGCGGGGCCTTCGATTCTTGCCAAAAAGGCTCCTGCGTGCGGAACCAATCCTTCACGTTTGGGGTTACTATACTACGCAAGGAAGTTCCCGCCGGGTCGTACGATCACCTGACGGCGGCTAGGAACCTGGGTTTTGCCCTGGGCCTAGCCTACGTGAGCCACTGAGAGGGATGACCCTATATGTACACCCCTGCATTGAGCAGTGCTTTCTCCGACCTGTCGTCACATTCAAACCGATGGCCGATGCCGAGGCCTCTGATCGCACTGGCGATATCATTTTTTTTCGTGCCTGCTTTATTCGCGCAGCAGGAGCCAGACAACGGGCAGTATGCGCCCGATCGATCCGGCGACCAGCAATCGGGCGACGAACATCCAGGCTACGCGCAGCGGCAGCCCAATGGTCAACCATCTTTTCCGCAACCGTCTAATCCGGAACAGCCGTACTCCGACAGCCAGATGGATTCGCAGCAGGGTTACCGGCAAGTGCAGCCGCTCAGTGCGCAGGAACTTGAGCAGTTAGTGGCGCCGATCGCGCTCTATCCGGACACGCTGGTGGCACAGGTGCTGACCGCCTCCACCTATCCCCAGCAGGTAGCGGATGCCGACCGTTGGCGGCGGGCGCAACGCTATGCTTCCTCCGAGCAGATTGCCGCAGGAGCGGACGCACAACTCTGGGATCCGAGCGTGAAGGCGCTGACGGCGTTCCCACAAGTGCTGGCACAGATGGATTACAACCTGCAGTGGGCTACTGAGTTGGGCAATGCCTACTACAACCAGCCGCAGGACCTGCTCGATGCGGTGCAGGTGATGCGCCAGCGCGCGCAGGAGGCGGGGAATCTCCAGAGCACTCCGCAGCAGGCGGTGAACTACGATCAGGGCAACATCGAGCTGGCACCGGTCAATCCGCAGATGGTGTATGTGCCGGAATATAACCCCTGGGGAGTCTACGGGCAGCCAGTCTCGCCTTATCCGGGGTTTTCACTGCTGGGAGCGCTGGGGTCGTTTGTCGACTCATCTTTAGGCTCTTCTTTTGGTTCAGGAGCCGTACGATTTGGCTTGGGCATCGCAATGACAGCTTTCAGTCACACGCCTTTCGGGTTACTGGCATGGGGGCTGGACTGGCTGACTCAATCCGTGCTCTTTCAGGGTTCGAACTACTATTCGCACAGCAACACAGTGGCTCACTGGGGCTTGCGGAACGGTGGGCGACGCGGTTTTTCGCGAGGCGGAGAGATGGCTGGCCAATCGAATCGATCATATGGAAGGCAAGGCAATGGACGATGGAACAGCCAATACGGCGGGACTCGCTCCCAGGGATTTTCCCGGACGCCAGACCGTGATGCCTATGCGAGGAATGGGCAGGCAGAAAGATATGGTCGAGGCTACCAGCCATCCAGAATTGGCTATGCTCGTTCCTCACGAGGCGCCTACAACAACTTCCGGCCGGCGGTCAGCAGGCCGCAGCAGTACGGGCGCTCAGGCTATGGGTCCGCTTCCTATAACCGGTCCGAGGGGAGCTACGGCGGCAAGACCGGAACAGGCTACGGCAATTCGATGAGGGCTTACAGCAACCCAGGCACGAGCCTTCAGCGCGGAGATTTCAGGCAGCGGTCTTCGAGAAGCTTTAAAAGTAACGGTTTCGCGGAGGCGCCGGGCAAGCAGGCGCATTCGGGCGGCTTCCATTTTGGCGGCGGGCACGCGCCAAAGAACTCCGGTGGCGGCAAGAGTTTCAGCCATGGTCACTCCAGCGGAGGAGGTCATTTCGGCGGACACTCGGGCGGCGGTCACTCGGGGGGAAAACACCACCACTAAGCGCAAGCAAAGTCTGTGAGAGAAGCAAGTCTCGGAGTTGCGAAGGCTGGTTCAGTCTGCTCGCGCATAACTACCTAGGATCATCTCTATTTTGACGGAACGGGCTATGGCTCCGACTAAGAGCTTGCCACTGATTGCCTCGATTCCCCTCTAACGTGATCAAGGTTCAAACCGTCAGAGTCCACGCCCCCTGCGTAAATTCACGCCCTCAAAGAGCGGACCGGCAGTTTTTTCTCTTTGGGTGGCGGACCGGCGGCGGATAGAATGAGATGAGCCATAGGCTGACCGATCCTCACGGTCGGCATCTGTATACGCTCCACAGATCGCGCATCTGCGTCGAAGGTCGAAATGAAAGACAAACTCATCGGGCGGCCTGAGCCGAAGTCCGTGTTTGAATGTTTATTACTGATTGTGTTGGTCGCCGGTGCAACTTTCGCGCAGGATAATTCTTCAGCCGTTTTTTCATCGCAAACTTTCTCGCCACCCTATTCTCCATCGACGCATTCCAACCACGCCATTCTGCGGGGAATCGTCACCAAAGATTCGGACAGCGTGCCGTTGAAGAAGGCGCTGATCGAGCTCATTGCTGATAGTCAGAACGATGGCCGAAACTATACCGCTCTCAGCGGCGCTGATGGAAGCTTTCGCATTGAAGACGTCGTACCCGGACGCTATCGCTTGTTCGCGGAGCGTAGCGGCTACCAGGAGATCGACAAGCACCGTGTTCGGAGCGAAGGCCGCTTGCTCACGTTGAGTGCAGGCCAGGAAGTAAGCGATCTCACAATCCGTCTGCAAGCCGCAGCGGTGGTCGAAGGCCGGGTTAGCGATGAGGACGGCGATCCCATGCCGGAGGCGCAAGTTGCTGTGCTGCGCCAAACTTTTGTTGCCGGCCACAGTCACTGGGAGCAGGTTGGAGCAGAGCGCACCAATGATCTTGGCCTGTACCGCGTCCCCGGTCTCGCCGCGGGTAACTATTTTGTCTCGGTGACGCCACCGCCCGATTTCAGAAGTCTGATTGAAACCACGGGCAACACGCCCGAGGCTGCGCCGCACAGCGGAGCAGCCTCGAACAAGCCTGCACCTGTGGCCTATCAAACCACCTACTACCCTGGTGCCAGAGATCGCGGGCAAGCCACGTCAATCCAGTTGCGCGCCGGTGATGAGTTCCCGGTCAATTTCTCGCTGACGCCAAGTCCCAGCCTGAGCATCCGAGGCTCGGTAGCGAATCTGCCTGATGGCGCTACGGCGGCGATCATGCTGCAGTCCAAAGATTTGAATCTGGTCGCGAACGGCGCGGAGATGCACAAAGATGGCAGCTTCGAAATTCGCGGCGTTTCGCCCGGAGATTACACAATTGTAGCCACGGTGGATAATGTAAAGGTGCCCATGATGGCGCGCCAGTCGCTGCAACTTGCCGAGAGCATGGAGGGTCTGCGGCTATCTCCTCAACCCGGCGGTACGATTCAGGGCCGCCTGCGCATGGAAGCGAAGGGTAACGGCAGGCCCGATCCTACTCAAGTTTTGCTTCGACTACGCCCCAGCGATGGGGACGATGAATCGGTCGGCGTGAGCATGGGAATCGGTTTCTCCACCTTGACCAAGGTCAGGGGCGATGGCAGCTTTGAGTGGAAGGATGTTCCTCCGGGACTCTATTCGGTTCAAGTCTCTGCCACCAGCGGGATGCCGGACTGGTTTCTGAAATCCGTAACCGCTGGAGGTCGCAACGTGCTGGATTCCGGGTTTAGCGTGAACGGCGGAGCCACGACTCTTGATCTGGTGGCGAGCGCCGACGGTGCCGTTGCCGAAGGCGTGGCCAGCAATCAGAACGACGGGCCGGTCGCCGACGCGGTGGTTGTCGCCGTACCCGAGGCACACTTACGCGGTCGTCCCGAGCGTTACCGCAAGACTGTCACGGATCAAAGCGGACGCTTCACCTTACGCGGACTCCCGCCCGGCGACTACACATTGATTGCCTGGGAAAGTGTGGACGGCGAAGCGTACTACAATCCTGAATTCTTAAAGACGTATGAAGGACAGGGAAAAGCGCTGCACCTGGACGAAGCGCGTCATGTGAGCGTGCAGCTCAAGACCATTCCTGAGGTTGATGACCGCCCCTAGTTTTGATCAGCCCCGTTTTTATCATTCTGTCATGTCACCTTTTCGCGC
>Ga0210393_10002466_pt1 | contig 15195 bp, 16 predicted proteins | sample IncBWC27OmetaG_FD_160068 | JGI IMG/M metagenome (GOLD analysis project Ga0210393, IMG submission 160068) | Forest soil microbial communities from Barre Woods Harvard Forest LTER site, Petersham, Massachusetts, United States - Inc-BW-C-27-O ... | reverse complement strand
CCCTTTTCCGCTTCCGCTCCGATCAGGACTACAAGGACTCGACGCAAGTAATCGCCGAAGTGGACCAGGGCGGGCTCGGACTGCCGGACCGCGATTACTATCTCAAGACCGATGCTGACTCCGGGCTTCGCAAGAAGTACGTCTCCCATTTGCAAAAAATGTTTGCGCTGCTCGGCGATAAGCCGGCCACTGCTGCGGTCGAAGCCCAGACGATCCTTCGCATTGAAGCCGCACGACTATCGACCCGGATTCTCCGGACAATACCGCGCCCATGGCGTGGTCTCAAACCTGCCCGGGTTTCAGGAAGCGTTTCAATGTAAGGCTGGATCAGCCATGGTTAGGGAGAATCATTGCAGAGTGTGGTAGAAGAGGGCTACTGTAGGTCGGATTTATCAGGGTTGTAATAGAAAGTGAAGCGCAATCCGAGGTACTGACCGCCGAATTCGCCGGGCAGCGGCGGAAACGGATTGGAAGCGGTGATGCCCCCCCAGGCGCCGCGATCCAGTGCGACATCGCCGGAGGTTGCGACTAATTTCATTCCAGCAACGGTACCGTTTTTCAGAATGGCAAACTCGATCGTGAGTTTACCTTTCTTCATCAGCGGTGCACGCGCCGATTCAGGAATCAAGTTATACCAATTCAGGCGAACATCGTGCAGCACGCGCTGCAGATAGGGACCGAAATCCACGCCCATGGTGTCGGTGAGAACCTCAAGGGGTCCCATAGCAGCGGTTGGCTTCCTGCCTAAACCAAGGCCATAATTTCCACCATCACCACCACTGAATCCTCCACGGTTCGCGGCGGCGGCTCGTTCAGCCTGCTGGATGGCCGAACCCGCCGACAATGAGCTGTCGCCAAACGCGGCTTGGGGCGTCAGGGCAGGCGGAGGCGTCTGTAGTTTTGCGACCTGAGGTGGAGCGGGTGGTGGTGGCGCCGACGGCTGCGGCGAAGGATTCGGAGTGGCAGCGGGAGCCGGATTTTGGGATTGCGCGGCCTCAGGAGCGCTCGCACCCGGTCTGCCGGGGCGTGAGGCATCCAGAATTTTCTTAAGTTCCTTTCGATCTATCTGCGGAGCGTGCGACGTCGCAACGCGGTCTTTATCAGAAATGATATTTGTGTCCGGACGCTTGGTAACCTTTTGTTCATCCGGAGGCAGTTCGAGATAAGTGAGATCTTTCTGGTTCGACTCGGGGCTCGCGACGATGACGGCTCGTCGCGGCAGGAATCCCGCCAACTTCTGTGAGTTCCACAAGACCAGGACAACAATCAGATGCACGACAACCGAAATCCAGAAAGCTTCCCGCCGGCGGGCCTGCGCCAGTTCATCCTGAAGCTGTAGCAGCAGCGCAGGAGCTTCGACTATTTCACGATAGGCAGATTCCCAGTAACGCGCATCGTACAAATCTCCGCCCTCGGAGCCTCTCGTCGTCGTCGAAGAAGCTGGATTTGTCGGCGGGATTTGTGTAGTTGACATCGAACAAGCCTAGCTGCTGGTTAGACACGAATCGCGAGGCATTAGTTGCAAGGAGACAAACCCCTCCTCGTGCATGACCACTGCGAGTCTGCCGTCGCGAATTTGCTGGCGTCTTTCGCCCAGTAGGTTCATTTTCGCATCTTTCAGGGGAATCCGCGAAGGCCTGAAAGTGTAAGTCCATAGGATTTGCATCCAGATGGTCAATTGTGGATTTTCGTTTACAAAACTTGACATTCAAGGTGGCGAATCAGGCGTGGATGCGATCGAGATCAATCTTTCTTCCGTGTTCACTGATCGCCGCGACGATGTCGAGAGCCACCGATAGAGCGCGGCGGCCATCGTCGAGCGTAACCGTGGGCGTGGAGCGCCGCTGGACCGAATCGAGGAACGATTTGAGTTCCGCGTGAAGCGGTTCCTCGCTGGTCGTTGGGGGCTTCACGACCTGGATTTGTGGATTCGCTGAGGGTGTCCCGGATGGATCGCCCGGACCGACACTGAACACCAGAACATCTTGTCGGCCGTAATCCAAAGATACATATTGTTTAGGTTGAAAAAAGCGCAACTTGCGAACACGCTCCGTCGAAACTCGGCTGGCGGTAAAGTTCGCCACGCACCCGGATTCAAATTCGAGCCGCACGTTCGCAATGTCGACCTTGCCGGAAAGGATGGGCAGCCCCACCGCACGGATTTCCCTGACCCGTGAATTCACTAAAGAAAGCACAACGTCGAGATCGTGAATCATCAGGTCGAGCACGACATCCACGTCCAGCGATCGCGGAGTGAACACGCTGAGCCGATGCACTTCGAAAAACATAGGTCGCGTGATCACGGGCAGAGTGGCGCGGACAGCAGGATTGAAGCGCTCCAGGTGTCCAACTTGAGCGATGCGGCCGAGTTGTTTCGCCACGCGGATGAGTTCGTCGACTTCGGCGAGTGAAATCGCCAGTGGCTTTTCGATCAATACGTCAATGCCTGCCTCCATCAACTGCTTGGCGGCGCTGAGGTGGTGGATGGTCGGTACGGCGATCGAGGCAGCCTGAACTTCGCTGTGCGTCGTAACGAGCTGGTCGATCGATCCAAAGCCGCGGCAGTTGAACTCGCGTGCCACAGCGTCGGCCCGCGCCGTGTCGGGGTCGACGACTCCGACGAGCCGCACCGGCACACGCTCTTGAGCAAGCTGGTGGTAAACCCGGGCGTGATTCCGGCCAAACGTTCCCACACCGATCACGGCGACGTTGATGAAGTTGTCAGCGGTCAGTTTTCACATCCGCGGCCGGCCGGTTGCCGGAAGCCTTGCTGATTTAATCACAAAAGACCGTCGGAAGAGCCTTCGCCTGATCCGAACGGTCACTATGAGTTGTGAAATCGGACTATCTTGCCTGCGCCTTTTTGAGCAGTGCGATCTGGCCTGCATGGTAGAGCTCGTGCTGGACGATTCCGCTGAACGTATAGAAGAAATCGTGATAGCTTTCGGTTTTGCCCGGAACTCGTTCCTGCAGCCGCGAATCGGGAAAGGCTGCAACCTTCTTCACCAAATCGCTGTGAGTCTGCTTCGCGCGCTCAATCGCCTTGCCCCAAGCCGCCTCGCTGGCGTCTTTCACGGAAGGGAAATTCTCTTCGCCCTCCAGTTCTACGGCTGTGCCACCGATGCGCGTAAGAATCGCGCCATCCCAGGCGGTAATGTGCAAAACGAGTTCCCAGATGCTGTGTGCGCTCTTGATCGGATGCGCGGCAGCCATCTTGGCATCGACGCCCTTGAGGATTTCGAGGACAGAGTCGCCGTGCCAGGCATCTCCATCAAAAGCACGTCGTATTTGGTCAGCAAGACGGGCAGTTTCGGACATGATTGCTCCTTTAAATGTCAGGTTCCTGGAGTGAAGTGACCAGTTCTAGTCTGCCACAATGGCGATCTCGGCTGCATCGGCCGCAGTAACAATCGCGACGCGATCGAGAAGCAGGCATTTGCCCGCGTCTAATGCCAGACAGCTTGCGCCAGCTTTCTGCATCGTTTCAATCGTCCTCACTCCGATCACCGGAACGTCGAAGCGCATGTCTTGATTGGGCTTGGCGACCTTGACGACGGTCAGTGCACGACTCAACGTGGATGGACCGGATTCAAGCGAAGCCATAATCTGGCCCGCACGTTCGATGGTTGCGTCCGTTCCTTCCATCGCTTCGACCGCGACACAGGCAGCTTCCGCGATGACCACGGTCTGACCAATGTCGTGTTGTGCCAGGTGGCGGCCTACGACGCGTCCATACGCGATGTTCTTTTTTTCTGGCTCCGAAGGTGCGCGTTTCGTGAGCACGCCAGGCTTGGGCAGCAAAGGTTCGAGAAGTGAACTCGAGTTTTCCAACGTGATGCCTTCGTCCGCGAGCACTTTCGCGACAGCTCCCAGCAGAGAATCCGTATTGCGAGTCCCGAGTGAAAGCAGCAGCTTGGCCAAACGCCAATCGGGTCGAATACTGGAGAAGATCTGTTTGTGCTTCACCTGTCCAGCCATGATCGCGCGGTGTACGCCTTCGCGCTTGAAGGTCTCGATCAGCTTGGAAAGTTCTCCCAGAGAAAGCCAATAAACAGCGGCGGCGCCGTGAGATTCAATCTCAGGAAAAGCTTCTTCCTGGATGGCAGCGACGATGACCTCGTATCCCTCAGCACGGGCCGCATCAAGCACAAGAAAAGGAAAGCGACCGTTGCCCGCGATCAAGCCTATGCGTTTAGAACCGGTCAAAATGGGACTCCTGCGAATTCCACTCCGGCGACCAAATCAAAAAGCGGTTGATTACGCTGTCCTGCCAGTGGCAAGCTTATATGAGTTCTCCCCCCGGCGAACGTTTCTCGTTCGGAAGGATTCCGATGTCCCTGGAACCGGCGCTTACGAAGGATCCCGCAGCGTACATGTGGAGGCTGTCGGTCCAAATAGCGGCAGAACAAAAATTCCATTTCTCGCCCGGATGTGAAGCGGCATTGAAAGAACGGTTCAAGGCTGGCCTCCAAGTGTACAAAATTGGTTTGTACGAGTTTCGAGAACGAACTAAAGAGGCCGAAGAAAGCATAGCGAAATTAGTCGAACTGACTATAAGTGAGGAAATCGCAAGCGACCCAACTTCGCGAATTCTGCACGAACCTAGCATGTTTGCCGCGCTATATGCACGAAAGCTTTGTCCCGGGCTGTGGCCAATTTGCTAGTGTTGGAAATCTGCCCGCTACTTAATCACTCCCCGCTCGGACTGTTCGATGAATCTCATCAGCATATCCACGTCTTCTCCACGATCCGGCTCCGACTTCAATTTCTCCAAAGCCTGGGAGGTATTAAGTTTCGACGCCAGCAAGACTTTGTAGGCGTGGTGGATTTTGCGAATGCGTTCCTTGCTGAAGCCCCGGCGCTCAAGCCCGATCGCATTCAGCCCGTACGCGCGAGTATCACGGGAAGCAGAAGTCTTGGAAAAGGGAAGAACATCGCGAGTAATGGTCGTGCCGCCACCGACGAACGAGTGCGCCCCGATTCGGACAAAATGATGTACCGGACAGAGCGCGCCTACCGTAGCCCACTCTTCGACCGTGACGTGGCCGCCGAGAGTCGCCGCGTTGGCAAGGATAACGTGATCCCCGATTGCGCAATCGTGGGCGACGTGGGTATAAGCCATCACCAGCACGTGATTGCCTACTCGGGTCAATCCGCCACCTTTTACCGTGCCGCGATTGATGGTCACGAACTCGCGAATCTGGTTTTGGTCTCCGATTTCGAGGCGAGTGGGTTCGCCGGCGTAGGTCAGATCCTGCGGCGGCATGCCGATTGAGCAAAATGGAAAAAAGGTGTTATGGATGCCGATCTTCGTCGGTCCCTCCATAGTTACATGCGAAATCAAATGGCACGCTTCTCCGAGTTCAACCTCGGGCCCGACTACACAGTAAGGACCAATGTTGCAACTGGGATGAACCTTGGCGCCGGGATCAACGATGGCTGTGGGATGGACTTTCATCTTCCGCCGATTATGGCTCCTAGGTCTCGATCTTTTCTTGGGAAGGTCGCTTTTCAGCGCGCGCACGATCGACCATCCTGCAAGTCACAAGAGCCTCGGCGGCGAGCGTATCCCCAACGTAGGCGCTTCCTTCCATACGACAAGCATTACCACGCCAGACGTTCACCACGACCTCGATGCGAAGTTGATCGCCTGGAACCACCTGACGTCGAAACCTGGCGCGCTCAATTCCGGTGAACAGCACCAGTTTGCTGTCGCGGTCCTCGACTTCGGTGAAGAGCAGAACCCCACCAGCCTGGGCCATAGCCTCCACGATGAGGACACCTGGCATCACAGGGAGGCCAGGAAAGTGTCCGGCAAAGAACGGTTCGTTGATCGTGACGTTCTTGATAGCGACAATCCGTTTCCTGCGCTCAAGATCGACGATCCGGTCAATGAGCAGAAACGGAAAACGGTGCGGGAGGATGCGCCGGATGTCATTGATGTCCAGCGAAGTCTGGGTCTCCACGGGAGCGTCAGTTGCAGGTTGAGCAGTGTCGGTCATCAGTTTTCTCTTAGTATGAAAAGCGAAAGATGGAGAGCGAAGATTATACTGTACCGCGCGTTCCCAAACCCTTCCAGAAAAGGATGGCATGCCTAAGAAAGCGTCACAAACCCCCCAGAGCGAAACCGTTCCCCGTAACGAAATGGCGAAGCGGCTGCGTTACTTCCAGGAACGAAGAGACCAAATAGTTCAGACTATTCATCAACTGGTCGAGATCGAGTCTCCAAGTGACAACAAGGACGCTGTGGACCGGTTGGGGAAACTGCTTGCCGGAAGATTCGAAGGGTTGGGCGGGCACGCAAAGTTTCATCGGGCCCAGAAGTTTGGAGATCACTTGCAGGTAGATTTCGTGGGCACTGGCCGCGGAAAACCAGTGCTGCTTCTGGGACACCTCGATACTGTCTATCCGTTGGGCACACTGGCGACCATGCCGTCGCGCGTGGCCAGCGGGCGTTTGTCAGGACCGGGTGCGTTTGACATGAAGTCCGGGATTGCCCTTATGTTGCACGCGATCGAGGCGCTGCGAGCCTGGCACGAGGACGTTTTGCCGAGGCCGGTGATTGTTCTTCTGGTTTCGGACGAGGAAGTAGGCAGCGACACATCGCGGCGGATTACGGAAAACCTGGCGAGACAATCTGCGGCGGTGCTCGTGTTCGAACCTTCGCATGGGCCGAATGGGGCGGTGAAAACTGCACGCAAAGGCATCGGGGAATACGTTCTGAAAGTTACTGGCAAAGCCGCGCATTCGGGGCTCGATTTCGAAAAGGGGCAAAGCGCAATAGTGGAGCTTGCGCGGCAGATCGTGGCAATTCAGAAGTTGATTGATCTGAAGCGAGGACTAACGCTGAACGTCGGAACCATGCAAGGTGGGACGCGAGTAAATGTGATTCCTGCTGAAGCCAGTGCAGTGCTCGACGTACGAGTTGTACGCAAGCAGGACGCAGCTAGCATCGACCGCAAACTTCGTTCTCTGAAGCCGTTCAATCGAAAATGCAAACTAGAAATCACCGGCGGAATGAATCGCCCTCCAATGGAACGAACTTCAAGCGTGGCCGCGCTGTACAAGAAAGCTGCGGAGATCGCCAAGCAGATAGGCTGGAAATTGGAGGAAGCGGCTGTCGGCGGCGGCTCCGATGGAAACTTTATCGCTGCGCTCGGCATTCCGACACTGGACGGATTGGGTGGCGTAGGCGAGGGTGCGCACGCAACTCACGAGTCGATTCTGATTTCCGAGTTGCCCAAACGCGCGACACTATTGGCTGAATTGATCGCGAGTGTCTAGTCTCAAGCGTGCTAGAATCCTCACCCGGCGCGGTTTTCCTCGCCAGAGGTTCGCGAATTTATGAAGACTCTCCGAACATTTCATCTCCTGATCGCAGCTCTCACGGTGATGGCTTGCCTAATCCCGATTGCAGCAGCCGCCCAGATGGATAGCAATACTGTCCGGCACGTCGCCAACAGGATTCCAGTCCTGGGTTTCAGCCGCGAGCTATCGGCTGACCGGCCCTCGGTCGCGAGCAGCCAGCGGAAAACCGCCTCGGTCAGCCCCAAGGCCAATCCCTGGAAGCTGCAGGCCACTCTCCCTGGAGCTGTCATCCACGACATTTCTTTTCCCTCGACATTGGTCGGGTATGCCGCCGCGGAACTCGGTCAGGTCTGGAAGACAACGGACGGCGGTTCAAAGTGGACGGAAATTATGAATTTGGGTTTTCCGTACTACTGGTTTGGCGTGAACGCGCTAAGCGCCAAGGACGTGGTCATTTCTGGTTTCAACGATTCCACCGAAGAGGGCATCATGCGCTGGAGCCACGATGGTGGCCAGACCTGGACCTCGGACATTGTTTTGACCACAACCGGCTGGTCGTACCGCGTTCGTTTCGCCAACCACAAAGACGGCCTGGTGCTGGATGGTTTGGCCACTAAGAGTGCGAATGCCGCGCACTATACGACGAACGGTGGTGCGCACGCGTCGGATTGGACCCCGGTGGTTCCTGATCCGAACGGCGGCTGGTTCGGCAACGAATTCAGTTTGCTCAGCAACCTGCACGCCCTCGCATCCGGAATCACTTACTGCGACAGCTCCAACGACGGTGCGACTTGGACTTGTCGTCCATCCATTGACTCCGTATTCGACGGTCCGGTGTTCTTCTCCAATGACACGTCCGGCTGGGTGGGCGGAGGGGAGATTTCACCTAACGTCGAGGGCTGGGTGCATCGCACCGCCGACGGCGGCAAGACGTGGAGCGGCCGCACTCTGGATGACCCATGGCCGATTCGTGAGATTCTCTTTGTGACGCCGAAGATCGGTTGGGCGACAGGTGGAAACTACTCGTCCAACGTTGGCGGCATGTATTTCAGCAGTAACGGCGGTAAGACCTGGTCGCTCGACGCGACCACCGGCGCTGAAATGGATGCCTGCGACAGTAAGCATGTAGGCGCAAAATTTCAGGTGTGGTGCGCTGGTTACAACAGCTCGTTTAGCGGCGTAGTCTATACCCTGAGAGGCATAGGAACCGAATAGCCTGCGCACGCTCCAGGCTGAACCGTTCTTTGACTCCGTGGGGTAGGAAGCCTAGAATTTGCGCAGGGACGCAATCGGACGGCAACTGGAGGATTTATGGGTGAAGGGCTATTTCAGCCTCTGCATATTCTGCTGATCGTGGCGATTGCGCTTCTGCTTTTTGGCCCCAGTAAGCTGGCGGATTTAGGCAAGGGGTTGGGCGAGGGCATTAAGAATTTCAAGTCAGCCATGAAGGACGGCGAATCGGATAAGGACAAGAAGTCGTAACCCCAAAGCTGGAATTGTAGTTTCCTGTACTCCGCTTTTGCGTCATTCAAAGGCTGGTGTCTAGCTCAGCGTTCTTCCTCGCGGCAACGAAACTCTTCTTTGAAACGGTCGATTCCCTCGCGTTTATTGACTTGCTGGTTTCAGGGCCGTAGGATTCAACATCAGTGATCGGTACAATCCTCCCGCAATATATCAAATCAAACATCCGAGGAATTGCGCTCGCTACCTACATCGCGGTGTCACTACTTCTCTCTATTCACTATTTTGAAACTCCTATGGGCGCGGTTGATACGTTGGATTTCGCTGGCTGTGTCGCCGCCCTGCATAACTCAGATCCAGTTGCGATTCACGAGGCAGCTTATCGGGAGGTGTTGCGCGACGCACCGCCTATGGTCGTTCCGCACATGCTTGGTACGGACGAAAACACCAACACCGCAGCCGTCCGTCGGGATCGATACGCGAATGCTGATCACTTCGTGGAATGTCTTCCCTATTTTTCTGTTAAACCGCTTTACATTGAGTTTATTTCAGGCTTGCATTCGTTGGGGATCAGGATGTTTCCGGCAATTGTATTGGCCTCTGTGCTTCCAGCTTTTGCCTTAACGCTACTCATGTGCGCTTGGACGCTGCGACTTCATGGATCTTTGCTTCTATTGTGCGTTTTTCTGGTTGTTCCCGAAATACGAATCCTGGGTTATGACCAGGGTCCGGATGCTCTTTCCGCGCTCGTGCTGCTTGGATCCTTGATCTTCATTTTTGCAGCTGGCAGGCTTTGTCCGGGCGTGACCTTGCTACTCGCCTCGATCTGGATTCGTCCTGACAATGCTGTTTTCGTTCTCGTCATCCTTGCTTATCTCGGACTCGGAGGACAAATTCCTGCGTGGATCGCGTGGGTCTTAGCTGCCATCGCGTTCGCAAGCCCCATCGTGATCGGGCACTATGGAGGCAGCTACGGATGGAAAGCCCTTTATTCCCACACCTTCAAGTACGTCGAGATGGCGCCGGGTGAGTTTACTCCGACCTTCACGGTGAACGACTACGTTCGCGCCCTGCGGCAGGGATTCGTCAACATCCTGAACGGCAGCTCCGTCATGTACGTTATGCTTGGAATGATCAGCTACAAAACAGTGTCTGAAATGCGCGTTCCTTTAATACTTGCCCTGAGTGCCTCGGCAATTCACTTTTTGATCTACCCCAACTTCGAGCCACGTTACTATGCGCTCCCATACGTTCTAGTGGCGATTGCGTCGACCGTTTCGCTAAGCCGGATTGCGTTAAACTCTCCGACCGCCAATTCCCTGGTCAACCGGCACGCCGGCGGGTAGTGAGCAAATAAATGTCCCTAGTTTCCTTTAGCACGGCTCGGCGGACGGGTTAGATGGCCGAGTGCTCGCGTAGCATGCGGTACACCAGCGCCACGGGCAATCCCACCACGTTGAAGTAATCTCCATCGATGTACGGAATCCAACGCGAAGCTCTGCCCTGGATGGCGTAGGCCCCAGCTTTGTCCATTGGCTCGTTGGTCGAGATGTAGGAGCGAATGTCGTCGTCGCTGAGAGCTGCGACCGTGACGATTGTCGTTTCAGAGCGGACGTCTTCGAATCCAGTCTCTAGCTGCTGGTTCTCAGTTCTCGGTTGTGGACCAACCAGGCAAACTCCCGTCGTTACCTGGTGTCTTCGACCCGAAAGCAAGTGCAACATGCGGACGGCATCGGCGGCGTCGCGCGGCTTGCCTAGAATTTCCGCATCCACGATGACGATGGTATCGGCGCCAAGAACAAAGTCATCCGGACGCTGGCGAAACACCGTTAGAGCCTTTTCCCGTGCCATCCGTTCGGCAAACGCTCGCGGCGCTTCGCCGGGCCGGGGAACTTCAGGGATATCGGTCGGCTGTACTACGAACGGAATACCCGCATTACGCAGAAGTTCCTGGCGGCGTGGAGATGCAGAGGCTAGCACGAGCATGGAGTCCGATTCTAGCCGATCAGCTCAGTGCGATTTCCGAAGACGTCGCGAGAACTGTCAGCGCTCAACCGCTGAAGACAATTTGATCAACGCAAGCCTGAGCGATTCAAGAAACGGCTTTCCCGATGCTTCCAATTTCCGCTCCAGGCGTTCGGTGCAATCACAATCGCCGCAAGCCCACGGTTCAGAGCCGTTCTGGTCGCGGCACTTCCTGCGATCGTGTGCGTCCTGCACCCGCGCTAGTTCAAAGTACTGCTCCCAATACTCGCGTTCTTCTTGCAGAGGAGTCGGGCAATAGCAAACCTCCACCCAGCGAGTCGTCTCATCCGCACAGAGCCTCGCCTGCAGCATGTTTCGCAAGTACTCGCCTTCGGCAACGGAACCTTGCCCCAGGGTTCCGTCTTCGATCGCTTTCAGCAGACCCCGTTCGCATCCAGGTTTCACTCGCGCCCTGACCAAGTAACGCATACCTGCATTTTACACTGAGCAAGGACGACCTTTTAGAGAGTCGAGGTCGAGCGCGTCTGCAACGCCTGTTAGAATCGAGCATTGACCCCCGCAGCCATGGACGCCGCTTTTCTCCGCAATTTTGCCATCATTGCGCACATTGACCATGGGAAGTCCACTCTCGCCGACCGCCTCCTGGAGTTAACCGGATCACTCACAGCTCGTGAGATGCAGGCCCAGGTGCTCGATTCCATGGATCTGGAGCGGGAGCGCGGCATCACCATCAAAGCTCACGCGGTTCGAATGATGTATACGGCGCAGGATGGTCGGACTTATCAGCTGAATCTTATCGACACTCCTGGCCACGTGGACTTTTCGTATGAAGTCTCGCGTGCCCTTGCTTCTTGCGAAGGGGCCCTGCTGGTTGTGGATGCTTCGCAGGGGGTTGAGGCACAAACTCTGGCGAACGCGTACCTCGCCATCAATCACGGCCTCGAAATCATCCCGGTCATCAACAAGATCGACCTGCCCAGCGCCGACATCGCGCGCACGAAAGAGATGATCGAAGGCGCGGTTGGTCTGGACGCATCCGACGCCGTTCTGATTAGTGCCAAAACCGGCCAAGGTGTGCCGGATGTTTTAGAAGCCATCGTCAAGCGCGTTCCGCCGCCGAAGGGTGATCCTGAAAAGCGGCTACAGGCGTTGATCTTCGACTCCTGGTTCGATCCCTACCGCGGCGTGATTGTGCTGACACGAGTGTTCCAGGGAACGCTCCGAAAGGGGCAAAAAATCCGGCTGATGTGGAACGGCCGTGTGCTCGATGTAGAAACGCTGGGCGTGTTGACGCCCAAGCCGGTTGAGATCGATGAACTGCGAGCCGGCGAGGTCGGTTTCCTTATCGCCAACATCAAAAATGTCGCGGACACAAAAATCGGCGACACGATTACCGAAGAGAATAATCCCGCCATCGAACCTCTGCCCGGCTTTGAAGAAATCAAACCCATGGTCTTCGCCGGTCTCTACACCGTCGATGCCCATGAGCACACGCAACTTCGCGAGGCGCTGGAGAAATTGCGGCTGAACGATTCTTCATTCTTCTTCGAGCCGGAGAGTTCGGTCGCGTTGGGATTCGGATTCCGCTGCGGATTCTTAGGCCTGCTGCACATGGAAATTATCCAGGAGCGACTGGAGCGTGAATTTAATTTAGAGCTGATCACGACTGCTCCCGGCGTGCGCTACAAAATCTACAAGACCAACGGAGAAATGGTCGAAGTCGACAATCCCTCGCGCTGGTTGCCTCCGAGTGAGATTGCCAAAATAGAGGAACCGGTGATTCTGGCCACCATTTTGACCAACGAGGAATATGTCGGCGGCATTCTGAAGCTCGTCGAAGAGAAGCGCGGCAAACAGAAAACCTTCGAATACGTCAGTTCATCGCGCGTGATGCTGCATTACGAGCTGCCGCTCAACGAAATCGTTCTCGACTTTTACGATCGTCTCAAGTCCGTCTCCCGTGGCTATGCGTCGCTGGATTACCATCTCGCCGATTATTGGGAATCGCCCATGGTCAAAATGGATATTCTGGTCGCGGGCGAGCCAGTGGACGCGCTCTCCATCATCGTTCACCGCGACTTCGCGTACGAACGAGGCAAGGCGCTGGTTTCCAAAATGCGAGAGCTGATCCCGCGGCAGATGTTCGAAGTGGCGATTCAAGCCTCGATTGGAGCCAAGATTATTGCCCGCGAAACGGTGCACGCTATTCGCAAGAATGTGCTGGCGAAGTGCTACGGCGGCGACATCACGCGCAAACGCAAGCTGCTCGAAAAACAAAAGGAAGGCAAGAAGCGCATGAAGCGCATCGGGCGAGTGGACATTCCGCAGGAGGCGTTCCTGGCAGTGTTAAAGGTCGGCGAGGATAGCTAAAACTAATGTAGCCGCGGGCGTCCGCGTGACGCCTGATGAAATTCCTGAGTGTCGATCAACCCATGAACGGCAGCAAAATAATACCGCACGAGCGAAGACGCTCGCGCCTACATTTCGAATAAAATGACATGAAACTCAGAAAAATTCTCGCACATTTTATTCTGGTCGCTGGCGCCGCTTCAATCTTAGGCCAGACGCAACCGGTGGAGCTAAAAACACAAGTTAGTTTCTCTTTCCGTTTCGTCGCCTACGGAGACACCCGCTTCACCGACCCGAAGAACACCGACGCCTCCAACCCTGTGGTTCGTCAGACGCTCGTACAAGCCATTGCAGATTCCAAACCTGCGTTCATATCCATCGGCGGCGATATTGCTTATAGAGGCGATGACGTCAATGACTGGAAGGTCTGGGACAAGGAGACTGCGGTATGGCGCGAAGATAAGATTCCCGTTTATCCCGCGCTGGGAAACCACGATCTCTATGGCGATCCGAAGGTTGCGCTCGCGAACTATTTTCAGCGTTTCCCGGATTTGCGGAGCAACCGCTACTACTCTGTGCGTGCCGCCGACACGCTCCTACTTATGCTCGACAGTTCGCTCGACGAGATTTCTGGGGACCAGGGTCAATGGCTGGTCCACGAACTGGAGAATGTGCCCGCCGATGTGGACTTCGTCTGCCTTATTCTCCACCACCCGCCTTACACCGATTCTTCGGACCACCTTTTTGGCGGCGGCCACTCGGCCCGACCTGCCGAGCAAGCTCTCGCAAGGATGTTACAGGAGCGGCAGGCACACACCCGCGCGCGTTTTGTCGTGATCGCCGGCCACGTCCATAACTACGAGCGGTATGAACACGGAGGGGTCGCTTACTTCGTCTCTGGCGGAGGGGGGGCCCATCCTTATCTGATTCCGCGGAAGGCCGGAGATTCTCTGTTCGGCAAGGCTGTGAACTATCATTACCTTTTGGTTGAAGTCGACCATGGCAAAATGAAAATCACTATGGAGCGCCTGGAAATGGTGGACGGAAAGGCTGCCTGGACCACGCCTGACACGGTGGAGATTGCCGCTCCGACTGCGATGCCTGCCAAAGCCGGCAAGTGACGCACCGGCAGGCTCAACGAGGGGACGCGGTCGCCGCCGCAAGCCTCGGTATCACGGGAAGTGCTCCAATCAGCTGGCGTGTGTAGGAATGTTCGGGCGACTGAAACAGGTCGGCTGTTCTGCGGCACTCGACAATTTCGCCTCGATGCATCACTGCGACCCGATGCGCAATAGTAGCGACCGATAGCAGGTCGTGGGAAATGTAAAGAATGCTGATGCCGAATTTTGCGCTGAGACTGGCAAAGAGCTGCAGAATTTCCGCCTGAGTGATCAAGTCGAGAGCGCTGGTGGGCTCGTCGGCAATCAACAGCGCAGGGCGATGTAAGATAGCCATCGCAATCAGCACACGCTGCGCTTGGCCCACGCTTAACTGCGATGGATATCGCCTCAGAAAACCCGGCTCACCGGGCAGGCTGACATTCTCTAAAGCCTCACGCAGAGCCGCCCGGCATTCGTCTCGCGAGCCACGGCGGTGCACCTTCCAGGCTTCTTCCAGTTGCGTTCCAATGCGCAGCGCCGGATTCAGCGAAGACATGGGACTCTGCAGGATGAGTCCAATTTCTTTGCCGCGCAGAGATCGAACTTCTCGTTCGCGCAATGCCATCAAGTCGCGCCCATTGAAGTAAATCGAGCCCTCGGCCTGGCCTCTTTTCAGATGAAGCAGTTTTAGTATGGCCAATGCGAGCGTGCTCTTGCCGCAACCACTCTGCCCTACCAGCCCGAGGATTTCCTGACTGGCGATGTCCAGCGACAAGTTGCGCAACACCCCAGGCTTGCCAGGGTAATCGACCGAGAGTCGCAGGGATAACAGCGGCTGCGCATCCATCAGCGATTCCTGGCTACCTCGCTGGTCAGCGAGAGCTGATCAATGTTCCAGTAAACTTGCGGCCGCAGCACCACCGGATGCGCATTATGCACGGCCGGCGAGACCCCCGACAGTGCATTCTTGTTCACCAGATAAATGAACGGC